>Ga0265295_1000615_pt1 | contig 70291 bp, 66 predicted proteins | sample Munlansysbiofilm_FD_192503 | JGI IMG/M metagenome (GOLD analysis project Ga0265295, IMG submission 192503) | Leachate microbial communities from a municipal landfill in Southern Ontario, Canada - Methane capture system biofilm | ecosystem: Engineered > Solid waste > Landfill > Unclassified ...
ATGTTACTAGTCTTACTTATATTGATTTACCAAAAGGTTTAGTAAGTATTGCCTCACAGGCTTTTGCAGGTACAAATATTACTGATGTTTTTCTACCTGAAAGTTTAACTACTGTTGCTAATGATGCGTTTGGAGATTATAGTATTGGAGATTATAAATTAGAAGAGGTACATTTAGATAGTATAAATCCTAAAGGTGAGACTTTTATTAGAGGATTTAGTCCAAAAACATTGTTTTTTGTTCCTGAAGTTGCTGTCAATGATTATGTAAATGAATGGTTAGGATTTAGTGCTGTTGTTGAATATGGATTTTATTATTATGGAACGTATGTATTTCCTGAGGCGTTTTTTTATGAAGATTATTATTTGAGAAATTATGAAGAAGGGCTTGAAATTGTTTTATATAATAAAGATATTAAAGAAAATTTAATTCCTTCTGAATTTACTATAGATGATGTTGTAAAACCTGTGGTTTCTATTGGAAACAATGCTTTTAGATTTGTAAAAAATGAAAGTGATTTAGCAATTGATATCACTATTCCAGATTCTATTATTAGAATTGGAGATAGAGCATTTTTTGAATTCAAAACAATTAAATCTCTTGATTTAAACAATGTAAAGCATATTGGAATTGGTGCATTTAATTTAATTAGTTATGAATTTACTACAATAACATCCCCTAATTTAGAGTACATTAGTGATGATGCTTTTAATGGATTAACTAAGGTAACAAGCCTTGATTTAGAAAATGTTATTTATCTTGGCGAAAGATCGTTACAAAATTGTCAAGGATTAACAGAAGTATATGCACCAAAACTTAAATATCTTGGAACAAGTAGTTTGAGTAGTTGTACTAAATTACAAAAAATTACTTTAGGACCTGTTGAAAATTGTGGTAGTTGGACAATTAGTGGTTCTAATTCAATTCAAGAAGTAGATTTTACTCATAGTGAAGATGAGTATATAGAACCTGCTTTTGGTTCTGGATGGACACAAATAGATAAAAGTTCAGTTACAATTTATTGTAATATTGAAGTTTTAGAATATTTTGAAATATATTTTCCTCTTGCTAATGTTTTAGTAAAATAAGGAGTTTTTATGAGTCATTACTTTATAAATGATAAAAATATTGAATCTGAAGATATTATTATTAAATATACTTATAAAGGAAAAGAGTTAAGTTTTATTAGTAATTCAGGTATTTTTAGTAAAAATAGAGTTGATTTTGGTACTAATTTATTATTAAACACTATCGAGATTAAAAAAAATAGTATTTTGGATCTTGGGTGTGGGTATGGAGTAGTTGGAGTTTGTATTGCTAGTTCTAGTAGTTTATCCGATGTTTTGTCTGTTGATATCAATGAAAGAGCAGTTGAGTTAACAAATAAAAATTATATAAATAACCAGGTAAATAATGGTAGAGCTATTGTAAGTGATGTGTATTGTAATTTAGATAAAATGTTTGATGTGATAATTACTAATCCTCCAATCAGAGCAGGAAAAGAAGTTGTTTATGAAATGGTACTTAATGGAATAAACTATTTAAAAGAAGAGGGAGAAATTTGGGTTGTAATTAGGAAAGACAAAGGTGGCATGAGTCTTTTTAAGAATATGCAAACAGTTTATAGTTTTGCTGAAATAGTTAATAAAAAAAATCAATATTTAGTTATTAAAGGAATTAAATAATTCAGTGTATAAATATTAAAATAAATAATTTAGACAAATAATATAAGAAGATAATAATTCTATTATTTGTCTTTTTTTTATTCTGTTTGACAAATTGTTTTTCATGTGCTATTATTATAGAATGCGGTAGTATGTAAAATGGGTTAATATTTTCTGCTACTGGATAGCTAAATATATAGTGAGGTGAATCTATTGAGCTACAAAAATTTGATTTATGGGAAAAATCGCGTTAGAAGAGATTATGCGCGAGTTCAAACAAACGTTGAGCTTCCGAGTTTAATTGAAGTACAAACAAAATCATTTGCATGGTTTATAAACGAAGGACTTAAAAGTTTGTTGGAAGAAATTTCACCAATAACTGCTCAAAATGAAAAGTTAGAATTGCGATTTGGGGAGTACGAGTTAGATGAGGCAAAATACTCAGTACAAGAAGCAAAACGTAATGATGTTAACTATTCAAAGCCTCTCAAGGTAGACGTTGACCTTTTAAATAAGGAAACGGGTGAGATCAAATCACAAAAGATTTTCTTAGGAGATTTTCCAATGATGACTCCTTGGGGAACTTTTATTATTAATGGTGCTGAAAGAGTAATTGTTACTCAGATTATTCGTTCTGCAGGTGTTTTCTTTTCAAGTACAGTAGATAAGAAAAGCGGAAGATTGCATTATTATGGCCAAGTTATTCCAACAAGAGGTGCTTGGATTGAGTTTGAGATGGGAAGCAAGGATATCTGGTATGCTAAATTAGACAGATCTAAAAAAATTCCTTTAACAACTTTCCTTAGAGCGATGGGATTAAATTCCAATCGAGAGATTACTAATTTGTTTGGCAATAGTCAGTTTTTAATGAATACATTTGAAAAAGATGATACATTTGGTACTGATGATGCTTTGGAAGAATTATATGATAAATTAAGACCTGGTGAAAAAGCAACTCCTGAAGGTGCAAGAAGCTATTTAGCAAGCCGTCTTTTTGAAACAAGACGTTATGATCTTGCCAGTGTAGGACGTTATAAAGTAAATAAAAAACTTGATTTATTAGAAAGATTAGCTGTTATTGGCTATGATAAATGTACTCTTGATCAAGACATACTAGAAACCAACTCCAATGGACAGCATGTTTTAAAATACGCAAAAGGTACTCCAATTAGCAAGGAAGTATATGAATATTTAAAAACACATCGTGAAAGTTATCGAAAACAATATGAATATGAGCAAATGTTGGTTGGAAATTCTGTTGTTTTAGAAACTTTAGATATTGAGTTGATGGTGGAAAATAAATTAGAAAAAGTTAGATTGATTGGAAATGATCAAACGCAAACAAGTCATCATGTAACGTTATCTGATATTTTGGCTGCTGTAAGTTATTACTTAAATTTACATGTGGGTAAACAACTTATTGGTAAGACGGATGATATTGACCATTTAGGTAATAGAAGATTACGTTTAATTGGTGAATTATTACAAAACCAATTTAGAATTGGTTTAACAAAACTTGAAAAAAATGTTCGGGATAGAATGTCAACTTCTAGTGATACTAGAAATATCATTCCTGAAAAATTAATTAATATTAGAACTTTAAATTCTTCAATTAGAGAATTTTTTGGAAGTTCTCAATTATCACAATTTATGGATCAAATTAATCCTTTGTCTGAGTTAACTAACAAAAGACGTTTATCTGCTTTGGGAGCAGGAGGACTTACAAGAGATCGAGCAGGATTTGAAGTGCGTGATGTTCACGTCTCTCATTATGGTAGAATTTGTCCTATTGAAACACCTGAAGGACAAAATATTGGTTTGATTAGTTCCCTTTCAACATATGCAAAAGTTGATCAATATGGCTTTATTCAAACCCCTTATTTGACGGTAAAACAAGTTAATGGGGAGGCAATAGTCACTAATAAACTTGGTTACTATACTGCTGATAGCGAGGAAGAATATTACATTGCCCAAGCAAATGTTAATATGGAAAGTGTAGTTGTTCCAAGTAATAAAGTCTTAGAAACAGAAGAAACTATAAGCGATGCTAAAGACTATATTAATGAACCAAGTGTTATAAAAATAAAATATACTATCATTGATGAAAAAATAATTAATTTATTTGAAAGAACTAATGATTTAGGCGAATTAGAATATTATTATATAGTAATTGCTAATGATCCAAAAACTGATAGTGATTTAGTAATTGCTCGTCATCAAGGTGATAATGAAGAAGTTTCTAAAAATAAGATTGACCTGATGGATGTTTCTCCTAAACAAATTGTTTCGGTTTCAGCTGCATGTATTCCATTCTTGGAACATGATGATGCAAATCGTGCTTTGATGGGTGCAAACATGCAAAGACAAGCTATTCCTTTGTTAATTCCAGAAGCCGCATATGTAGCAACAGGAATAGAAGCTAAGGCGGCACGGGATAGTGGAGTTGCGGTAATTGCATTAAAATCAGGGATTGTTCAATACGTTGATGCTTTAAAGATTATTGTGAAAAATGATAGTGGTGCTTTAGATGAATATACTTTATTAAAGTATGAAAGAAGCAACCATTCAACATGTGTAAATCATAAGCCAATTGTAAAAGTTGGCGAATATATTAAAGAAGGTTCTGTTTTGGCTGATGGAGCTTCTATGGATCAAGGAGAAATGGCTCTTGGAAGAAATGTAGTTATCGCTTTTATGACATGGCATGGATATAATTATGAAGATGCTGTTATTATGAGTGAAAGACTTGTACAAGATGATGTATATACTTCAATTCATATTGAAAAATATGAAGTTCAAGTAAGAGATACAAAACTTGGAAAAGAAGAAATTACTAGAGAGTTAGATAATGAGAAGAAGGATTCTATAGCTAATCTTGATGCTGATGGAATTATAAGAGTTGGTGCAGAAGTTAAAGAAGGAGATGTTCTTGTTGGAAAAGTTACTCCGAAAGGGCAAACTGAAGAAACTCCTGAAGAAAGACTATCAAATGCATTATTCGCAGATTATTCTAAAGATGTAAGAAATACATCTTTACGTGTTCCTCATGGTGGCGGTGGAATAGTCCATCGTATTGACCATTTCAAGAGAAAAGAAGGAGCAGAGTTATTACCAGGCGTTAATGAAGTTGTTAGAGTGTTTATTGTTCAAAAACGTAAAATTACTGAAGGCGATAAGATGTCTGGACGTCATGGTAATAAGGGTGTTATTTCTAAAATTTTACCTCAAGAAGATATGCCATATTTGGAAGATGGCACACCAATTGATATTATGTTAAATCCTCAAGGTATTCCTTCACGTCTTAATATTGGACAAGTATTGGAAATTCATTTGGGTATGGCTGCTAAAAAATTAGGTGTTCATATTTCTACTCCTGTTTTTGATGGAGTTGAAATGGATGACCTAAAAGAAATTCTTAAAGAAGCTAATATGGCTCCTGATGGTAAGACTATCTTATATGATGGTCAAACAGGGAAACCATATGATAATAGAATTTCTGTTGGTGTCATGTATATGATTAAACTAGCCCACATGGTAGATGATAAATTACATGCTCGTAGCGAAGGCCCATATACATTAGTTACACAACAACCAATGGGAGGAAAAGCTCAAAATGGTGGACAACGTTTTGGTGAAATGGAAGTTTGGGCTCTTGAAGCTTATGGCGCAGCTTATACACTAAGAGAAATGCTAACAATTAAGTCTGATGATATGGTTGGTAGAAATAAAGTGTATAAAGCCATAGTTGATGGACAACCTATTCCAGAACCAGGTATTCCTGAATCATTCCGTGTTCTTGTAAAAGAATTACAAGCATTATGTTTAAATGTGGAATTGATTGATTCAGAAACTGGCGAAAATGTTGCCAATAAGAGCTTAGTGCAAGAAATTGCTCAATCTATTAAAGCTAAAAAGCTTAGATAGATAAAACTTTAAAAAATTCTTGAAAATATGAGGTGAAAATATTTTGCATAAGAAAAAATATGAATATATGAAAATAGGTTTAGCATCTGCTGAAGTAATTCGTGGTTGGAGTCATGGCGAAGTAAAAAAACATGAAACAATAAACTATCGTACTTTAAAACCTGAAGTTGATGGGTTATTTTGTGAAGTTATCTTTGGTCCAACTAAGGATTATCAATGTAGTTGTTCTAAACCAAAACGTCCTGCTGGAGGTCCTGCAATTTGTGAAAAATGTGGAATTGAACTTACAGAAAGTAAAGTAAGACGTGAAAGAATGGGACATATTGAACTTGCTGCTCCTGTTGTTCACACTTGGTATTTAAAAAATAGTCCTAGTAAAATAGCTCTATTATTAGATATGAAGACTAAAGAAGTTGAAGATATTGTTTATCTTGCTTCATATATAGTTGTGGATCCAGGTAATGTTGAGGAATTTACTGAAGGTAGAATTTTAACAGAGCAAGAATATAGCAGATTCCGTAAGATTTATGGAAGTTCTAAATTTAGAGCATTAACTGGCGCTGAAGCGATTAAGCATTTTCTAAAAAGATTAGATCTACCAGAAATGATTAAGGAACTTCATGAAGAAATTAAGACTGCTACAAAACAAAAAAGGGAAAAAATCATTAAGAGACTTGATGTTTTAGAAGCTTTTAATCGCTCAGGTAATAAACCTGAATGGATGGTACTTGATGTAGTTCCTGTGCTACCTCCTGATTTAAGACCAATGGTCCAATTAGATGGTGGTAGATTTGCAACTACCGATCTTAATGATTTATATAGAAGAATATTAAATCGTAATAATAGATTAAAAAAACAGTATGAAGTTAGAGCACCAAGCTTAATAACAAAAAATGAGAAGAGGATGTTACAAGAAGCTGTAGATGCTTTAATTGATAATTCCAAGCGCGGTAAAAGAGCGGTTATGGAGAAAAATAGAGTTTTAAAATCTTTATCAGATATTTTAAGAGGAAAACAAGGACGTTTTCGTCAAAATTTACTTGGTAAACGAGTAGACTACTCTGGGCGCTCTGTTATAGCTGTTGGTCCAAGTTTAAAAATGTATCAATGTGGAATTCCTCGTGAAATGGCTTTAATTTTATTTAAACCGTTTATTATTCATGCTTTGTTGAATAAAGAAACAGGAAATACACTTGCTGATCAAGCAAATAAAATCTCTCCTAAAAAAGCAAAAGAAATGATTGATGAAGGACATCCTGCAGCAATGACTGAGTTAGAAAAAATCATTGTTGAACATCCAATTTTGCTTAACCGTGCTCCTACTCTTCATAGATTAGGAATTCAAGCTTTTGAACCAAAACTTGTTGAAGGAAAAGCGATAAGATTACATCCACTTGCTACTACAGCATTTAATGCAGACTTTGATGGTGATCAAATGGCTGTACATGTACCTTTATCAGAAGAAGCACAAACAGAGGCAAGATTATTGATGCTTGCATCAAAAAATATTTTGGCGCCAAAAGATGGAGCACCAATTGTTACTCCCTCTCAAGATATGGTTTTAGGAAACTATTACTTGACAATTGAAAATGCAAATGATGAAAGACAAGGGAAAATTTTTAAAGATTTTAGTGAAGCTGAAGTAGCTTATGAAAGTGAATTAATTGGATTTCATACTAGATTTGCAATACCAGCATCATCTTTAAATAATTTGAAAATTACTGAAGAACAAAAAAATAAATATTTGATTACTACTTATGGAAAATTATTGTTTAATACAATCTTTCCAGAAACTGATGAGTTTGATAAAGTAATTCCTTTTATTGTTGAAAATAGTGAGGAGAATTTGCATGATAAAACACCAGATAAGTATTTTGTTCCTAAGAGTACAAATGTTAAAGAATATTTATCTAAAAATTTAAATGTTCCTCGTCCTTTTCCTAAAAAGTTTTTATCAAAAATAATTGCTGAAGTCTTTAAGAGATATAAAATATCTGAGACTTCAAAAACATTGGATAAGATGAAAGATTTAGGCTTTAAATATTCAACAATGTCAGGTATTACTGTTTCTATAAGTGATATTGCTGTAATTGAAGGTAAAGATGAAATCTTATTAGCAGCTGAAAACAAAATAAAAGGTATCAAAAATTTATTTGATTATGGTGCCTTAAATGAAGAAGGTCGTAAAAAAGAGACTATTGATGTATGGACGGATGCTAAAGATCAAATTTCTGATTTAATTAAAAAGGACGTTGAAGAAAAATATACAGAAAATCACATATATATGATGAGTGATTCTGGAGCTAGAGGTAATTTATCTAACTTTGTTCAGTTATCAGGTATGCGTGGTTTAATGGCTAAACCTAATGGTGAGAAAATGGACGTACCAATTAAATCTGCATTTATTGAAGGACTAACAATGTCTGAGTTCTTTGTTTCTACTCATGGATCTAGAAAAGGATCTACCGATACAGCTTTGAAAACTGCTGAATCTGGGTATCTAACAAGACGTTTAGTAGATGTTTGTCATGATGTAATTGTTACTGAAGAAGATTGTCATACAGATAAAGGTATGCTTGTTAAGGCAATTTATGAATCTGATGAAATAGAAAAAAAATTAATTGATGATTTAAAAAAATATCAAAAGGATCCTAAAAATAATAGTTTGCCAGATGAGTCAAAAGGATTAATTGTACCTTTGAAAGATAGAATTTTAGGCCGTTATACAAGTAAAACAGTTTATGATCCTAAAACAAAAGAAGTATTAGTTAACGCAAATGAATTAATTGATGTTTCAAAAGCTGCTTTAATTGTTGAAGCGGGTATTAAAGAAGTTTGGATTAGAACATTGTTAACTTGTGATTCTAGAAATGGTGTTTGTGTTAAATGTTATGGTTCTGATTTATCAACTGGTAAAAAGGTTGAACGAGGAGAAGTAGTTGGTGTAGTTGCTGCTCAATCTATTGGTGAACCTGGAACACAGCTTACTATGAGAACTTTTCATACTGGCGGAGTTGCTGGTGGAGAAGATATTACTCAAGGTCTTCCACGTATCCAAGAATTATTTGAAGCTCGTCAACCAAAAGGAAAAGCTGTTATTTCTGAAATTGATGGTAAAATTAAATCAATTGAACATAAAAAAGATAACAGATATGAAATCATTGTAGCTAATGATATTATTAATGAAGAAAAGAAATATTTAACAGATAGCGGAAAAGTTTTAAAAGTTGTAAAAAATCAAGTAGTTAAAGCCGGGGATAAACTTACTGAGGGTTTAACTCACCCTAAAGAATTACTTAGAGTTTCTTCAGTTTCTGCTGTTGAAAATTACATTTTAAAAGAAGTTCAAAAAGTATATCGTTCACAAGGTGTTGGTATTGCTGACAAACATATTGAGATAATTATTAAGCAAATGCTTAAAAAAGTTCAGGTTGTTAATGAAGGAGATACTGATTTACTTGCTGGAAGTTTTATATCTCGTAGTGAACTTGCTGATAATTATTATAAATGTATTAAAGAACAAAAGAATCCGCCAATTGTAAAGCCTGTTTTATTAGGTATTACAAGAGCTTCGTTGAAGTCAGACTCTTTCTTATCTAGTGCTTCCTTCCAAGAAACTACAAGAGTTTTAACAGAAGCTGCAATAAGAGGAAAGATTGATTACCTTGAAGGGCTGAAAGAAAATATTATTATAGGTGGTTTAATTCCTGCTGGTACTGGCTTAGTTGATGGAGACTATGAGATTAATCCAGAATTAGATGAGGATGAAGTATTTGAATATGAATGTGATGAAAATAACAAACCAAAACCTAAAGAAGTTTCAAATTATTTATTATAAATAAAAATTTATAGATGAAAGCAAGGCTTTAATTGTCTTGCTTTTATCTAAAATTATTAAAATTATTATTATTTTAGTTGACATTTACTGATAAAAAGAGTATTATATTAAAGGTTAAGAAAAAGAAGGCTAGACTGCGGTCAAAGCCTAATTTTTAGAGATAATTGAAACACCCGGGTATGTGGTGAATATTTCAGAAAGGAGAAATTATATGCCGACTATTAATCAGTTAGTAAAAAATCCAAGAAAACAAAAGGTAAATAAGTCAAAATCTATTTCTTTAGGTATTGGTTATAATGCTTTAAATAAAACATATACTGACGTTAATTCACCTCAAAAAAGAGGAGTTTGTACTCGTGTTGCTACAATGACGCCAAAGAAGCCGAATTCAGCAATTCGTAAGTATGCACGTGTGCGTTTATCTAATGGTATTGAAGTTAATGCTTATATTCCTGGAGTTGGTCATCGTTTACAAGAACATAGCGTTGTTTTAATACGTGGTGGGAGAGTAAAAGATTTACCTGGTGTACGTTATCACATCATTCGTGGAACGTTAGACTCTACAGGTGTTGAAAATCGTATGCAAAGTAGAAGCAAATATGGTGCTAAGCGCCCTAAGTAATAATTATATTATTTTAAAACAACGAAAGGAGGAATTTACATGCCACGTAAAGGTCATGTCCCAAAAAGAAAAGTATTACCTGATCCCTTATATAATTCACCAATTGTAACCAGATTAATAAATAATATTATGTTGGATGGTAAAAAAGGTGTTGCTCAAGATATATTATATGGAGCTTTTAATCGAATAGAAAAGGTAACAGGTCGTCCTGCTTTAGACGTCTTTAATGATGCCTTAGCAAATATTACACCTCAATTAGAGGTTAGAGCACGTCGAGTAGGTGGTGCTAACTATCAAGTTCCAGTTGAAGTTAGACCAGAACGAAAAATGACATTAGTGCTTAGATGGTTAACCCAATACGCAAGATTGCGTAAAGAGAAAACAATGGAAGATAGACTAGCAAACGAAATTATGGATGCAGCTAATGGTCAAGGAGCATCTGTTAAAAAACGTGATGATGTTCACAGAATGGCTGAATCTAATAAGGCATTTGCTCACTATCAATGGTAAGGAGTTAACATAATTTATGTCTAGAGATGTACCATTACACAAATTAAGAAATATAGGAATAATGGCTCATATAGATGCAGGTAAAACTACTGTATCAGAGAGAATCTTGTATCATACTGGAAAAATTCATAAATTAGGTGAAACTCATGATGGAGCTGCAACTATGGATTGGATGGTTCAAGAACAAGAAAGAGGAATTACTATTACTTCAGCTGCAACTACTGCATACTGGAAAGGATATCGAATTAATTTAATCGATACTCCTGGGCATGTAGACTTTACAGTAGAAGTTAGTAGATCTTTAAGAGTACTGGATGGAGCTGTTACGGTTTTAGATGCACAAGCAGGAGTTGAACCCCAAACTGAAACTGTTTGGAGACAAGCGACAGACTATAATGTCCCTCGTATTGTATTTGCAAATAAAATGGATAAAACTGGTGCTGATTTTGAGAGCACAGTTAATTCTATTTATAAAAGACTTGGAGCAATTGCAAAGCCAATTCAATATCCAATTGGTGCTGAGACATTTTTTACAGGAATTATTGATCTTGTATCTATGATTGCTTATGATTTTAAAGGTGATCAAGATGAGACAATGACGGTAATCCCAATACCTGAACACCTTATTGATATAGTTAATGAAAAACGAGAAGAATTAATTGGCACTGTAGCTGATTTTGATGATGAGTTAATGGAATTATATATTGGTGAAGAAGAAATACCAGTTGATGTATTAAAGCGAGCAATAAGAAACGCAACACTAAGTGTTCAGTTTTTCCCAGTAATGTGTGGTTCTGCTTTTAAAAATAAAGGTGTGAAGCTTGTTCTTGATGCAACAATTGATTATCTACCCGCTCCCGATGAAGTTCCAGCTGCAAGAGCTCATGATATTGATGGAGAAGAAATTAAAATTCCATCTAATGATGAAGATGAATTTGCAGCATTAGCTTTTAAAGTTGTTACAGATCCATATGTTGGAAAATTAACTTTCTTTAGAGTGTATTCAGGAGTATTAAAATCTGGATCATATATTTATAATTCTTCAAGAGGACAGAGAGAAAGAATTGGACGTATTTTAATGATGCATTCAAATAATCGAACTGAAATTGGAGAAATATATGCTGGTGAAATTGGAGCAGCAATTGGTTTAAAAGTTACTACTACTGGTGATACTTTATGTAGTGACAAAAGAGAAGTTATTTTAGAAAAAATGATTTTTCCTGAGCCGGTTATTTCAGTTGCAATTGAGCCTAAAACTAAAGGTGATCAAGAAAAAATGGGAACTGCATTACAGAAACTTGCAGAAGAAGATCCAACATTTAGAACGCATACAAATAAAGAAACTGGACAAACTATTATTTCTGGTATGGGTGAATTACACTTGGAAATCATTGTTGATAGAATGAAAAGAGAATTTAGAGTAGAAGCAAATGTTGGGGCACCTCAAGTATCATATCGTGAAACAATATCTAAAGCAGCAGAAATTCAAGGAAAATTTGTGCGTCAAAGCGGTGGACATGGACAATATGGAGATGTTTCTATTCGTTTTGAACCAAATCCTGATAAAGGATATGAGTTTGTTGATGCTATTGTTGGTGGAGTAATTCCAAGAGAATTTATTCCATCTGTTGATAAAGGGTTGAAAAATGCTATTGAAAATGGTAATTTAGCTGGATATCCAACAATTGATATTAAAGCTACGTTGTTTTATGGCTCATATCACGATGTAGATTCTAGTCAACTAGCTTTTGAAATAGCAGCAAGTTATGCATTTAGAGAATCTAAAAACAAATGTGACCCAGTGTTATTGGAACCTTTAATGAATGTTGAAGTTTTAGTTCCTGATGATTATTTGGGGAATGTTATTGGCGACTTAATCGGAAGAAGAGGTCAAATAGAAAAACAAGAGCCAAGAGGTAATGCAATTAGTATTAAAGCGCTCGTTCCACTTGCAAATATGTTTGGTTATTCTACTTCATTGAGAAGTAACACTCAAGGTAGAGGAAACTACACAATGCAATTTGGAAAATATGCTCTGGCTCCAAAATCAATTCAAGAAGAAATTATTCTTAAGCGTAATGCTTAAAAATTGTTCTTGCAATTTATAAGTAAAAATTATAAAATATATATATAAAATATAAAAAATTAGGAGGATTTTATAATGGCAAAAGCAAAATTTGAACGTTCTAAGCCACACGTTAATATCGGAACTATTGGTCACGTTGACCATGGTAAAACTACCCTTACATCAGCTATTACTAAAGTTTTAGCAAGAGAAGGTAATTCAAAAGTTATGGATTATAATCAAATTGATAAAGCACCAGAGGAAAAAGCTCGTGGTATAACTATTAATACTTCACATGTTGAATATCAAACACAAGCACGTCACTATGCACACGTTGACTGTCCTGGACATGCTGACTACGTTAAAAATATGATTACTGGTGCTGCACAAATGGATGGAGCTATCTTAGTTGTAGCTGCAACTGATGGCCCAATGGCACAAACTCGTGAACACATTTTATTAAGTCGTCAAGTTGGAGTACCTCGTATGATCGTATTCTTAAATAAATGTGATATGGTTGATGATGATGAATTACTTGAATTAGTTGAAATGGAAATTCGTGAGTTATTAGATGACTATGAATTCCCTGGAGATGAAGTTCCAATTATTAGAGGATCTGCATTAAAAGCTATGGAAGGTGATCCAGAAGCTGAAAAAGCAATTGTTGAATTAATGAAAGCTGTTGATGAATATATTCCTACTCCAGTACGTGAAGTAGACAAACCTTTCTTATTACCAGTAGAAGATGTATTTACTATTACAGGTCGTGGAACTGTTGCAACAGGTAGAGTTGACCGTGGTACTATTAAAGTTGGTGATCCTTGTGAAATCGTAGGAATTAGAGCTACTCAAAATACCGTAATAACTGGTCTAGAAATGTTTAGACAATTACTTGATTTTGCACAAGCTGGAGATAATGTTGGAGCACTTCTTCGTGGAATAAGCCGTGATCAAGTTGAACGTGGACAAGTTATAGCAAAACCAAAAACTGTTACACCTCATAGTGAATTTGAAGCACGTGTGTATGTTCTTACAAAAGATGAGGGTGGACGTCATACTCCATTCTTCTCAAACTATCGCCCACAATTCTATTTCCATACAACAGATGTTACTGGTGTAATTACATTACCAGAAGGTACTGAAATGATTATGCCTGGAGATAATGCTGACTTAATCGTTTCATTAATTCATCCAATCGCTGTTGAATTAGGAACAAGATTTACAATTCGTGAAGGTGGACGTACTGTAGCCGCTGGAAATGTTACTAAAATTATTAAATAATTTTAAAAATTATAAAGACTGAAACTTTAAGTTTCGGTCTTTTTTTAAGTTTATTTTAAACAGTTTTAGTATAATTATGTTATAATAATAAAAAAGGTAGGGTTATATATGATATTAAAATATAAATATGAATTAACGAAAGAATCGCAAAAAGATTATATTGCTTTTCATTTGTTTTCAAGAAAAAAAGTTCAAGTAAATCCAATTGTTCTAACAATTTTATTAATAGGATTTTGTATATTTTCATTTCTTATGGATCAAACGGTAATTGCAATTGTATCTATAATATTAATTATTATTGTTAATGTTTTTTTATTAATAATGGTAAAAAAAATATATAAAAATAATATTAAAGATGATTATCCAGATCAGATGATTACGATTGAGCTAGATTCAACAAATGTTGTTTTAATTGATGATTTAAATCAAGAGAAAAAGGTTATACCATTTAGTGAAATTTTTAAAATATACATCAAGAAAAAATATATTTATATTTATATGAATAGGGACCAAGCTATATCATTAATTAATGATTCTTTAATAGATGGAGATTTTAATGTTTGGTATAAAAGTGTACAAGAGGGAATATATTCTAAAAAAATAAAGAATAAGGGATATTATGAAGGTTGATACACATATTCATTTATATGATGAAAAATATGAAGATATTATAGATGAAGTAATTAAAAGTGCTATAGATAAAGGCGTAAAACGGATTATAGTAAATGGTATTGATAAGAATACAAGTATTAAGTCAATAAAATTAGCTAATAAGTATGATTATTTATATGTAGCAATTGGTCTTCATCCAAGTGAAATTAATTCAAATGAAGAAAATGATTTATCATGGATTTATGATCTTGCAAAGGATGATAAAGTTATTGCAATTGGTGAGATTGGACTAGATTATTATTGGGATAAAACATATAATGATTTGCAAAAAGAAATTTTTATTAAACAAATAAAGATTGCTAATGAATTAAATTTGCCTGTAATTGTTCATTCAAGGGATGCACATAAAGATACATTTGATATTATGAAAAAATATCAAACTAAAGGCATTTTACACTGCTATCAGTCAAGTTTAGAATTAGCAAAAGAATATGTTAAGCTCGGTTATTTTTTGGGAATTGGTGGTGTACTAACTTTTAAGAATTCAAAAGTGATAAAAGATGTTGTGAGAGAAATTAGTATTGATTATTTATTGACTGAAACTGATGGACCTTATTTAACTCCTTCCCCTTTTAGGGGGAAATTAAATAGGCCAGAATATATTAGTTATATAATTAATGAAATAAGTAATATTAAAAATTTAGATAAAGATGTTATTGAAGAAAAAATATTTAATAATTATAAAAGATTGTTTAAGGAGTAAGAATATGAAAAAATTTATTGGTGCAATAATGGTATTGGTTCTTGCATTTATTAGTGTTGGATGTACAAATGAAAATGCAAATGTAAATAATGAAATATATAATAAAAGTTATAATGTTACAATTGATATTGATGAATTTGAAGATTTAGTTGCTGCTGCTATTGAAAAAGTAGGCTCTTCAGTATTGGGTGTTACTAGTTATATAACAACTAGTACTATTTCTAACAAACAAACTCCAAATAGCACTGGAAGTGGAGTTGTTTATAAGTGTTGGGCTTATGATAAAGATGGAGTAAAAATTGAAGATTGGAATTCGACTTTGGATAGTACCAATATTGATTATTATGAATATTTGTTAATTACAAATAGACATGTAGTTTCAGATACTGAAGAAACAATTACATCATTAGAAGTATATGATGGAGAAACAGGAAATTATTACGAAGCTACATTAAGAGGAACAGATGATAAAGTAGATGCAGCAGTACTTACTTTTAGAGCTGATAAGTTTTTTGCTCCAGTTGAATTTACAGATTCTGATAATCTTAAAAGAGGAAATTTTGCAATTGCTATTGGAAATCCTGAAGGATATGATTTTTATGGTAGTGCTACATTTGGTATTATTTCTTATCCTAAAAGATATATGTCAGATGATACTGATGGAGATAGTATAAATGATTGGGATGCAGAATATATTCAACATGATGTTGCTATAAATCCTGGTAATAGTGGTGGAGCTTTAATTAATTTAGAAGGTAAATTGATTGGGATTAATACTCTTAAGTTAGTTGGTTCTAAAGTTGATAATATGGGTTTTGCTATCCCTACAAATACAATAAGTAAATTATTGCCATATTTAGAAGCTGGGGAAGTACCGGAGCGATTTAAATTGGGTATTAATATTTATACTGTAAAAGATATAATTGATTCTAAGTATAATGAAAATTTTACAGATGCTGAAGGGAATCCAATTGAGTCTTTTCCTGAAGATATTACAAATGGTATTTATGTGATTGAACCGAATGAGGATATTATATCTGAAGGTTTATTTTTACCTGGAGATATAATTGTTTTATTTAATGGTCAAGAAATAAAATATTCTTATGAATTTAGAGCAGTGCTTGGAGAAATGGTGAAAGGTGATACAGCGACATTTAAAGTATATAGAGATGGTGAATATGTCAATCTTTCATATACTTTTGAGTAATATGAGGAGATGTTTATGAAGAATATTAAAATAGTTCTAATATTTATTTTAGGTATATTTATATCATTTTCATTGATGGGTTGCACTGATAATAATGATAATAAATTAGTTGTTAGTATAACGTTAAATGAAGATGGGGAAATGATTATTTTATATGATGATGGGACAAGTGATAATTTAGGTGATTTTAATAATGATGAATTGATTAGTGATTTTAATGATAAACTTATATCTCAAGAAAATAAAATTAAAGAACAAGAAGAAATGTTGTTGGCTCAAGAAAGTAAAATTGCAGAACAAGAGACAAAAATTGCAGAGCAAGAGCAAACATTAATTTTACAAAGAACATTAATAGATAATATAAATGAACTTATTGAGAGTAATGAAGTTATTACTAATGAAATATATAATAATATTTATAATGCAATAATAAATATTGAAGATTTTGAAAATTTAGTTAAAACTGCTATTGATATTGTTGCGCCATCTGTATTAGGAATTACTAGTTATATTAATGTTAACGATAAATTAACTCCATATAGTACTGGTAGTGGTGTTGTTTATAAGGTTTTAGCGATTAATAGTGATGGCGAAGCAATGGAAGATTATATGCAAGCAATTTTAGATAATACTGTAGATCATTTTGAATATTATTTAATGACAAACAGACATGTTGTTAGTGATAATGAGAAAGATATTGTAAGTGTTGAAGTATATGATGGTGATTTAGGTGTTTATTATGAGGCAGAAGTTTTAGGTTTTGATGATAAAGTTGATGTTGCTGTAGTTAAATTTTTAACAGAGAAGTTTATGAAGCCGGTTGAGTTTATGAGTGAACAAGTTGAGCGTGGTGATTTTGCAATAGCTATCGGAAATCCAAATGGATATGATTATTATGGTAGTGCAACATTTGGAATTGTTTCTCATGGAAAAAGATATTTATCAGATGATACTGATGGAGATTTAATAAATGATTGGGATGCAGAATATATTCAACATGATGTAGCAATCAATCCAGGCAATAGTGGTGGAGCATTAATAAATTTAGAAGGTAAATTAATAGGTATTAATACTTTAAAGTTAGTTAGTGATGATATTGATAATATGGGATTTGCAATTCCTCTTTCAACAATTCAAAAATTGTTGCCATTATTGGAAAAAGGAATAACTCCTCAAAGATATAAATTAGGTATTAGTATTTATATGATAAAAGAAATAATTGATTCTAAGTTTAATGAAAGTTTTACTGATTCTTCTGGAAATCCTATAACATCATTACCTGAGGGAATTAATAGTGGAGTTTATATTACTGAAGTAGGAGTAGATTCTATTTCTAATGGCATTTTATTTGCAGATGACATTATTGTTTCTTTTAATGGAGAAAAAATAATGTATTCATATGAATTTAGAGCAATACTTGGAGAGATGACAAAAGGTGATAGTGCTGAATTTTTAGTATATAGAGGTAATGAATTTATTGAAGTAATTATTACTTTTGAATAATTTTGATAAAAATGAAATATTTAGGCGATTTAATACGGGGTGTCTATTTAGTTCATTTTTAATAATATTAAGGAGAAGATAAATGGAAAGAAAAATAATAAAGCAAGTTCAAGGATTTAAAACTCAAGATGGAGCTGGAGTTAATTTAGTTAGAGTTTTAGGAAATCAAACTGTAGAAGAATTTGATCCTTTTTTAATGCTAGATTCATTTGATAGCATTAATCCAAGTGATTATACAGCAGGATTTCCAATGCATCCTCATAGAGGAATTGAAACAATTAGTTATTTATATCGTGGGTATATGACTCATAGGGATAGTTTAGGAAATGAAGATATGATTAGTGATGGGGAAGTACAATGGATGACTGCGGGTTCTGGAATTTTACATGAAGAAAGATTGCCTGCAGCAGAAAGATTGTTGGGAGTGCAACTTTGGTTGAATCTTCCAAGAAAAGATAAAATGGTAGTACCAGCTTATTGTAGTATCAAAAATAATGAAATTAAAGAAATTGAGCTTGAAAATGGTAAGCTTAGATTACTTGCTGGAAAGTATGAAAATAATATTGGATATTTAAGTAAATATCTTCCACTTGATTATTATGATATACATCTTTTTAAAAATTGTTCTTTTAAATTAAAAACTAATAAAGATTCATCAGTTATGCTTTTTACACTTATTGGAGATGCGAATATTGCAGGGAAGTTTGTTAGAGAAAAAACAGCAATTAAACTTTCTAAAGGTGAATATGTGGAAATTAAAGCATTGGATAATGATATTCAAGTGTTGTTTATTAGTTCTAAAGAATTAAATGAACCAATTGCATGGGGAGGTCCAATAGTTATGAACACTAGAGAAGAATTGAAAAAAGCATTTGATGATTTAAATAATGGTACTTTTATTCAAACTAAAATTAGTTATTAAATAGAGAAAGAGAAATATATGAAAAAAATTAAAATATTAGGAATCGTAGGGTCTTTTAGAAAAGAGTCATTTAATAAGCAATTAGCGCTTGAAGTAAAAAATCTTCTTGAAGATAGTGTTGAATTTACATTGCTAGATTTTCAAGATGTTCCTTTTTTTAATCAAGATTTAGAAGCAAATGCTCCTGATGCTGTAAAAAGAGTTAGAAGCGAAGTAAAAAACGCAGATGCTTTATGGATTTTCACTCCTGAGTATAATCAATTTTTTCCGGGAGTTTTAAATAATTTAATAGATTGGTTATCTAGACCAGCTAGTAAAAGTGAAAAGCAAGTTTTATCAGGAAAAATCGTTACTATTAGTGGGATGTCTCCTGGAATGTGTGGGACAATGTTAGCGCAACATCATTTAATTTCTTTGCTTAATTATTTAAATATGAAAGTAATGAGTAATCCTAAGGTTGCTATTCCTAGTGCAATGAATATGATTAAGGATGGAAAGGTTGATTTTAAGATGAGTAGTGGATTTATATTAAATCAAATAAATTCATTTATTGATTTTATTGAAAAAAACAATAAAAATATTTAAATTTTTATTTTATAAGGAATATTTAAATCTGTTATTAAGCTCTTTTTTAAAGGGCTTCTTTTTTATTTCATTAAATAGTAGATATATGTTTTTTTACTTTCAAAACATAGTAAAATATGCTATAATATTATATATTTAAAGGAAAGATAGGTGATAATATGGCATTAACTGCTGGTATTGTGGGTTTACCTAATGTAGGGAAATCAACATTATTTAATGCAATAACAAAAGCTAAGGCTTTAAGTGCTAATTATCCTTTTGCCACTATAGAACCCAATGTAGGTTATGTAGATGTAAATGATGTTAGATTAAAAAACATTGTTGATATTGTCAATCCAAGAAGTGTAGTATATACATCTTTTTCTTTTACAGATATTGCTGGTCTTGTAAAGGGTGCAAGTAAGGGAGAAGGGTTAGGAAATCAATTTTTAAGTCATATTAGAAATGTTGATGCTATATGTCAAGTAGTGCGTTGTTTTGATGATGATGATGTGATTCATGTATCTAACAAAATTGATCCTATCGATGATATTGAAACTGTTAATTTAGAATTAATATTTGCTGATTTAGAAGTGATTACAAAAAGGCTTCCTAAAATTGAAAAGAAAGCATTATTAAAGGTTGATTATGAATCTGTATTAGAATATAATGCTTTAATAAAAATCAAAGAAACTTTAGAAGCAGGATTTCCAGCAAGAAGTGCTAAATTAGCTGAAGCAGAAATTGAAGCAATTAAAAGTTATAGTTTTCTAACAATTAAACCGACTATATATATTATGAATGTATCTCTAGATATGATAAACAAAGATAATGAATATACTAATAAGGTTAGAGAATATGCATCTAGTAATGAATCAAAGGCTATTGCTATTTGTGCGAAGATTGAAGAAGAATTAGCTGATTTAGATGGTGATGATAAAAAAATGTTTTTAGAAGATTTAGGTATTGATGAAAGTGGTTTAGATAAGTTAGTGAGAGAAACATATGATTTATTAGGTCTTTCAACATTTTTTACTGCTGGTGAAAAAGAATGTCGTGCTTGGACATTTAAAAAAGGAATGAAAGCTCCTGAATGTGCAGGTGTAATACATACAGATTTTCAAAAAGGTTTTATAAGAGCTGAAGTAGTGAGCTATGATGATTTTATGAAATTTGGAGGTTTACTTAAGGCAAGAGAAGCTGGTAAAATGAGATCTGAAGGGAAAGAATATGTCTTTAAAGACGGAGATATTGTTCTTTTTAGGTTTAATATATGAAAAACGCAAGGATTATAAGTGTTGGAGATGAAGTATTATCTGGACAGATTGTCAATACAAATAGTAGTTATTTAGCTTATCAATTAACTAAATTGGGGTTTTTAATCTCTAAACATGTTGCAATAGGTGATAGTCATTTACGAATTGAAGAAGAAATTGATAGTTTTCTTAATTCAAAAGATTTAGTAGTTATAATTACTGGGGGGCTTGGCCCAACACATGATGATTTTACAAAAGAAGCTGTAGCTGAAAAGTTGAATTTAGACCTTGAATTAAGAGAAGAAGCACTTAGTTTATTAGATGTATACTTTGATGGAGAAAAAGCTGAATCTGATAATAAACAAGCATATTTTCCTAAGGGTTCAATTTTGATTCCTAATAAAATTGGAACAGCTGATGGGCTAATTATTGAATATAACAATAAAATACTAATTTTATTGGTTGGCCCTCCTCATGAGAATATTCCTATGATGGAAGATTATGTGATTCCTTATTTAAAGAAAAATGTTAATAATAATTTTTTAAATAAAGAATATTTAATAATGGGAAAATCTGAAAGTCATTTTGAAGATTTATTAAAACCTTTGTATAACCAATTAAAAAATGTAACTATAAATCCTTATGGAAGTATTGGTAGAATTAGGTATCAAATAAATGGATTTAATGATGATATTATAGAATTTAATAAGGTTTGCTTAGAATTTGAAAAGCTAATGAAAAGATTTATAATTAGTGATAATTATGATACTATAGAAAACAAAGTAGTTTCTTTATTAAAAGAAAAAGGATATAAAATTAGTTTTGGGGAAAGTTGTACTGGTGGAATGCTATCTAGTATGATTGTTAGCGTAAGTGGAGCAAGTAGTGTATTAAATGAAAGCTTTGTTACATATTCAAATGATGCTAAAATTAAGCATTTACAAGTAAATAAAGAAACAATTGATAAATATGGAGTTGTAAGTTTTGAAGTTTGTGAAGAAATGGTTAAGGGATTAAGAGCAGTAACAAACGCAAATGTTTGCATCAGTGTTAGTGGATTAGCAGGACCAACGGGAAAAACAAAAAATTTAAATGTTGGTGATGTTTGTTATTCAATTTATTTAAATGAACGTATTATTTCTGAGAAAAAAAATTTTAAGGGAAGTCGTGATTTAATAAGGACCAAAGCTTGTTTTTGGATTTTATATAGAGTATTTGGATTACTTACATTTGGTGAGTAAATTATTGTTTTAAGTTTGTTGTAATTAGAATTAGAGATGATGGCCTGGAGGTAAAGGAATGGTTGAGAATAAATATATTACTGAAGAATTAAAAAAACAGATTAAAGACGAACAGAAAGTGTCAATAGACAATATTAATGCAGTCTTAAAGTTAATTGAAGAAGGTGGAACAGTTCCTTTTATTGCAAGATATAGAAAAGAAGTAACTGGTGGGTTAGATGAAGATCAAATTAGAGCAATTTATCAAGCTTGGGATTATGGTCTAAAGCTTGCTCAGCGTAAGGAAGATGTTCTTCGGTTAATTGATGAAAAAGGTAAATTAACTAAAGAGATTGAACAAGAAGTTTTAGCAAGTACCAAATTATCTGAAATTGAAGATATTTATCGTCCTTATAAAGAAAAGAGAAAAACAAGAGCAACAGAAGCTAAGAAAAAAGGGTTAGAACCTTTAGCAGAATGGTTACTTAGTTTTCCTATGGAAGGCGACCTTATAGAAGAAGCAAGTAAATATATAACTGTAGAACCTACTGAAGAACAAGTGAAAAATGATTTAGTTGTAAAAGATGCAAATGAGGCTTTACAAGGAGCAAGAGATATAATTGCTGAAATGATTTCTGATGATGCTAAGTTTAGAAAATGGATTAGAAGAGTTTTTGAAACAAGAAGTAATATAACATCTACTGTTATTGATCCTTCTTTGGATCCAAAAGGTGTTTATGAAATGTATTATAACTATACTGAACCAGTATATTCTTTAAAAGAACATCGAGTTTTAGCCCTTAATAGAGGTGAATCTGAAAAAATATTAAAAGTTAATATTGATGAAGATGTTGATAGAATTTTAACATTTTTAAAAAGAAGAATAATTAATGATAACACTAAGTCAATTGCAGTAGAACAAATTGAAGAAGCAATAAATGATGGATATAATCGCTTAATTAAAAATTCTATTGAAAGGGAAGTTAGAGCACAATTAAAAGAAAAAGCTGAAGATAAAGCTATTTCTGTTTTTGCAGCTAATTTGAAGAGTTATCTTCTTACTCCACCAATGAAGGGGAAAATGGTTTTAGGAGTCGATCCAGCTTATCGTACTGGTTGTAAGTTAGCTGTTGTTGATACTACTGGAAAAGTGCTAGCTATTGACAAGATGTTTCCTAATCAAAGAAAAGTAAATGAAGTAGTATCTGAAGAAGATAAAAAATATATTGAATCAGTTAATACTATTAAGAGATTAATTGAAAAATATAATATAGAAATTATTGCAATTGGTAATGGTACTGCTAGTAGAGAAACTGAAAGTTTTATTGTTGAAGTATTAAAAGAAATAGATAAACCTGTACAATATATAATTGTTAATGAAGCAGGTGCATCAATATATTCAGCATCAAAACTAGCTCAAGAAGAATTTCCAGATTATGCTGTTGAGGAAAGATCTGCGGCTTCTATTGCTAGAAGATTACAAGATCCTCTAAGTGAATTAGTAAAAATTGATCCAAAATCAATTGGTGTTGGACAATATCAGTACGATGTTTCGCAAGCAAAATTAAGTGATTCTTTAGATTTTGTTGTTGAAACTGCTGTTAATTCTGTTGGGGTTAATATCAATAGTGCATCTGTTCCTTTGTTAACAAGAGTTGCTGGATTAAATTCTAGATCTGCAGCAAATATAGTTTTACATAGAGATAAAAACGGTATGTTTAAAAATCGTGACGAGATTAGTAAAATTAAAGGAATTGGTCCTAAAACATTAGAACAATGTATTGGTTTCTTAAGAATTCCTGATGGTAATGAAAAATTAGATATGACAAGTATTCATCCTGAGAGTTATTCTTCAGCATTAAAAATTTTAGAAAAATTAGGGTTTTCTAAAGACGATATTGGTAGTGATGAATTAATGAATAAAATAAGTGGCTTAAATCGTGAGAAATTTTTTAAAGAGTTTAGTGAAATTGGCGAATATACTTTTAATGATATTTTAGATTCTTTAGAAGCTCCGCTAAGAGATCCACGAGATAGTTTTGATCAACCAATTTTAAGAAGTGATGTTTTAAAAATAGAAGACTTAAAACCAGGAATGGAACTACAAGGAACAGTTAGAAATGTTGTTGATTTTGGCGCATTTATTGATTGTGGTGTTAAAGAAGATGGATTAGTTCATTTATCAAAAATGAGCAAAACTTTTATTAAACGTCCATTTGATCTTGTTTCTGTTGGTGATATTGTTAAGGTTTGGGTAGTATCAGTTGATTTAACAAAAAATAGAATAGAACTAACTATGATTTCTCCTCAAGATGAAAAATAGATTGTCTAAAGAGGTGGTAGGTTGAAACAATATGATGCTGTAGAAATAATATCTAAAGCCATTATAAAAGATAATTTGGTCAGTGCTATTTTTCTTCAGGGTTCTCTTGCAAGAGGTCAAGAAGATGAATATTCAAATGTTAATTATTTTGTTATTGTAAATGATGAAAACCGTAGGGCTCTTATAGATAAAAGAATTACTTATCTCTCTGCTTATGATGATATTATTTATATTAAAGAAAATAATATTAATAAAACTCATTTATCTTGTTTGTTTGATAAAGGATTACGATTTGAATTTAATATCGTCTTACATCAAGATTTTTTGAAGTTAGATTCTATATTACCTATTTATGATCCTAATGATATTTTAAGTGATATAGGTAATATGGATTTATCACTTAGTCCTAGTGAGTATGGAGAAGTTTTTAATAACTTTTGTTATAAATTATTAGAGTTTAAGGCAGCCTATAGTCGAAATGATGTAGCATATTCATTTTTTTTAGTAAATAATTTACATAATGATTTTGCAATTATGTTAAGATATCAATATGATTTTAAAAATGCTAAATTGGGTTTAAAAGGATTATTGATAAATTTAAAAGATAAAGAAGCTATTGAAAAGTATCTTTTTGTGTTGAAAAAATTAAGAGGAGGCAACTCTTTAGAAGCTGTACAAATAATGATGGGATTTCTTTCTAATTATTTTGATGTTTTATCGATTGCTGTTTCTTCGAATATTAATTTTGATTTATATGAATATACAAAAAGAGAAATTTTGAGTTTACATGATTAGGAGTTTTATGAAGAAAGTGTTTGTAATTAACCCTGCTGCAGGGCAAAAAAATTCGGAGTCATATATTTCAGATATGGTAAAAAAATATTATAAATCTGAAGATTATGAAATCTATTCAACAACCCAAAAACTTGATGCATGGCGATTTGTCACTAAATATATGGAAAACACACAAGAAGAAGTATGTTTTTTTGCTTGTGGTGGAGATGGTACTTTAAATGAAGTAGTTAGTGGTGCTTATGGTTATAAAAACGCTTATGTGGCATGTTATCCCTCTGGTTCAGGTAATGATTTTATAAAAAATTTTGGCGAAAAAGAAGATTTTCTAGATTTAAGTCAATACACAGATCCTAAAGTTGTTGAAGTTGATTTAATGCAAGTAAATGATCGATTTGCAATTAATGTTTGTAATTTAGGGTTTGATGCTAAGGTCGTTCATTTTTTAGGAGTTTTAAGAAGATTTCCTTTTGTATCAGGTAAAATGGCTTATAATCTTGGAGTTATTTTAGCTATGTTTACAAGATTTGGACAAAAGATTGATATTACTTTAGATGGTGAAAAAATCAATATTAATAATAAAGTATTATTATCAGCTATTTTTAATGGGACAACTTATGGTGGTGGTTATAGGGGTGGTCCTGATGCCATTATTAATGATGGAATTTTGGATATTGTTAGAATAAAAAAAGTTTCACGGTTTAAAATAGCAAAGTTAATTTCTGAATATAAAAATGGTAATTTTAAAAATAATCCTGTATTTAAAGATATAATAACTAGTTATGAATGTAAGATGTTAGAATATAGTGCAAAAGAGCCATTTTATTATGCTTTAGATGGAGAGGTTTTAAAAAATAATATTTTATCAATTAAAGTCCTTCCCAAAGCAATTAAATTTGTAATCCCTTCCTTTCTTAATTATTTAGGGGATAAAAATTGACAAAAGGATTATTAATAGTATATAATACATTAGAACTTAGGAGGATATTTACATGATTTTTGAAAAAGTTAAAAAACTTATATCTAAGGAACTGGACGTATCAGAAACTAAAATCACTTTAGAAACTAGATTATCAGAAGACTTGGGTGCGGATTCATTAGATGCAGTAGAATTAGTTATGGCACTTGAAGATGAATTTGGAATTTCAGTTTCAGATGATGATGCAAAAGATCTTAATACTGTTAAAGCTATTGTTGAATATATTGAAAATAATGCTAAATAATTTTAAAGCTACTATATAGTAGCTTTTTTTTATTAAAATAAATATTTATTCAACATATTAATTAAAAAAGTTAATTAATTTATTAATTTTATTAATATAACACTTGACAATATTAATTTTTAATATATAATAATAGGTGAAGTGGGGGAATTTTAAATGAATAAAGCTTTAAAAACAGCAGTTTCAGGAAAGTTGTCATCTAATAATGAAGATTTAACTGATTATAAAAAGGTAAAAACAAGAAAATTTAAAATTAGGAAAACAAATTTTAATAAATTTTTAAATTTGTTTTCATTAATGCATTTACCTATTTTTTGTTTTAGTGAAGGTTGGTTAGGTGCGTATGAAGATACAATTCAATTAAACGCAAAGTTTAAAAATTATCAAAATAATTATAAAGGAGATTAAATTATGAAAAATGAAGTTATTTCAAGGTGTCCTATTTGTTCTAAACCATTAACTATTAAAAGTTTACATTGTGATCATTGTGAGATTGACATTAATGGTGAGTTTAGATTATCACCTCTTAGTTTACTGAATAAAGAGCAATTAGAATTTGTTGAAGCTTTCTTAATTAATCAAGGAAGTATTAAAGCTGTTGAGAAGGAATTAAATGTTTCATATCCTACTGTTAAAAAAATGTTGAATGATGTTTTAGTTAGTTTAGGTTATAAGATTAGTGAAGAAGTAGAAGATACAAGAAGAGTTGAAATACTTGATCGACTTGCTAAACATGAAATTAGTTATGAAGAAGCTATGCAGTTATTAAAGGAGATTAAGTAATGGACAGAATTGATATTTTGAATATGATTAGCAGTAAACAAATATCGGTTGATGAAGGTTTAAGATTATTTGAAACATTAGATGATGAAAAGCAACAAAATACTATTAAAAAAAATAAATCTTTAAAAAATGCTATAAATAATCTTGATTGTAAAATGAAAGAAATTAACCGTGATTTAATTGAACCAAATGTTAAAAAAGCTTATAAAGGTATTAAAAAAGGGTTTAAAAAGTTAGATAAACAAATTGTTAAACTAATGGGGGAGGATTTATAAATGGACGAAAGATTAAAAATTCTTGAAATGTTGAAAAATGGAAATATTACTGTTAGTGAAGCTGATGAACTATTACAAACAATTGAAGATATTGATAATAATAAAGAAAGTAAATGTAGGGAAAAATTCAATAAATTTAATGAATCATTAAAAGTTTCGTTAAATAAATTTGGTGAAGAAGTAAAAAAAATTAATAGTGAAGGTATTAAAGAAAGTCTAAAAAAAGGTTACGATGAAGTTAACGAAGCTTTTTCTAAATTAGACGAAGAATTATTACATTTTATAAAAGGGGATAAAGATAATGGAAGAGAGAATTAAAATTTTAGATATGTTAAAGGAAGGTATTATTACTGTTGAGGAAGCTAATGAATTATTAAAAGCAACTACAAACAGTACAGATACAGAAAAAGAAGAAAAGAAACAAGCAGAAATAAATATTAATGATAAAAAAAGGTTATTGCATATTAAAGTTATATCTGAAGATGGTGATAAAGTAATGATTAATATTCCACTTAAAGCAGTAAGATTTTTATTTAAAAATGGTAAAATTAATAAAAGCATTAAATTAAGTGGTGTTCGAGAAGATTTTTTAAATAATAGTATAGATATGGATTTAATAAATGAATTTATTGAGAGTGGAAAATCTGGAGAAATTGTTAATATACAAAGTGAAGATGGGGATATAGTAAATATTTACATTGATTAATTATATTATTTTAAGCAGCATAAATTATGCTGCTTTTTTATGGGAAAATATGTATATAAATTTTATTACGTGATTGTTTTCTTGAATTATGATAGTGTAAGTGTTAAAATAGTATAAGCATGTAGGTGGATTTATGATAAAATTATTGGGAAAAATATTTATTAAAGATTATAATAATTATACAAACACTAAAGTAAGAAATAAATATGGAATTTTAAGTGGAGTGGTTGGGATTATCTCAAATTTATTAATTTCTGTTGGTAAGATTATAGTGGGTCTTGTTTTTGGCTCTGTATCTATTTTAGCTGATGGTATTAATAGTTTATCTGATATGGGGACATCTATAATTACAGTAATTAGTTATCATTTTGCAGGTACACCGCCTGATAAAGAACATCCATTTGGGCATCAAAGGATTGAACAAATATCTGGATTGTTATTATCAGCAATAGTTATGGTTATTGGTGTATCCTTGCTTAAAACTTCAATAAAAAATATTTTTACTCCTCAAACTATGGTATTTAGTTATATAGCAATTATAATATTAGTTATATCTTTGTTTGTAAAAATAATTCAAAGTATTTTTTATTTTCGATTAGGTAAAATAATAAATTCAAAAGTTTTAAAAGCAAATGCTTTTGATAGTTTAAATGATTGTCTTTCAACAATAGCAGTTATAATTGCTTATTTAATATTTCATTTTTGGAGTATTAATTTGGATGCTTATTTAGGGATAGTTGTTTCTTTGTTTGTTATCTATAGTGGGTTTAAATTAATTAAATCAACTATTTCTCCATTAATTGGGGAAGCTCCTGATAGAGAATTAGTTACTCATATAGAAAATAAATTACTTAGTTATAAAGGTGTTTTAGGTATACATGATTTAGTTATTCATACATATGGTGTAGGAAATATTTTTGTAACTGTACATGTGGAAGTAAAAAGTGATGCTGATTTTGTAGAGTGTCATGATATGATTGATAATATTGAAAGAGATTTTTATCATGATGATGCAATTAATTTAGTTATTCATATGGATCCAACTGAAAAAGATACTGAAGAATCAATTAGAATTAAAGAATTAATTACAAAAATCTTATATGATATTAATGAAAAATTATCTTTTCATGATTTTAGAGTTGTTAGTGGTCCTACTCACACAAATGTAATTTTTGATATTGTAGTTCCGCAAGATTTCCTTTTGTCTGATAGGTTATTAATAAAAGAAGTGAAAGAAAGAATGTTAGAAATTGATAAAAAAATTAGTTTAGTGATTAATATTGATCATAACTATTTAATATAAGGAGAAAAAATATGGATAATAAATTTTACAGTAAAAATAGAGTTAATTACTTTGAAAAAATTAAAGATAACTCTTTAACTGTTCTTTTTTCTGGAGTTGAAAAACAAAAAACTGCAGATCAAGAATATGATTTTAGTGTTGATAGGAATTTTTATTACTTATCAGGAATTGACCAAAGTAAAGCAATTTTAGTATTATTAAAAGCGAAAGGTGAGAATAAAGAGTATTTATTTGTTGAAGAAACTTCTGAATTAATGGCAAAATGGGTTGGTAAAAAGTTATCAAAAGACGAAGCCAAAGAAATATCTGGAGTTGAGAATATTCGCTATTTAAGTGATTTTGATTCATTTTTATTTAGTATATTGAATTCAACAAGATATTCTGCTTCTAATGTAGAAAATATTTATCTTAATTTAGAAAGAAAAAATGATAAATATCATGTTTCACCAGCATTAGTATTTAAAAATGAAATTGTTAATAATTATCCAGAATTATTAATTAATAATGCATATCCAATAATTATTGGTTTAAGAATGATTAAAACGGATGAAGAAATTGCCTTAATTAAAGAAGCAATTAAGATTACTAATGGTGGTATTTTACAATTAATGAAAAATTCAAAACCAGGGTTATATGAATATCAACTAGAATCTTATTTTAATCAATATATAATGTTTAATGGGCAAAATGATCATGCATTTAAAACTATTTGTGCTTCTGGTAAAAATAGCACTATTTTACATTATGTTAACAATAATAATATTTTACATGACGGAGATTTAGTATTATTTGATCTTGGAAGTTCTTATAAATATTATATTAGCGACATAAGTAGAACATTTCCAGTTAATGGCAAGTTTTCTTCTCGTCAAAAAGATGTTTATGAATCTGTATTAACAATACAAAAAAATTGTATTAACTTTTTAAAACCAGGAGTTTCTTGGGAAGAATATAATAAGTATGCTAATGATCAAACAATAGAACAATTAAAAAAATTAGGATTAATTAAAGAAGATCAAGAGTTTAGAAAATATTATTATCATTCAATTGGTCACTTTATTGGATTAGATACTCATGATCCAGGATTACATGATGTTATCTTTAAAGAAGGCATGGTTATGACAGTTGAACCTGGTATATATATTGAAGAAGAAAATATTGGTGTTAGAATTGAAGATAATATTTTAATTACTAAAGAGGGAAACATTAATTTAAGTAAAGATATTATTAAGGAAGTAAAAGATATAGAAAAAATTATGAAAACCGCATAAAGCGGTTTTTTTAATTAAATACTATTTATTAGATTAATAAATATTTTTTTTAATAATATTTATGTGAAGAGGTGAATCATTATGAAAAAAGTATTTATATTGTTATTATTTGTATTTATTGTTAGTGGAATAAATGTTAAAGGATATGAATCAACTGGACATGAAGGTATTACTGATGTGACATTTTATGATGGAGGAAATATATTATCTAGAATGAGCAGACAAGAATTATATTCTGGATCTAGTGCAATGGGAAAAAATATATTTTGGGGTTGGAAAACACATTATTTTTGTATTGAAGACAAGGCAAGTTATATAGGAGAAATAGTTTTTTCCAAAAGCAATAAAACTAGTGAGCCATTACCAATTACTTATGCTGTTCAAGAATCATATTCAAGATCATCTTCAATAAAAGTAAGTGGAGGAATTAGTGCCTCAATTAAGGGAATGATTAAAGCTGCTACTATTTCTGGTAGTGTTGATTCTGATATAGTTACTGAAAATAAGGAAGAATATAGTGTTACTGAAAAAACAAATATTTCTTTTGTCATTCAACCTAATTGCAAAATTACATATAGAGTTACAGGAGATTGTTATATTACAAACGGGCTATGTAATTATTATGCTTTTTGGATAAAAATGAAGAAAGGTAATTTTGAATTAATTGAATTTGAAACAAGATATTACGAGTTAGTTGAGGAAGAAATGTAATGAAAAAAATATATGTTTTAATAATTGGCATTTTTCTTCTTTTGGTAAGTTCAATTATAATAATTATAATTTCAAAAAATGATAATTCTTTAGTATATACAACATTTAGAAAATCTTATAGTTATGTTTCAAAAATAGATGAAGAAGAGGATATTGTTATAATAATTGATGTTAATAATAAAGATTCATTTTTAATAAGAGAAGAAGCTATTAATTCATGTTATATATCTGATAAACAAGAAAATAACAAAAGAAAATTGAAGTTAAATAAAATAGAATATTATCGACAAATAGAAATTGATCAAGAAATATATTATGAATATAAATTTTCATTTTCATTTCCAATTGATGCTGAGATTGAAGAAGATTTTATTATTGATGAGGCATTTTTAATACTTAATTTTAGTGATGATTCTATTAGCTTATATATTGGTGATTTTAATTACTATAAAGTAAGTAAAATTCAAGATAGTTCAAATATTAGAATTTCTAAAATAAAAGGTATTGTTAATGTGGTAGATGAAAGAAAAAGAGTAGTTGGTTTGAATGTAAAAGTTGAAAATATAAGTAGTAAAGATTTAAAGATAACAGAATTAAATATATTTAATGAAAATTTAAATTTTGATGGAGAAGAAGTGAAGATATTAGAGACTGAAATAGTACATAACAAGGATATTAGTGAATTAGTTAGTGATTATAATTATTTAGATAGTTTTTCAAAGACAAACATTTTAAATTTAATAATTAATGCTAATAGTAGTTTAGATTTATTTATTCCAATAGTATATATTAAAGACATTGTTTGTAATGAATTTGGGTTTGCTATTGATTTTCTATTTGGTGAGGAAAAAGAAACATATATTTATGATGATTTTATATTTTTCGAGAATATTTTTTATGAAGAAAAACAAATTAATGATTTAAATTTATATTATTATGAGAGAAATTAAATTAATAAATATTAAAAAAAAGTATAACAAAAGAATTATATTGAATAATATTAATTATACATTTAAAGAAGGAAATATTTATCAAATTGTTGGAAGCAATGGTTGTGGAAAAACTACTTTATTAAAAGTTATATTAGGATATATAAAGCATGGAGGATTTGTTGAAAATAATTTTGATGATTATAGTTATATACCTGATAAAATAAATTTTCCTTCTTTTTTAAAAGTTGGTAATTATATAAAAATAATTGGTTATACTAAAGGATTAGATGAAGAAACTATAAAAAGTAAGAGTGATAAGTTATTAAATTTATATAATATGAATAATGCTATTAATTATAAATTAAATCAATTATCAAAAGGTATGAAGCAAAAGGTTTTATTAATATGTGGATTTTTAAGTGATGTTGATTTATATATATTTGATGAAGCTTTAAGTGGACTTGATAAAGAAATGCAGAAGCAATTTATGAATTATATAAAAAAATTGAAGATAGAAAAAAAGACAATTATATATACTACTCATTACGAAAAATATTTTAGAGGATTATATGATGTAAAAATCACAATTAAAGATGGGATTATTAATGAAAAAAATAGCAAGTCTACATCTTGAGTATTTATTAAATAAAATGAATATTTTTGTATTTAGTATTTGTACTTTGATATTTTCTATAGCTATTTCAAGTAATTTGATTGACGTTTACAGTTCTACTAGTTATAAGAATAAAAGTGAAATATATTTAGAAGGTTCTTTGATCTTATTTGAGATTTTTAGTGTTATTCTTTCCTGTTTTATATTTTCCTTTAATTTTTTAAAAGAAAAAGATGAGTACAGATACTTATGTGTGAAAAAAGAAGATGAAAAAAAATTATTTTTAATTAAAAAAATAATTGTTTCTTTAATGTTTTTATATTTTTTTGAGTTAATAAATTTAATGGTTTTATTATTAATGGGATATTTAGGGGTATATAGATTTTGTATTTCATCTATTTATCACTACAAAATATTTTTTGTTTTGTTACAAGTTATTTATTATGGATTTTTATCTATGTTTTTAGTAAAATTATGTAATAATTTATTTACGATAATGCTACCTATGTTAGGAAAATTTATGTCTTTATATTTAGTTGATTCTAAGAATGAGATAGCAAAACTAATTACATTTTTATTTCCATCTAGTGCAAATGGTGATTTAAGTAATGTTTTTTTTATTTGTATAGAAGTAATTGTCTTATTTTATATTGTTATTTATCTTGATGTAACAAAAGAGTATTAATTAAATGTAGAATTATTATTATTGACATTTAATTCAATTTATAGTATACTTATTAAGTAATATCATAGTGGAAAGAAGAAGTCCCACTTCTCACCTGACTAATTATGTTGGTAGGTAAATGTCACTTTACAAAATTAAATTTGTGAATGTAAGTGGGCCAATTTTGTGCTCACTTTTTTCTTTCTATGATAAATATATTTATGGAGGTGTTGCACAATTAGCAAGAATTTTAACAGAAAAAATGAAACATTAGTCAATGATACTATACCTTTTGATAAGGTTTTAGTTATTGATGAAAAAGGAGATGCTTTAGGAGTTAAAAGTACTTTTGAAGCACAAAAAATGGCGAGTGAGAAAGGATACGATTTAGTGTGTGTTGCTCCAGACGCCAAAACACCAGTATGCCGTTTTATGGATTATACGAAATATAGATTTGAACTAAAGAGAAAAGCTCGTGAATCTAGAAAGCATCAAAGAGTAGTAAGTGTAAAAGAAATTTGGTTAACTCCTGTTATAGGTTTAAATGATTTTGAAACTAAACTTAGAAAAGGTAGATCATTTCTTGAAAATGGAGATAAATTAAAGGTTACTTTAAGATATCGTAGTTATCGTATGTTAAATAATGAAGGTCCTAATATGGAAATGTTAGATAAATTTATTGAAAGTACTAAAGATTTAGCTAGTGTTGAAACTCAACCAAAACTCGAAGGTAGAAATATATCGATGTTATTAGTTCCTTTAAAAGAAAAATAATAAGGAGAAGTTATTATGTCAAAAATGAGAACTCATAAAGGTTTAAAAAAACGTATTAAAATTTCAGGAACTGGGAAAATAATGCGTAGACGTCCTGGTACAAGTCATTTGGCTCCAGGAAAAACACAAAAAAGAATTAGACATTTAAGAAAAGGTACAGTGATATCTAAATCCGATTTAGGAAGAATTAAGCAAGCAGTTGCTGTAATAAATAATTCAAAATAGATTGAAATATAATTATGAAAATAAAATTTAGAAAGGAAAGTATTTAATTATAAAATATATTAATAATTTATTTTATTAGTGTTTTTATAAATAATATACAGGTAAAAACTATGGCACGTACAAAAGGCGGAGTAGTTTCTCGCAGAAGAAGAAAAAGAGTATTAAAATTAGCCAAAGGTTATTTTGGCTCAAAACATACGTTATATAGAACAGCTAATCAGCAAGTGATGAAATCATTATCTTACGCTTACAGAGATAGAAAAAACCGTAAGAGAGAATTTCGTAGATTATGGATTGCTAGAATCAATGCAGCAGCAAGAATTAATGGTTTATCTTATAGCACTTTAATGCATGGGCTAAAATTAGCAAATGTTTCAATTAATCGTAAGATGTTATCTGAAATTGCTATTAATGATCCTGATGGATTTGTTAAAATTTGTAAAACTGCAGAAAAGAAATTAGCAAAATAAACATCAGAAATGGTGTTTTTTTTGTGCGTTTTACTTTATTTGTATTTAATGGTATAATTAAATACTAGGAAAAAATGGAAGGTATTTAAAATGTTTGAAAAAAATTATTCGGTAAAAATTAAGGATGAGATTTATAATTATAAAGAAAAAATCACTTTAAAAAAATTAGCTAAAGATTTAGGTTTTGAAGCTTATCTTGCTAAGGTTAATAATAGAATTAGAGAACTTGATTATTATATTAATTATGATTGTGAAGTACAATTTTTAGATTTAACAAATTCAGAATCTGTAAGAGCTTATGAAACAACTTTAAGGTTTCTTACTATTATGGCTTTGGAGAAATTATATCCAAATGCAAAGATAAAATTTACTCAAGGAGTTTCAAGAACTACAGCTGCTGCAGTTGAAGGTGTAACTGTAAATTCTGCATTTTTGAAAAAACTTGATGCAAAAATGAGAGAATTAATTGATAAAGATGCAGATATTGTTAGATTTAAATTATCAAAGGAAGAAGCTATTAAATTATATCTAAAACAAGGATATAATGATAAAATTGAAGCTTTAAAATATCGTCCTGAAGATACTGTTAATATTTATCAATGTGAGAATTATTATAATTATTTATATGGTTATATGTTGCCTTCAATGGGATATTTAAATAAATATAAATTAATTCAATATTATCCTAATTTTTTGATTGCTTATCCAAGATCTGAATTAAAGGGAAGAATTCCAAGATTTGAAGATTCTCCTTCTTTTGGTCGTATGGTAAGAGAAGCACAAAATTGGGCAATTAACTGTGAGTGTGATGATATTGTAAAATTAAATAGTCATGCTACTCAAGATAGTGTTATAGATTTAGTAAATATGTGCGAAGCAAAACATAATAATATGCTTGCTGAATTAGGATTAATTATTAAAGAAAATATAGAAAATATTAGGTTGATTGCTATTGCTGGGCCGTCATCATCAGGTAAAACTACTTTTTCTCATCGTTTAAGAATAGAGCTAATGACAAGGGGAATAAGACCTTTAAAAATTTCTATTGATGATTATTATTTAGATAAAAGTCAAGCTCCTAAAGATGAGCATGGTAAACCAGATTTAGAACATATTAATGCAATTGATATTGAGTTATTTAATCAACATTTAGTTTCGTTAATTGATGGTGAAGAAGTTCAATTACCTCATTTTAATTTTAAATTGGGGAAAAGAGTATTGGGTGAAAAAATCAAAATTGCTCATAATCAACCAATTATAATTGAAGGTATTCACGCTTTAAATGAAAAACTTACTACATCAATTCCAAAACATCAAAAGTTTAAGATTTATATTAGCCCTTTGTCACAAATTAATATAGATGATCATTCACAAATTAATGCAACAGAGATTAGACAATTAAGAAGAATTGTTCGTGATGCAAAATATAGACAAACATTACCTTCGGCTACTTTTGCAATGTGGGCATCAGTTAGACGTGGTGAATTTAAATGGATTTACCCATTTCAAGAAGAAGCTGATTATATTTATAATTCAGAGCTTACTTATGAACTTGGTGTAATGAGAAAATATGCGCTTCCAGTATTGGAAGCAATAGATAGAAATGATGAATTTTTTGTGGATGCAAATAGAATTGTTAAATTTTTGAAACTTATTAAAGAAATTGATGAGAAATATGTTCCATGTAATTCATTATTAAGAGAATTTATAGGAGATAGTTGTTTTTATTAATGAAAAAAATTGAATTAAAATTTTATGAAGAAAATTTTGCCCAACATATTACAAAAGATGCTGCTTTAGTAACTGCTGGAACAATTAATAATTATAATACAATGACCATTGGTTGGGCTCATATTGGGAATATTTGGGGAAGAGAAACAGTAATTGTGTATGTTAGACCCTCTCGTTATACATATAAATTTATGGAAGAAAATGATTATTTTACTGTTAGTTTTTATGATAATAATCATAAAAAAGCTCTTGGTTTTTTAGGAACTAGAAGTGGAAAAGATTTAGATAAAGTAAAGGAAGTTGGATTTCATGCAATTGAACTAAATAATAGTGTTTCATTTCAAGAAGCTAGAATTACCTTTGTTTTAAAGAAAATTTACCATCAAGATTTGGATTCTTCTTTAATACTTAATGAGATAAAAGATAAGTATTACAAAGATAATTGTTATCACCGAGTATATATTGGAGAGATTGAAGAAATAATTATGCATTAATAAAGCAGGTTCATAAAGAACCTGCTTTTTAAGTCCATAAAGGTAAATTATAGTTTCTAAGGACTGCAAATGAAATGAAAAAAATAATAAATAGAATAGATACGATAAAAAATAAATTAGTATTTTTTGGTTTGTTAGTATAATATTTTTTAATTAATATAAAAAAACTAAAAAATCCAAATAATGTTGTAAAAATAATTGATATTATATATAGATAATAAATCATAATATTCTTCCTAGAAAAATTGCTTCGATAAATGAATATTTATTATTTTTTGTGATTTCTCGTTTTATAATAGTGTATAAATCTTGTACAATAATAAAAAGAGTAATTGGAAATACAAGAATTGTAAAAACTGGATGAAAAGAAAATGAATTTATTAGATTAAAATGTAAAATAGAAGAGAATGCTCTTGTGATACCACAAGTTGGGCAAAGGTATCCCGTAATATTATGAAAATGACAAATTGTATTGTCAATAAAATATGATGTTGGGATAATGAAAAAAGTGATGAATAAAGCAAGATATATTAAAATGCGTATCCAGGAAAATATTTTTATTTTTAGTTTCATAATTACTCCTATTTTTAGTAATTATATCATAAAATATATTTTTATTAAAAATTAATTCTATAAAGAGAAAGGTTTCTTTCTTGTTAATTTAGTGAATATAATGTATAATATTAAGTAAATAAGGTGGTATTATAATGAGTATAATAAAGTTTTTTGCATTAGGAGGATTAGGAGAACATGGGAAGAATATGTATGTTCTTGAAGTCGGAGAAAGAATTTTTATTCTTGATGCGGGAATGAAATTTCCTAGTGTTGAATTATATGGTATAGATGGGGTTTTACCAGATTTTAGTTATGTAATCGAAAATCAAAAGAAGGTAAAGGCTATTTTTCTTAGTCATGGGCATGATGATAATATTGGAGCAGTTTTTGAATTGTTGAAGCATGTTAACGTCGGTGTTTATGGAACACATTTTACAATTTCTCTTTTAGAGAAACAATTACAAGAAGAAGGTATGAAAGTTTCTAATCATCGATTATATAGAATTAATGATGATAAAATATTAAAATTTGGAAATATTGTAGTTTCTTTTTATTCAACAAGTCATAGTATTCCTGAAAGTTTAGGAATAGTAATTAAAACAGCAGATGGGTTGTTAGTCTATGCTCCAGGATTTGCTTTTTCAAGTAATTCGGATAAAAAATATAAAACCAATTTTGGGAAAATTGGTGATTTAGGTAAGGAAAAAGTTTTAGCATTATTTGCTGAAAGTTTAGGAGCAGTTAATGCTAGCAGAACAGACAATGATTCAACATTGATTCACACTGTTACTGATGCAGTAAGAAAAGAAGGAAGAATTATTTTTTCTATGTATTCTACAGATTTAGATAGAATACAAAAAGTTATAAATATTAGTTTAAAGAATAATCGAAGAGTTGCTATTGTTGGGCGTAAAGTTCAGAATATTATTAATGTAGCAATGGAAACTGGGTATTTAGAAATACCTGAAGATAAATTTGTGAATTTAAGATTTATCGATGAAAAAAATAAAAATGATGATAAAGATTTAGTAATTATTATTACAGGAAATCATCATGAGCCATTTAATATGTTACAAAGAATGGCGAGTGGACAAGATCGTTTAATTAATATTAATGAAAATGATCATGTGGTTATTGTTTCTAATCCACAACTTGGTACTGAAAGAATTTCAGCAAACGCAATGGATATGCTAAGTATGGTTGATGCTAAAGTTACAATAATTAAAAAAATGGATTTAAGAAGTTCACATGCAGGTCCAGAAGATTTAAAAATGCTTTATGGAATGATTAATCCAAAATATATTATTCCTATTGTTGGTGAATATAGACATCAATATTTGCAAAAGAAAATTGCTTTAGAAGCTGGATATGAAAATTTTAATGTTGTTGTTTTAGAAAATGGTGAAGTTATTAGTTTTGAAAATGGAATTTTAAGTACTAAAAGAGATAGAATTAAATCTGGTGATGTTTTAGTAGACGGTTCTGTTATCGGTGATATTAATGAAGTTGTTTTAAGAGATAGAGAATTTTTATCACAAGCAGGAACTGTTATTATTTCTATTATTTTAGATTCTAGGAATAAGCGATTAGTTAGTGGACCTGAAGTTGTATTTAAAGGTTTTGTGTCTGAAAGTGATGCAAAAGAATTAATAGAAAATGTTATTAGCAAAACTAATAATATTTTAAATTCGCATTTAAAAAAGAGATATATTGATTGGAATTTATTAAGGACAGAAATAAAGGATGTTGTTGGAAAATATTTGTATTTTAAAACAAAAAGCAATCCAATTATTATGCCTGTTGTTATTGATGAGGAATTAAAATAGGGTTTTATATGAAAAAATTAAAAGGTTATGAAATAAGACAAATGTGGTTAGACTTCTTTAAAGAAAAAGAGCATATGGTTATACCCAGTGCTCCTTTAGTTCCTATTAATGATCCTTCTTTGCTTTGGATTAATGCTGGGATTGCTCCTTTAAAGAAATATTTTGATGGTAGAGAGATACCTGTTTGTAGAAGAATGGTTAATGCTCAAAAATCAATTAGAACTAATGATATTGAAAATGTAGGTAAAACAGCAAGACATCACACATTTTTTGAAATGTTAGGAAATTTTTCTGTGGGTGATTATTTTAAAGATGAAGCTTTGACTTGGGGTTTTGAGATTCTTACAAGTCCAAAATGGTTCGGTTTTGATTTAAATAAGCTTTATTTTACAGTTTATCCTTCAGATGAGGAAACAATTCAAAAGTGGTTAGAGTTAGGTGTTGATTCTACTCATATAATAAAATTACCTGGTAATTTCTGGGAAATTGGAGAAGGTCCGTGTGGGCCAGATACTGAAATTTTTTATGATCGTGGTGAAAAATACGATATAAATAATCAAGGTATAAATTTATTAAAAAATGATATTGAAAATGATCGTTATATTGAAATATGGAATATAGTATTTAGTCAGTTTAATGCTGAGCCTGGGAAGAAAAGAGAAGAATATCAAGAATTACCAAGTAAAAATATTGATACTGGTATGGGATTAGAGAGAATGGCTTGTGTAATGCAAGAAGTTGAGACTAATTATGATACTGATTTATTTTTACCAATTATTAATAAAGTAGAAAATTTAACAAAAGTAAAGTATGATGGGCAAATGGCTTTTAAGGTTATTGCCGATCATTTAAGAAGTGTTGTCTTTGCAGTTGCCGATGGCGCTATTTTATCAAATGAAGGAAGAGGCTATGTTTTAAGACGTATTTTAAGAAGGGCAGTTAGGTTTGGGAAAAAATTAGGGATGAATGAGCCTTTCTTATATAAATTAGTTGATGTTGTTGCTGAAAATATGTCACATTTTTATCCTTATCTTTTAAATTCAAAAGAAAATGTTAAGGATATAATAAAAATCGAAGAAGAGAAATTTTTACACACTTTAGAAAGTGGTGAAAATAAACTATTAGAATTTATTCAGAATTGTAAAAATAAAGAAGTAAGTGGAGATGTTGCATTTCTTTTATATGATACTTTTGGTTTTCCTTTTGAACTTACATTAGAAGTTGCTGAAGAACAGGGATTTATTGTTGATAAGAAAGGTTTTCTAGAAAAACTTGAAGAGCAAAAGGAAAGAGCTAGAGGAAGTAGAAATGAAGACCAATCAATGAATATTCAAAATGTTGATTTTTTGAATTTAAAAGTTGAATCAGAGTTTCTTGGTTATGAACAATTAGAATCTAGTAGTGTTGTAAAAGCAATTTTTTCTAATGATAAACAAGTTAATAAAGGTAGGGGAGAACTTTTAGTTGTTTTTGATCAAACACCAATGTATGGTTTAAGTGGTGGTCAAGTTGGTGATTTAGGAACTCTTTATTATAATAATGAAGCCTATTTAATATCTAATACAATTGTTTTACCTAATAAGCAACATGCTTCTTTTGTAGATATGGCGGATACGGAATTAAAGATTAATGATAAAGTAGTTTTGGTAGTTAATAAGGAGTTTAGACAAAATGTTGCTAGAAATCATTCAGCAACACATTTATTAAATGAATCTTTAAGAAGAGTTTTAGGAAATCATGTAACGCAACAAGGGTCAATGGTTTCTGAAAAAGAATTAAGGTTTGATTTTAATAATTATAAATCATTAACAGATGAAGAACTTTTAGAAATCGAAAGATTGGTAAATAAAGCAATTAATGATAAACATTCTGTAAAAACAAATGTTATGGCATTTGTAGATGCTAAAAAAGAGGGGGTTCAAGCAGTTTTTACTGATAAGTATGAAGATTATGTTCGGGTTGTTAACATGGAGTATTCCAAAGAATTATGTGGAGGTACTCATGTAGAAAATACTGGTGATATTTTAGGTTTTGTAATTTTAAATTGTGAAACTAAAGGCTCAGGTATTTTTAGAATAACTGGAGCAACTGGTAATAATATTAAAAATGCTTTAAAAGAAAGTATTTCAGTAATTGAAAATGATATTAATGATTTACAACAAAAAGCTATTTATATTGTAGAAGAAGCATTAAACGATAATATTATATTAAATTATAATAATATAAAATTATCTGATTATGTCCCAAGTTATAAGTTAATTATTAATCGTAAGAATGAATTGTCAAAATTACAATTAGAGATCAAAGAGTTAGAAAAGACATATGAAAAATTTAAAAGAGAATCAAATAAATTAAATGCAAATGATTTTTTAGAATATGTTATTGAAAAAAATGGATTTAATTATATTATTATGAAAGTACTTGATCAAGATAATAATATTTTAAAAGATTTAATTGATAGTTTATCTGATAAATTAAAAAATTCTATTGTGTTTTTTGCAAATATAATAGATAATAAAGTTGTATATATTTGCAAAAATAAAACATCAATTTTTAGAGCTGGAGATTTAGTTAAAAAGGCAGCTGTTGTTTCTTTAGGAAATGGTGGAGGACGTGCTGATTTTGCTCAATCAGGAGGTAAGGATATAACTAAAGTTGATGATGCTTTACAAGCAGTTAAAAATATAATAGAGGAGAATATATGAGAGTAATTGGTCTCGATTTGGGTAGCAAAACAATTGGTGTGGCTTTAAGTGATTCACTTGGAATGATTGCTCATCCATTAAAGACATTTTATTTTCGTAATAATATGCTTGATGATGCTCTAGAAATTGTTGTTAACTTAGTTAAAGAAAATGATGTGAAGACAATTGTCTTAGGACTTCCTAAGAATATGGATGGGTCTATTGGGTTTCAAGCACAGTACTGCTTAGATTTCAAAGATATGTTGGAAAAAGAGCTGGAAATTGGAGTGGTTATGATTGATGAAAGACTTACTTCAGTAATGGCAGAGAGAACTATGATGAGTGGAGATTTGGATAACAGAAAAAGAAAAAAGCATGTTGATAAAATAGCGGCTACTATTATCTTACAAAGTTATTTAGATGGAGCAAAGAAAGGATAAAAATATGGAAAATGAAAAACAATTAGTTTATGTGAATGAAAAAGGAGATGAAATTTTGTGTGAAATTTTATTTACTTTTGACAGTAAAGAGTTTGGCAAGAATTATGTATTATTCTACCCAATTGAAAATGCTGAAGATGAAGAAATTGAAATCATGGCTGCAGCTTATGCACCAACAGACAATGGAGATGGAGAATTAATCCCTATTGAAACTGATGAAGAATGGGAATTAATTGAAGAAGTTTTACAATCATTTAACGAAGAAGAAGATGTAGATGATGAAGAAGATTGCGAAGATTGTGACGATTGTGATTGTGGGCATAAGCACGATTAATATTTTAAAATAATTTTAAATTTAAAACACCTTACTTTAAAGTAAGGTGTTTTTTTATTCTTTAATTAACAAAAAAGAAGCAATGTTATCAAATATTTGTCCTATTTCTTCATCAGTTTCATAAATTCCTGAATGATGAATTGGATGAGCAAGTGGAATTTGTGCAAGAAGTTCGACACCTAGTTCTTTGGCAACTTCTAATCCGCCTCCTTGGCCAAATACATATTCTTTATTATTATTAACAGGATTATTAAAGTATGACATATTTTCTATTACACCAATTATTTGATGGTTTAATGATTTAGAGGCAAAGCCTGCTTTGATTGCAACTTTTGAGGCAGCTTTATGTGGTGTAGTAACAATGATTGCTTCTCCAGTTGGAATTATATTTTTTAAATCAAGAGAAACATCGCCTGTTCCAGGAGGAGCATCAACTACTACAAAGTCTAAGTTTTTATCCCAAGCAACTTCATAGAAAAAATTATTCATCATTTTATTCAGCATTGCACCTCTCCAAATAACGGGTTTGTTTCCTTCAATAAAGAACTCTGTCGATATTACTTGCATACCGAAAGCTTCTTTAGGAATTATTTTTCCCTGTTCATTAACTTTTGGATACTCTTGAATCATTTCTAGGATTCTAGGGACCGAAGATCCATAGACATCAGCATCAATAATGGCTACATTTTGTTTTAGGTTTTTTAAGGCATAGGCAATATTAACAGCAATAGTAGATTTACCTACTCCACCTTTACCACTTTCAATAATGATAAACCTAACATTTCTATTTGTTATTGAATCTATTTTTCTAGCTTCTTCAATTTGCATTTTTATTCCTGAAAATCCTAAGTCAATTTTTACTATTTTTGCAAGTTGACGTTTTAAATTATTTTCTGCTTTTCCGCCTGTTTTACCTATAGCGATAACTAAAACAACTACGTCATTTTCACTATCAATACCAATATGCTTAATAGCGCTAGTTTCTTTTAATGTTTTTCCTGTTGATTCATCAACAAGCTCTTCAATTTTTGTTCTTATATCTTTTGTGTTCATTTATTCTCCTTTTTTAGTGGTATTAAAAATTCTTGTGTATATATATTTTTATTATTGCTAATTAAAGCAAGTAAATAACTCCCTTTTAATTCATATTTAGCAATTTTTGAATTATTATTTTTTAAACTTGTAACAATTTGTTCTTTTACTTCTTCATTAAGAGTATTTATATATTTTTCACCTATCGGTGAAAACCCTAAAAGTCTTAAGTAAGTTTCATTAACATCATCAGTAATTTCTAGGATGATGTTAATTAATATTCTTTTAACTCTATTTTTTGTGTAACGTCTTGTGGAAATTTTATTAACTAAATCATCAAAATTATTAACTTCCATTAAAATATTATAAATTCTATTTTCTATGCCTTCTATTACATCTTTGAATTTTGTTATATCTTGATTTTGAATATTTATTTTGTATTTTAGAATAGTAAGTAAATTACCATAAGCTTGTTTTTGATCAATTATATTTTTACCTTTAGCTTCATCAATTAAAAATTTATCAATACTTTCATTATTCGCAAGTAAAGATCTAAGAGAAGTAGCACTAGCAATTTTTGATTTAGCGGATTTAACGATCGTATCATAATAATTTGCATTAATTCTTTTTATTAAAGTAACATTAATTTTGGGGTTTATATTATCTATTGCTTTCAAATACTGGATTGCTAAGGTGTTATTAGGTTTAGAAAAATTTTCTAGAATTTCTTTATTATCTGTTAGTTTATAAACAGCTTTTAAAGAAGCTTGAGAATAAGAACTTCCTTTATCTAGATAAAATTTAATATAATCATTATATGAGAGCTTATCAAGCATATCTTTCATTTGTTTTAATAAGATTAAATTATCTAGTTCAACACCAAAAGCTAGATCAGTAATTCCAAATTTATTTAATATATATATAGAATAATAACTAAATAAATCAGCACTATTTATTGTATAAACAATTGGAAGTTCTAAAACCACATCAATTCCTAAATCTAGAAGTACTTTTGTTTTATCATATTTCGATATTACACTTAATTCACCACGTTGGCAAATGTTTCCAGAAATTATTGCTATTGTATAATCAGGTTTTACTTCTTTTATTGCTTTATCAATAAAATATTTATGTCCATTATGAGGGGGATTAAGCTCTAAAATTAATCCTAAGACTTTTTTCATTTTCATCACCTTAAATATTATATCACAAAGTTAAATGAATGTGTGGAAATTTGAATAGTTTGTACTATTAAATTTTATGAAAATATGATATAATACTTATTGATAAAAGAGGATGATTAAATGAAAATAGTTAATAGTTTATTGCTTTTTATAATAATTTCTTTAACTTTGTTTGGGTGTTCAGAGCAAGATATTTTAAAACAAGTTTATAATGATTTAGAAATTGTTGAAGATTTGGATAATATAACTGAAGATATAAATTTACCTAGTTCATTGTATGATGTAAAAATTATATGGCAGACATCTGATGCAAATGTGATTAGTAGTTATGGAAATGTAATGAGAGCAACAAAGGATAAAGTTGTTATTTTAACAGCTACTTTTGAATTTGAAGGAAGATTTTTAAGTAAAGATTTTGTATTAAACGTTTTAAAGCAAAATGAAAAAACAAAGCTAGAATATGTTAATGATAGTTTGTCTTTACCAGAAATTGTATATATAAATTCTACTCTCCCTCTTCCTAGTGAATATCAAGGAGTGTTAATTTCGTGGAGAAGTAGTAGGCCTAATATTATAACATCTGATGGATTTGTAAACGAGGTTACTAGTAGTCAAATAGTAATGTTTACAGCAACTCTAAGTTATGAAGGTAAATCTGTAATAAAAGATTTTATTGTAACAGTCGAGCCGATTATGAGTGATAGTGGCTTTATTTTGAAAGTAATTAATAAAATAATAATTCCTCAAATGACAATTAGTAATATTACTTTAATTACTAGTATGGATGATGTTTCAATAAGTTGGAGTAGTAGTCATCCAAGTTCAATTTCTGAAAGCGGGAATGTAACGCAGTTAGATAAGAATGTTGATGTTATTCTAACGGGGGAATTTACTTATAAGGATAAAGTAATTGAAAAAGAATATTTTATTACAGTTTTAGGTTTAAATGACGAGAAGACACCAATACAATATGCATATGAAAGTTTAAATGTTATTGAAAGAGTTTTAAATGATATTACTTTAATCAATAAATATGAAGATGTTGATATTAGTTGGGAAAGTAGTCAACCAGATTATCTTTCTGAATCTGGTATTGTTAATAGGATTTCTATTGATGTAGATGTAGTATTAACTGCTACTTTGCAACATGAAGATGATATTTTAGTAAAACAATTTTTTGTTACTGTTGTTGCAAAAAATACTAATGGAGGAATAGAATTAACCGGATATTATAAAAGTGCTAGTGGCTTAACGGGAATTGATCTAAAAAAAGCATTAAATAATATTATTGATGACCATAGAACTTATAGTTATACAGCAATCAAAGATGTAATGAAAAGGACTGATGAAGATCCTGATAATTCAAATAATATAATATTAATGTATACAGGCTTAAGTGTTTATAAAACTAGTTCTATTTGGAATAGAGAACATACTTGGCCAAAATCACATGGAGATTTTGGAACGAGACAACCAGAGGGGACTGATGGACATCATTTAAGACCAACATTAATGCAAGCGAATTCTATTAGAGGAAATCTTGATTTTGATAATGGTGGGAATGTAGTATCTAAAGGAGTAACTTATGCTCCTGGCTCTTCATTTTCATACTATGATAGTGATAGTTTTGAACCTCGTGATGAGGTAAAGGGTGATGTTGCAAGAATGATGTTTTATATGGCTGTTCGTTATGATAATCAAGATAATTATAAATTAGATTTAGAATTAAATGATAATGTAAATAATGGAAGTAGACCATATTTAGGGAGAATTTCAGCATTACTTGCTTGGCATATAGAAGATCCTGTAGATAGTTTTGAAAGTAATAGAAATGAAGTTCTTTATGATAGTCAAAATAACAGGAATCCTTTTGTTGATTATCCTGAATTTGTTGAAATGATTTGGGGAACACCTTCTAAGTTTAATTTATATAGTTCATTATCAGATAGAACATTTGATGTAAGTGAAATGAAGTTTAATTATAATTGTGATTTATTATTTAAAAAAGAAGAGAATATTTATTAATGGAGGAAGAAAATGAAAAAAATTGGTTTGTTTTTACTTAGTTTTATTTTAGTAGTTTTTTTATCATTAGGAAGTAGCAAGGCAGCAAGTGGAGTTGCATATTATATAGTTACTAATCCTGGTGAGGATATGTCAACACAAATTAATGTAAATTGGCATTCAGATGAACTTGATACTTATCTACTATATACTAAAGCAGATGATCCTAATTATGAATACCCTACAAAAGTTGATGGTGTTTATGATATGTGGAGTTTACCTGCAACTGATGGGACTTTTACTCATCAAGGTTTTAGTCAGAGATTTGTTGTTTATGCAAGTATTAATGGTTTAACACCTAACACAAAATACATGTATAAAGTAGGTAAAGGAGATACTTTTAGTGATTCATATTATTTCACTACTGCATCAGGGGATAATACACCTTTTAGTTTTCTAAGCATTGCTGATCCACAGTATGCAAATGCTGCAGGTGCTGCAGTTTTTAATAATATTACTAATAAAGCTTATGAAATTGAACCTAATATTAAGTTTTCTACTTTATCTGGTGATGTAGTTGATAGAGGAGGAAAAATTGATCAATGGGAAGCATTGTTTGATCTTTCTTCGCTAAAAACAAATCCAATTGCTGTTACTCCTGGTAATCATGAGTATTATGATGCTTCATCAAGTCCAAAAACATTTACTGCAGAATATTTTAATCATTTCTTTAAAAATCCAGAAAATGGAGCAGAATTATCACCTAATTCATCTTATTTCTTTAAATATAATAATGTATTATATATTTCGATAGATAGTGAAAATTCTTCAGCATTAAATAGTCAACAAGAATGGTTTGCAAATGTTATTGAAGAAAATTTTGCCCAATATATAGTAGTATTTATGCATAGAAGTTTTTATGGAAACATTTATGGAAGTGTTTCGCCGGCTCTTCAAAGAAATTGGCAACCATTGTTTGATCGATATGGTGTGGATTTAGTTTTAACTGGACATGATCATGTTTATACAAGATCATATAAAGTATTTGAAGGAGAAATAGTTGATGATTCTTCAAATTTTGGAACATATTATGTTACTATGGGACCTGGTGGAAAGAAATTTTATGATCCATATGCTACTTATCAAGATTATTTTGCAAAGGTTGTTTCAAAAACAACAATGGCAAATATTATTTCAGTAGATGGAACTGGTTTACATATGAATGTTATTAATGAAGCTGGTGATTCTGTAGATACATTTACTGTTAAAAACAAAAGAAGTGCTAATGCTAATACATCAGTATCTAAAGAATCAATTATGGATTCGTTTAATTTAGTTCCTGGTGTTGAAGATCAATCTATTGCAAGTCTAAGATTTAGTTCAGATTTTTATGGACAATTAAGTACTGTTATAGTTAAAGACAGTTCAGGTGAGGTTGTTGTAGATGAGTATTTACAAAATGAACAGATGACAAATATCCCTGTAACTAATGTTTTATTGAATGTAGAAAGTGAGTATGAAGTTATTGCAAAATTCCGTGATGGAATTGAAATGACTAAAAATATTACTATTTTAAATCTTCCTTATTTTGGTGAAATTAGTAACGCTAGGTTGATTTCAAGGGGAGATGATGAATTTGCAATTGCATGGACTGCATATCTTCCAAATGATGTATTAGATAATTATAAATTATATATTAATGGTAACTTAGAAAATACTGTTACTAGAAGTGAAAATAAATTTGAAGTTGCTGGAGTATCAAATACAATAAAAAATGATGTTCAAGTAATTGGTTATACTGTTGATGGCTTAGCTTTATTTACTTTAGATTTTACTTTTGGTGAAGATCCTACTTCTGTAGTGATTACTCCTGATCCAAATGAAGCAACAATAACTGAAGGTGAAGAAGTGACAATTACTTTAGCAGTAGAACCTTTAATTAATGTAGTTTATGAAATTGTTGGTTTAGATACTAATTTAGAGGTGATTTCACATCTTGATAATGTATTTGTTTTAAAGGCTAATGCAAAAGGTGAGTATGTTATAACATTTAAAGCTATTGACAAAGAAGGAACAGGAAGCTTTAGTTTAACTGTTTTAGAAAAAGTTTTTCCTGTTGAAAGCATTAGTGTTTCTGGTAATGAAAAGATGAATTTGAGTGAGACTCAAACTTTAGAAATTACATATTTGCCAGAAAACGCAACTTCTCCTGAATTTCAATTTGCTTCAAGTAATGAAGCTGTTTTAAAAGTAGATCAAAATGGTAAAGTTACTCCAAAATCTGAAGGACAAGCAATTATTACAGTATCTTGTGGAGAAGTTAGTGAAGATTTCTTAATTACTGTTATTAATCCAGTTGTTAATGTGACCAGCATTACAATTACTGGAGACAATGAAATGGAAGTTGGAGATAATCAAACTTTAATTATTTCTTATGAACCAAATAATGCTACAAATGCAACATTTACATATTCATCTTCTGATGAGGATGTGCTAGTAGTTAATAATTTAGGTAAAGTTTCAGCATTTAAGCAGGGCATAGCAACAATTACCGTTACAAATGGAGATGTTAGTGAAGAATATAGTATTACAGTTGTTGATTCAAGTTCTTCAAACATAATAGTTACTTCTATTACTATTAATGGTGATAGTAAAATGAATGTAAATGATGTACAAACATTAACAATAACTTATGAACCAGAAAATGCTACAAATGTAAACTTTACATATTTATCTAGTGATTCAGAAGTTCTTACTGTAGATGAAAATGGAAAAGTAGAAGCTTTAAAAGAGGGTTCAGCAACAATTACTGTTTCAAATAAAGAAATTAGTGAAACATTTACGATTACAGTTTCTCCTGTTAAAAAGGGGTGTGGTTCTAGTAATGCAATGATGTTACTTCCATTACTTGGAGTTGCTTTATTTATTATTAGAAAGCGTAGATTTATTTAAAATTTTACAGGAAACCTGAAAGGTTTCCTGTTTTTATTATCTTTAATTGTTGAGAATATTATAGTTTTGGAGTATACTATACACAGTATTATAAACAAAGGAGAAGCAGGATGGATACTATTGTTATCGGGGTTATTGGCGCAGATGTTCATGCTGTCGGCAATAAGATTATCGAGTACACATTAACTAATGAAGGATATAATGTTGTTAATGTTGGAGTTTTATCTACTCAAGAAGATTTTATTAATGCAGCTATTGAAGCGAACGCAAAAATTATACTTGTGTCATCACTGTATGGTCAGGGTGAAATTGATTGTCGGGGATTACGTGATAAGTGTATTGAGTCAGGATTGGATGATGTTTTATTATATGTTGGTGGAAATATAGTTGTTGGAAAGCAAGATTTTGTTGAAGTAGAAAAAAGGTTTGCACAAATGGGATTTAATCGGGTATTCCCTCCTGGAACGCCAATTGACGATGTATTACCAATTATTAAAAAAGATTTGGATGAATTAAGATGAAAATATATTTGATGATTGACTTCGGGTCAACTTATACAAAATTGACAGCAGTAGACATAGAGAAGAAAGTACTTTTAGGAACTTCTCAGTTTTTTACTACTGTTCAAACTGATATTCGAGAGGGTTATCATCAAGCACTAAAAAAATTATATAAAAAAATAGACCCAGCTATCAAGTTTGATAAAACTATAGCTTGTTCATCAGCTGCTGGGGGTCTTAAAATGGCAGCAATTGGTCTTGTTGAAGAATTAACAGTTGAAGCGGCTAAACGTGTTTGTCTAGGAGCTGGCGGAAAGGTTGATTTGGTTTTATCTCATCATATTACAAAAGATGAAGTGTTAAAAATTAAAAATGGAAATATTGATATTATTTTACTTGCAGGTGGAACTGATGGTGGTAATCAAGAATGTGTATTATACAATGCCCGAATGCTTGGTGAATCTGAGTTAACAATTCCTGTTGTTTATGCAGGTAATAAAGAATGTCATGATGATATAAGAGATATTTTTGCAAAATATAATATTAATGGTTATATTTGTGAGAATGTAATGCCGAAATTAAATGAATTGAATATTGAAAGTGCTCAGTCTGTAATTAGAGATATATTTATGAGTAATATTATTGAAGCAAAAGGCATTAAAAAAATAGAAGCAGAAATTGATGAAGTAGTATTTCCTACTCCTCATGCAGTTTTAAAAGCAGCAGAGTTATTGTCAAAAGGTTATATGCATGAAGAAGGATTTGGTGACTTGGTTTTAGTTGATATTGGTGGTGCTACTACTGATGTTTATTCTATTGGGAGTGGTTCACCTAAAAGAAGCGATGTAATTTTAAGAGGATTAGAAGAACCTTTTGCTAAGAGAACTGTTGAAGGAGATTTAGGAGTAAGATATTCTGCTATGGGAATAGTAGACAGTTTAAGTGAGGAAGAAATTAAGCTTTATAATGAACAAGGTTATGATCTTGTAAGAGAAGCGAAGATTCGTTCAAGTCAAGTAGATAGTGTTCCATTAAATGAACATGATTCTAATGTGGATAGAATATTTGCTGAAATTTCAACTGATAAGGCAATTAGTAGGCATGATGGTAAAATAGAACCTGTTTATACACCAATTGGCACAATGTATTATCAAGTAGGAAAAGATTTAAGTAATGTAAAATATGTGGTTGGCACAGGCGGTGTTCTAATTAATGCTAAAAAACCTAAAGAAATTTTACAAAAAGTTTCTTTTACATTGCAAAAACCATTAGAATTACGTCCACAAAATCCTGCTTTTATGATTGATAAAGAATATATATTGGCAGCAATGGGATTGCTTAGTCTTGATCATCCTGAAATAGCATTAAAAATAATGAAAGAAACTATTAAAACAATTATATAGGAGCAAAAAAGTGAATTTAAAAAACGAGAAATGGGATATACAAGATTTTTTAAGGGTAAGAAGTGAGGTACTTGCAACATGGAAAACAGGAAATTCTCCATTATTAAATTTGGATGTTGCTGTTAAATATTTAAAAACCATACCGAGAGAAAAGAATTTTGCCTTAAAATTAGAAAAGGCAAAAAAAGAAGGACGTACTTATGTACAACCTAGAGCAGGTGTTGCTACCTTAAAGGAACATATTGCATTATTACAAAAGCTTGAAAAAGCAGGTGCGGATTTTCTTCCTTCAACAATTGATTCGTATACAAGACTAAATCGTTACGATGATGCTGAAAAAGCGATTAATGAAAGTGAGAAAATTGGAAGAAGTTTATTAAATGGATTTCCAGCAGTTAATCACGGAGTTGAAAAATGTAGATTAGTAGTAGAATCGCTTGATGTTCCTGTGCAGGCTAGACATGGAACTCCAGATTCAAGATTACTTGCTGAAATTATTCATGCAGCAGGATTTTCATCTAATGAAGGTGGAGGAATTTCTTATAATTTGCCTTATGCAAAGTCAGTTTCACTTGAGGATAGTCTTTATTATTGGCAGTATTGTGACAGATTAGTAGGGTATTATGAAGAAAATGGAGTTAGTATTAATAGAGAACCTTTTGGTCCTTTAACTGGGACTTTAGTACCTCCTTGTATTTCAAATGTTGTTGCAATAATTGAAGCTTTGCTTGCAGCTGAGCAAGGGGTTAAAAATATTACAGTTGGATATGGTCAAGGTGGTAATATAATTCAAGATATTGCAGCTCTAAGATCTTTGAGAGATCAAACTGAGGAGTATTTAGAAAAATACGGTTATAAAAACATGGTTGTTACTACTGTATTTCATCAGTGGATGGGAGGCTTTCCAGAAGATGAAGCTGAAGCTACTGCATTAATTTCTTTAGCATCAACAGTTGCAGCTTTAGGTAAAGCTACTAAATTAATTACTAAAACTCCAGTAGAATCAATTGGAATCCCAACTGCAGAAGCAAATTCAGTAGGGATTAAAGCATCAAAGTTTGTATGCAATCTTTTAAAAGATCAAGAGTTTGTTGAAAGTGAAGAATATTTAGAAGAATATAATCAAATTAGAAGTGAAGTTGATAGTATGCTTCAAAATATTTATAAAATTGGTGATGGTGATTTAGCAATTGGTGTTGTAAAAGGGTTTGCAGCAGGAATAATTGACATTCCTTTTGCACCAAGTAAATATAATGCAGGTTTAATGTGGCCAGCAAGAGACGTGAAAGGTGCAATTAGGATTTTAGAATTTGGTAATTTAGGTGTTACAGAAGAAATTAAAAAATATCATAAAGAAAAAATAGAGGAAAGGGCAAAAGAAGAGAATAGACCAGTTTCTTTTCAAATGACTGTAGATGATGTAACTGCAGTTAGTCGAGGAGAATTAATTGGCCGTCCTCAAACAGCAGGAAAATAAATTGAAAATAAAAAATGTTATATTTACAAAATCTTATACTGGTTTTTATTTTGACGATCAAGCAGCCATAAAAATGGGAGCATTGAGTGATGGATTAGATTATATAGGCAGTCCAGTAACACCTGGATTTACAAAAATTAGACAAGCAGGAGAAGCAGTATCTATTCAGTTAGTATTAGAAGATGGAAGTGTCGGTTATGGAGATTGTACAGCAGTACAATATAGTGGCGCAGCTGGAAGAGATCCTTTATTTTTAGCAGATGAAGCTATTGTTTTCTTAGAAAATAAAATAAAACCTTTATTATTAAATGAAGATGTTAATGGTTTTAAAAAACTTGCTGAAAAATATGATCATTTAATAATTGACGGAAATAGGTTACATACTGCAGTTAGATATGGAATTACTCAAGCATTTTTAAGTGCAACGGCAGCTTACCAAAAGTTGACAATGGCAGAAATTATAAGAAATGAATATGGAATTGAAGATGATCATTACGAAGCTGTACCAGTTTTTTCTCAAAGTGGTGATGATCGTTATACTAATGCTGATAAAATGATTATTAAAGAAGCACCTGTTTTACCTCATGCATTAATTAATAATGTTGAAAAGAAATTAGGTAAAAAAGGTGAACTTTTAAAAGAATATGTTGTATGGTTGCGAAATAGAATTATTAATTTGCGAACTAATCCAAGTTATAGTCCAATCTTACATATTGATACATATGGCACTATAGGAGTTGCATTTAATTACAATGTTGAGAAAATTGTTAAGTATTTAGAAGAATTAAATGATATTGCAAGTCCATTCCATTTAAGAATTGAAGGGCCAGTTGATTCTGGAGATAGAACTTCTACAATGCAGTATTTGCGAGATATCACAAAAATGCTAGATGAGAAGGATATTGATGTTGAAATAGTTGCTGATGAATGGTGTAATACTTTAGAAGATATTATATATTTTGCTGATAATAGAGCAGGGCATATGCTCCAAATTAAAACTCCTGATTTAGGGGGAATAAATAATACAGTTGAGGCAATTTTGTATTGTCAAGAAGCGAAAATAGGAGCTTATTGTGGAGGAACATGTAATGAAACTGATATTTCATCACATGTAAGTATGAATGTAGCTGTAGCTTGTAAGGCTGACCAAACATTAGGTAAACCTGGAATGGGAGTTGATGAAGCAATTATGCTTTGTGTTAATGAAATAAATAGAGTTTGTGCATTAGCAAATTCAAGGAATAAATAAATGAAAAGCGCAACTTGTGGCAGTTTAGAATCTAATGATTGCTTAATTACTGTAAGTGAAAGCGATATTTTAGATATTAAAATTAATAGTATAGTATATGACTTGTTTGGGGACGCTATTTTTAAAGTTGTTTTAGAAACTTTAAATCAATTAGGGATAAATAATTTAAAAGTTACAGTTAATGATAAAGGTGCACTTGATTATGCAATACGTGCACGTTTAATTACAGCAATTAAAAGATTGGAGAAATAGAATGCGAAGAAGTTTACTTTTTATTCCTGGAAATAATCCTGGGATGCTACAAACGGCTGATGTTTTTGAAGCTGATAGCATAATAATTGATTTAGAAGATGCAATATCTTTATTTGATAAAGATAGTGCTAGAAATCTTACTAAATCATTTTTGGAGAGTTTTCCTGTACAAAAAGAAGTAATTATTCGTGTAAATAGTATTGATTCAAAGTATTTTACTGAGGATTTAGATATTATTGTAACTGATAAAATTGATACTATTATGTTGCCTAAGGCTATGCCTGAAGATATAATTAAACTAGATAATCTTTTATCAAAAATTGAAAAAGAAAAGAAATTGAAAAAGAAAATTAAAGTAATTCCTTTAGTTGAACTTGCAAAATCTGTTTTAGTTATTGAAGAAATTGTCAAAATACCTAGAGTTGATGGTGTGTTATTAGGCGCAGAAGATTTAGCAAGTGATATGGAAGTATCAAGAACAAATGATTCAGTTGAGATATTATATCCTCGAGCTAAGGTTGCACTCGCATGTATAGCTGCTAAAATTGAGGCTATTGATACGCCATTTATTAGCACTTTAGATATTGATGGGTTAATAAAAGATGCTAATTTTGCAAAATCATTAGGCTTTAAAGCTAAAGCTTGTATTCATCCTAATCAAGTTTCTTATGTTAATTCTGTTTTTTCTCCATCAAAAGAACAGATTGAATTTTCTTTACGAGTTTTAGAGGGTTCTAAGAGTAATATAAAAGGGGCTTTTAGTATTGATGGTAAAATGATTGATAAACCAATTATTGAAAGAGCAGAGAAAATTATTAGTCGTGCTAAAAGGTTTGGTTTATTATAATGAAAAATTGTTTAAGAAGAAATGTTCCTCCTGGGTTTAAACCATTTTTAGGGACAAATGAATATAAAAATCACAAAAGATTTATTATTGATGAAGTTATTTCAACTAATACTTCTAAAGTAATTAGTGATATAAGTAAATTGTTTGATTTATTAAAGATTACTGATGGTTTTACTTTATCTTTTCATCATCATTTGAGAAATGGTGATGAAGTGATGAATATGGTATTAAGTGAAGTTAAAAAAAGAGGAATAAAAAATATTACTTTAGCTGCAACAGGAATATTTGCAAATAATGATATGATTGCACAATTAATAATTGATGGAAATATTACAAATATTTATGCAAATTATATTAATGGTAAAACGGGTAAAGTTATAAGTGAAGGTTACTTGCAAGGTAATTTAATTATGCAAACTCACGGTGGAAGACCAAGAAGTATTGAGGCTGGGGAATTAAAAATTGATGTTGCTTTTATTGCTACATCAATAGCCGATAAGTTTGGTAATGGGAATGGTTTATTAGGAAAAAATGCTTGTGGTGTATTAGGTTATACAATTGCTGATATGTTGTATGCAAAAAAGAAAGTAATAGTTACCGATTCTTTAGTTGAGAGAGTAGAATATTGTCAAATAGAAGCTAAATATATTGATTATTGTTTGGTTGTTGAAAGCATTGGAAAACAATCAGGTATTGTAAGTGGAACAACAAAAATTACTAAAGATCCAATTGGTTTAAAAATAGCAAGAGATGCTGCAATGTTTATAGAAGAAGCTGGTTTAATTAATAATGGGTTTTCTATGCAAACAGGAGCAGGAGGTACATCATTAGCAGTTGCTAGTTTTGTTAAAGATATTATGAAAAACAATAATATTAAAGCAAGTTTTGCAAGTGGTGGAATTACTTCATACTTTGTATCTATGTTAAAAGAAGGGTTAATAAATAATTTATACGATGTGCAATGCTTTGATTTAGATGCTGTTGCTTCAGCAAAAATTAATGAAAATCATAAAATTATATCTGCTAGTAAATATGCAAACCCATTTGATAATCCTATTGTAAATAATCTTGATTTTGTTATTTTAGGTGCTACTGAAATTGATCTTGATTTTAATGTTAATGTTACTACATCATCTTCGGGATTAATTATGGGTGGAAGTGGTGGACATTCTGATACTGCTCATGGAGCAAAATTAACAATTATTGTTTCTCCTACTATGAAAGCAAGGACTCCTATTATTAAGGATAAAGTTACTGTCATTACAACTCCAGGAGAAGATGTTGATGTATTAGTAACTGAAAGAGGTATTGCAATTAATCCAAGAAGATTTGATTTAATAGAACAATTTAAAAATTCAAAATTGAAAATTGTTTCAATTAAAAAGCTTCTAGAAATGACTCATAAATATACAGGTATTCCCAAAAATGTAGAATTTGAAAAGAGAGTTGTAGGTGTTGTTGAGTATCGAGATGGTTCTATAATTGATTCAATTTTCCAAGTAAGGAATAATTATGAATTATAATATTAAAGAAGTAATTACTAATTATGATCGAAAAAAAGTAGCTAGTTTTCTTAAAGATTTTGGATTTAAATATGAAAATGTAGATTTTTCTATTTATATAGAAATCGAGAAGGAAGTTATTGCTACTGTTTCAGCACGGCATAATATAATTACTTTTTTTGCTATAAAACAAGAATTTCAGGCGGAAAATATCGCTGGTTATCTTTTGTCTTATATGATTAATCATTTAGCAACTATTGGCATTGATCACTTGTTTATTTACACTACATTAAAGTATTATAATTATTTTGAAAATATGGGATTCAAAGTAATTTTATTAACAGATGAAGTTGCTGTATTGGAATCAAATAACTATGATATTAGTGAAGAATTAAATAAAATTAAAGTTAAATATTTTCTTAATGAAGATAAATATAATGCAGTTTGTTTAAATGCCAATCCATTTACTAATGGACATTTGCATTTAATTAAAAGTATTTTAAAACAGGGGTTACCGCTAATTGTTTTTGTATTAGAAGAAGATAAATCATTTTTTTCATTTTTTGATAGATTTAATATGGTAAAGCTTGGTTTAAAGAAAGTAGATAAAGTTACTGTTGTTCCTAGTACGTATTATTTAATTTCTAATTTAACTTTTCCGACTTATTTTTTAAAAAATGATTTAGATAAAGTAAAAGTAGAAGGTATGGTTGATGCTTTAATTTTTAAAAATTATTTTATGAAAATTTTTAATATTCAAAAAAGAATGGTTGGAGAAGAAATAGATCCTACAACTAATTCATATAATGAAGTTCTTAAGGAAGTTTTAAAAGATGATTTAATTATTATTCCTAGAAAAAAGGTATCAGGAGATATAATTAGTGCTAGTTTAGTAAGAGAAAAGTATAAAATTAAAGATTTTGAAAGTATTTCCTCATTTGTTCCCAAAAGTGTAGTTGCTTATTTAAAAGTATTGAGGAATAATTATGGATAGAATTTTAGAAGATAGAGAAAATAGAATCAATAATTTAAAGAAATTTATGATTAATGACAATTTATATGTTGTTGTTAAGGCTAATATTCCGGGTATTAATAAAAAAATATTTTATGCATATTTTTTTATTAGATTTTTTAAAAAGCTTCTAAAAAGAAAATATAATTGTTTGAGAATTGAATTTTTTGATTCATTTGATGGGCCATATTATTTTTTAGAAATTACTGATATTGAATTAATTACTTTAAAAAAAGAATTAATTATTCTTGAAGATAGTCATCCACTAGGTAGGTTTATTGATTTAGATGTATTTAGGCAGAATGTTGTAAGTATTAGTAGACATGATTTAGGGTGTGATTTTAGGAAATGTTTTTTATGTGATAATGATGCTTATTTATGTATCAGAGAGAAAACACATAGTATTGAGGAGATTTTAGGGCATATTCAAGATGTTTTGATTCATTATTTGCTAGAAGATATTAGTAATCTTGCTTTTGATGCTATTACTTTGGAACTTTTACTTGAACCAAAGTTTGGTTTAGTTTGTGAAAATAGCGTTGGAAGTCACACAGATATGGATTGTTCTTTAATGAAAAAGTCAAGAGATGTAATTGTTGATTTTTTTGGGTTACTTTTCTTAGAAGGTATGGCATTAGATTATGATGAGGCATTTAAAAAGGGAAGAGAAATTGGCAAAATTGCTGAAGAATATATGTTTACAGTTACTAAGGGAATTAATACTCATAAGGGATTAATTTTTTGTTTAGGAATTGTTTGTATTGCTTGCGGTGAAGCAATTATTAATAATAGTAATTTTAATAAAGTTTTTGAAAATGTAGCTTTTATGACTAGAAATATTTTGGATGAGTTTAATCAAGAGATTAATACAGAGGGGAAAAGATTATTTCATGAATATGGGTTTTTAGGAATTAGAGGCGAAGTTAATAAAGGTATGCAAAGTGTAATAAAAGCATTAAAAGTTTTAGAGAAATATAATCTATATTCAGATGAAGCATTGATGATGACTTTAATTTCATTAGTTAGAGAATGTGATGATTCAGTTTTATTAAAAAGAGCTGGGAGTATAGAAAAATATAATTATTTTAAAAATAAGATTTCGGAAATAAATGAATATGATATTAATAAAATAAATGATGTTACTAAAGAAGCGATTAAGGAAAATATTAGTATTGGTGGAGCAGCTGATTTATTAATAGTTACATTGTTTTTACATATGATTAAAGAGAGGTATTTAGATTGATAGATAAAAGGCCAATTGGTGTTTTTGATTCTGGTATTGGTGGTTTAACTGTTTTAGATGTTTTAATGGAAAAATTTCCTAATGAGAATTTTATTTATCTTGCTGATACTTATAATTGTCCTTATGGAGAGAAGACAAAAGAAGAAGTTGAAAAAATTACTATAGATAATTCTCTTTTTCTAAATAATTTGGGAATTAAAGCATTGGTGATTGCTTGTAATACAGCAACTGCTAATTCATCTAGTTTGATTAATTTTGTTGATGTTCCTATAATTGGAGTAATTGAACCTACAGCAAGTTGTGCTAAGAGTATTACTAAAAATAGAAATATTATGGTTTTAGCAACAGATTTAACAATATCTTGCAATAGTTATCAAAAGTACTTAAATGATTATTTTGTTACTGCAGTTAAAGCGAGTGAATTTGTTAAGATTGTTGAAGAAGAGAAGAGTGAAGAAGAATCCTTTAATATTATTAATAATAAATTAAAAGATTTTCAGGATAAAAATATTGATACAATTATTCTTGGATGTACTCATTTTCCTTTATTAAGTAAACATATACAAAAAATATTTCCTAATGTTAGTTTAATATCATCAGGAATAGCTACAGCTTTAGCTTTGGAAGGTAAAATTACTAAAAATAAAGAGAAGAATAAGCAATCATTAGTAGTTTTTACAACTGGCAATAAAGAAGAATTATTGAATAAAATTAAATGGTTTAAAAGAAAAATAGATTACATAATGGAAGTTACTATTTAAAAAAGCAAGAAATTAATCTTGCTTTTTTTATATTATTTTTTATATTTTTTTATAGAAGCAGTTAATAAATCATTACCAATTGTATCATAAGTTACTGTTACAATAAAGTTTTCTACTTCCAGTTTATAAATTGCTTCAGGGCCAAGTTCAGGGAAAGCAACTATTTCCATTTTCTTGACAGTTTCACTGATTAATGCTCCAGCGCCTCCAACAGCTTGTAGATAAACTCCTTTATATTTGATTAAGTCTTTTATATGAGCTTCACTTCTTGGACCTTTGCCAATCATTACTCTTAGACCTTGCTTCATTAAAGGAGTAGAATAAACATCCATTCTATAACTAGATGTTGGACCACATGATCCTATTATTCTTTTTGGTGGTTTTGGAGTAGGACCAGTATAATAAATAATAGCTTTATCGGTATCAAAAGGAAGGTTTTGATTATTATTAAGTAATTCAATCATTTTTTTATGGGCGGCATCACGTCCAGTGTAAATTATTCCTGATATTGATACGATATCACCTGCACGTAAATTAATAATATTTTCTTCAGTTAATGGTGTTTGTAATTTTATCATTTATATCACTCTTGTTTTATGTCTTGCAGCATGACATTGAAGATTAATAGCGACTGGAAGGGAAGCAATATGACAAGGATAAGTATTTATTTTAACTGCAAGTGCTGTAACTCTACCACCCATGCCCATTGGACCAACGCCTAAATCATTAATCTCTTTTAATAGTTCCTTTTCAAGTTTTTTTGTTTCAGGATTATCTGCCTCATCATCTAAGTCTCTAAAAAGGGCTTCTTTAGCAAGTAATGCAGATTTTTCTAGATTCCCTCCAATTCCAACACCTACTATTATTGGTGGACATGGTTTACCACCAGACGAAAAAATTGTTTCTAGAACTAATTTTTTGATTCCAGGTATACCATCTGAAGGAATTAACATTTTAACTAAACTACAATTTTCACTGCCTCCACCTTTAGGAGCGACAATTATTTTGATTTTATCACCTTCAACAATTTTTGTGTGAATAACAGCTGGTGTATTATCATTTGTGTTAATGCGTGTTAGTGGATTTGCAACAATACTCTTTCTTAAGTAGCCATTTACATAAGCATCACGAACACCTTTATTAACTGCTTCATAAATATCGCCTTTAAAGGTAACTAAAGAGCCAATTTCTAAAAATACAACAGAAACTCCAGTATCTTGACACATAGGAATACGTAATTTTCTTGCAAGAATGTCGTTTTCAACAATTTGATTTAAAATATTCTTGCCAACTAAACTTTCTTCAATATTAATAGCTTCTTTTATTTTTTGCAATTCTTTATCACCAATATTGCAACAAGCATCAAAGATTAATTCTGATACAGTATTTGTAACTAAATCTAAATTTATTTCTCTCAAATTCATTCTCCTTATATAAATAATCAATTATATCTTGTGTAACTAAATTATACTCTTAAGTTTACACTTTTTCAACGAAGATTATTTGCGTTGTGCTTAGATTTATTTTTGTCTTACTAATTACTAGTGGAACTATATAAAATTGATTATGAAGGCGTTTTGGCGATAATTTAAAAGAATAGTATTCATCTTTAACTTCTTGAAGATTATATTTTTATGTGATAGAATATTTACATAATATGAGGTATTGTATGATTAAAAGACCAATAGGTATTTTAGATATGGGGATTGAAGGATTTGTACTTTTACAGTCTTTACGAAGAAAATTTATATATGAAGATTTTATTTATATAAATGATATAGATAATTATCCCTATGAAGGTAAGGAAGAAAAGGAAATTTTATCTTATGTAAAAGATAAAGTTGCTTTTTTGCTTTCATATGATATAAAAGTTTTGATTGTAGTGAGTGATACGATTATTGAATATTGCGAGGATTATTTAAATTCCCTAGATATTAGCGTTATTAATCCTGTCCATGAGATAAATAAAGAAGTTTCTCGTGTTTATGAAAAAAAGAATATGGTTTTACTTGCTAGAAAAGCGATATTAGATGCTAAAATGTATCAAAAATATTTTGTTTATAATCATTTATATAATTTACCTAGCGATTTATTGAATGATATTTTAGATAAAGGTAATATTAAAACTTCTTTGTCTTTTGATTTAACAAAACAAGTTTTAAAACCCGTTTTACAAAGAGATTTGGATATTGTAATTATTAGCTCTTTATATTATATTTTATTAAAGACTGAAATATCTGAATATTTAGATAATATTAAAATATTAAGTACTGATGATTTAATAATTAAAGCTTTAAAACAAGAAAAAATAGAATTTGAGACTACTAAAAAGGGAAAAACTCTTGTTTTTTCAAATTATGATGAAAAAGAATTTAGAAATATTAATAGATGGGTAATAAGCGATTATAATTATATGAAGTTAACATAAGAGGGTTATACCTTCTTATTGTTTTTTAGTAGTTATAATTATTTTTATTTGATATAATGTATAAAACTTGGTGGAGTGTAAGTATGCAAAGAGTAGATAAGAAGCAAAGAAATAAAGATATTATTTTAAATAGTCCTAATTTATATAAAAGTATAATTTTATTGGCTTTGCCAATTTTTCTTAGTAATTTATTAAAATCATTACATAGTTTTATTGATATGTATTTTGTTTCTAATTTACTTGATATTGAAGCTAAAAGTTCTGGAATAAATGCTATAAATTTAAGTAATTCTCCAATTAATATTACTATTAGTATTGCAGCTGGATTGATGGTTGCAGGGAGTGCATTAATTGCACAATATTTGGGGGCAAAAATGCGTGGTGATGCAAAAAAGACAGCAGGAATGTTGCTTGTTTTATCATTAATTTTTGGAATTATATTAAATGTTGGATTATTTTTTTTAGCACCAGTTATTGCTAAATGGTTTGATGTTTCTTCATTAACTGAAACTTTTATGGTTCAGTATTTGCAAATAAGGTCATTTGAGATGGTTCCCCTCTTTTTGTTTTTTGCTTTTCAAGCAAGTAGACAATCTAGTGGAGATACTGTAACTCCAGTTTTATTTAATATTGCATCGTTTATTGTGAATGTTGTTTTTACTTATATCTTTATGAAGTTTTTAAGGTTAGGTGTTGCAGGGAGTGCATATGCGACTTTAATTGCACAAGGAATAATTTTACCTTTCTTTTTAGTAATGATGTTTAAGGATAAGAAAGCAGAGGTTTACCTTGATGTAAGAGATCTTAATTTTGATACTAGAAGAATTTTAAAAATTTTTTCTATGGCTTGGCCAATTGCTATTAGTCAATCATTTACTTCACTAGGGTTTATGATACTAAATAAATTAATTGTTGGGTTTGGAGAACAAACTGTTTCTGCATTTTCAATTGGAAATAATATAAATATGTTAATTTTGATGCCTGTTATGGGTATTGGAGGTGTTTTAGCAACTTTTGTTGGTCAAAACATTGGAGCAGGAAATGAAGGAAGAGCTCGGGATAGTGTTAAAAAATCTGCTATTTTATCTGTTAGTATCATGCTTATTGGTATGGTAATAATTATTCCCTTTAGAAGAGCCTTAGGAGGAATTTTCTTAAGTGACTTGCCAGAGGCTTTAGAGTTAAGTAGTCAATATATGATGTTTTTATTTTTAGGATTACCATTAATGGCAATATATCAAGTATTTATGGGAGCTTATCAAGGAAGTGGGGAAACCAAGTTTAGTTTAATTTTATCTATTATTAGGTTATGGTTTTTAAGAATTCCAATATTATTATTTTATGATAAAGTATTAGGGCTACATTATCCAGATGTAATATGGTATGCCATGGTAATAAGTAATTTTGCTTCAATGATGATTGGCCTTGTTTTATATAGTTTTTGTAAATTTAAACCAAAAATTAATATTGAAAAACAATTGGAGGAAATAAATGTATAATTTAGCTATTTTAAAAGAAAATTATGATGTTGGGGTGATAAAATACGATACTTACTTAAAAGAAACTGGTTTTAAAAGGTCAAAAAAATATGCTAATATAAAAAGTATTATAGTATTTATTTTCCCTTTTGCTAATTTAAAACTAAGTGGTAAGTATCTTCCAGCAAGATTTTCTTATGGAATAGATTATCATAGAGCAGTTGTTGATGAAATAAATAAAGCTTTGAATTTAATAAATTTAAAAAATTATCAAGTTTTTTCTGATATAAGTTTCTTACAAGAGAAAATATGTGGACATTTAGCAGGCCTTGGAACAATTGGGAAAAATACATTATTAATTAACCCTAAATATGGAACTCAATTTGTAATTGGAGAAGCAGTTACTAGTGAAGAGTTTGGAGAATATGATGATGTTATTGAATTTGATCCTTGTAATGGTTGTAATTTATGTGTTCAGGCTTGTCCTAATTGTGCTTTAGATAATGGTTTAATAAAAAATAAGTGTTTATCTTATTTAAATCAAGTAGATTCTTTTGATTTTCCATTATATGATAAAATGAAAAATATATACGGCTGTGATATATGTCAAGACGTATGTCCTCATAACTATAATAAAGAATATACATATAATAAATTATATGATTTTAATGATAAATCAATTATTGATTTAGATGAATTAATTAATTTAACTGAGGAAGAGTATAAATTAAAATATTTTGATAAAGCGTTTAATTGGATAACAAAACTTAGAATGATAAGAAATATAGTTGTTTTAAAAGTAAAACATCAAGAAATTTCTTTAGAAAAAATAGATGAAATTATTAATAAATATAAAGATGTTACATGGTTTTATGACCATATGCAATATTTAAGAAAGAAAGTGAAAAAATGAATCATATAGTATTATATGAACCAGAAATCCCTCAAAATACTGGTAATATTATGAGAACCGCTTTAGCGACTAATTTTAAAGTTCATTTAATAGAACCGCTTGGATTTAAACTTGATAGTAGATCTATTAAAAGGAGCGGTGCTAATCATATTAAATACGTAGATTATAAAGTTTATAAAAATTGGGATGAATTTATTTCAAAAAATAAAGGTAAATTTTTCTTTTTTACAAGATATGCTCATAAAGGTTTTTATGATATAAAAGTTGAAAATAAAGATAAAGATTATTATTTTGTTTTTGGAAAAGAATCAACAGGAATTAATCACGATATTTTAAGAGCGAATTTTGATTTTTGTATTAGACTTCCTATGAATTCTTTAGTAAGATCACTTAATTTAAGTAATACTGTAGCTGTGATTTGTTATGAAGTATTGCGTCAACAAGGGTTTAATGAATTATCTATTTATGAGCCAGAGACATTTAAAGGAAAGGATTTTTTATTTACTGAGAAATTGATTAAATAGCTTTGAATCTCTTTACAAAGATTCAGTTATTGTATATAATGATTGTTGTAAAATAATTATATCTGGTGCTTTTTATTAAGCATAACAAGGAATTAGGATCACCTAAGCTGTCCCAGCAGCCGTATAAGCAGATGAAATCAATAAACCACTGAGATTAATTTTCGGGAAGGGTTGAGAGTAAAGTGAAGCTTTAGCCGGAAGACTTACCAGATATACAAATTTCTTCTGGTGCAAAGATAGGATTTATTTTGTTACATCCTACTTTTTTGCATATTTTTTAGAAAAGAAAGGATGGAAAAAATGAAGAAAAAAATTTTATTTGTTTCGTTTTTATTTTTGTTTGTGTTTGTTCTTGTTGGTTGTGGAAAAAGTGTTCCAGTAGTTAAAATTACTGATGTAGTACCAACAAAAACTTCTGTTAGTTTTGATGTAAGTGTTGAGGATGAAACTGATTTTGGGGAAATTAAGGCTATTGAACTATATCTTGATAGTCAAAAAATTAAAGAACTAGAAGATTTTAATAATCTTTTATTTACTGATTTATTATCTAATAGTCAGTATACAATTAAAGTTAGCTATGAATATAGTTTGGAAAAAAATAATGAACCAATAATTGCTCAACAAGAATTTAAAACATATGCTAAATCCTCTCCAACATATAAGTTTGCGGATATACATGCTACTGATGATACTATTAGTTTTAGTTTGGATATTGTTGATGATGATTTAGTTAGCTCTGTAGAAAAGATTGAATTATATTCAGGAACTGAATTAATTTTAAATTTAGAGAATCTGAACGATAAAAAATTTTCAGATTTAGATTACAAAAAAGATTATTATATAAAATTAACATATACTTATAATTTAAATGATGGAGTAGAAGAAAAAGAAAAAGAGATTATTAGCCAAAATATAATTATGCAAAATCCAACATTTAATGTTGAAGTAGAAGATGTTGATGGCTCATTGTTGTTTAAAGGAGAAATAGTAAAAGAAAAAGAATTTGATTTAATTACTGCTCTTTCACTACATTCAAAAATAAAATTAGATGGTTCTACTAGTGAATATGGATATTTTGTAACAAGTGTTTGTGGAGTTGAGGCTAATGGCGATTTATTTCAATTTTGGAGTTTAGAAGTAAATGGTGTAGAGTCAATGGTTGGAATTAGTGATTTGGTAGTAAATAAAGGAGATACAATTTCATTTATTTTAACTACTTGGCAATAAATAATATATAAAAATTGTTAAAGCATTTACAAACTTAAATTTTGTTTATAAATGCTTTTTTATATAAAAATTGAGTTATATATGATATAATTAAAAAAAGTTGGGAGGAAAATATGAAACAATATCTAGAGTTTTTAGAACATATATTGGAAAATGGAAGTAAAAAAAATGATCGAACTAACACAGGAACTGTTTCAACATTTGGTTATCAAATGAGATTTGATTTACAAAATGGTTTTCCTTTATTAACTACTAAGAAAGTTCATTTGAAATCTATTATTCATGAATTATTATGGTTTATTAGTGGAAGTACAAATATAAAGTATTTAGTTGATAATGGCGTAAAGATTTGGAATGAATGGCCATATGAAGTATATAAAAATAGTGCTTCTTATAAGGGTGAAAATATAGATGAATTTGTTGAAAAGATTAAAGAAGATAATGAATTTTCAAGAAAATGGGGAGATTTAGGACCAGTTTATGGCCATGAATGGCGTCATTTTGATGGTGATGGTTGTTATGTTGATCAATTACAAAGAGTAATTGATGATTTAAAAACTAATCCTGATTCGAGAAGATTAATTGTTAATGCTTGGCAAGCAGCTTATATTGATAAAATGCAACTGCCTCCTTGTCATTTATTATTTCAATTTTATGTTGTTGATAATAAATTGTCATGTCAGTTATATCAAAGATCTGCAGATGCATTTTTAGGAGTTCCATTTAATATAGCATCATATTCATTATTAACGATGATGATTGCTAAAATAACAAATTTAGAATTAGGGGAGTTTATTCATACAATTGGTGATGCTCACATTTATCTAAATCATTTTGAACAAGTAAAATTACAATTATCAAGAAAACCAAAAAAATTACCTAAAATGATCATACATGGAAATCAAAATAGTATTGATGATTTTAAATATGAAGATTTTGAGTTGGTAGATTATCTACCTTATCCAAGAATCAAAGGAGTTGTTGCTGTATGATCTCATTAATTGTAGCTATGAGTAGAGAAAGAGTTATTGGGGCTAAAAATAAAATGCCTTGGTATTATTCAGAAGACTTAAAGCATTTTAAAAAGATTACTGATGGAAAAACTGTTTTAATGGGGAGAAAAACTTTTGATTCTATTATTTCAAGAAATGGTAAAATTCTTTCAAATAGACATAATGTTGTATTGACAAGAGATAAAGAGTTTTCTTATGATCAAGTAGAAGTCATTCATAATATTGATAAATATTTACTTGAAAATGTTGATAAAGAAATAATTATTATGGGTGGGAAACAAATATATACTTTAGCACTTCCTTATTGTGAAAGATTATACATAACTTTTATTAATAAAAGTTATGATGGAGACATTTATTTTCCTAATGTTAATTTGGGGGAGTATAATTTAGTAAGTAAAGAAGATAAAGGTGAATTAACTTTTTGTGTTTACGAGGTGAAAAAATAATGCTCTTATTTATTATAATTATTTTACCTTTAATAATTACTTCAATATATTTATATTTTACGCAAATCATTAATAATTATATAATTTGGTGGTCAATTCCAATTTCACTAATAATTTCGTTTGTTGTAATAGTTTTATTAATAATTTTATCTATTTATATAAGAGCTTTATTTATTAAAACAAGAAATGTAAATCAAAGTGAAATTAAAAGAAATTCTTTTTTTACTTCTTTTATTAGCGAAATAGCTTCTATTTTAACTTTGTTTATGAGAGTTAAAATAATTATTGAAAGTAAAAATAAATTACCTAAAGAAGGACCTTTTATGCTAGTCTCTAATCATCAATCGATGTATGATCCTATTGGTTTAGAGACAATTTTACCTGAATATAAGCCTTTTTATGTTTTTAAAAATAATTTAATGAAAGTTCCTATTGTTGGGAAAATTTTAATTAGTTCTGGACATTTGCCACTGGATAGAACTAATGCTAGAAAAGCTGTTGAAACTATTTCAGCAGCAATAAAAAGGGTTGAAAATGGTGAATCATTGTTCATTTACCCTGAAGGTACAAGAAATCTCAAAAGGGAACTTGGAGAATTACATGCGGGGACATTTAAAATTGCTTTAAAAGCAAAATGTCCTATTGTAATTTTGCCGACAGATGGTGCAGGTTTGTTACATAAAAATTATCCTTTTAAAAAAACTACAATTGTTTTTAGAGTGTCAAAAGTTTTATATTATGAAGATATAAAAGATTTATCAACAAAAGAAATTAAAGAAATTGTTGAAAAGGAATTTAATGAAAACATTGAGAATTTCCGGGAGAAGTATCCATTTTTAAAAGCAGGATTATGATAATCCTGCTTTTTTTATACTTCGTTTAGTTTTACTATTGTTAATTTATTATTTTCATAAATAAAATGATTTAGAGATGAATTTTTAATTAATGATTTAAAGTCAAATTCTTCGTCAATTGTACAAATAATTGCTTTTATAAATTGAGCATGAGAAGTTATTAAAATTGATTTTCCTTCATGTTCTTTAGCAATTTCAATAATTGCATTATAAGAACGTTGTTTTAAATCGGAAATTGGTTCTAAACCTATTGTAGAATCTTTATCTAATGTTTTATAAGTTTCTTCTGATAATTTTGCTCCTTCAAGTTTTCCAAAAGCACGTTCTATAAATTTATCACTCTTTATTATGTCACTAGTAAATTTTATTTCTTTTTTGATGATCTGGCTTGTTTCATAAGCTCTTAGTAATGGACTAGAATAAAACAGATCAAATTTATATTTTTTAGTATTTATCAATAAAGCTGTTTTTTTTGCTTGGTTTTTCCCTGTTGCATTTAATACATTATCTATTCTTCCTTGAATTTTACCTTCTTTGTTATAATCTGTTTGTCCATGTCTAATTAAGCATATTTTAGTCAATTGTGATCACCTCTTTATATTATGAAATTATAACAAAAATTAAGATGTTTAGCAATTATTTAACTTGTTTTATTATTTTTAATAAAAAAAATAGCCTTCTGCTTTACTACTAATCTTGAATAAAAGTAAAAAAATGGTATAATACTATGTAATCAATTTAAAACAATTAGTGTTTTTAAAATTACATATAAAATTATTTTAAGGAGGAAAATAATAATGAAAAAATGGTTAGTATTTATTTTAGTATTTATATTAGCATTTGTTATTGTTGGCTGTAAGGAAGATCCTGTAATTGAAGATGTTTTAGTTACTGGTGTTACTGCTGA
>Ga0265295_1000616_pt1 | contig 70238 bp, 71 predicted proteins | sample Munlansysbiofilm_FD_192503 | JGI IMG/M metagenome (GOLD analysis project Ga0265295, IMG submission 192503) | Leachate microbial communities from a municipal landfill in Southern Ontario, Canada - Methane capture system biofilm | ecosystem: Engineered > Solid waste > Landfill > Unclassified ...
GATGAGTCAAGCTAACTCAATTCAGCAAAACGTGTTAAGACTATTACAATAGTCTTAACTAAGTTTCCTTGAGAATGTTCTTAGATTACTTCAATAGTAATTAGTTTAACACTTCATTTTCTTTTTAATTAAACCCCAAGCTTAATAGCTTGGGGTTTTTTTATGCTATAATACTTTTATGAAATACTTTAAAGCAAAAGAAAACTCCAATAAACTGGTTTGTTTGTTATGTTCTCATTATTGTTCTTTGAGTAAAGGGCAAAGCGGTATTTGCGGTGTGAACAAAAATATCGGCGATGAGATAGTATGCGAAACGTATGGTTATGTATCTGCGTTGAACATAGACCCAATAGAAAAAAAACCGCTCTTTCATTTCTTACCCCAAAGCAAGTCTTTATCTTTCGGTACCGTAGGGTGTAACTTCAAATGTCCATTTTGTCAGAATTGGGGAATATCACAAAGTAAAAATATAAATAAAGATAGATTTATCTCTCCAAAAGAAATGGCCATTATAGCATCTCAAAACGGTTGTGCTTCCATCTCATATACGTACAACGAGCCTACTATATTTTACCCCTATGCAAAAGATTGTGCCATAGAAGCAAAAAAACTAGGACTTAAAAACGTCTTCGTAACCAACGGTTTTGAATCAAAAGAGGTTATAGATGATATGGTGGGCATAATAGATGCAGCAAATATAGATTTGAAATCCTTTGATAGGGAATATTACAAAAAGATTTTATTCGGTGATTTGGATATTATCTTAGAAAATCTAAAACGGTTTATCAAAAACGGTATATGGGTAGAGGTAACCACTTTGATAATCCCTACGAAAAACGATAGCGACAAAGAACTGACACAAATAGCGTCATTTATAGCCGATGAATTGGGTGTGGATGTACCTTGGCATATATCTGCCTTTCATCCGGATTATAAAGAACTTCAACTCCAACGAACACCCAAAGAGACACTGCAAAGAGCATATAATATAGGGAAACAAGCAGGACTTAAATATATCTATATGGGCAATATAGCAGATGCTTCCGATACCGTATGCCCACAATGCGGTGAAGTCTTGCTTGAGAGGGTAGGATTTGGTACAAGGATAAACAAAATAGGTACTAAAGGTATATGCCCAAAATGTGCCACACAAATAGCTGGAGTATGGCAATGAATAGAAATATGTGCTTCAACGGTTCATTTTATCCAAATGATAAAAACGAAGTTTTAAGATATATAAATCATTTCAACTCTGTTTTGGATAATGCAAAAGTAAACTTTGATTTTGGGTTTGTTCCAAAGGCTATCATATCTCCACATGCCGGATATGTGTATAGCGGTTTTAGTGCAAACGTAGCATACCGTGCTTTATCTAGCCTAAATCCCAAAAGAGTCATAGTAATAGGTCCTAGCCATAGGGTTTATTTGGAGAGTGTTAGTATAGCTTTGTATGATAAATACCCTACACCCCTTGGTGAACTTGAAGTGGATATGGAGTATAGTTTGCAACTAAAAGAGCAGTTCAAACTCCTCACATTTGTCCCTGAAGCCCACAAAGAACACTCCACCGAAACCCAAATGCCTTTTATAAAACATTATTTCCCAAATACAAAAGTAATAGAGATGGTGTACGGCAAAATCAAATCAGATGAGCTTAGTATCATAATAGATGAGATTGCCAAAGACAAAGATAATCTAATAGTAATAAGTACAGATTTGAGCCACTTTTATACCCAACAAGAAGCAAACAAACTAGACAATATCTGCTTAAACGCAATAGCAAACAAAAATATAAATATGCTTGATAGCGGTTGTGAAGCATGTGGTAAAATAGGGATAAAGGCTATTTTGAAAAGTGCTATCAAACATAACTGGAACACGAAAATATTGGATTATAGGACGAGTTTTGATGCTAGTGGGGATGATACAAGAGTAGTCGGCTATACCTCTTGTATCATAGGCTGAGACCACTGTACAACGATACTTTTAAGCAATTTCGTCGTTAAAATTTAGTGAAATGTCGTCATTTACTACAGTAAACTCCTCCATTTAACTAAATTCTGCCTTGAACTTAAATAAAATTCTCTATTGTCCAGTGGTCTCAGGAAATAGATTTCATCAAATCAAATCTTGCTTTGATTGCTTCTTTGATAGAAGAAATATCAACTTTTTCTAATTTTTTTGTTTGTGGATAGTTTTGTATGATTTGTTCAAACTCTGCTACTACATCGTCCAAAGACTCTTTTTGGATAGTCGGGATATTGTACTTTTCGATAAGTTCTATGGCATCTATGGTTTCATAATCGTATCTTTTGAAAAACACAGGGTTATTGCCACTTGCTAGGGATTCTAAGGCTGCATTTACGGACGCAGTGAGTAGGTATTTTGTCCCTTTTATAGTCTCCGTATAAACTTCCTCGTCTATCATCGTAGTAAAAAAGTTTTTTAGCTCTTTTTCATACCCCAAAAAGAAATAATGCCCCATAAGAAGTGGAATATCAATCTTTGAAGATGTTATTTGAACTAGAGATTTTGCATAGTCGTCATCACTGAAAAATATGACTTTTTCGTATTTTGTTTCACTACTTTCAAAATATGTATCATCTATGATGTCTTTTGGTATATCTACACCCAACTCATACACTTGCGAACAAAAATCTTCCATATGTGCTTTTGTAAAATCACTCACCTCATCGGTATCATAAATAAGTATATCGCCACGCTCCATTATGTGCGGTAAATTGGTAATAACATCTACACTCGCAGCGTCTTTAACACCAAGATACTCTTTGGCATACATCCCTGCCCTATAATCACAGGTGCATAATATAGGTTCAAATTCTTTTAGTATATTATAAATAGCACTACATCTTCTCACTCTATCTAAGTTTTTGTTATGCCCACTTTTTGCATAAATGTATAAATTCACTTTTTATTCTCCATTATAGGTTTTAGTATTTCAGGGATTTTACAATATTAAAGATTAATGTTTATTATATAAATGGAGTTAGTTTCACAAGTAAGGGTTAAGATTACTGCACCCTTTTCCTATGATACCATTTGTACTCTTTGTCCTGCGTGACATAGGCAAAATACAAATCTCCCGAGTTTCTCCAAGCATCAAGAACTATCCCCTTATCATAAGGCTCTCCACGGGCGGTGATGCTTATGGCGTGGTGTTCCGTGAAATAATCCCCCTCGTTTGATATAACTTTATAGATGCCTATGGTTTCGTATTTGTCTTTTTTGAGATAGTCAAGTATATCACTAGCCCATTGGTGGCATAAGCCCCTTTGTCGTAGGTTTTGATTGACAAGGAAGTTTTGAAAACTAGGCGGTTTTACCAAATCATAGCTATTTGCTAGGTGCATAGAGTAATATATACTGTTTTGGGCTATATTATATGCCTCTATTTTGTTTATTTTAGGAGATAAGCTTTGTATCATCTGTGCCAAAGTTTCTATTTTTTGTTTGGTTTGTAAGTCTTCTTTGGTTAATTTGACCCTAGAATCTTCACTAAGCGTTACATGGTCGTATTTGACGCTACATCCCGTGAATATAAAAAGTGTGATGATATATAAAAGAAGTGTTTTCATAGTGCTACCTTACCCGTGTGAGGAAATATTATTTCCCTCTAGGATTAACGTACATATGGAGTATATCCACCGCACTCGGTGTAATACCCGATATAAGCGAAGCAGCAAAAAGCGTAGGCGGTTTATGCTTTTTGAGCTTTTCGATAACTTCGTTTGAAAGACCCGGGAGTTTGTCATATACGAAATCTTCCGGTATTTTTAGATTTATCATTTTTTTCATTTTTTCTATTTGTTTTTGTTGCTTTTGTACGTATCTATAATATTTAGCCTCTACGATAACTTGCTCTTTGGTGTAGTCGTCAAGCTCTTTGAAACTCGGTACAAACTCATCAAATTTAGCCAAATCTATAGTGTTTCTTCCCACCATATCCACAAGTAAAGTTTTATCGCTTATTTTCTCTTCACCCATATTTTCAAGCATTGCAAGATTCTCTTTGCTAGGGGTAAACCACGTGTTTACCATTAGTTCCATAGCTTGATTTATAGTTTCGTTTTTTGCTTTCATTTTATCAAAAGTATCTTGGTCTATAAGCCCCATTCGGTAACCATATGCCATAAGTCTTATATCGGCATTTTCTTCTCTTAGAAGTAGCCTATATTCGGCACGACTCGTAAACATTCTGTATGGTTCGCTTGTACCTTTGGTAACCAAATCATCTATAAGTACCCCGATATATGCCTCATCACGTCTAAGTACGAAAGGCTCTTTACCCTCTATGGCAAGAGCTGCATTAATCCCAGCCATAAGCCCTTGAGCCGCTGCTTCTTCGTATCCCGTGGTAGCATTTATCTGACCTGCAAGATAAAGGTTTTTTACCTTTTTTGTCTCTAGTGTATGGTGAAGTTCCGTCGGGTCAACATAATCATACTCGATAGCATATCCGTATCTTACTATTTTTGCGTTTTCTAGCCCTTTGATAGAGTGAATCATCGCAGTTTGTACATCTATCGGCAAAGACGTACTAAGACCGTTAATATAGTATTCTAGGCACTGTGCCGTTTGCGGTTCTAAAAACAGCTGATGTCTTTCCCTATCACTAAAACGGTTGATTTTATCCTCTATACTAGGGCAGTATCTAGGTCCTAATCCCTCTATTTGTCCCGTAAAAAGGGGTGCACGGTAGAAGTTGTCCGATATGATTTTGTGTGTCGTTTCGTTTGTATATGTGATATAGCATGGATGTTGTTTCGGGTTGAAATTAGCTTTATCCGTTCTAAAAGAAAAAGGGATTGGTTTTTCATCTCCGCCGTGAGCTTCCATCACGCTAAAATCTATACTTTTTGCATCAAGTCTTGACGGAGTCCCCGTCTTTAGCCTTCCTACTTTTAGTCCAAGTTCTCTTAGGCTATCGCTAAGTGTTGTGGATGGAGCTTCCCATGCACGTCCTGCACTAAGTTTTTGTTCACCGATATGGACAAGCCCTTTCATAAAAGTTCCCGTAGTTAATATCACTTTTTTTGCCCTAAACTCGAGTCCTAGTTTGGTTTTGATACCCGTTACTTGCGAGTCATCATAAATAAGAGCCGTTGCTTCATCTTGAAAAATCTCAAGATTTGGAGTATTGAAACACACCTCTCTCATATAAAGTCTGTATGTATCCATATCTATCTGAGCACGACTTCCTTGTACCGCTGCACCTTTACTTGCATTGAGTATCCTAAACTGAATACCTGTAGCATCGGTACACTTAGCCATCTCTCCGCCTATTGCATCGAGTTCTTTTACTAGGTGTCCTTTTGCAAGTCCTCCGATAGCCGGATTACAACTTGCTGCTCCTAGTTGTTCTACCAACATAGTAATAAGTAGTGTTTTTTTGCCCATTCTGGCACTCGCAAGTGATGCTTCTATACCTGCGTGTCCACCACCGACGACTATAATATCATAATTCACTTTTTCTCCAAGTAGTAAAATTAACATAAATTGTGATATTATATCCAAAAAAAAATAAGAGGCGGGATGTTTACCGGATTAATTCGAGAAATTGCGAAAATTAAAAGCTTTGAAGGTAGTAAACTAAGTGTTTATTCAAAGCATAATGCAAAGCTAGGTGACTCTATAGCTATCAACGGTGCATGTTTGACCGTCGTGGAAGTTGGAAGCGGTTATTTTAGCGTAGAGCTTTCACCTGAATCAAAAAATATTCTTGCGATAGAAAACTATAAAGATGAAGTTCATATTGAGCCTGCTATGATGATGGGCGATAGATTTGAAGGGCATATAGTTCAAGGGCATGTGGATTGTTTGGGTGAAATAACCGATATAAAAAACAACGGCAACAGCACCGATTTTTTTGTAAAATTACCGAAAAGTTACATTAAATTCGTAGTTCCTAAAGGCTCGATTACCATAGACGGTGTAAGCCTTACGGTAAACGACGTATATGATGATAGCTTTAGACTTACTATAATACCTCATACAATCAAAAATACGATTTTTAAGAGGTATAAAAAAGGTACTTTGGTAAACGTAGAAACAGATATGTTTGCTAGATATGTTTATCATATCTTTAGCAAAAAAAACGATAAAGAAATTTCGTGGGATAACGTTGATAAAATTTTAGCTAGTTATTAAAAGGGGTAGGTGTTAATGGGTGATTTTGAAAAGTTAAAAGATATAGGTGTAGAAACTATCTATCAAAGAACGTATATAGCTCATCAAAATATTGAGTTTATACTTGATAAAGATTTTGAAAAACTAAATAATAAGTTTAAAGCTACAGGCTTTATAACAATGCTTGAAAAAGAATTCGGTCTGGATTTAAGTGATTTCAAAAAAGAAGCCGAAAAGTTTTTTGACCATAAAGAACATGAAAAACAAAAGGCAACGGCTTCCCAAAAAGAACCCAAAGAGATAGATAAAAGATTTATTATCTATCCTATAGCTATAGTATTTGTTTTGCTTGTTTTGTCTTTGATTATGGGAGATTCATCATCGGAAGTTGAAGAGACTCAAACTATAGTAAAAGAGAATATACAAGCAACAAACAACCCTCCGGAAGTTGCTATAGATAAACCGGTAGAAAATGCACCTATTCAAGAAGATATAAAAGCCGTTGAGGGACAAACGACTCCTTCAGCTATAGTTCCTGAACAAAAACAAGAAGAGATAAAAACAGAGATTAAACAAGAAATAAAACAAGAACCGAAACAAGAGACTATAGTAGAGCAAAAACCGAAGGTAGAACAACCTGTGGTAAAAGAAGAACCGAAAATCGAAACCCAGAAAGTAACTTCCGCAACGTTACCGAAAATCAAAATTACACCTGATGCACAGATTTGGGTTGGTGTTATTTACCTAGATGACTTTTCAAAAAAGGACTACTTAAGTACAAAAACTTTTGAACTAGATAATTCAAGAGATCAGCTAATTCTTACGGGTCATGGACGTTTGACTATCAACGTGGGAGATACGGAGCAAGTTCACAAAGATGAAAATAGACTTAGATTTTTATATCAAAACGGTGAGTTTAAGATGATTAATATGGAGATATTCCGAGAGATGAATAACGGTAAAAACTGGTAAGATACTAGTTTTTACTCTCTTCTTGAGGTTTTTTGAGCGATTCTTCCCTTTTCTTTTCTTTCTGATAAGCGTCGTTTAAATCCTCTTCACTATCAAATAGTAGTCCGTCCATCATCCTTTTCGTATCGTCAAACTGTCCGCCTTTTGCACCCCATAAAAATACTGCCAGTACGGAAAAGCTAACAATAAGTGAAACAATAAGCATCATAAAGAGTGTACCGCTTATTTCCATTTTTTCCCCTTTGTTTTGATTAGATTTCTAATTTGTTCTATTCTATCGAAAAGTTCTTTATCTTTTAAGTTGTTTTCAAAAATACCGTAAGATTTCTCTTCAAAAAAAGATACTTCCGTATTTGGTACCTCTGAAAGAGATTTTGGTTTGAGCTTGTCGTAACGAAAAATTTTAACATCTTTTATAGTTTTCAAATCATCTATTTGTTTTGCATATTGAATCAATATAGGCTTAAAGTTCGTAAGCTCAAATTGAGCCGTCGGATGATGTACACCTATTGTTAAGACATCTTCTTTGAATTTTGCAAAAAGTATCATATCAAAAATCTGTTTGGTAAGGACTTTTTTCAAAAAATTATGTATAGGAAAGCGTTGTTTTATCTCTTTGAAGGTATTTATTTCTAAAATGGTAGAAATTAGCGCTTCACTATTTTTTACCATTTTTTATCCGTAAAGAGTTACCCACTACAAGCAAAGAACTAAAGCTCATAGAAACGGCAGCCACAAGAGGGATTACATATCCTGCCATTGCTATAGGTATGGTTAGAGCATTGTAAACAAGGGATATTCCTAGATTTTGTTTGATAAGCTTGTATGTTTTGTGTGATATCTCAAAACATCTCACAAGGGCAGTTAACGAATCATCTAGTATTACTACGTCGCTTGTTGCTATGGAAATATCTGCACCGTTGCCCATAGCTATGGCTATATCACTTTTTGATAGTGCTAGAGCATCATTTACGCCGTCACCTGCCATTACTACTATTTTGCCCTCTTTTTTGAGGTTGTCTATAAATTCCGCTTTTTGGATAGGATTTAGAGCATAATGATAATTTGTTATTCCCACTTGTGATGCTATATTTTTTGCAACTTGCTCATTATCTCCCGTTAGCATTATGATTTCAAGATTGAACTTTTTGAGGTTTTCAAAGCTTTTTAGGGCATCTGGTTTTAGCAAATCTTGAAGATAAAAAGAGGCTACCAAAGTATCGTTTACTGCAAAATAAAAGGTCGTAAATTCGCTATTTTTAGGAGTAACTATACCAAAATCCTCAAGCATAGCTTTATTCCCGCCTATAAGCTTCATATCATTGTATTGTGCATACATACCTTTTGCGTCTATTGTTTTGTACTCTTCTAAGTTGTAAGTTTTTAAATCTTGATAATTCTCTTCAAGATATTTCTTGACCGTGGCACTTACTAGGTGATTTGAGGAGCTTACTAAAGTGTAGAGTATATTTATATTCAAATCGTTTGCCAACTCACATTTTACTACTTTTAGTTTACCTTGCGTAATAGTCCCAGTTTTATCCAACACCAAAACATTTGCCTTTGCCATGGTTTCTAAGAATTTCGATTCTTTAAATACCAATTTATTTCGTGCAAGTTCACTAATCCCCACCAACGAAGCTATCGGTGTAGCCAAAGATAATGCACATGGACAAGCTATAACTATAACGGAAATCATAACTATAAAAGCTTTTTCAAATCTTCCCGCTTCGCTTGCATAAAAAAGTTCAGGTGTGAAAAAGTACCATCCGATAAACGTCAAAAATGCCAAAGATAAAATAGTTGCCGAGAAATATTTTGATATTTCGTTTGCTTTTTTTTCTATCTCTGATTTTGAAGCTAAAGAATCCTCTATAAGCGTCACAAAAGAGCTTATGGTAGAGCTTGAAAAATCTTTTTGGGCTTTATATCTTATAAGTGAATTTGTATTTATAGTACCGCTATAAATCGTATCGTCAATACTTTTATATACGGGCATCGACTCGCCAGTGATACTTGATTCGTCAAAGTTTGCGTTACCGCTTACTACTACACCGTCAACCGGTGCTATTTCACCTGTTTTTAGTTCTAAAATATCACCTACTTTTATCTCATCTACGCTTATGGATTTTTTTACGCCCTCTTCTATTACTATTGCATCAAGGGGTAATGAGCTTTTTATTTTATCTATAGTATCCACGGCACTTTTTTTGCCTATAACTTCAAGATATTTTCCTACAAGTACAAATGTAACAATCATAGACACCGAATCAAAATAACTCTCTCCTACTCCGCCGAACATTATATAAAGGGAATAAAAATACGTAAGTGTTGCACCGCTAGCTACTAAAAAATCCATATTTATGATTTTATTTTTTAGCCCGTAGTAACCACCGCGAAAAAACACCCATCCACTATAAAATAGCACGGGAGTAGCCACCATAAACTCACCGAAATGCACCATCGCTTTTACATCTTCCGTCATTCCTGTAAAAAACCCGCTATACTTTGCTACCGCCAACATCATGATATTCATAGAACCAAAAACAGCGACAAACATTCTCATAAAATAGTCACGTTTTGCACTTGAAGCTTTTTCATCGCTTATTTTTGAATCATAAGGATACGCATCATATCCGATACTGCGTATTTTTAGTATTATTTGAGATAATTTAATCTTTGAATCATCCCAAACGATTCTTGCTTTGTAGTTGGTGAAATTTATATTTGCTTCTATTATGCCGTCTGTATTAAAAAGTATCTTTTCATTAAGCCATACACAAGCGGCACAATGTATCCCTTCTATGATAAGGTCTATTTGTTTGAAGCCTTGAGTGGTAGTTTTTATAAATCGCTTTTCAAAAGAGTCCAAATCAAATTTTTCTACGTTTGGGTCTAGGTTTTTTGGAGGGGTGAGTGAATTTTTACCTAGTTTGTCATAAAAACTATCAAGTCCTTCGTTGCTTAGAAGGTGATATACCCCTTGACATCCGTTGCAACAAAAGTACAACTCCTTGTCACCTGATGTATCTTTTATCATTTGGTCTTGTTCAAATTCCAAATGACAGTGGGAGCAATTTATTTTAGACATTCAAAGTATCCTAATTCTCTATTTTTTACTATTTCGTTCACGTTTTTTATTATGCCGTTCATGGCTATAAAAACACCCTTAGTGTTGGAAGCTTGTAAAAATCCGTAAGCACATCCGAGATTCATACACCCCTCTATCGGATTGATACTTATAGGTTCCATAGCCCCTACGAAAACAACACTAAGATTTTTCTCTTTGGCTATATTTTCAATCTCTTTTGCACTTAGATGTATCGTATCCGTTCCATGTATTATAATAATCTTATCGTATTTTGATTGACTTACGAGTTTCTTTAATCCTTCTCTGTCATTATCATCCATATCTAAGCTATCTTTGTAGATAAACTCTTGAACATGAATAAAGTTTATATTAAACTTAAAATAAGTTTTAATTATTCTTTCTAGGATTTCATTATTTTTAGGTACAATCATTTCACCGTTAATCGGATTATAGAGTTTACTAAAAGTACCACCGCAAGTTATTATTAAAACTTCATCCATTTCATCTAAACCTATTTATATTTGTTTTATGATATAATATCAGAAATACCATTTTATTAAGGTAAAGTTTGGATAAAGTTGCAATAAGTACACTAAAAAACGTTGTCGTTTTGTATGTTGAAGATGAGCAGTTGCTTCGTGATATAGTTACTAAAAGTTTGAGCGGTTTTACTAAAAAGCAATACGTTGCAAAAGACGGTGAAGAAGGACTTGCACTTTTTAAAAAATATCAAGATGAAATAGACTTAGTTATTACGGACATTAATATGCCTAAAATGAACGGCTTGGAGATGTCGCGTGCAATAAAAAGCATAAACCAAAATGTTCCTATTATTGTGGCTACCGCTTTTTCAAATACTGAGTATTTACTAGAAGCTATAGACTTAGGGATAGACAAATATGTACTAAAACCTATTGATATGAATAAGCTTATCTCTATGATGAGTAAGTCTTTGCTTTATCATGAGCTCCAAGATTTATATAAAGATGACCTTACCAAACTCCCAAATAGAAATAAACTGAAAAAAGACCTTGAAGATACTCCCGATGATGTTTTGGCACTCATTAATATCGACCAATTTTCTACTATAAACGACCTCTTAGGCGAAGAGATGGGAGATAAACTTCTTATAGCTTTTGCAGATAAAATAAAAGAACATTTTCCAAACGATAATTTTAAAGTATATAGGGTAGAAGCCGATAAGTTTGCCATAGTTACAAGAGATACAAAATATGATATAGATTTGTTTTTCCAACAATGTAAGGATTTTATTACTACCATAGAGGCTGAAGATATTATCGTAGATGATAATAAAATAGATTTAAATATCACCATAGGCATAGCAAAAAGCGAGTATAGCGATGCATACAAACACGCTCAAAGAGTTCTATACTATGCAAGAGAAAAACTAAAATCTATAATGATTTATGATGAATCTTTAAATATTAAGAAAAACTTTGAAGATAATCTAAAATGGATTAAAAAAATCAAACACGGTATATTTAATGATAAATTTAGAGCTTTTTTCCAACCTATAGTTGATAATCAAGACGGGAAAATCATTAAATATGAAGCCTTGATAAGATTTATAGATGATGATGGAAGAGCAATCGCTCCTATAGAATTTTTGACTATATCCAAAAAGGCCAAGTTATATCCTGAGATTACAAAATATATGATTAAAGAATGTATAAACGTAATACGTCAAAAGGGTATAAAAGTAAGTATGAATATATCATTCGACGATATATCTTCAAAAGAAACTATAGACACTATTATGAATTTGTTGGAAGATAACAAAGATATATCAAGTAATCTAAGTTTTGAAATACTAGAGTCTGAGAGTATAGCCGATTTTATTTTGGTAGAAGAATTTATACAAAAAGTCAGACAATACGGCTGTCAAGTAGGTATAGATGATTTTGGTGCAGGATATTCAAACTTTAATATTTTACTTGAACTTGATGTCGATTTCGTAAAAATAGACGGTAGCTTAATCAAAAATATCGATGTTAATAGTAACGTACAAATTATAGTACAAACTATAATTGCATTTTGTAAAAAACTCGGACTTACAACGGTAGCAGAGTTTGTTAGTAGTGAAGGGGTATATCAAAAAGTTGCTGAATTTGAAGTAGACTGCTCTCAAGGCTACCACTTCGGAAAACCTGAGAGCCTATAGGAAACGATAACTGCTTATCGTATTATATATCGTTTAACTCTAGTTTTTTTCTAAGAGTTACCCTATTAAGACCTAAGTGTTTTGCCATTTGAAGCTGACTTTTATATTTCTTTTGAGATGCTCTAAGTAGAGGTGTTTCAAAAAGATATAAAAGATCTCTATAGTTATTCTCCCCTTGTAATCTTTCAAACATCAATTTTTCCAAAAGCATCATTATCTCACCTTCGTTTATTGACTCGAATAGATAACTAAAAAATACCGATTGTCTCAGGGAATATCCGTTTTGAGTAGTATTTATGATTAGTTTTTGCGGTTTTGTCTTACCGTCACCCAAAACCTGACTAGCTTCAAGTGCAAATTTATTGGCTAGAGGTTTTATATCCTCTTTTCTATCATCAAGAGGTGGAATAAATGTTTTTATAGCAAAAAAGTCTTCCAATTTAGGACTTAATTCACCTTGTCTAGTGGTTGCTATTATCCTTAGCCCGCAGTTTGAAAACCAGTTTAAAATCATATCTACGTTTGTAATATTTTCAATATGGTCGATTATAATAGTTTCATATTCCGTTGAAAATGCATTTTGAGATATTTCATATTGCAACTCTTTTGCATCTATAATAAAGCTATTCGGTGCTATGGTTTTTGCAAGAGTTTTTTTACCGGTACCTATATCTCCTCGTATTAAAACATTTATTTTTAGCGTTTTTAATAAGTTTGCTGAATTTAGTATCTCTTTTGATATTTGTGAATGTGCTATAAAGTCACCACTTGGCATAATTAATCCTTATACATTGAACTGTATATATATTGTACAGAAAATCATATTTAAATATTATAAATTAAGGTATGATTACAAATATAATCTTATTAAGGAGTTACAAATGGAAAATGAAATGCTCTACATTGTAGATACACTTTACGTGATATTTGCTTTGACTCTTATTATCTTTATGGTTCCGGGCTTTGCAATGCTTGAAGCTGGGATAGTAAGAACGAAAAACGTTTCTACTGTTTTAATGACAAACACTATGATTTATGCGGTTGCATCTATGTGCTTTTTGCTTATAGGTTACAACATAGCATTTTTCGGTGGACTTAGCGGTTTTGGCGATAGCGTCAACGAAAGTGTAAGTAAATATGCAGTTTTACTGTTTCAAATAGCGTTTGTCGGAAAAGTTATCAATATTATGAGCGGCGGGATAAGTGAACGAACCAGATTGATACCGCTTACGATATTTACGGTAATTATGGCTTCCGTATTATATCCTATGGCAGTAAACTGGACTTGGGGAGCAAATATGCTAGAGGGTACTTTCCTAGAGCTTAGTATGTACGACCTTGCCGGTTCAACGGTTATTCACTCTACCGGCGGATGGGCATTATTAGCCGCTATACTTATAATAGGAGCTAGAAAAGGGAGATACACGGACCACGGCATCAAAGTAATCCCTGCTTCAAATATACCTTTGGTTACCCTTGGTGCATTTTTACTATGGATCGGGTGGTTTGGTTTCAACGGTGGAAGCGTAGGAAGCATAGCTTCAAAAGAGGGAGCAGACGCCGTAGCTCTTACTATATTAAATACAAATACCGCGGGTCTTGCAGGTGCTATCGTAGTAAGTATCATGATGTATTTAAAATACAAAAAGTTTGATATTACTATGATTTTAAACGGTGCTTTAGGCGGATTAGTAGCTATTACCGCAGGACCTGATTTGTACAATATTTACCAACCTATATTAATAGGTGCAATAGGTGGTGCTTTAGTAGTATTTGCGGTACCGTTTTTTGACAAACTCAGACTGGATGACCCTGTAGGTGCATTGTCCGTTCACTTAGTAAACGGTATCTGGGGAACTTTAGCGGTAGGCATTTTTGCAAGTAACGGTGACGATATTACACTACTTGGGCAAATAAAAGGTATTATCGTGATAGGAATATTTGCTTTTATAAGCTCATATATAGTATTATATGTAATAAATAAAATAATGCCGCTTCGTGCTAGCGATGATATTCAAACACAAGGTCTTGACGTAGATGAGTGTGGACTTGAAAGTTATCCTGAGTTTAAACGAGCATATTAGGAGTCGATAAATGAAAAAGATAGAAGCTATAATAAAACCTTTTAAACTTGATGATGTAAAAGAAGCTTTAACAAATACGGGAATTAGCGGTATGACCGTGAGTGATGTTAAAGGTTACGGAAGACAGCAGGGGCATAGTGAATTATACAGGGGTGCAGAATATGTCGTTGATTTCTTGCCTAAAATAAAGCTAGAAATAGTAGTAAATGACGACATGGTGGATAATGCCATAAAAGCAATACTTGAAGCGGCAAAAACAGGTAAAATCGGTGACGGTAAAATATTTGTTTACGATGTTGAAAAAAGTATAAGAATAAGAACGGGCGAAGAAAACGAAGAAGCTGTATAAAAGCAGTCTAAACAATGAAAATTAAAAATACGATTTTCGGTATTTTTTTAATATCCGCTGTTGTTTTATCTTTTGTATTTTCAGAGATAAAGCAACAGTTTGAGACTATAGAAAATGAAAAGTACACTATAGTTTCACAATCTCTTAAAGAGAGAGTAAAAAACTTAATCTCCGACAAACAAAGCTCCACTTTGGCAATAGCCCTGACGCTTTCTCAAAACTCAAATATAGTAGAAGCTGTAAAAAATGAGACTTTTGATGATTTAGTTCTAAAAAAAATCAGTGAAGATTTAAAAAAATTAACCGACTATAAAAATGTCTGGATACAAGTTATAGATATTCAAGGAAACAGCCTTTATAGAAGTTGGACGGATAAAAAAGGCGATAATCTATATGATATAAGAGCAGATTTAAGAGAGCTTATAGCTACAAAGCAACTAAAAAGCTCAATAAGCGTGGGCATTTTTTCTATGACATTCAAAAGTATGGTTCCGATATTTGATAAAGATATTTTTATAGGTGTTATAGAAATTATTACCCATTTTAACTCAATATCTAAAAAACTAGAATTAGACAAACTAGATTCTATCGTGTTGACTGACAAGAAATTTGAAAAACAACTTACCCACAATATAACAAAACAATTTATAGACGGCTACTATCTCGCTAATCTTGAGAACAAACAGAATTACGTAACATTACTGAAACGAATAGGTATTGAAAACCTTCTCAACATAAATGATTATAAAATTGTTGATGATGTAATGCTTACTTATGAGAAAATCAAAGGTGTAGACGGTGAAACTTTAGGATATTTTGTTTTGTTTAAAAAAATCACCGATATAGAAAAAGCGGACATTCAAGCCTTTAAATTTATATTAATACTTTTTATCATAGTTTTGATACTCTCACTATTGATTTTCTTATTTTTATTAAGAAGCCATGAAAAATCTAAAATTATAAAATCAAATCTTGAAGTTGAAAGTAAATTAAACTTAAAACTAAACGAGCAAATACAAATCATCACGGAAGAAAAGAATCTGAACAGAAATATTCTTGATTCACAATCAAATCTTGTGATACTAAGTGATGGGAAAGCTTTAATTGATGCAAATAAAGCTACTTTTAATATTATTTCTCAAAAAGAAACATTAGAAAACTTCCTTAAAGAGCAAAAGTGTATATGTGATTATTTCATTGATATAGGAGATAATAACTATATATTCTCAAAATATATAGGAGAACTAACTTGGCTTGAATACATAGCCAAAAATAAAAATATGAAATCAAAATGTGCTATAGAGATAGCTTCAAAAGTACACCACTACAAAATCAACGTAAATCCGTTTTTCTATTACGGCAAAGATATTTTTATAGTAACATTAGATGATATAACCCATGAAGTGGAGATAACTGAAGCATTAAAGCTAGAGATCAAAGAGAGTAAGAAAAAAGATTTAATGCTTCAACAACAATCACGCCTAGCTGCACTCGGTGAAATGATAGGTAATATTGCCCACCAATGGAGACAACCTCTTAGTGCAATAACAACTTCTATTACAGGGCTTAAGCTAAAAAAAGAGTATGATATTATGGAAGAGGATGATATAGAAAAAACTGCCGATGATATTATAAAAAGTGCTAATTTTCTCTCAAAAACCATCGACGACTTTAGAAATTTCTTTAAAAAAGACAAACGCATAGAGGATTTTTATATTGATGATATCATAACTAACACCTATGATATTATAAAAGCTAGCTATCTTAATAACTTAATAGAGATAGAATTTGAGATGGAGCATATATTATATAGAGGTTATCCTACAGAGTTGTCTCAAGTAGTCTTAAATATTCTTGCAAATGCAAAAGAGGCTTTGGTTGTTCATAATGATGACGGGAATAGATATGTACGTATAACCCTAAAAACTTCACATGATTATATACAAATATCTGTTCACGATAATGCAGGTGGAGTAGATGAAGAAATTATAGAGAAAATCTTCGATCCTTATTTTACAACAAAACATAAGTCTATGGGTACGGGTCTTGGACTTTATATGAGTACACAAATAGTTAAAGGCAGTTTCAAAGGCAATTTGTACGTTCAAAATGAAAGTATAGAATACAACGGTAAGTCGTTTAGAGGTGCGAACTTTATAGTAGAGTTACCAATTCAAAAAAAGGATGATGATAATAATGAGCAAAATATTTAGTATTAGTAAACCACTTGATATGCACTTGCATTTGAGAGATAATGATATGTTAAATCTTGTAGGCCCTCTTACAAGTAATACATTCTGCGGTGCAATAATAATGCCGAACTTAGTTCCTCCGGTAACAACAAAAGAGGCTGTTGTAGCATATAAAAATAGAATAAAACAAGCTTGCGGTAACGATACATTTGAACCGTATATGACTTTGTTTTTTCAAAACTATTCAAGAGAATTCTTAGAAGATGTAAAAGATGAGATTACGGCTATTAAGCTTTATCCCGCAGGGATAACGACAAATAGTGAAACAGGGGTGAGTTCTATGGATATAGAGACTCTAAGACCTACTTTACAAGCTATGAGTGACTTGGGCATCATACTGTGTATTCACGGCGAAACAAACGGCTTTGTTATGGATAGAGAAGCTGAATTTATGCCTATATACGAATCTATAGCTTCAAACTTCCCTAATCTAAAAATCATTATGGAACATATTACTACTAAATCGGCAGTTGAGATGCTTGATAAATATCCTAATCTATATGCGACAATTACATTACACCATCTTTTAATTACACTTGATGATGTTGCAGGCGGGATGTTGAAGCCTCACTTATTTTGCAAACCTATAGCAAAAAGGTATGAGGATAGAGCTGCATTACTAAACGTTGCATTAGGTGCAAATCCTAAGGTATGTTTCGGTAGCGATAGTGCACCTCATCCTAAAAATAAAAAAGAGTCTTGCGGATGTGCTGCAGGCGTATTTACTGCCCCTATAGCGTTACAAGTTTTAACCGAGCTATTTGAAAAGCATAATTGCCTTGATAATCTTCAGAAATTCGTAAGCGATAATGCTATTAATATCTACGGTATAAATCCTCCGTCAAAAACAATTACACTAGAAAAAGCTGATTTTAAAGTGCCTAGTAGCTATAAGAATGACACGGAAACCGTAGTGCCTATGTATGCAGATGAAGTTATAAAGTGGAGTTTAGTTAATTAATAATTAACAACTAATAATGAATAACTAAAGAGTCGCAGAGCGACACATATATCATTAGTTATTCATTGTTAGCTATTAGTTAAAATAAAACCCTAAGGGTTTTATTTTAGTTTATCGGCTCTTGGATATATAAATACCGCTTCTCTTATAACGGAAACACGTTCCGGTTCAGTAGAAGAATAAGCTCTAATTTGAACAGTTATCGGCGTATCTTTTGTATTATCATCAACTAGTTTTTCAGTAGTAGACAATATAACAACCTTTTTAGCCAATTTTTTAGGACTTAACTCAAACGGTTCAAATCTATCTATTTGAATTTTACCTGCATATTGACCTATTACTTCAAGGTTATATTTATGAGTGTTAGGCTCTGTATTTTGGAATAAGAACAAGAAGTTGTTACTAACTTTACCCTTTTCCTCATCTATAATATAAAGTTGCGTAGTTTTATTAATATTAAGCAACATATACTCTTTTTTACCGCCCATTACAAATAACATTCCTACAATTAGAACAAGTGCCACACCGTACATAATAGTATTTTTTCTAATAACCTTAGTTTCTTGGTCTTTTGCGATAGCATTTGTACTAGTCCATTGAACAAGTGAAGGTTTGCCTAGTTTACCCATAACGGTAGTACAAGCATCAACACACTCTAAACAGTTTATACATTCTAACTGCATCCCTTTTCTAATATCTATATGAGTAGGACAAACAGTCACACAACTCTCACATGTAGTACATTCATTTGAAGGGTCTTGTAAATCTTTTTGTTTAAACACAATCTTATTTTTTTGTGCATCATATATTTGACCACCTCTTTTTGTACTATAAATAGCTTGAAGAGTGTTATCATCATATAATACAGATTGAACCCTTGAATAAGGACAAATATATACACAAAAATCTTCTTTTAACATAACTACGTCATATACCAAGAAAGCTGCAACGGCAAGTACGAAGCCTATTAAAAACATATGTTCCGTAGGATTTGTAACATACTCAAAAAAATCTTCAGGCGGAACAAAATACCACATAAAGTTTGACGCAGCTAAGATAGACAAAGCAGACCATATAAGAATAGCAACTATTCTTTTTGAAACATTTTCAGGCTTTGACCAGTCAGGCTCTTTTTGTTTGTTTTTGATTCTTCTAAGACCTAAAAGTTTACCCTCTATAAAGTCTCTGTAAATTACTCTAAATACCGTCTGCGGACAGGCCCAACCACACCAAGCACGACCCCCGATAGCAGTAACTGCAAATATTCCTAAGAATAATAACATAAGTAAGAACGGCATCATGTAAAGTTCTTGCATATCAAAAGCAATACCAAACAGATGTAACTGTTTTTTATCAAAAGATAGTAAGAATATATGATTCTCATTTATTCTTATAAATGGAGTCACTATGGCTATAATAGTAGCCAACGTGTACATATAATATCTCTTGATTCTATAAGGTGACGACACCTCTAAATCATTTGTCTCGTTAGACATAAACCCCTCCTAGATATAATCTTTTATAATTATAATTATATTTTCCTTAATTGTAGCATAAATTAAGGAATATTTATAATAGTTATAAGAAATATTTAACTATAATTACATAAAATTAAAATAGGAGTTCAAATGGAAAGTCACAATGACTCAAGGTTGGCACATTTCCCAATGCCGTTATTTGCTGTTGTAATGGGTATTATGGGACTTGTAATAGTTTTACAAAAAGCTTCACATGCTTTTGGTTATCCCCATATTTTATCAGATATAGGTGTTTTTCTTGGAGTAAGTATTTTTATACTTTTTAGTGCATTATATATAGCTAAGTTTTTTAAATATAGACAAGCTGTTATAAATGAGTTTAATCACCCGATAAGATTAAACTTTTTTCCGGCCTTTTCAATATGTTTATTACTTATTTCGATAGCTTTTGCGGAGATCAATAAAGACGTATCTCAAACTTTATGGTATGTAGGTGCCGGTTTACATCTATTCTTTACATTATACGTAATAAGATTTTGGATTGTAAATAACTTGGCAATCGAACACTCAAATCCTGCTTGGTTTATTCCTATAGTTGGAAATGTAATCGTTCCGATAATGGGTGTTAATTATGCAGGTTTGGAAACATCTATATTTTTCTTTTCAATAGGTATATTCTTTTGGCTTGTACTTTTTACTATTATATTAAATAGAATAATATTCCACCATCAGTTACCTGCAAAATTCTTGCCTACACTATTTATATTTATAGCACCTGCGGGAGTTGGATTTTTGGCATACGTCAAAATAATGACACTTTTAAACGCCGGAGAGTTTAATTTAGATTTATTTGGGTACTTTATATATGATATAGGGCTATTTTTTACTTTATTACTAGGCTTTATGATAAAAGAGTTTACTAGAGTAACTTTCGCTATAACATGGTGGGCATACACGTTCCCGTTAGCAGCCATTACGTTGGCAACTATTTTGAAATATGAGCTTACACACTCTTTGATGAGTTTTTATTTAGGACAGATTTTGGTACTTATTACCGCTTTTGTGGTTTTATTTGTGGCGTACAAAAGCATACAAGCCGCTCTAAAAAAAGAAATTTGTATTAAAGAGTAATAAAAACATTGCATTTTGTAATATTTTCTAGATGAGTAAAATATTTTTGTTAAAATTCTTCTATGAAAATAGAAGAGAAATTAACAATACTAAGCGATAGTGCAAAATACGATGTTAGTTGTTCCAGTAGCGGTAGTGACGGTAGTTTTACTGGTTCTACCGTAGGAAACTGCTCTTTGGGCGGGATATGCCATACTTTCAGCAGTGACGGAAGATGTATATCCCTACTTAAAGTCTTATTTACCAATTATTGTATATATGATTGTTCTTATTGTATAAATCGTGTTTCCAACGATATTAGACGTGCTTCCTTTACCCCGAAAGAATTAGCGGAACTTACTATCAACTTTTATAAACGCAACTACATAGAAGGTCTTTTTTTAAGTAGCGGTATAATAAAAAGTGAAAACCATACTATGGAACTTCTTATTAAAACCTTAGAAATCTTAAGATTTGAATATGGTTTTGGAGGGTATATACACCTAAAACTAATACCAAACAGCGACCCTTATTATATACAAAAAGCTACATCTCTAGCAAATAGAGTAAGTTCAAATATAGAGTTACCGTCAAAGAAGTCATTGGAGCTTTTAGCACCTCAAAAAAACTTTACTACTCTTTTAAAACCTATGCAAGTGGCAAGAAATCTTACGATTCAAAAAGAATCAAAGCCCATATCGATGAGTACACAGCTTATTATAGGGGCAACTAGTGAGAGTGATTTTGAAATATTAAGACTTAGTAACCACCTATACAAGCAATCACTCCTTAAGAGGGTTTATTTTAGTGCTTATATTCCCGTAAATAATACAAGGAACCTTCCATCTATAGAGACCAAACCTCCACTACTAAGGGAACATAGACTCTATCAAGCAGATTGGCTTATGCGATTTTACGGCTTTGAGTACGATGAGATAGTAAATGAAGAAAACAGTTTTCTAGATGAAAAACTTGATCCAAAAGCTTTTTGGGCTTTGAATAACTTACATCTTTTCCCTATAGATATAAACAAAGCCGACCCGTTTATGCTCATAAGAATACCGGGTTTTGGGAAAAGTACCGTTGATAAAATAGTAAAAGCAAGAAAATTTAAAAGTCTTGGCTTGGATGACTTAAAGAATATGAAGATATCTATTAAAAGGGCTAAATATTTTATAGTAGCAAATAAAAGAGCAAGTGATATACCGCTTTATGCAGATAAAATACACCATCTTTTGATAGATGATTCCTTAAAATATGCAAAATATTATCAAGGAGTGTTGTTTTGAAAGTGTTTGTTTATGATGGAAGTATGGTTGGTTTTTTGAATATAGTGTATATGGTATACACATCAAAAATATTTCCACAAAAAATAGCAAAAGAGTATAACCAACGTATATTTGATGAAGTTTATTATATACAAAGTGATGAAGATATAGCAAAAAGGGTATATCTCGGATTAGAGAGTAAATTTGAGAAAGTTTTTCTACAAAAAATACAACATACGTTTTTGTGTGATAGCAAAGAATATGAAATATATTTGTTAAATTATATTATATGTGGATTTAAAGGGCAAAACAATCTTTTAAATATATCAAATCAAGATGTTTATTTTATAGACTCCCTGCAAAAAGAGTTATTTAAAATGGTGCATAAATACAAAGGCTTTATACGATTTAAAGAGTTAGCAACAAAAGAGATGTTTGCCGTAATCGAGCCAAAATACAATATTTTGCCACTACTAGCACAACATTTTGTGAGTAGGTACAAATATCAAGACTTCGTAATATATGACAAGCAACGGTCTATTGCCCTTGTATATGTAAATCAAATAGTTAAAATAGAAAATGTAGCCGGTATAGATGATTTGACATATAGCGATAGTGAACTAGAATATCAAAAGCTATGGAAAAGTTTTTTTGAAAGTGTAGCCATCAAAGAGAGATTAAACGATAAATTGCAAAAAAGTTTTATACCCCTTTGGTATAGAAAGCATTTAGTTGAATTTAATGATATTTAATGTTTTGATTTAATAAATTGCTTGATTTTTTGAGTATCATTCATCGCATCCGCAATGTCAGATTTATGTTTTTTTAAAAACTGAAGATTTTTGTACACCAACTCAGAGAGTCTTATCAAATCACCTTTCTCAAGGTCAAAGTCAGATATATCTTTATCTATCAAATATTCCTTAGTCCAAGAAGAAAGACCTATTGCTCTTTCTTCATCGTCTAGCGAGTCGATATAAATAAGCTCGTTTAGAGCTTTTATAGACCTGTTTCTTCTTTCCATGCTTCAATAAGACCTTTTACAACTTTCATAACCTGATCTATTGCAGTTAAGTTGTTATTAATCCCTGCACCAAACAAAGTTTCAATTTGATATAAATATAATCCATCTAAGTAATAAGCTACATCTCCACCGTCATAATCAAGAACATTTCTAAGCTCATCAAATATTGCTATTGATTTATTGATGTATTTGAATTTTTTTTCTATATCACCCTCTTCTATAGCACTTTTAGCAAAAGAGAGATATTTTAACAATCCTTCATACAACTTCAAAATCAACATATACGGATCATCAGTCATAGCATTTTGTTGATTATAAGCATCTATTCCCATTTTTTATCCCTATAGTTTTCATTGAAGTTTATTTTACCATAAAAAATCTAAATAACAAATTCAAAGTTTATCAGTTACCTGATGTTGACTGCTGAATCATCATTTTTAATCCGCTAAATGAATTTTCCATTTGTGAAATAATAGCCGTATATGCGGCAAATTGTTGTGCAAGTTGCAAATATCTAGCATCTATTTGCTCGGTTGCTTTTGTTTTATCGGATTCTAGCGTCTCTTTTCTTTTTGTCATACCGTCACCGTAAAGACTTAAAAGCCCGTCACTAAACTTCATTTCGTCGATTTTTTCTTTCAATAACGTACCGAGACCTTTATTTTCAGCGGTTCCTACAAAAAGCGCTTTTAGTTCATCCAAGTTGTTAAGTACGGCATCACCTAGTGTTGTGCTATTTATAGACATTTTACCGGTTTTATCTAGCTCAAAACCGTAATTGAACACTCTTAAATCCCCGTCTTCACCGTATCCACCAAAGAATGTATCTTTGATAGTACTTAAAATCATCCTCATGCTTGACAAATCTTCAAGCGGTGTTTCGGCATTAAATAATTCTGCATCAACAAGATCTACAAGTTCATTGTATTTTGTTACGAATTCTTGCAATGCCGGAGCTATGGCGGTATTATCTTTTTCTATATTTATGGTTGATGTTCCTAGTGCGACTGCCGTTACGTTAAGCCCACCTTGTATAGTTATCGTGTTGGAAGAAACATCATAATCAATACCGTCCACCTCAGCTTGCATATTTTGTGCACTTTGTACATGATTTGCCGGAGTTGATAGCCCCAGTACGTCCGTACCGCTTGGGGTAATAGTAAGTGCGTTGGCAGTTCCTGACTCCGTACTTTTTATAATGATTCTATAATCACTATCTCCCACTTTTTCTATATTTGCACTCAATCCCGTAGTTGCATTAATTTCCTCTGCCAAGCTAGTATAGCTTTGATTTAAAGAAAATTCGACAGCCGTTGCACCGCCCACCGAGATAGATATTTTATCATTCGTATCAGACGAAATAGTATCAGATGCACTAGTAAAAATCTCTGTTTGATATACATCTCTTTTTGCTAGTTGCGTTACGTTTATAGTAGTCATCCCTTCATTAAGCAACGACGTATCAACCGCTTCAAAAATAGCGCTTGTACCGCTTGTGTTTGCGACTATTTGTTCAAAAGCATTGGTTCCCGTACTGTTAAATAAATCAAGAGTTTTAACCGAAGCAAAAAGCTCATTAATCTTTGCCTCTATCTCTCCAAATTTTTCAAGTTCTTTATCCCAAGTTTCTAACTTGGTTTCAATAGGTTCAACTTTGGCTTTTTTTTCTGCCTCTTTTAGCTTATCGATGAGTTCTTGACTTAGTCCAGCCGAACCGCTAGTACCTAATCCTAATATACCCGTAGCCATGTCACACCTCCTTTATTATCTTTTTAATCCAAGAATAGTTTGTATCATCTCATCAACGGTAGTTATTATTTTTGCATTTGCCTCGTAAGCTGCTTGAAATTTGATTAGATTTATCATCTCTTCATCCTTATCAACTTTTGTTAATTGGTCATAGCTACTTTGTAGAGACTCGCTAACCGCTTGTTGTGTTTTATACATAAAATCTACACCCTCTTTATCACCTGAAACTCTAACTAAAAGCGTCTGATAAAACTTAGAAAACGATGTACCGACACTCGTATCCCCGTCTTGTGCTTGACCGTCAAATCTTATATCCGTTTTCCATTGAATTTGTGCTAAATAATCAAGTTTCTCCTGTGTAAGACCTACTACGGCATCTTCATTGAAGGTAAGGCTCCTCACGTTTGAACCGGTAAATAATCCAACATCTTTTATTGTAAGTGAAGTAGTATTCGTCAAATCAACTGCTTTTTGACCGAATGTATAACTCCCACTTGCATCTCTTAAAAAACTTGTTGTTATGTCTACCAATGTAGCTGCAAAATTGTCCAAAGTTTCTTTGTATACGGCAAATTTATTATTGCTTGAATTTGTAGTCAAATTCTCGGTCATTGATTTTAAACTACCGCTCGATATTGTTAATTCTTTATCAAATATCTCAAGATGTACGTCATTAGAAGCGTTGATACTCCTTGTTTCATTGATAGCTACTTCGGTAGGATTACCGGATGAATCAGTAACAATTACCCTTCCGTCAAACTTACCCTCTTCGCCGTCTACTACTGCTTTAATCATCAAAAAATTATCGGTCGAAGTGTCGTTTAAAAGAGTATTTACATCCGTATACTCGGTATCTATACCGTTATAAGCCCTAATATTACCTTGTAACTCTTCAACAGAGTTTATTTTATATGCTAACGCCCTTATATAATTAGTATCATCAATAGTTACAGGTCCAGTTCCAAAGTCTATTGATTCACTACCGTCTAAATTTACGGATACTTCTATCCCTAAAGTATCAAACTTATACGTCACGGTATCACCGACTGCAGCACCTATATTGTTATTTCTATTTGCATCGGTATAAAAATCCTGCTGAGGAATATACTTTTCAACGACGGACAAACTATGAATATTCGTACTATATCTTACGGCAACCATACCACCTATTTTTAGTTCATAGTCGTTTCTTCTATCTACTTCTATATCTATATACTGAGCAAGTTCAGATTCAAGCTGATCCCTTTTGTCAAGTAAATCATTAGGCTCCACCATACGTTTATTTATCTGTTCATTTAGTGAGCCTATATCTTGTAAAATCTCATTTATTCTATCTACGTTTTCGTATATTTCATTTTTGGTTGCTAGTGCTTTATCTTCTATTCCGTTATAAACATTTTTTATATCGTCCACCAAAACTGCCGACGTGTTTAAAAGATGATTTCTTGCAATTTCATTGTTTGGATTTGCTCTTAAATCTTCAATAGCCTGAAATAATCTATCCAAATCACTTGACAAGCCGCTCTCGTCACCTTCAAAAAATACCGATTCAACATCCGCTAACATTGACGAAAGTTCTTCTAAATTTGCCTCTTTACCTTGTTCTTTTAGTAGATTGTTGAAAACATACTGATCCGTTATTCTATAACTTTCATCGACACTAACTCCACGCCCGTATATCCTAGAATCAACGTGAGCAAGTTCGCTCATTGCTACAACTCTTTTTTTGTACCCAGGAGTATTTTCATTGGCAATGTTGTTCATGGTATTTTCAACAACAGTTCGCGACGCAACTAGCCCGCTTTGACCTACATGTAGTGCATTTAACATTGCCTTCTCCTTTGAATTACGTAATACAATTATGACATTACATTTCTTAATATTAGCTTAAAAAGGCCATATACCTTCTATAATCTTAGTACCCCACCCTTTATTGATAGAGTCTCTTTCATCACCTATTTTATCATAATAAATTTTCAAATTAGCAACTTGTCCTGAAGCTACCGTATTATCAGGAGTAATATCATACGGACGGATAATACCGCTTAAAAATAACATTTGAGTTTGTCCGTCTATAACTATTTCTCGTGAACCTTTTATAAGATAATTACCGTTTTGATAAACCTCTTCTATAACTGCCGAAATTGTAGTTTCCAAACTTTCATCAAATTTTGACGTAGCTGAACCGCTAAATGTATTATTTGATTCACTCTCGAAGCCAAGACCTATATTTTTGTTAAGCCCCGTTGCAGCTTTTACTACTGCACCTTGCTCGTCACCTACACCTGCAAACACACCGGCTCCTAGATTTGTACTATTTGATTTTTTAGTATTTCTTGTGTTTTTAGAATCTGATTTAAGCTCTTCTACGATATTTACCTGAATAATATCACCTATTTGTAGATCTTTTTTATCTGAGAAAAGGGATCCTCCGCGAACAGAGTAAAGCGAACCTTTTTTTTCCGACTTCGGTGTTTCTACTCTAGGAACTTGTAAATTTTTCGTATCATAATCAATCTGTCTTTGAGAATTTGAGCATCCTGTAAAAATCAAAACCACTAAAATTACGGAAAGTAAAATTTTATTTTTCATCTTCTATGTACCTACTTTGGACTATACTAGCTAAATCAACCGCTATTTTAACATCATTTTTGGTATTTTGAACTAATGCCAAAACACCGTACCTTATCATAATAGGTTCTAAATCTATTTTTGGATTTGCTATAATTAAAAGTCTATCGTTATGTATCTTGATATCTTTGATATTTTGTTCACCCAACAAAGAAGTAGCAACAACCGCCTCGTCGTAAATTATGGTTTCTATAGCTCTTGCTTTTTGTTCTTGTTTGTTTAGTATTTCTTGATTTTGATTTTGGACTTCTTCTTTTGGTGGAGTGCCGAAGTCTTTATAGAAATCACCCATATAAAAATAGTAAATAGCAAAAAGAGCCAACAAGCTCATCAAGCTTATTGCTTTGATTATCATTTTTTTATAGTCGGTACGTTTCACCACTACTATCATATAAGTTCCTTCAATATAAAAGTGTACCCATTATTTAAATACAAATTCGGTAAACAAAATTTTATTTATCGGATTCTCGACGGTAGTTCCGGCTCTTGTACTAGCACTTGTAATAGTTCTATTAATTTCAGCCAATAACTCCTCTCTTAGTAACTCTTTACCGCCTACGGTTAAAAGTTCTTCCGAATTTCTTGCACTTACTTGAGAAATAATCACATCTACTATCTCATCTCTATAGCTTTCAACAACTGCCTGAATAGTCTCATTTGAACTTGTCATACTTATAGACAACTTCATCAACTGTAATCTACCCTTTGAATTTGTTATATTTAAAACAAGTTCGTTAATATTTGCTTTAAATTCTTGCCCTACCGCTTGCTCTTTTTTCTCGACTTGTTCCTGAGGTTTTGTACCGTCTTCAGGTTTATTCATAGACGAATACAAAAAGTAACCACCTACACCGACAGCTATAAGTAGTACGACTACTAAAACTATCAATGCTATCATTAAGCCTTTACCACCGCCGCTTTTCGGTGTTTCTGTCTGTGCGACTTCTTCAGCCATCAAATCTCCTTTACTGACTATTAGGTTTGTTAGAATCTTTCATCATTTTCGTAATCATTGCAGCATTTTCAACACTCAAAAATTTGAGTATATCAGTTGCATTTTTTGTTTTAAGTGTAACTATTATATCAAAAACATCTTGAATTTTACCTTCTGCTATCATTTTATCAAAAATTTCGGCAGAATTCTTTGGTTTCATAGTGTTATAAATGGAAGATGTTTTACTTGTTACCTCAGCTTTTATATCATCTAAAATCTTTTGATTTGCATTTTTTGTAGCTTCTATCTCTTGTTTAGTCTTTTCTACTTTAGAAAGTAATTCTTCCAACTCTTTTTTTCTTTGTTGATATTCCGCCTCTTTTTGATTATAAAAGTCATTTAATTCCTGTTTTAGTCTTAATATTTCTTGTTTTTGTCTATCTTCACCGCTATCTTGTACTATAATAGCATGGGATACCGAGCATATAAAAAGTGCTATATAAATACTTCTTTTAAACATTCTATTCCTTTGTTAACATTATCATTTTGCTTTGTACATATTCATCGGCTTTATTGTCTTCTTCTTTAAGAAATTTTCTAATCTTTTCCTTTTTTTCCTGCGTTAGAATATATTTAAATTGTTCACTCTCTTTTTGCAATTCTACTATTTCTTTATCTAGCATTGCTACGAGTTTTAGAAGTTTTGATTTTTCAATTTCTAGTTTATAAATTTTTTCTTTCATGGTAGCTTTGTGAATTTCCAATACGGCAAAATCACTAACAGGTCCGTATCTGTTAACAGAAGTATGAAGAAGTGAATCTTTAAGTGAATCTATCTCCTCGTCAATAGATTTTACGTTATTCAATATTTGAAGTTTTTGCGATACTTTTTGGTCTGTTTGAAGTTTTTTTAAATTATAAAGTTTTTTTATCATTTTTCACCAAATATTAGCATCAAATCCCAAAGGTCTTTAGTATATGTCTGAACATGATCACCCATCCAAGGAAGAGAAATCAGAATAAAAAAAGAAACCAAAATAAGTTTGGGAACAAAAGTTAATGAAGCATCACTTACTTGAGTGACGGCTTGAAAAATTGATATAACAAGACCTATTATCATACTAACCAAAAGTGAAGGTAACCCTAATATTAAAACTATTTTTACGGTACTTTCGGCAATAGATAATAAATCCATTTTAGTCTCTTATTTTGATAGAAATATCTAAAGTTTTATTTTGTAATAATTGAGAGATTAACTGTGAAATCTGATTTAAATCAAACCCTTGTAGAGAGATATTCTGATTCTGCACGGTTGATGATACGCTCGGCGTCGAATTTACTACAGGTTTCTCGGCAGCTTTGATAACGGGAGGCGTCGCAAAATCTATCCCCTCTATCGCCGCTAATATATCTTTTTCATTTAGTCCGCTTAATTCATCAAGTTCATTTGACATAGTTGCTCCTTGGTTTACTGATATCGTATTAATAGGTTTTTCTTCTTGTATCGGTTCCGATCGTGTTTCATTTAAGTCGACGGTAGTATCAAAATTCATCAAATCTTCAAAATTATCTAAATCAGAATCTATATTTTTATCAGATTTTTGTTCTACTTCGTTAAAATTCATAATTGTAGCCAATTCTTCATCAATATTATCAAGTTCCGCAGTATTGTTTTGGCTTGGACTATCTTCAATTTCATCAAAACTTAGTAAATCTATAGGTAAATCTTTCTCGTTGAAATTTAATAAATCATCATCCAAGAAATCTTTTTTTTGCTTGACTTCATCGTCATTGTCATCCTCTTCCCACTTGTCATATTCGAGTAAATCACTTAGTTCTGCATCGATAAGACCCTCATCATCATCCTCTTTTTTATAAGAAGAATCGTTTGGTGGATAAGAATCTACCTCAACATTTTTTTCTTTTTGAGTTTCTTGGTCGCTAAATGTTTCATCGTCCTCTTCCGCAACGGACTCTTCGATTTTTTTGTTGATATGTTTTACCAAAGAATCCAAAGAATCAACACTCAAATCACCTATACCGTGTTCTTGCAAAAACTCTTTTTCAATGCCGTCTTTCGGTTTCAAAAACTTTATTTTTGCATTAAATGAATCTTTGTCTATGATTTTTGAATTATCTATAAGATAAATATCTTCGGGATTATTCTTAATTGCCTCTTTTAAAAGTTCAAGAGAATCTACATACTCAATATAGCCGCTTCCCAATTTGAATTTAATATTAGCATGGTCAAGAATTTTGTGTATTTCTTGTTTAAATGAACTGTTACCGTAAATATATATGTTCAAAAAAAACCTTTTTAAAAACTTGTCCTTATTTTATATTAAATTTTGTTAAAATATAGTAAAATGTACTGAAATTTTATAAAATTGGGTGAAAAACTTGAAAAAGCTTCTATTAATCACATTACTATCTGTATCTATTTATGCTCAAACTATCAAAGATATAGCAAACGTAGTAGGGATTAGAGAAAACCAACTTATAGGATACGGTCTTGTGGTAGGACTTGCAGGTACCGGTGATAAAAGTCAATTTACTATGCAATCATTACAAAACTTACTTAGAAATTCATATATAAAAATACCTACCTCATCAATAAAATCAAAAAATATAGCGGCTGTTATGGTTACTGCCGAACTTCCACCTTTTGCAAGGCAAGGAGATAAGATAAGAGTGAGTATATCAGCAATAGGTGATGCAAAGTCGATAGATAAAGGGATGTTACTTCTTACACAGTTAAAAGGCGTAGACGGTGAAGTTTACGCTTTGGCTCAAGGTAATATAATCGCAAATACCAATAACCTTACTACAGGCTTTATTTATGACGGTGCTATCATAGAAAATGAACTTGACTTCTCGCTTAACAATGAACAAAGTTTGACTTTAAGTCTTATAAAAAACTCTGCAAAACATGCCGATTTGGTACAACGTGTGATTAACAAACATTTCGGTAAAAATCTAGCAATGGCTGTAGATACCAGAACGGTAGAAGTGAAAAGACCGCAAGATATGTCAATGGTGAGATTTATAGCTGAAATAGAGAATTTACCTATAGAATCCGAAATGAAGAAAAAAGTCATTATAGATAAACACCAAGGTGTCATAATAGCCGGCAACGACATAGTCGTAAATCCTGTAACCATAACAAAAGATGGGTTTACTCTTAGAATAAAACAAACTAGTTTGACGGCTAACCAATGGGAAGACGTAGCACTAAACCAAGGTGTTGATATAGGTGACGGTGTAAAAATAGGAAATAAACCTGTGGAAGTAAATCTTAATAATGCGCTTGTAAATACAAAAGGTCTCCCTACGATATCCGATGTAATGAGGGCTATGAAGATAATGAAATTGCCTATCAAAGATATAATCGATACGGTAGAGCTTATAAACGATATGGGTGCCTTAAACGGCGAATTGGAAATAAGGGGATAAGATGGCTGAGTTTTTAAGTCAAGATGAAATAGATGCACTCTTAGATATAGCCGAGCAAGGGGAAGAGTTACCGGAAGCCGAAAAGGTAGTCGTACCTAAAGAGAAGAATTATTCTATATATGACTTCAAAAAACCAAACCGTATCTCAAATGACCAATTTAAAGCATTTAACAACCTACACGATAAGATGCTAAGAGACTTGATAACCGACGTATCGGCAATGCTTAGAAAAATAGTCGATATAAAGCTATATAGTATCGAGCAAATGACTTACGGGGAGTTTATACTTTCTATCCCTCAGCTAACATCACTTAATACTCTTTCTATGAAACCTCTTGAAGGTAGAATGGTTATAGAGTGTAACCCGGGTATTTCACATAGAATTATCGCAGAACTTCTAGGAAGCGGTGCGGTAGCTGCTAGTGATAATCTCGATAGGGAGCTAACCGAGATAGAAATAGAGGTTTTTGACCATTTTTATAAACTACTTATCAAACACCTACATAAGGCTTGGAACGATATAACCACACTGAATTTCAAAGTAGAATCACGTGATACCAATGCAAATGCCATACAAATCATCAGTGACCACGAGATAGTTTTACTTGTGGTTTTGGAGCTTACCATAGATGAAGAGAGCGGGTTTTTATCTATTTGTTATCCGATAAACTACATCGAACCGGTTCTAGGTAAACTTGTGGATAAAATGTTCACCGAAAGTAGAAATAGAAAATCAAGTAGAAAAAAAGATATCACTACGTTGATTTCCGGTGCAGAGATGAGAGTAGAAGCCATAATGGCGGAAACAAAACTTAGCGTTGCCGATATACTTAGCTTAAGCGAAGGGGATATTATCACATTTAACAAAAATGCTTCGAGTGCATCGGTAAAAATATACGTCAATAATAAAGAGAAATTTTTCGGTGTGTGCGGTGTTTCAAACAATAGAAAAGCGGTACAAATACAATCTAACTTAGACCATGAAAAACAAGAAACACTTAAAACTCTACGTGAAATAAGAGAAGAGAGAGAAAGTGCAGCTAAGAAAAATGTTGAAAATATTCAAAGGCTACTTAGAGAGAAGGATAATAGCTGATGAAAATATGCACGGTGGTTGTAACCTATAATAGATACAACCTTCTCAAAGAGTGCTTGGATGCGTTGTTAAATCAAACATATAAAACAGATATCTTGCTAGTGGACAATGCCTCTACAGATGGAACGGATAATAAAATCAAAGAAGACGGTTACCTAAAGCATAGTAACCTTATATATCGTAGATTGGAATCAAACTTAGGCGGTGCAGGCGGATTTCATTTCGGGGTGAAATATGCCTTGGAAAACAATTATGACTTTGTATGGCTTATGGACGATGATGCAGAACCTGAACTTGATTGTTTGGAACTTTTGATGACTTATACGGACAAGGCTGAGTACTCGGCTTTTGCACCGTCACTTTACGTGGGAGATAAAACTAATAGCGTTTTGAATATAACCGGTGGACATAGGGGTGTATTTGATTATACTAAACCTTTGCCTAGCTTTCAAAAACCTATCGATAAAACTGAATATGAAAAAGAACTTTGCGAAATAGATATGGCATCTTTTGTGGGTATTTTGATACCTATTTCTTCCGTTAAAAAAATAGGATTACCTAGAGATGATTTTTTTATTCACCATGACGATGTGGAGTATAGCTTGAGGTTGTCAAAAATAGGTAAGATTTTGATGGTTACCAAAAGCAAGATTTACCACAAAGAAAAAAGACAAGAGGAAAAATATTTAAAACGATTTTGGATTTTTGAGAAAAATAGAATTAAGTTTGAGGTATTGTGGCTTAAATATTTCGGGATGCGAAATAGTATATATTTGGCTTTGCAATACGGTCAAGATAAACTCATAATACCGAAAGTTTTATGGAGTTATTTGCTACTAATCAAAGATATTTTAATATATGACGACAATAAAATCAAACGTATTTTATTTGCTACCAATTCAATATTTGACGGGTTGCGTGGTCATTTTGACAATACCAAAGCAAAAAAAATCTTAGGCAAGTAACCATGTATGATTGTATAATATGCGGTAGCGGATTTGCAGGAAGCGTGAGTGCTAATATATTGGCTTCAAAATACGATAAAAAAGTTTTGATTATAGAAAAAAGAGGTCATATAGGCGGCAACTGTTTTGATTATATCGATGACAACGGTATTTTGATACATAAATACGGTCCGCACCTTTTTCATACCTCAAATAAAAAAGTGTGGGAGTATTTGTCACTGTTCACTCAATGGGATAAATATGAACATAAAGTTTTATGCTCAATAGACGGACAAAACGTACCGATTCCCTTTAACTTTAATACCATAGAGCAAATCTTCGAGCCTCAAAAAGCCAAAAAACTTCAAGAAAAACTTTTAGAAAACTATGAACTAAACTCTAAAGTACCTATATTAGAACTAAAAAAAAGTGATGATGCAGATTTGCAGTTTTTGGCTGATTTTATATATGAAAAAGTATTTGTAAACTATACCGCAAAACAATGGGGTATGAAACCTAGCGAACTTGATAGTGCGGTAACTGCAAGAGTGCCTGTGTTTGTAGGACGAGATAATAGATATTTCAATGATGAATATCAAGCCGTTCCAAAGGATGGATATACAAAGCTTTTTGAAAATCTTTTAAATCATCCAAATATCAAGGTAGTCTTAAATACTGATTTCAAAGACATGGTAACCATTGAGGATAATAAATTTTACTTAAACGCTGAAGAGTTTAAAGGGAAAGTTATCTATACGGGGATGATAGATGAACTTTTTGATTATAAGTTTGGGGAGTTGCCGTATAGAAGCGTAGATATGAGATTTGAGAGTATTGATAAAGAGTATTTTCAAGCAGGAGCAACCATCAACTACCCAAATGAACATAACTTTACGAGAATAACTGAATTTAAACATATCCATCCTATAAAATCGGATAAAACAACCATACTAAAAGAGTACCCGCAAAACTATGTAAAAGGTGAAAATACTGCATACTATCCTATTTTTACCGATGATAACCAAAAGCGATACAATCAATATGTGGAATATTCAAAAAAGTTTGACGACCTTGTATTGATAGGAAGACTTGCAGAATATAAGTATTATGATATGGATGATGTGGTGGAGAGGGTTTTGGATATTGCTAAAGAGGTGGAGCTATGAAATATACAAATATCGTTTGTCTTGATGATTTAATAAGACAAGAATATTCTAAGGCAAAAGAGTTTTTTTATAACATATTAAGAGAGCCTATAAAACAAGCTACGAATATAGATATTAAATCTTCCCCTAGATTTGACAATTATCAGAACAATATGAAAGATACTTTCTCAATAGATAAGTTTTTGGCATTTTTTGATAAAAAGTGGAACTATTATTACCATCAAATTCCAACAGAAGCTGAAGAGTATCTAGCTGATAATATTCTTAGTAACACATTGATTATCTCTTATGAGATACCGATATGGCTTGAAAAATTTTGTGAAAAAAATAAAATAGACTTTATTGATATTAGAATAAGTCCTATCAAATTTGCTAGAGATTTATATATTTGTATAAAAACCAATAATAAAAAATTAACGCATCGATTTCTCAAATACAAAGTATTGAATGAAGAGATAAAACTTGAAGCATCTTTATTAAAGGCTTTCGGCAGATATAAATCGCAAACACCGATTGCAAGCAATAGTATTATTTTTGTTGGTCAAACTGCAGATGATGCTTCGCTAGTCAATGAACAAGGAGATTTTATAACCGTTGATGATTTAAATATTGATGAGATTTTTAGAGATAAAAATGTATATTACGTAGGTCACCCTTATGCAAAAGAACACTCCAAACTAGAATTCAAAAACTTAAAAAAATATTGCAATAAAATAGAGATTCTAGATGATGCAAATATTTACAATTTGATGTCGTCACATAGTGAATTGGAGTTTATTTCAATTTCATCAGGTGTTATTCAAGAAGCACCTTATTTTGACAAACAATGTCAATTCTTGCATAAACCTATTTGTCCTATAGATGATAATAACGGGTACATACAAATTCACTTTAAAAACATCATAGAACCTATCTTTTGGCACAAAATATTAAAACCGAAGAAAGATAAACCAAAACTAAAAAGATTACCTGATTTACAACCTAATATGTTACGAACATTACACAATGCATGGTGGGGATATGCTAGATTTGTAAGTGATTTCAAATACATAGATAAAGAAGCTTTTTGGCTGTCTGGTGGCAATAAACTTCAAAATGAAATTAATGCACTACAAGAAGCACTAAAAAGGATTGATACCGTATGTCCCAAATAATAAGCAATACATTAGAAAAGATTATGCCGTTACCCAATTATGCTCAAATTGAGGTAACCACAAGATGCAATTTCAAATGTGGCACATGTTCTAGAGAAAGCCTACCCAAAAATAGACTCAATCGTGATATGACGTTGGATGAATTTAAATATATTCATAGGCAAATCAATACTTTAAAAACAGTCAAATTACAAGGCTTAGGTGAGCCTTTTTTAAATAAATATTTAAATGACATTCTTGATTATTGCAAAAGTATGGAGATAGAGTGTACAACTATTTGTAATGGTAGTATTATCCCCAATATTGAAACTCTAAGTAAATTTTCCAATGTTATAATATCAATAGATTCCGCAAACAAAAATACCTTTGAAACATACCGAAGCGGTGGTAATTTTAATAAAATAATATCAAATATAAAACAAATAATTCAACATAAAAAAAATGGATTGCTTAATAATACTACTATTAGAATAAATAGCGTACTTACACATCTAAACTATCAAGAGATAGAAGATATATATAAATTAGCATGTGAACTAGAGGTATATAAACTAGAATTCGTAGAGGTTGAGAATTGGTACATCGAAAGTCAAAGTGAATATTTGCCATCATTGGATTTTATTAACGAATCAAGAAAAATATCTCAAAACATAAAAGCTAAGATTGATGATTTACAAACAGCCACCATGCCAATAAGGGTTGGACATATAAAAAGCACTCCAAGAAAAAGTACTTGTACTTGGCCTTTTAATAATGTTTTTATAACAGTTGATGGATTTGTAACGCCTTGTTGTATAAGGATGGATCCAAATGTATTTAATTTCGGCAATATTTACGAAGAAAAATTTACCGATATATGGAATGGGAATAAGTATGTTTCTTTTAGAGAAGCAAATCTATCAGGTTCAAAGAATATCGTTTGTGACAATTGTCCGAATTAAATCAAATATAGGAAGTAAAAATATAGAAAAACAATGCTACAATTTTAGTCATTGAATATGTGATTTTTTCAAAAAAATAGAGTTATATTTTATTATAAGTTTTAAAAGGAAAGTTAATGCAAAGAGAACAAAGTGTCTATATAGGGTGCGGCAATGATATTCAAGATGGTTTCATTCATGTCAATATTAGAAAACTTGACCATGTTGATATCGTGTGTGATGCTTGGTCTGTCTCTAAACATTTGCAAGATATAAATCATATTTATTCTAGACATATGCTTGAACACCTTACGAATTTTGAGGCGGATAGAGCATTAAGGGACTGGTATAAAGCATTAGCGGTAGGTGGTACAATACGGATAATCGTCCCAAATATGGATTTTCATTGTAAACAATGGCTAGAGGCGGAGTGGAATGAAGAAACGTTGAGAAATAAGCACTCAGACGCTCAACATAGTTTTGCTGGGTTTTGGGGTTGGCAAGCTGAGTGTGACCCTTGGTCAGATGACTATAATACAACATACTGGGATGTTCATAAATCTGGATATAGCGAAAAACGTATCAAATTACTCTTAAAAAGAATAGGGTTTGTAAACATAAAAACAGAGATTAAAAATAATTGGCATCTAGTAGCCGAAGCTACCAAACCAAATTATAGCGGAGAAAGACAAGTCGGTACAAACTTAGATGAGATAAGAAAAGATCATTTGAATAGATATATATTTGCTTCTCAATTTATAACAAAAACAAATGCTATCGTCAATGACGGTGCTTGTGGAGTAGGATATGGCTCATATATATTGGCTCAAAATAGTAATGTTTTAAAAGTGAATAGTTTGGATATATCACAAGAAGCTTTATCTCATGCAAAACAATATTTTAATAATGATAAAATAGAACACAAAATTTGTGATCTTGAAAACGGGGAAATAAGTACGGAATTATGCGATTATTTTATCTCGTTTGAGACTATTGAACATTTAAATGATGCGAATAAACTAATCAACAAAATATCAAAATCATTGCTACCTAATGGTGTTTTTATAGGTTCAACCCCAAATGAAACCGTAATGCCGTACTCGAAAGAAAGATTTCCTTATCATACGAAACATTTTAGTATTGACGAATTGAAAGGTTTATTAAATGCTAACGGTTTTTATGATATTGAATTTTTTCAACAAAAAAGGGAAGAACCATCAGAGATAGAAGAAATTGAAAACGGGCATTATATTATTTTTGTAGCTAAAAAACATTGATTAATCATCTATAATATCTAAAGATATAATCCTATCTTTAGATATTTGATATTTATCCGTTAATGTATTTGTTATTTCTGATGCTTGTCCGAATACGGTAATAATTATCTTATTTTGTGTATCATGCTCTTTAAAATATGGCAACGATACAATTTTTAGTCCATTTTTATTGCTATTATGTTTTTTTATATCCCTATCAATAATAAAATCTATTTTGCCTTCAAGAAAATTTAAAACTAAATTCATACCCGTACCTGCACCATATAAAATATATTTACTTTGGGATTCTTTTAATTTTATAAATAGATTAATAACCCTATCCAAATTTCTTGCGAAAGAAAGATTCTTATTCTCCCTGTTGTTTTCTCTAAAAAAAAGTTTTATTCTATCTGTAGCAGTTTTATTTTCTATTAAATTACTTTCAAAGTTAATACTATAATTTTGGTGAAATAATTTACTTGAATAATTGTCTCTGACCCCCGTATTTGTACCTGTACCATCAAATCCAATATTTTCAACAAAAGATATAGTAGGATTCAAACATAGACCATTATTCCTAAAAATAGTTGCATACCAAAAAATAGCCCAAGTGTTCATTTGAGCATTGTTATTTTTAATTACTTGTTCCCAGAAATTTATTGCCCCATCAAGATTGAATGTTGATATTTCTTGTTGAGTAAAGGTTTCAATCAATTTTGCCGGATTCTTTTCATAATTATTCCATCTATCTTCCCATGTAGCCCATCCCCAACAATTCATGGTTCTCCATAGAAAAGTATCATTTAAATTTTCATTTGATATCGGATAATTCCATCCACTTATATGCCATACTTTTTTCTCCTCTTCATAAATATTAAGGGCATCATTCATAAAATTTAGAAAATATGGACTTGTAACTATATCATCTTCCAATACTATAACTTTTCCGTACTTAGCAATTATATCTGTAACTCCTGAAATAATAGAATCTGCAAGACCGAGGTTTTTTTCTTGCTCTATAATTGTAATATTCTTAAATCCACTAATGGTTTTAAGGTATTGTCTTACTTCATTTACTTTTCCCCAAGACTCTTCATCTTTACCGCCATCACTAAAAATAAATAGTTCACTGTCTTCTGCTAACTCATTTTTTTGTAATGCTTCTAACATTTGTTGTGTATGCCAAAGGCGGTTATATGTAAATAATACAATAGATGCTAAGTTCTTTTTAATCATTATTTAATCCTTAAGCTTTAAAAATTATTATGACCATTAAGGCATAATATAGTTATCACACAATCCCTATTTCATTTAATATATTTTTAATTGCATTATCGGAATAATCAAGAAAATATTCACTCTTTATATTACTTATATTGTCACTATAATATTTCATATATTTGGCATCATTAAACAATTTTTCTAAATTATCCAATGCTTGTTCCATATTTTTAACTTCAATAGCTACATTTTCTTTCGCAAGATTAGGTTCATAATGTGGCATAGCCGTATTGTTAAAGATAACGGGTATTATATCATATGCCAATGATTCTAGCAATACTGTTGAATGTATTGCAACAGAAATTTTAATTTGTTGTAATACCTCACCCAAAGTATGATGCTCAGGATGCATAAAGTGTACATTGTTTAATTCTTTCAGTCGCACTTCTATTGATTCCTCGATATTATGTCCTGGATGTTTTCTTATTATAACTCCTACATCAACATTTCTTTTTGCAAAAGTATATGCACATTCCAATAGCTCAAAATATTCATTTTCTCCAAACATAACAGAAGCACTATAGTGCTGTAAAAAGAACCCTACATTATTAGTCTGAATTGTCCTATCTACGGCATTTAAAACATGTGACCCAGTAGCAATGAATTTTTGTTTAGGGTTATAAGCTAATAGAAGTTTACTAAATTTATTACCCCAAGTCAAAAACTTATCATAATGCATATCCCTAAAACCTACGTGATATACTGGACTCCAACCTTGTTGGATGCATATACATTCTATATTCAGTGTTTTACCAATTAAGTTATAAATTTCTCCACTATGAAGATTACCTTCAGGTACTATTATTTTAAGTGGTTGAATCTGTTCTACCATTTCAAGATTTATTTTAAAATCAGTCCATAATGTGTCAATATCAAAATGTAAATTATTATCTATATACTTATAATTCACACTCACATATTTAAAATCATAACTTTTACATAATTCTACTGCTTCACAATCCAAATTTAGTAAAATGCAACAACAATCATCCATTTTGTTTATAAGATTTGAGAAATATCTAATAAATTTTACATTAGGTATAAGAAATATATATTTATAATGTTTTATCCCGTTAATTTCTAAATCTAAACTACTATCTATACTCCTGTCTACAGGATTTGAAGTAAACTCAAAATGTATTTCAGGATACATATATGTTAATATTGATCTCACTGTATCATTATTCAGATTTATCTTAACTTTACAATTATTTGTAGACATAGCATTCTTAATAATATCTCTAATTTGTGTTTTACTACGCATTATAAAGTAAATAAATCTAGCAAAAGCTACACTGAAATTTATTCCATTTTTAGTAAAATGGTTATCACCTTTTGCTAGTATATATTTCTCAATTCCATCTGTAATTCTTAACCAATGATTATAATTAAATTCTTTCAAGGCATATCCTACATATGTTATTTAATAATATTAAAGTACATACCTATCCGTTTATGATGAGGTTTCTCAATGTTACAATCTAATTTTATATGACTATCCCCAAAATCAGATACTTCAACATTTGAAAATCCAATTTGTTTAGTTATCGATACAAATTTGTCATAATCCCATTGATTTTTATGCCACGTTACAAATTCACGTCTTCGATATTGTGATGATAAAGTTTTATTAAACACCCAATTAATAAACTCTTCTTTTGGTTGTTCTAACACCTTGCTTTTAACATCATTTAAATCTATTTCAGGGGCAGGTCCACAATAATAATTTTGTAACATAAGTCTATTGCGATAGTACACTTTTGGAGGAACTGAATTTATATTTTCAAGATGTGGATAGTAAACAATTTCTATATCCATATTATCTAACTGTGAAATATATGATATTAGTAACGATTCCATATTTATTGGAACATTAAATCTTTGCCAAGTCTCATAGTTATCATTATTTGGATTATAAAAAAAATCAAAATCACTATTCTTATATTTATCAATATATAAACTAAAATTTGGTACTACTATTCTTAACACTGAGCCTTTCTTCATAACTCTATAAATCTCATTTAGTAAATTATATGCAACTTCATCGGTAATATGCTCAAAAAACATTGATGAATAAACAAAAGTTATACTATCATCTTTAAAAGGCAGTTTAGTATTAGCATCAATTATAAAGCCTTCTTGGTAATCACCTGTCCACCATCCAATCTGATTTGCCCCGAAGCCAGAACCTATATTGAGATATTTATATCCTAATAGCTTATTTATAAAATTAATAATATATGCTTTTACCGTATCAACATAATACTTAAATCTAGAATTTAATTTTATATAAACTTTTTCTAGTAAAGTGAAAGGTTTTAACATCATAATTTTGCTATCTGGGATATTTAAAACTTTTACTAAATAGTTTTTTATATGTTCCCTGTTGGTATCCATTACCGTAATTAAAACTATATCACATTCAATGTTACATAATTCACTTGGAGGGTATATGTTATTAGATTTATTGATAGCATTAATATTCCTATCAATTATTCCAACAACTTTATCTCCTAACTCATTGATAATTTGCCTACCTATAAGTCCATTGCCGTATACAACAACTTTAGTATACGGTTCTAAATTCTTCATAATATTCGTCATAGTGTAATAACTTCCTTTTATAGCTTAATTGATTTTAAGCAAAGGTTTATAATTCAAGCTTTTATTGAAGAAAAAATCAAAATAACAACTTAAAAATCTACCAGATGCTTCTTCCCCCGTCCATATTTAACGTAGCACCGTTCATATAGCTACTTGCATCACTACATAAAAATAGAATGGTTGCTTCATACTCATCTATATTTGCCATTCTCCCAAGTGGAATTAAGTTAGAAATACGTCTTGTGAAATCTTCTGAATGATTATTATAGACTCCGCCGGGAGCAAAGGCATTACATCTTATCCCTTTATCTGCCCAATACGTAGCAGTATATTTTGTTAGTCCTATTAAAGCGTGCTTAATTACAGAATACGTTACCGGTTTTACATTTTGTTCTTCTTCACTTAATCCTTCTTGTCTATAAAGTCTTTGATCAGGTGCGATAACACCTAAGTCTGAAGCAACATTTATGATGACTCCTTTATAGTTTTTTGCCATTTGCGTACCGAATATTTTAGTACAAATCATAGCTCCGCTTAAACCAACCGACAATTCTAAATTCCATTGAGATAATTCAAAATTCTCAAGACGAGATTTATTGACTGTACTATTTTTTTCAAACTTAGGGTCTATTGCTGCATTGTTGATTAATATTGTAGGATCTTTTGATAATGTATCACGAATAGATAGCATAGCATTTTGCACTGATTCTTCTCTTGTTATATCCACGACAAAGGTCAATAACTTATCTTCACAGTCACGGTATAGTTTTTTAACATCTTCCAGTGCATCTTTATTTATATCAAAAAGAATCACAACTGCTCCTGCTTCAAGCAAAGCTTTAGCATACCTTCTCCCTAATAAACCTGCCCCACCGGTTATAACTACTATGTCATTATCTAATTTAAATTTATCTAGTATCATATGCCTTCTCTTTATATAATTTTTCGTATCTGTCCACCGTCAACAACGATATTCGTACCTGTTATGAAATCACTTTGTTCTAAAAATAAAACTGCTTTTGCAATATCTTCAGGAATCGCAAAACTGTTTAGCGGTACGTTATTTTTAATATAATCTTCCACTTTTTTATAGTCTTCTTTCTTTTTATTATCCCAAGTGCTACCATCAAACATAACATTGCCAGGCGATATACAATTTACTCTGACTTTATATTTTGCTACTTCATAAGATAAATTCTTTGAATAGCTTATCAAAGCAGTTTTGGCACTGCTATACGTTAAAGGGGCTCCTATATGTTCACAGCCGGCAATAGAGCCTATAAAAACTATATGTCCACCATATTGTTTCATATATTCTATAGAATGTAAAGAAGCCATAACGCCACTAAAAAAGTTGATATCAAACATTCTTTTATATTCCTGTAAATCTGCATCTAAACCCAATTTACTTTTACCGCTTCCTATATTGCATACTACAAGATCAATCCTTGATTCAGTAAGAAAGATATCACTCAGACTATTTTTTAAATTATCTTCTAAAGACAAATCAATAATTAAAGGTTTCGCATTTTGATTATTGAACTCTAATATAGTGTTGTTAACTTGTTTTTCATTTCTACCGCTAATATACACTATATATCCGTTATCAAGAAGTATTTTAGCGATAGCTTTACCTATACCTCTACTTGAACCCGTAACTAAAGCAACTTTGTTCATATGTTAACCTAAATATTGGTATATATATTTTTCAATAAAATCTTTTTGTTTTTTTACAAGTACTAAATCATCAATATATTCTTTAGCCTTTGCAGACTGCATGATAATGTTACCGTTAAAATGATATTTTCTTAAATTATTAAAAACTTTATGAAAATCGGCATTGCCTGTCCCTAGCTCTACGGAGCCTCCTCCTAGTACGCGATCTTTGATATGTAAATCAGATATATACTCTCCGTAAGCTTCAAATTCTTCGTCCGGATTATAACCTAAAGATGCGGAATTACCTATATCATAATTGACTTTTATATTCTTTGAGTCAAAGCTTAAAAGAAGTTTTTTAAACATTTGCGGAGATAAATCTGTTTCAAAATTGATATAAACACCTTTTTCTTCAGCCAAAGGCAATATCTTTTGTATTGAATCGACAACTAACTCCATATCATTGTCATTTTTAATAGATGAGTGATCTACACATGGTATAACTATATCAATCACTCCTAGTTTAGAGGCATTATTTATCAATGTTTTTAAAACAACTTCACTATTTTCTTTATGATTTGAATGAAAAGGGGCTTCCATGAAATAATCGGCACAAATCGATTTTACTTGAATTCCGGTTGCATCAATCATTGATTGTATATCTTCTATCCCTTTTGTTTCCGTTAAAGGATTTTTTTCAACTTCATTATAATCTAATATAAACTCTATTTGATTAAATCCTAGTTCTTTAGCGATATAAAATTCAGCTTGCCAATAATTCACAGGATGAGCCTGATAACGATTTTGATACCTAGGGAGAAGTCTTCCTTGCATTATACCTATTTGTTTCATTATATCATCCTTATTTTTTTGTCCATCCACCATCAACAGAAATTATTTCACCAGTAATAAAACTAGAGTCATCCGAAAGCAGTAATTTTAAAACCCCTAATAATTCTTTTGGATGTCCAAAACGGTTTAGCATTGTTTTTTTCTTTAGACGTTCTAAAAACTCTTTATCATCTGGAGAATTGTCAGACTGTGATTCAATATTAGGGAAAGGTCCAGGTGCTATCGAATTACATCTTATACCATATTGTCCAAAAAATGATGCTATATATCTTGTCATTGCGTCTATTGCCGCTTTAGATACAGAATATACTATCGGATTAAATACGCTTTTACCTTCATAAAGATTTACATCTGGTGTTACTAATCCATACATAGATGAAATGTTGATTATAGAACCATGTATTCCTTTTTCAATCATTTGCTTACAAACAATCTGTGTAATGACCATTGGGGATAAAATACCTGATTCTAAACCATTTCTCATCATATCAATAGAAATCATTTCAAATTTCCCACATGGGGTATTAAATCCTGTTTTTGTACTAAAATCATATGCATTATTTATCAAGCCATAAATATCATATTTATTAGATAATTGCTCAATAACTTGTACTGTTTTATTTATATCATACATATCAAGACAAACATTCTCCAAAGTAAATTCACTTAATTCGTCTAATTTCTCAATATCTCTGCCTAAAGCAACTATTGAATAATAATTACTTAATTCTTTAACAAAATATCTACCAAAATAACCTGTTGCACCTGTTATTAAAACTACTTTAGTAAGCATAATTATTCCTTAAAAAATACTCAGCAAGATACATTTCATCTAAATTATCAATTTGTAATGAATGTATCTTATCCATCTCATATACCTCTATTTTACCACCTAGCCTGTTGTTTTCTTTTCTTAATATCTCTGGTCTAAATATATAAATTGAGCCGTTTTCTAAATATTTAGTTTCAATATCTTGTCGTCTTTTCCTATGTTTATAATCGAAATTTTCTGAAATATACTCACCTTTTTGAAACGTCCAAATAAAAAAATCCTGAATTGGATGAACAGATAATAATGAATCTGAATTACTCTGTATTATTTTATTTAATGCATTACTAACATCATCCTTATTTCTAATAGGAGAGGTAGGTTGTAAAAAAACAACATAATCTAACTTTCCTCTCTCTTTTTCTATTTTATCTACTGCATGAATTAATGCTGACTCTGAACTTGCTTCATCTCCTGATAATTCAATAGGTCTTTTAATAGCTATTGCTCCATATGCTGTTGCAATATCCAATATTACATCTGAGTCTGATGAAACATATACACTATGTTTTAATAAATCAGATGCTAATGCCTGACGTATACTCCAAGTTATTAACGGGGACCCACCAACATTAAAAATATTTTTATTTGGTATACCTTTACTACCACCCCTAGCAAGAATTATACAAGCAACATTTAAATCTTTCATTATATTTTCCATTCCATTTTTTCCAAACTTGTCCAAAAACCTTCTCCGTTATTCTTATGCCCTTGCCAAACTTCAGGGATAAAGGATGCCTCAGGTGATATGTCGTTTAGTATTGGATAAATGTTGTCAAAATCTACATTCCCCTCACCTATTTGAAGCCCTTCTCCATCAACTCCTGTACCGTCAGAGATATGGTAATGTGCCGTAAAAGGTGCTAATTTATTAGTGTATTCTATATGATTCCATCCAAATTTATTACAAGCTAAATGAGAATGTGAGATATCTTGACAAATTCTTAGTTTTGTTTTTACGCAAAAATCTATTATTTCATCAGCATCTATAAAAATATTTTGGTATCTTTGCCCACCAAACAACCATGGGAAAGGTGCCATATTTTCAGGTAATAACTCAATACCGTTCAAATTTAATCTATCTATAGAATCAATAAGATTTTTATAGTACGCTTCTCTTTCTTCTAACAGTAAAGTGTTGTCTTTTGTAAACCCTCCGCAATGAACTATAACTTGGGGTCGTTTCGTTTTCGGGAAATATTTATTCATGCTCAAAGTTTTGTCAATAACTCTTTGCAAATTAGCTATAGATTTAGTTCTATATGCACTATCAGGTGTACATAAATCCAATAAATGGTCATCTTCAAAAAGTTCAGGTGCATGAACTATATATTCACACTCATACTCCCGTGTCAAAAATTTTGACAAGTCTTCATTAATATCGTTAAAACTCATATGAAACTCTACGGTTTTCGGCAAAGTGTTCTCCAGTAATGAATTTATATCGTGAAATCTTACGGGAAGACCCCATTTTAGTTTGAAGTTATATCCTTTCTTTGCCTTTATAAGTCCACCCAAATCTGATTTAAAAAGCGGTTTCCCCTTTTGAATATTTCTAACGGCTTTATACCCTACTATTTTATTTAAGTATTGAGGATTTAGCCCTTGACCTGGGCTTTTTATCTCAAACATATCTACCCTAAACGTATCTCCTTGGGATATATCTACTCTAGCATATATACTTTTTCCTAAATTTTCTCTATTAATCAATTCACCTTGAGTTATTACTCTATTTTGACTAGTTCCCAAAGATACTTCTACTTCTCTAATTCCATCTACAAGTCGCTTAAAATCATCAAATTCCAAACTCGCCGTATGGTCAGGTCCTTCCATATTTCTATCAAGTGTTAAATGTCTTTCTATTATTCTAGCACCCATAGCAACGGCAGCTATAGAGACGGCTATCCCTCTTTCATGACCTGAATACCCTATAGGAACATTATATTGAGCTAATTTATCTAAATATCTTAGATTAATATCTTTAAACGGTGCAGGATACGTGGAGTTACAATGCAATAAAGCAAAATCAGCTTTATTTTTTGTTAAAAACTCAACTGTTAAGTCGATTTCTTCTTTCGTACTCATACCGGTAGAAAGTATAATAGGTAGTTTTTTGGCTATAAGATAAGATAATAAATCAAAATTCGTTAAGTCTGCGGAAGCTGTTTTGTACGCAGTTACTCCTATTTTTTCTATGGCATCTACACTTGCTTTATCCCATGGTGTACACATAAATACTAGACCTTTGCCTTTTGCATACTGAGCCAAAGATTTATATTCTTCAAATGACAACTCAAATTTTCTTAAAAGCCCCATTGTGTATTGAGTCGATAAATCACTACTAGTAATATTCAAAGCATCTTCCGTATAAAGCTCTTTTAAATTTCTCATTTGAAATTTCACACAATCGGCACCGCATTCTTTAGCAATATCTATTAGCTTTATTGCATTTTCATATACACCGTTATGGTTCATTCCTATTTCGGCAATTACAAAAACTTTATCATGTTCTCCGATTTTAATATTATCAATAACCACTATTTTTTTCCTTTGTAATCCAACTTCTAAGTCCTTTATTGTCAAACGTAAACGTATCCACAATCAAATCTTTCTTTTTTAAAGCTTTTATAAATTTTATTTTCTGAAAAGTAGGAACATAAAATAGGAAATATCCACCTCCTCCTGCTCCCAATAATTTACCGCCAATAGCGCCGTTTTCTATAGCATAATCATACAACTCATCTAAATAAGGTGTGGTAATCTTTGAAGAAAAGTTTTTCTTTGTAAGCCATGCTTTATGTAATAGTTCACCGAAGTTATCAAGTTGCCCTTTTAATAACTTTGATTTCATCTCGTAAGCTATATCTTTGGCAATCTCTGCAAATTCTTTTTTATCAACCATATTTTCTTTTTGGGTACTATGAATATCTCCTGAGTTATGGCTAATGCCTGAATAACACAACACCAAAGAATCTTCAAGTTCATTTAATATATCTTCCGAAATTCTTAAAGGGTTTATGGTATTTTCATTACCGCTAAACTCCATAAAATTAAATCCTCCAAAAACCGTAGCATACTGATCTTGCCAACCACCGCTTAGGTTGAGCTCTATCCGTTCCGATTGAAATGCAAGCTCTGCAATATCATGTGGGGTTAGTTTATTTATTCTAAAATTGTTAAATGCCCCTATGATAGCAGATAAAACAACTGCAGACCCACCAAGACCTGAACCGACAGGTACATCACTATATGTAGTCAATTCAAAACCGAATTCAGGGTCTAACAGTTTAATTACAGATTTTATTAAATCAAGTTGCCCGTCATATGCTATTTCACCTATATTCGCATACTCTAAACAAATATCAAAATCATAAGAATAAATTTTGATTTTTTTATCATCTCGTTTTTGTAAAATAGCATGGGAGAACTTATTGATTGTAGTATTTAAAACTACCCCATCTTCAAACTGAAAGTAATTTGTTAAGTCTGTACCTCCACCTGCAAAACTAATTCTAACAGGAGATTTTGCCTTTGATATTATTTTATATTTTTTATTCCAGTCTATATTTTTGTGGGAGGCAATAGAAACTAACTCATGATTTTTAGCTAAAATTGGAACAACTTTAACCTTTGAATCTAAAAGTTTCAAAATATTTTCTCTAGTAGCATTTTCTTCATATAAGTACTTAAACTCTTTATTCATAGCTATATAAATCGGTGATTCTAATAAAGTATTGTTCAACAAAGCATTTCTTATATCTCCATCAGTTGCACAGCCTATAACCAATTTATTATCTGTTATAAAAATGATGCCATGAGTATTTAATTTTATCTTTGTCAAAGCATTTTTAATAGAATCATTTAAATCTATTAAAAAGTTATCTTTGCTCATTTTGTCCACCTATATAGTTAATCATTTTTTCATAGTCTTCTGGTATACCAATATCGATAAAAACATCCTCATATAAGAAAGCTTTAATACTAAATTCCTTCGTATTCATTGAAAGTAACTCCTCTAAAGAAAAACTGTTCTCAGAAACATTAAAAAGAATATCCAAACTTCTGAAATAGTAACAGCCAGCATTTATATAAGAGTTTCTACAATTCTTATCCTTTTCTTTAAACTCTATTATTCTACCATTTTTTATGTTTAAACTTCCATATCTAGAACAATCTTCCTGAAAAGATGCAATTATATTAATGTCCCCTTCGAAATGATTAATAAACTTATCAAAATTTGGCTGTATATAAGTATCTCCATTTAATACGATTATTCCATCATTTTTATTAAGATTTAAAATATTTATAGCATTTTTTAGACTACCACCAGTACCTAAAGGTATTTGCTCTTTTATGATTTTAATTTTTGTATCATTTTTATAATACAATTCAATTTTTGCAGACATATAATGGGTTAACAGATAAATATCATCATTTGGGAAAAAACTTCTAATATTTTCTATCTGGAAATCTAAAAATCTCTTTGAATTGGTTATGGGGGCTAAAGGTTTAGGTACATCAGATACAATACTTTTTAATCTTGTTCCAAATCCACCAGCTAGTATCAAAATTTTAATCATTTATAATTTTGTAATTTGGATTAATAAGGTATCGGTTAAACCCATACTTGCCAACTGACTTTCATATGCTTTATTTAATTCTGTGGAATCTATAAAACTCCACACTTTATGACCACCTGGTTTATTTTTTGACAACCAATACAAGTGGTTAGATAAAGGATACCTTTGAATATATTTTATAAAATCAATTCTTACTATATGGGATAAAGGCTTCAAAAGTAATCTGATATTTTTATCATTATACAAAAACAGATGTGGACTCCAATATGTAAAATTCTGAAATCCAATATTTTCATAGATAGTTAATAATGCATCATTAGCATTAGGAATTTCAATAATAATTTGCCCACCAATTCTCAATGAATGTAGCAATTCTTCCAAATACTTCAGTGGTTGTTCAAGATGTTCCAGTACATGAAATAATGTTATTATATCATAGGACTCTTTTTTTAAATTTTCAGTGTCTTGCAATAATATGATTTTATTATTATCATAGTGTTGTTTCACTTGTTTATCTAGTTCTATACCAGTAACAGACTTAGCTACTTTTTTAGCATATATAAGGAACCCTCCTGCACCACTACCAAAATCAAGTATATCTTTATTAACGAGTCTTTCCTTTATCAGTTCAAACCTACGGCAGTCATCAATAGAAGTATTGTTAAGCCATTCTTGTACGTCAAAACAAGACATATTTGACTCTTCATAAAATTGGTTTGTAATGTGTGAGAAACTAGATAGAAAAACCAATCCACACTCATTACATTCTAAAATTTTTAAATCTTTGTTATCTCTAACAGAACCTTGTCTATATTTTAAATCCTCGCTACCACATAGATGACATTTCATACATTTCTCTCTTTTATTTTATTTATATCATGTTAGTGAAAAAATTAAGATTACTTAACAATTCACCTTAACCTAGGGTATATCTGTGGTTCTTCTACAGCATTAGCATATAAAATATCTAATAACGTATTTTTAAGATTATTATCAATAAAGCTTGTATTCTCTAAAATATATATAGCGTAACTTCTATATGCATACAATTCCAATAGTGCTATAAATACTACAAATCTATCAGAATTATTAAATTTAAGCTTTTCAAAATCTTTTATAAATAAAAGTTCAAACCCGGCCATATGTTGTCTAGATTTGTCTTCTATATTACGAGAATTCCTGAATTTCCTAGCTGCCGCTGGTTCTGTACCAAATAAATTGTAACCAAAACTTTTCATCAATAATATTATCTTTTCCATAGTTGGTGCACCCAAATAATACTCTTCAATCCACGTCTCAGCTGTTACCAAAAGTGTATTTTGTGTTAAAAGATTTTGTGCACCTTTTAATATTTCATATTCTGAACCTTGAGTATCTATTTTAATAAAGTCTGGTATATCATTTTTGTTTATTATAATACAATCTAAAGAATCACATGGTACTTCTATTACTCTTGATATTGTTCTACCAACATTATAATGTTCCAAATGCATACTATTTAATTTTAAATTAGGTGGGTATAAAGAGGATGTAGAAATGCCATTCTCCATTATATAAAACTTCCTAACTTCATTTGTTGACCAAAGTCCAATATTATAATACTGATTATTAGGATTAACCATAGATAATTTTTCATATTCACTTTTATCAGGTTCAAACCCTATAACTTTAAGATTTTCTTTATCAAATATATCCCAAGGATTGATTAGCCCACCACTAGCACCTATATCGGCATAAATTACCTTATAGTTTTTAGTAAAAAAGTCACTAAAAATTAATTTATTTTGTTTCATACCATTCATTATATATTAATCCTTGTAAATGCTGTTAAAATATTTCCTCTTATCTTCTTTATCTTCCCACGAGGGATAATAATAATTAAACAATGAATATCTATAGCCTTTTTTGATAGGCATTCCTGTATGAAGAGAACTAGTATCTGCAAAAACTAGTGTACCTGCTTTTCCTGTGAGAATTTTATATTTAGATAAATCTTCATCTATTACTTTTTGTATCTGTTCGTCAGTATATCTTGTAGTCATATCTTTAATGCCCATGGTTACCATATTTCTTAATGCATTACCAGAACGATGAGACTCTTCGATAATCTGAAAAGGACCATTGTCTATAGTAACATCACTTAAATAAACTATAGCTTTAAATTGAAAATGGTGGGCATCTCTATGCCATCCTTGTCCAGAACCTATATTATGAGCTGTAGCATCAATTTTTGCTGCCAATGTATTTGAATTAAACATTGTAGAACCAAAGTAATTTTGAGCTACGTCCAATAAAAATTCATCCTCATAAAACTCTCTAATCAGGTCGGAATCAACTTCTGCTCCAAAAACCCTTTTATCTGCATCATATTTATCAGTCCATAAGAAGCCGTCATTCTCATGTAATTTATGAATTCTATCTATTTCTTCTCTCAAATCTCTGCATTTTTGTTCTGAATAAAAGTTCTCTACAACTGCATAACCTTTAGTTTTTAGGCTATCTATTATTGTATCATACCCTACCAATCTATTTATTGGTTGTTTATTTGCAAACCTTTTTTGTTCAAAATCAACCCTAGCCTGACTCATATCAATAACCGCCTTGATATAACTTCCTAACATGGCACACCTTCCCCAAATAAAATAATATATGAAAGTAATTTAATTCTTACGACTCTAAGGTTATGTTATTATTTATTCCATAAATAATCTATCTAAATTGATTAACCTTTCTTTTACTTGTTTATTTCCTAATGCTAAGTGAATTCGTTCAAAATAATATAAATTATAAAGGCTCTCGCCATCATCCACCACTTTATGTTGTGACGAAATCTTATAAAGGTTATTGTATATCAGCCTAATAACATTGTTGTTACAATTAATGACTTCATCTTCAACGAACTCAAATTTATTATAACTTGTAATATAAGAGTGACCACCAGAAGCATTATTATAAAAACCAACTTCTCTATTCTTTAATACCTTGGAAAAATTGATTGCTAATACTCTATTGTAAGAAAAGTTAGAAAGTTTTAAAAAATTTATCAATGAAAGATATTTCAATGATAAGTGATTTTGGAAAATGAATATTTCTATACTACACATTAAATCTAAAATGTTCACCGCAGAAACTGGTATTATAATGCCATTTAATATTTTATTTAAACTATCTTTTTGTTGTTGATTAAAATAAAAAGCTTTTATTAGCACATCTGGGAGTCTATTATGTAATTCTTTTATATATTCAATGAAATCATGGTCATTTAAATTGTCATCTACCGCCAAAAATCCAACACTGTTTTTACAATCAATCTCTATAACCTTGTCTTCATCAATAGGCTTACTCAAGCTATTTAAAAACTTATATTCATTAAACTTCTCATCATTTTTGCAAATCGTGCTTATAGGAGAGTTTACAAGTTCTTCACCGCTATCACTACATCTAAAGCTTAGTAAATGTCTTTTATCAAAATACACTTCGGGTAAATCATACTCAAAACCGTGACCTTCTATATCATATATTTGAGATACCTTGTCTATAGTTTTGTCACAAACGATAGTATCTATCTTATTTCCGTCAATAAATACATCTATACTTTGTATTTCATCGCTTGAAACTTTTTTACAAAACCCTACAAACGTCAAAAAATAATCTATATGAACCGCACCGTAACTTTTTGCATCTCTTTTCGGTATAATCATATATTTCCTTGTTTTTTAAACTCAATTCCAACCCTATCAATATGGTTTTTGAGCTCTATGTTTTCTATGCTATTATAGTCAATTAAATCTATTTTATAAGGTAAATCAAGCTCGTCCAACCTACTTTTCATTCGCATAATTTTATGAAAATCTACATCTTTTGATTTTATTGCTATATCTATATCTGAGCCATTTTTGAAGTTTCCTTTGGCTCTCGAACCAAATAGTATTATATTACCTGAATCATTAACAAAGTCCAATTTGTCTATGATTCTTTGAATCGTCATATCATCCAGTCCAATATATGGTTTAGTCATTTTTAAGTCCAATCATTAGTTGTTCAAATTTTATAAACTCTTCAAAATAAACATTTACGATTTCATCGACAACTTTTTTTGCCATATTTCTATCATATGCATGAGAAGTTAAATTTCTAGCTTGAATCATATCCATCCAAATCTCACCATCACCTATCAGCTGATTTTTGAATGCCTCTTTTGTAGCGTCCCTTGAGCCTTTAATACTAAAATTACCTTGGTACTCAAAAAAGTCTTTCATAGTATTCCAAGCCAACTCGTGGGTATATTCAAAAGCTTGTATGACACCTTGTTCTTCCAAAAGACTCAACTCTCTTATACGGAAGAGTTCCACAGCACTTTTTAGTTGTGATAATGCAAAACAATAATTACTAAATCTTTGCTTCCATCTAATATCTTCCAACTATAACCCTTTATTCATAATAGTACGCCTATTGTATCGAATCTAAGTTTAATAAACACTAAACTTTTCTTAAACTTTCATTGCATAAAATCTGAGCAAATTTAAAATCAAGCTCATCATCTATATCAACACTATGCTTTTTATCCATAACATAAGCATAAACTTTATCCTTGAGGAAAAAAGTTTTTTGCGACATCAGGGCATCTTTTTCACAAATATAAATAGCGCCGTTTAGTCTATAAAACTTCGGTAAATCTTGACTTCTTTTACCTGTTGCTATACTTGGTAGAAAATTTGACATATCCAAATCAGACGGCAAAGTATTACTCCACAACGGGCTATGTTCCGCTTCACAAACGGATACTACGGAGTCGGCATTTTTATCAAACAAATACTCTATGGCCTCATCTATATGTTTGCTTTGTCTTAGCGGTGACGTGGGTTGAATCATTACCACATAGTCAAACTTGTCATTATAAGATAAAGCGTGACCTAGAGCATCAAAACTAGGTGATGTATCACTAGCTAGTTCAGGCGGTCGCTCGATAATATCAGCACCGTATTCTTTTGAGATTTGAAGAATCTCTTCATCATCGCTTGATACCAATACCTTATCGATATATTGACTATTCAAACACGCATCAATACTCCAAGCTATCAAAGGTTTACCGCAAAAATCCAGAACATTTTTTCTAGGAAGTCTTTTACTCCCACCACGTGCGAGAATAACTGCCAAAAAACTGTTATGTTTATACATTTATCAATCTACTATAATCTAAATTTGCCTTGTCATAATCATCAATTCGTCCAATATCTATCCAATAATCATATACAGGAAAAGATTTAACGGTTTTATTATTTTTGATAAGTAGCTCAAATAACGTCGGCATATCAAAATATTCGTTTTTTGGTATTTGTTCTAATATATTCGGCGATAACATATATATACCTGCACTAATAAAAGACTTATAAGACGGCTTTTCTTCTATAGATAAGATGTCATCGTTTTTTATATTTACCACCCCGTAAGGCACTTGGAAAGTATATTCCCTGACACACATAGTGGCATCTGATTTGGCATATGAATGATAATCTCGTAATAGCTCAAAATTAACATTTGTTAGCAAATCTCCGTTCATTACAAAAAACGGCTCATTCGGACACTCTTGCAATAAACTTAAAGCTCCGGCAGTCCCCATTCTCTCCTTTTCAAATATATATTCTATATTTACTCCAAAGGAACTACCGTCTCCGAAATACTCTTTTATAATATCGGATTTGTAGTTAACGCATAAAATAAAATTAATAAATCCATATTCGGCAAACTTCTCGATAATAGTTTGTAAAATTGGCTTATTCCCGACTTTTAACATCGGCTTTGGCATATCCTCGGTCAATGGTCTAAGTCGCGTACCAAGTCCTCCGACCATTAAAACTACCTTGTTTTGTTTTATGGAGGCTTTTACGAGTTCTTCAATCCTTTTTATCCCTATGACTCTATTCTCCGTATCAACAATAGGGATTTGGAGTAGTTTTTTAGCGATAGCTTTTTTGAGGATTTCTTCTTTGGTTTCATTAATATTCGCAACTGTCGGTGTTCTAAATATGATTGTTTCTATTGAACTATCAAGGGATAACCCTTTTAATAAACCTCTTCTAATGTCTCCGTCAGTTAAAGTACCGATTAATTTATTGTCGTCATCTACGACAATAGCGATTTGCATAGAACCCTTATCGATTATTGACAAAGCCTCTTTAATAGTAGATGTATTGCTTAGCTTTATATCACTCAATAACTTCATTTGCCAATCCTATATCATAAAATTTTTTCTTCAGTATATCCTCAAAATTTGTAGATTTAATAGTTTGTAATATTTTTTTGCTCACGATACCGTCTCCGTAAGGATTTTGTATATTGGATAAATTATTTTGGAACTCGTCACTATAAAGTTTTTGAAAAGCTTTACGGATACTCTCTTGAGTAGGTTCACAATCAATAATACTTGATACTTTTATTCTACCCTTTTGTCTATCCCCTATATTAATAGTACCGATACCGAAACTAGGTGCTTCAGCTATACCGCTAGAACTATTTCCGACTACTGCATCCACATATTGCAACGCACTCAAATACCTTAATTGTCCCAAAGATTCAAAACATATACTTTTTGATGAATTTATTTTTACGTACTCTTCACACATTTGATTTATAACTCTTCCGTCGGTATCGCTATTTGACTTTGTAAATATTATATTGGTATCTTTTAGTTCATCAAGTACATCTAAAATAGCTTGGAACTGCCCTTTTGCGGTATCTTTTTCCAAAGTTACGGGGTGATAGGTAACCAAAAGGTTTTTCTTATTTAATTTAAAATTTATAGATTCCTCAAAATCACTTCTACTAAGTAATTTTAATCTTTTTATATTTTCTATGCCAAGACTTCCGACATTGAAAACCTTGTCAGGATACTCTCCTAGCTGTATTACTCTATTTCGATACTCTTGCGTGGTCGTAAAATGCAAGTGAGCCATTTTTGTGATACTATGTCTTATGGATTCATCAAAGGCACCCTCCGTAGTCTCTCCACCTGCAATATGTACTATAGGTATTTGAGCTATCATTGCCATACTAACTGCTGAGAATATTTCATATCTATCCCCTAGTATAACTATCATATCAGGCTTTAATTCATCATAACTTTCTGCAAACGCTATATTGGCAAGTCCCATTGATTTGGATATTCCCACAGGGGTATCTGAGGATAAAAGAATCTCTATTTTCTTGGATATTTTAAATTCTTCTTCAATGATTTTATAAGTAAGCCCGAATTCAGGACTTAAATGCATACCGGTTACGATAAGTTGTAATTCAAAGTAATCATCTGCTACTATCTCTTTAAGTAGCCAATAAAGAAGTCCATATTCAGCACGAGAACCGGTGATTACACAAATTTTAACTGCCATCTTCCCTCTTTATCAATTTATAGTTTTCAATTATACCCTAAGTACAATAAATATTTTAACTTCTTATTTTATATGATTACGCTACTTGGAATATTTACTACCCTTTCTTCAAGATATTTTGCATTATCCAACGATGTTTTTTGGTAGCTTTTATACATATCCAATTCACTCATAAGTTTCCAAATAGGTCTTGTCATAACTCCATTAGTATTTGTAAATTCCAAAAACTCGTCTCTTGCTATGGAGTTTGGAAGCAAAATTGCTTGAAGCCAATAATTAGACCTTGCATTGTTAGGTTCTTTTATAAACTTAATCCCGTTTTCTTTTGAGAAAAACTCATCATAAATCTTTGCTAGACCTCTTTTTTTATCAATAAAAGTATCCAATTGTTCTAATTGTGCAACAAGCAAAGCGGCATTAATATTCGGAAGTCTATAATTATAACCCACTTCATCGTGAACATACTCGTAAGGGTGTGGTATTTTAGCCGTCGTTGTAATATGTTTTGCCTTTTTTGCTAGGATTTCATTATCCGTCACTATGACTCCGCCACCACCGCTTGTTATTATTTTATTGCCGTTAAAACTAAATACTCCGAATTTCCCGAAGGTTCCCGTATGTTTTCCATTGAAGTGGCTACCGACTGATTCTGCACTATCTTCCACCAAAGCAATAAACCACTCATCACAAATATTTTTAATCTCATCTATTTTACAAGGATGCCCAAAAGTATGCATAGGTACACAAGCTTTAATAGTGTTTTTTGTAGTTTTATTTATACATCGGTTATTTTTGATTTCACAGTTTTCTTCTAAAAACTTTTTCATAGAAAGAGGGCTAAGTCCCATAGTGTCCAAATCAACATCCACAAAAATAGGTCTAGCACCACAATAGCTTATGGCATTTACCGTTGCAATAAAAGTCAAAGGTTGCGTAATAACCTCATCACCGTTTTTTACATCAGATAACAGTAACGCTATATGAAGTGCTGCCGTTCCGTTTACGGTAGCTATTGCATATTTACTCCCTACATATTTTGCAAACTCCGTTTCAAAGGTATCCACATATTTACCTACACTTGATACGAATGTGCTATCGATACAATCATTAAGATATTTTTTTTCATTTCCTACAAATCTTGGTTCATGTAGTGGTATAAATCCATCTGTTTTAAAAATTTGTTTAATAAAATCAACTATCTTTTGCATAAATATCCTCTAGCGATGCCGAAGCACATCTCTCCTTGCTTCAAATAGCAGTTTTCTTTTTCTTTTCGATTTTCACATTTTACCATCGAGATATCTCCCCGTTTCTTTATGCCCAAAATCAGGAATCATCTCAAAAAACTCTTTAATAATATCATCTTTTGTCCAAGATAAATTTGATTTAAAATCGTTAATAGTCTTTTCAAAATGATTTAACTTTTCTTCATCAAATAAAGCTTCATTTTTTATAATCCCGATATTTACAAATCTATCCATATCCAAAATTTCGGCATCCGTATAAAACTCTTCAAAGTCTTTTTCTCCGGTAGTATCACTAATAGTAAATAAACAAGGCCATTTTTTAGGGTGTTGAGTGCTAAGTTTTGAGTGCTTAGTAAAGAACTCCCTTGCCTCATCTTCATCTTTACACAAGTATGGTTCATAGCCTTTATCGTGTAGATATTTCACAGCAATATCGGCGAATGTAATAAGATGCAATTCCTCACTAAGTTTTGGAAAAAATATATCTCTATTATCTCCGAATATACAACTCATAAGACATAATTCCCCGCTTTCTTGCGGTGTCACGAAATATCTTTTAATATCGTTTGGGGCGACTATAGGTTGCCGTTTTTCAAGCCTTTGATTAAAACCATGAAGAAGCGAACCGTCACTAAAAGCCACATTGGCAAATCTAGCCATAGAGACATCTATTTGTTTAGACCTCCTCATAACAAACATTTCCATAATTTTTTTACTAGCCCCCATCATATTGACGGGATTTGCTGCTTTATCCGTACTTACACAAAAATATTTCTTGGTACCTTTGTCAATAGATTGTTGCAATGTCTTATCCGTATTTAGAATATTCGTATCAATCATCCTCATCAATGTAAAAGGGTCTTTTTCACTTCGTACGTGTTTCAAAGCAGAAAGATTTAGTACATAATCATATTTCCCATCAGATTTTATAAAAGCATCATACTCTACGCTTCCCACATCAATAGCAAAGGTAGCAAAGTCTCCATCAATATATCCAAAACTGCTTCTTATATCTCTTACAAGCTCAACCATATTGTTTTCTGATATATCTACGACATGCAATTTCTTAGGATTTCTTTTAAATATCTCTTTTGTCACTGCCTGACCGATACTTCCCGCTCCACCTATTACCAAAAAAGAAGAGTTACCGACAATATTCCTAATATCATTTTCATATTTTAAAATATCATTTTCCAACAGAGGGTTGTTCCTACATAATAGCCGTAAAACTTTATCCATTTTGTATTTTTACCTATTTTTATATTAATTCATCTTCAACATAATCACGTGAAGCTTTTGTACCTATTATTTCATCCCATCTCATGGCACTTATTCCGGTTCCCGGTCTTTTTACGGTAATATTGTCTTGCGTAAAAACTTCACCGGCTTTTATATTTTGTTTTGCAACTATACTTTTTCTTGCTATAGCTAGATTTTTATATTCACTTGGACTTGCTTTTTTGATACCGTCCCCAAGAGCTAACTCGATATTTCTTATGGCACTTACCATATCCTTGAGCCCTTGAGGATTTAAACTTGCCCGATGGTCAGGTCCTTCCATATTACAATCCAAAGTAAAATGTTTTTCTATCACACAAGCACCTAGTGCAACTGCTGCTATAGGAATTTCTATACCCAAAGTATGGTCACTATAACCGTATTTCATACCAAATGCATTTCCTATGGTAACCATTGCCTTTAAATTTACATCTTCCATAGGAGTTGGATATTGTGTTGTGACATGGAGTAGAGTAATGTCATCTTTGTTTGTACCGGCCGTAGTTAAAATATCAACGGCACTCTCAATCTCACCGAGATTTGCCATACCTGTTGAAAGTATTATTTTTTTCTTTAATTGACCTATTTTTCTTAAATAAGGTAAATTTGTTATCTCTCCGCTTGGTATTTTAAAAATATCAAGCCCATAAGAAGCAAGTAAATCCACACTATACAAATCAAATGGTGTCGATAAAAACATAATATTTTTTTCCGCACAGTATTTGATTAGTTCTTCATGCATCTCTTCCGTTAATTCAAGTTTTCTTACCATATCAAGTTGAGATTCATCTTTGCTCGTAGTTTCTATCTGATACTCGGCTTTAGGTGCAAATTTTGATACTCCTAGACTAGCTTTAAAAGTTTGAAATTTAACCGCATCTGCTTTTGCTTCCACGGCTACATCAACCAATTTCTTTGCGAGTTCCAATGAACCGTTATGATTTACTCCGGCCTCAGCTATAATAAAAACTTTTGACATTTACTTCATTCTCCTATAAATTATCACCGATTATTTTTGCAGGATTTCCTAGTAATATAGAGTTGTTTTTTACCCCTTTATACACTACGCTACCTGCAGATATTTGGTTATTATCGCCGATTTTACAATATGGCAAAAAACTAACCCTCGAACCGCTATAGTTCATATTTCCGATTTGTACATTACCCGTAATATCACAGTGGGAATTAAAAGTATTAAAAGAGCCTATTTTTACATCGTGACCTACGGTTACGTTTATATTAAAAATATTTCCGTTGCCTATTTCTATATCCGTTGTAAAAACACTGTTCGGGCATACGATATTACCCTCTCCCATTTCTATACTACCGCCTATTATAGCACTTGGGTGTATAAAATTATAAAATTTAATACCCCTTCCTTGTAAATTATCAAAAACTTTTTTTCTAATATGTGTATTTGCAATAGCTACTATGACATACTCATTATCACAAAAGGCATAGTTATCTTCACTCGATATGTAAAATGAGGACAAATTATACTTAACCAAACTATCCCCATTTTTATCCAAAAAACCTTTGAAATTGATATTTAATGCTTTATTTGCTTGTTTTACCCACCAGTAAACTTCTCTGGCAAATTCACCGCTTCCGCATATCAATATCTCTTTCAAATGCTTCCTCCACCGTCAACTACCATATTAGTACCTGTTATCCATCTCGAATCATCGGACAATAAAAACAATATAGGTTTGACCACGTCATCAACTTCACCCACACCCAAAGGATAAGCCCCTTCCATCATATTTATAAATTCATCGTTATAGACATCTTTATGTTTGTCTATCATCTCGGTTTTGACAAACCCTGGAAGCAATGCGTTTATTCTTATATTTGATTTAGCTATTTCAGGGGCTAGTGATTTGACGGCAGAATTTATAGCTCCTTTAGATGCACTATATGTACTCAAGCTAGGATAACCCCTCAAAGATGCTACCGATGATACCCATACGATAGAACAATCTTCACTTACGTTTGCTCTTTTATCACAAAAGCCTTTGATTAGTTGCATCCCGGAGAAATAGTTGATTTCAAAGAGATTTTTACTTTTTTCCAAACTATTAGCATTTAAAGGGAGTATTTCAAGCACCCCCGCACACAAAACCATACCCTTTAATTTACCGTATTGTTTTGCTATTTGCAATACGAATTTATCCAAATCATCACTTAGCGATAAATCCCTTTCTTCAAAAAAAAGATTCTCAGCAGATATTGCTACTTCTTTTAACGCATTAAATTTATCAATACTTTTCCCTATTACCACTACACTAGCACCGAGTTTATTAAGCTCTAGCACTACACCCTTGCCGATACCGGACGTCCCACCGGTAACAAGAAAAATATCACTCTTTGCGTACATGTTTTTAATCTTCTAATTTATCTGCAACAAGATTTATCAAATCAGATACTTTTTTGCAGTTTTTTATCTCATTTGATTTCAAAACTACCGAAAAAAGCTCATCATATAGTGAAACGGTAGAGATTATAGCCAAAGAGTCCCACTCTTCTATATCACTAAGTTCCATATCCTCATCTAGTGCCTCATCCCTTTGAAGCATGTCTTGTATTTCATTTAGTAATTCTTCTTTTTTCATTTTTTACTCCTCTTCATCATAAAATATAACCTCGGAACAATATATCTTATCAAGAGCCAATTTACAAGTTGCCCATGATAAACCGACTCCAAACCCCGATAATATAACATTTAATTTTTTTGAAGAAACTTCTTGGCTCAAAGCATCACAAATCGTACACGGAATTGATGCACTACTTTGGTTACCGTATTTGCCAGTAGTTTCGCTAGGAGCTTTTTCCAAAGGAAATTTCAACCGTCTTGCAATATTTGATATTATATATTTATTTGCTTGATGAAATACTATATAATCTATCTCTTCTTCCGTTGTATTTGAAATCTCCAAAATCTCTTTTATTGCCACGGGCTCAGTCATAATAGAGAAGTTAAAGACCTCGGCACCGTCCATATAAAGGTTTTCTAAAGTCCTTTTATCCGAAACTTCAAAAATCCTATCGTCGTTTATCTCTTTTTTTGAAGGTGTTCTAAATGCACCTTTTGGTTGTATTATCGTATCGAATTTTTTACCGTTTGAATGTATAGTAAAATACGAATTTGTATCCGTATTAGATTTTTGAATAAGTGTAGCACTAGCTCCGTCTCCAAATAAAGTAGCCACGTTGGAATCAGCCTGATTAACCACTTTACTTAGTGTATCACCTGCCAATAACAAAACATTTTCACAACTATTTGTTTGTATCATCATAAAGCCAAGCCACAGCCCGTAAACATACCCGCTACACCCCTGATTTACATCAAATGTTGCACAGTTTTGTCCCAAATCAAGTCTTCCGTGCAAATATGCCGATGTTGACGGTTGGAAATAATCAGGCGTTTGGGTAACCGTTATTACGGCATCTATGGTGTCTCTATCTATGTTCATACCGTCAAGTAATTTATTTGCAGCCAATTCACACAAATCGGCTGTCGTTGAAGCACCTTTTAAAATATGTCTTTTATTTAAGCCTATGCTTTTTTTGATTCTTTCTGTTTGTTTAATATCACCGTTGTATAAGGTATCTACCTCATCATCTATAAGTCTATGATTGCTCGGTACTACGGTTACGATACCTGATATTTTTGCTTGATTGAAAATAGCTTTAGGCATGGTTACCCCTTATTTTTTTAAATCTTTCACCGAAATTCGTATGCTCCACCACATTTACTTTTGTCGGTATTTTATAATTATCTAGTTTGTCTTTACAATAAATTCTTAAAACTTTTTTTATTGAATCTTTATCGACATCACTTTTTAAAACCACATCAACGGCTACGGTTTGCCCTGTTATGGCATTCTTTTCTCCATACACCATACAATCAAGAATTTGAGGCATTTGTAAAATAACGGATTCTACTTCACAAGGTAGGACTTTTTCTCCCCCTACGTTTATGACATCTTTTGCTCTGCCTATTATTTTGAGGTAACCGTCACTATCCACTTCTACCAAATCACCTGTTTTAAACCAACCATCATCGCTAAAACTCTCCATAGAAGCATTTAGATACCCCAAAACCTGAGTTTTGCTTTTTAGCCAAAGCTCGTTATTTACTATCTTATAGTCCAAATCCGTAGAGTCTATTTTCATAAAAGTAGAATTAGATGATTTTGAACTCGTGGTTGCTATTCCGGTTTCACTAGTTCCGAATGTTTGCAAAAGTTTTGCTTTTGGGAAAGCATCTTTTAGACGCTCCAATAGCGAAGAAGGCATAGCCTCCGTACCGTATGTAATCATTCTTAGTGAACTCATATCATATTTTGTATGGGAGCTTGACATTAAAATCAAATTCAAAAACGTCGGTGATGACGGTAAAATAGATATTTTGTATTTTTCTATCAAAGAACAAATCTCATCCACTTCCCTACCGTTTGGTATTATCATCGTAGAACCTATTGACAATATGTTAAATAAAGTATTCAATCCACCGATGTGGTCAAACATCAAGAACAACAACATATTCATAGATTTCTTTTTTTTGTCTTTGTAGGTATTTATAAGATTATCCAAGTCATGAATCATAGCTTTTGGTTTTCCCGTACTTCCGCTTGAAAAAAGTATCAATCCGCTATGTGAAATATTTTGAAGTTCTCTTATCATATCATGTTTACTTACCACTTCACGGCAAGTTATACTAAAAATCCCATTTTCTACATAAACTACTTTATCACAATAAGAGGTCTCTATTTTCTCGTCTATGGAAGCTTGAACTTTTGATGAAATAGGTACGATTATATTTTTATTGTCACTTAGTGCAAGTAACAAAGCAATACTTTCAAATGAATAATCTGAGACTATGGCTACCACATCACCCGTTTGTATATGATTTTTTGAGAGTAAGCCTTTTATCTCAAATATCTTATCATATAAGTTTTTATACGAGTAAACTTTATCATTGGATATAATAGCATTACTGTCTTGTATTGAGACAAAACTATCAATAAGCCAATGGGTTTGTGCCATATTACACTCCGCCTAAATAAACTATTTGACCGGTGATAAAATCACTTTTTTTGCTGATAAAAAAATCTATAACATTTTGTATATCGTCTATTTCACCGAGTCGTTTAATAGCTTGTTTTTGTAATAATTCATCTATTTTATTTTGCGGTACGGCTTTAATCAAATCTGTTTTAATAGGAGTAGGACCTATCGCATTTACGGTTATCCCGAAAGATGAAAGCTCTTTGGCTATCGTTTTGGTAAAACTCTCTACCGCTGATTTACTAGCGACGTATATTGCCTCACCTTCGAGATACAATGGACTTGCTACTGTAGTAAAGTTTACGATTCGCCCGAATTTTTCTTTCATCATAACCTTTGATACTTCTCTTGTAAACAAAAAAGTACCGAAAAAATTTGTAGCAAATATATTTTGTACACTGCTAAAAGACGTGGTGATTATATGATTCATAGATGCAATACCTGCATTATTGATAAGTACATCTATTCTGCCGTAATCTTGTTTTATTTTTCTCACCATACTAATAACATTTTTTTCATCTGTTATATCAACTTGAAAATGCTTGTATAAATCGCTTTGTATAGACCCTTCGCCTCTACTACACCCCATTACGAAATGTCCTAAGGATATATAATAAAGTGCTAAGTCTTTGCCTATACCTTTTGAAGTACCTGTTATTAGTATGTTGTATCTGTCCATTACTCTTCCAAAAGTTTTTGAATATATACACTCAAAGTTTCTATATTTCTAAAAGGCGAAGTTCTTTGGCTCATGGCTTTTTCATCTGCCAACACTATATCGTGACCTAGTTCTTTGGAAATTCTATCTTCAACATCCGTTATAAAAGATACCAATGCCAAGCTATCCAAAGCACCTTTATTACCGAATATCTTCGTCTCTTTTGTGATATTATTTAGATTTTCGTTCTCAAGTTCTTCGTTTAACTCTTCCAAACAACTAATAAGGATTTTTTCTATTTGATCAAGCATACGCCACTCCTTAATATATGGAAATAGTTTACATAATTTTTGATAATATTAACCTTAATAAGGCACTTACTAACCGATTATTCTTGTTTCAGTAGAGTTTGCAAATTATTTTGATAAAATCTACTCATTAATACTAAAAAGAGAGAATATATGACTGCCGAAGAACAAAATTTATATAATGCACTGATAACTACTTTTAACGGTAATCTAAGATTTTTATCTCAATATGATTATCCATTGTTTGAGAGAGTCAATATGTTATCGGATGCTATCAATAGCGGTGCTTATAATGAGAGATATTTTCTTGAATTTGTCAAAGAAAACGGTGATTTCGATATTTACGATTCAAATACAAAAACATATATTTATGATAAAAAACCAAAACAATGGAATAATAAACTCGTAGTCAATACAAATCTTGATTTAAAAGGTGCTTTAACATTCTTAAATCCGGTACCTTACAATCAACACAATGTTGATTTAAGCGAAAAAGATTTGCATCTAACACAAAAGTTTGAAATTAGAACTATGACCGATATTCAAAATTTCAAAATGATTTTAAATCCGGATTTATCCAACGGTGATAAAAAAATCAAATCATTCAATAAATTCGTATTTTTAGGTACTCTTTTGGGAAGACATATACCTAAAATTCTCAAAAAATTAAACTTCAAAAACACTTTTGTATGTGAGCATAATTTAGAAATCTTTAGACTCTCTTTATTCGTCTGCGATTATTCATTATTGGCAAGAGACGGTAGAAGCGTTGTTTTTTCTATAATGGATGATGAAAACGTATTTATGGACAAATTTAGAATATTCTTCCAAAATGATATTACCCATAATCTGTTTTTTAAATACGTAAGTACCGATTACAATGTAAAAGATTATCTTGATTTGTTGGTTTCTTCGGTTACATCAAGGGACCCTTTTGTATTTAACTACAATCTTATACTTTCAAATATGATTAAAAACTCTTTGTCCAAAATAAAACATCACAAAACCCTAAGATTATCCCCTAATATGAAAGATGATATTTTCGGTAACCTACCGGTTTTATTCTTAGGAGCAGGTCCATCTTTGGGCAAAAACATAAAATGGGTAAAAGAGAATCAAGATAAATTTATCATCGTTGCTATGGGGGCTACTTTGAAAAGGCTATCTAGCCAAGGTATCAGGCCTGATATAATCACCTCTCTCGACCCGGCCCAAAATGCTATTTTACAGCAATTTAATGTTGAAGAGAGTATCTATTCAGAAGCAGTTAAATTGGTAGCCACAAATACCGATGATTTGGTGCTAAACAAATTATCAAAAGGGAACTCAAGATTATTTTTGTTTGAGATCTTCAAATCTTTTTATCCAAACTGCATAGGTTTAAGCGGTCTTAGTATAGGTGAAGTTACAATCTCGCTTTTATTGTTGTTAAATGCAAAACAAATATTTTTACTAGGTACAGACTTGGCTTTTGAACAATCATCCGGAGATACACATGATGAACATTCTGAAAGCGTAGGTAAAAAAACATTTAATTTAGATGAACAGCATCTATTAAATACTTCACTTGATAAAACAAATAGATACTCTTTTAGAGACGATGTTGTGATAACAAAAGGGAATCTAAAACCTTACGTAAAAACATCAAGGGTATTTTATGCTTCACTAAATGAGTACAATTCTTTTATAAGTTTATATAAAAAACAAGACCAAATTATATATAATCTATGCGAAGACGGTGCATTTATAGAAAATACGGTACCGTTATCAATAAATGATTTTAAACTTGAATTTGCTTCAATAGACAAAGACCGATTACTCTTAAATCTTGATACTACATTAAATCATATGTGTTCCGTTGATAATATTGAAACACAATTTGATAAAGTCAATCTTGAAATAGCTGCAGTTGACTATGTATTACATAATATCAACGAATTTGAAGTACTAAAAATAGAAAAATACGACTTACTGGATAAATTTGCTTCAAACATAATGTATGATTTAATGAAATTTGTGGGTAGTGACAGCTTCTTGCCTGAATTATATTTGAATTATTACAATATTATCAATAATTATATAGCCTTTGCTTTTAACGATAAAGACATCAAACAAGAATCAAAACTCATTAAAGACGTTCAATATAAGTGGTGCATACTCACGAAACACCTATTTGAGGAGTACAAAAAATATCTACAAGAATTTATTTCATAAAATCTTGTAGTGCATTTTCCAAATCTTTAGCCAATGACAAAAATTGTTTATATTGGATTGTGTGATTTTGTGTGTATGTTACGTACGGTGATGTAAGTTTTAGATACTGCTCGACAATCTGTATTATCAAAGATTTTGGGAAATTTTGTTTTATTTTCTCAAATTCTTTTTTGAAATTGCTTGGTACATTTATTTTTGATAGTTTTTTTGATACTTTTAATTCTCTATCAAATTGTGAGATTTCTAGCCTTGTTAAATCTTTTTTTGAAATAGTACGCAAAATATTCAATATTTCTTGTTGTATTGCATTTTTATCAAATATTGTTTCCCCAATAACTGCATTATCGATACTAATAGGTATGGTAGATTCAAAATAAGCACCGTTTGAGAGATTATATACTTTTGATGCAGGAAACTTTTTTAGAGTAACATCAATTTCATCAATCATTGATTTGTAAAGCATAGTCGTAGGTACTTCATCCTTGAAATTACCCTTAACCCATATAATATCCCTATCATAATCCATACCGCTAACCATATCTTTTTTTGTATTTATATTTATATGTTTAGCATTAGTGTGTAACCCGTCATGAGTTTTTCCGTCATCTCTTAAAGATGCATCAAACCCTAGCAAGTATAACTCTTTACAGCCTGTTTTTAGCAACAAATCAATACCGGAATCCCCTACCGTAACACCCGTGCTTATACCACACTCATCAAATAGCTCAAGATTATCTTGGATAAAAAATATTTTATCGTTTTTGATATGTGTATAAACTGTAGTATAAATATGAACTGAAGCTAAAATAATGCTATTTTCATACATCTTTTTTGATACGTCAAATTGTTTCAACATATTTTTTGAGCCGTCAACTATAATTATTACATCAGGTATTATACCAAGTAGCTCCAATCTCTTTAAGGTTGCGGACGCAGCAACTATTATAAAATTATCTTGATTTAGATATATCCATTCAATATTTCTAGACAATGACGGACCTGCACCTAGAAATAGTACTTTTTTATTATCAAACAAATCTATAGGCTTTTCTAACTTCAATATTCCGTAAGGGGACTCTTTGATATATCTAAATGACCGTTTCAAACTTACCACATATTCCGAAAATGGGTAAAGCATAGGAGAATTATTAAGTATTTCCGAATTAATCACCTCAATAAGATAAGCTTCATTCTCACTAGCTAAATCAAAAGATATAAAAGTATTATTTTCATATTTATAGTTTAAAAAATCTTTGATACTCTTTTTAAACTCTATATCATTGAAATCAACACAAAAAAACACATTGGAAACTTGCATCAGTTCGGTATAATCACATAAAAACAAAGAGAGTCTAAATATCTCTATATTCGGCTCTACAATAAGATACGAATCTGCTTTTTTGACCCTATGAATATCATTTATATGAACTCCTAATATTGTACCGATAAAGATAAATTTTCTTGAATCCATATTGATATGATTTGAATTTTGTTGGTTAAGTATTTCATTAACGCTCTCATGAGCATTTAGAACATCCTCATATTCATTATATCCTTTATTAATCCCACTCACATTAATCAAACTTATTTGTGGGCAAGAATTAATATTATCCGCCCTATATTTTGCATCATAAAAAGGGTCACAATTATAAATCTTCGCGCCGTTTATATTTGATAATTCAAACCTATTATCTACAAAATCTATATACCAATTCTCTATATTTTTTTGTTCCAAGAGCTGTATTTTATTAAAAAGTCCTATATTAAACTTTTTGAAATAATTGATATTCTTTTGATAAATAGTTACTAATGTATTTTGTAAATCATTTATATCCAAAAAAATCCTTTTGCGTATCCATATGAATTATTATATCTAAAATAAAATTAAGCATAAAAAAACCCCAAGCTATTAAGCTTGGGGTTTAATTAAAAAGAAAATGAAGTGTTAAACTAATTACTATTGAAGTAATCTAAGAACATTCTCAAGGAAATGTACTAGACTACTGAAGTAGTCTTAGTACATTTTGCTGAATTGAGTTAGCTTGACTCATT
>Ga0265295_1000617_pt1 | contig 70167 bp, 63 predicted proteins | sample Munlansysbiofilm_FD_192503 | JGI IMG/M metagenome (GOLD analysis project Ga0265295, IMG submission 192503) | Leachate microbial communities from a municipal landfill in Southern Ontario, Canada - Methane capture system biofilm | ecosystem: Engineered > Solid waste > Landfill > Unclassified ...
TGAGTCTTGAAAACAGAATGAAGTGCGGAATAGGAATGTGCGGCCGCTGCAACATAGGAAAAGAACTTGTGTGCAAGGACGGTCCTGTTTTTACTCTTGAGCAGATCAATAAGACTCCAAGGGAATATTAATTTTTTTTATAAAAATTAAATTTAAGTTTCAAAAATCCCGTAATTATAAAAAATTACGGGATTTTTTTTTGGAATTTGATATATTTATATATAAACAAAAAAACAAGTGTCTGATTAAAGTTTTTGTCCTTTTAATGCCGTTAAATAATTTTAAAAGCTTCATTTCTTGAGTTTAAAATCCCAATATTTTTATAAGGAGAAATCATGAACAAAAAAGACTCTTTAGGGTTCAAACTAATGTTTGGAGGAATGGTTATTGTTCTTCTTCCAATAATTATTCTTGGTTATATTTCAATGGCTAAGTCTTCATCTGCAATAACAGAAATATCTAAAGCTCAGGTTAAAGGGATTGCTGAGGATCTTGCCAGTATGACAAAAAATGCTGTTGAATCAGAAATGGTTGCGGCATCTATTTTGGGTGACAAAAAAATAGTTTATAAAGCTTTTGAACTTAAAGAAAAAAATAATATTTCGGAGCTGGAAGATGCAGTAACGATTTTGAACGGAAATCTGTTGGTTACTTTGAAAAATATGGGTGGAAAATACTCAGGGATTTTTCTTGTTGACTCTAAAGGAGTATGTTTTGCAGGTATGTTGAGTACAGGGGAGCCATATGAAAAAAACGATTTTTCTCAAAGGGATTATTTTAAAAAAGCTGTAAACACAGGGAAAGTTTCCATGGGCGAGCTGATACGATCCAAAGTAACATCAAAAGTTGTAGGAGTAATAAGCGTTCCAATAAAAAATGAGAATGGTAAATTTATCGGTGCATTATGTATGACAATCAATGTTGATTTTTTTACAGATATGATCTCTGGAAGAAAAATAGGTGAAACCGGCTATGGTTATATGGCCAATAAAGAAGGCCTTGTCCTTTCTCATCCAGTGGAAAAGCATATATTAAAACTTAATATGAATGACCTTAAAGGGATGGAGGCATTTAGAAAAAAAATGCTTTCAGGAAATTCCGGTGCAGATGAATATGTTTTTTACGGTGTTAAAAAAATTTCAGGATATGCTCCAGTTGGAATAAATGACTGGTATATTGCAACAACCCAGGATGAAGATGAATTTCTTTCAGCTCCAAGGGCAATAAGAAATTTTATTTTGATTATAGGACTAATTGCAGGTTTAGCTGCGGTTATTTTAATTTTTATTGTTTCAAAGGCAATAGTTAACCCTGTTAATGAGGCAGTAAAAGGTCTGAAAGATATTGCAGAGGGCGAAGGTGATCTTACAATGCGTCTTGTACCTAAAACAAAAGATGAAATTGGCCAGCTTTGTATATGGTTTAATACCTTTATGGGTAAAATGCAGGAGATGATTAAAGAAATAGCAGAAAACTCCAATGAAGTTGCAAACTCATCAACTGAACTTTCTGCTGTTTCATCTGAAATGACAGCTGCTGCAGCAAATGTTTCTTCAAAATCACAAAATGTTTCAGCTGCAGCCGAAGAAATGACAGCTAATATAAATGATGTAGCAGCTGCAATGGAACAGTCTTCAACAAATATAAATATGGTGGCCTCTGCTGCCGAGGAAATGAATTCTACAATAAGTGAGATTGCTCAAAGTACTGAAAAAGCAAGAAATATTTCAAGCGATGCTGTTGAAAAGTCTGCAAATGCATCAATAAGAATGGCAGATCTTGGAAAGGCTGCCCAGTCAATTGGAGAAGTTACAGAGGCAATAACAGATATTTCCCAGCAGACAAATCTTTTGTCCTTAAATGCAACAATTGAAGCAGCAAGGGCAGGGGAGGCAGGAAAAGGTTTTGCTGTTGTTGCAAACGAAATCAAGGAGCTTTCAGTTCAGACTGCAAAGGCAACCCTTGATATAAAAGGAAAAATTGAAGAAGTTCAAAGCTCTGTAAAATTGAGTGTTGACGATATAGATGAAATTAAAAAAGTAATTGGAGATGTAAACGACATTGTTGCAACAATAGCAGCAGCAGTTGAAGAGCAGTCTTCTGCAACTACAGAAATTACCCGTAATATAAGTGAAGCTTCCCAGGCAGTAGAAGACGTTAACAAAAGAGTTAATCAGAATGCTGATGTTTCAAATCAGATATCAGCAGATATTACAGAGGTAAGCAGAGAAACAGATGAAATTTCATCAGGAATATCCCAGATAAAAATAAGCTCTGAAACATTGAGTGACATGTCTGGAAAGCTTAATGCAATTGTTTCCAGATTTAAAGTATGATTTAATTAGCTTCTGAAAAAAAACGGTTTTTTTTGTCTGTTTTAAAGTCAGATTTAAAATTTAATCCTCAAAATACTAAATGTATCCTAAAGGTTAAATTTTTAATATTGCTTGAACTAAACAAAAAATTCTCGTTTTTGATCAATCACTAATTATTTGGAAACAAAATAAAAGGAGCTCTTAATGGACAAGTCTGTTTTAAAAAAAATTAATGATTTTCTTTTGACTTTAGGTCTTGATGAAGAACCAATGGGCGTATATTTTACAGACAAAGAGCCAAAACAAGGATTTTCTCCAAAATATCTTGAAGAGCCTTCAAGAAAAAAAGAAGAAGAAAACAATATAAACTGGCAGGAAGTATTTGGAAATTTTTCATGTTCCATAGGCCATATCTGGAGAGCAAGAAAGAAAAAAACAGCCGCCTGGTTTTCAAAAAATCACTATGGATGCCCCGGAGCCTATTTCTGGCTTGGATTTGGCAAACCCCAGACAAAAACAATAATAAATTATGTATCATCTGGGATACCAGGCTTTATGGAGGGTGAGTTTTACTGCGAATCCCCTGAAGAACTTGAAAAAATTTTTAATGATATTGATCCTGTTCCTGCCTTGAACAAATACCTTGTTTTCAAGCCAATAAGTCTTTTTGAGCCAAATGAAACTCCAATTCTTGTTTCATTTTTTATGAGGCCTGAAAGTCTTTGTGGAATTCATCAGCTTGCAACTTTTGCAACAAATGATCCGGAAATTGTAATATCTCCCTGGAGTGCTGCATGCGGAAGCCTTTGCACCTGGCCTTTAAAATATCTTAATGAAGGAAGAAAAAAAGCTGTAATTGGAGGCTGGGATCCATCAGCAAGAAAATTTTTCAAAACTGATGAGCTTTCCTTTACTGTATCATTTGTTTTTTTATGGAAATGCTTGATAAATTTGAAAATTCATTTCTTAAAACAGATACATGGAAAGTTGTTCAGAAAAAAATTGAAAGAAGCAAAAAGGCATGGAACGAGACAAAAGCTTGAGAAAAATTGTTTGAGTCCTAAAAATGTCTAACTTGATTAAAAATAATAAATTAAGAAAAAATAATTGACTGCTGAAATAAAACTGTCTTTTTAAATATTTCAAAGTCAGATTAAATTTTAGATCTGTAGTAAATGATACAAAAGTGAAGTTTGTTTCATCCTCTAACTGAATTTGGAGAAAATGTCATGGGCTTTATAATAGAAGAAATTAAAGGTCTTTACACAATAATTGAGCTAAAGCCCTTTAGAAAAACACCTGGAGTAAGTTTTGATATACTTGAAAGTGATGCCATACCTGAAATCCATTCAATGGACAGGGTAATCCACGCTGAAGGGGCTGTGTCGCCCGGAAAAATCGGTGATGTGGAACGACCCTGGTACATGCATCCTCATCAGGCTGATAATCTCATGGTTTTTTACGGTGAAAGGAATGTTGATATTTATTCTGTAAAGCACGGTAAAATTGAAAATTTTATTGTTACACCAGATAAAATTTATAAAAACGGAAAGCTTATTCATAATGGAGGAGCAATGCTTGTCTGGCCTGTAAATGTTTTCCACAGAATAAAAAGCGGTGATAAAGGATCAGCCTCATTAAATCTTGCAGTGCATTATGAAGGGTTTGATATAAAAACAAATTTTAATATTTATGATCTTGATACAAATACAGGAAAATACACTGTCTTAAGAGAAGGATTTAAAGATCAGACATGATTTTTTTTAGCCCCTTTGAAAAAATCTTCAGAAGGGGCTTTTTTTATAAAATCATATTGAGTGAATAGGGCATAACGCCCTGTTTTTTTAATTATTTCATAAAAGGATAGTCTGTATATCCCTTTTCACCAGGGGTGTAAAAAGTTGATTCGTCCCAGGGTGTAAGTTCTGCATCTTTCTCAAATCTTTTAACAAGATCTGGATTTGATATAAAAGGTTTTCCATAGGCAACCAGGTCTGCAAGTCCCTCTTCAATAAAGGCATTCCCTTTTTTCTGGTCAAAGGCAGAGTTTATCATAAGGGTTCCCTTATAAATCGGCCTGTATCTTTTTGCAATTTCAGGCTCTGCATGGACAAGCTCTGTTACATCAGTAAAAGGTTCTGACAGATGAAGATAAGAAAGATCATATTCATTGAGTTTATTTACTATATAGTCAAAAGTCGGAATTGTATTTTCATCAAGGGTCATTCCAAAAATCCCGTGAAGTGAAGGATTAAGCCTTACTCCAATTCTATTTTCCGGAATATGCTTTTTTATTTCCTCAATTACTTCAAAAAGAATTCTTGCCCTGTTTTCAATTGAGCCTCCGTATTCATCTGTTCTTTTATTTGAGGTAGTACTGAAGAACTGGTGAAGAAGATATCCGTTTGATGAATGAATTTCAACTCCGTCAAAGCCTGCTTCCAATGCATTTGCAGCACCAGTTCCAAAATCTTTTACAGTTGATTTGATTTCATCTATGGTCATTTCCTTTGGTGCAACAGTATCCTTAAAACCTTTTGGAGTATAGGCCTTTGAATTTGGATTTATTGCTGATGCAGAAAGTGGAAGCTCACCATTATGGAAATCAGGATGTGACATACGGCCCACATGCCATAGCTGGATAAAAATTTTTCCGTTTTTTTCATGGACTGCTTTTGTTATTTTTTTCCAGCCTTCAATCTGTTCTTTTGTATAAATGCCAGGGGTGTTTATATATCCCACAGCCCTTGGTGAGATTGGTGAACCTTCAGAAATAATAAGTCCTGCTGTTGCTCTTTGTGCGTAGTATTCAGCCATAAGGTCATTTGGAATACTGCCTTCACCTGTTGCTCTGCTTCTTGTCATGGGAGCCATAACAATTCTGTTTTTTAGTTTCAGTCCTGACAGATCATATTCTTTTAAAAGGGGCTGGCTATTATTCATTTTTATTATCCTTATGTTTTATGGTTTCCAAAAAAGATATGAATTAATGTAATCATGCAAATTCAAATGGCAAATCAGCCAGTATTAAACTTTTGGCTTAATTGACTTTAAATTAGGCTGATGATATTTGTTATTAGATTTTGCAATATAGTTTTCCAATCTGATTTCAGTACGCTTAAGTTTTTGTATGATTAAAGCCGGAGATACCATGAAAAATGATGTGTGCCTGAGTTTTTGTTCCAATCCCGAAACAATTGAAAAAGTCAAATCAAAATTACAAGATACCAAAGAGCTTTTTTCACTTGCTGAGCTTTTCAAAGTTTTAGGAGACCCTACAAGAATAAAAATTCTTGATGCCTTATCAAATTCAGAGCTTTGTGTGTGTGACATTGCAGAAATCATGGAAATGGGTTCTTCTGCTGTTTCTCATCAGCTGAGAGTTTTAAGAGCTGCAAAAATAGTCAAATTCAGACGTGACGGCAAAAATGTTATTTACAGCCTTGATGATGATCATGTCCGTTCTCTTATTGAAACCGGCCTTGAGCATGTTCAGGAATAATAAAGTAAATTGTTATTATCCTTTATCTTAATTTTAAAAAATTTATTTTGATTTTACAGGCCTTGTAAATTAAAGGTTTACAAGGCCTGTATTTATAAAAAAGTAATTGTTTAACTTTTGACCGAGAAAAAACAGTTTACTTACAGAACTGATGCCGGATTTTTCTGAACCGGTTTTAAGGGAAAAACTTTTTTTTCTAATGAGGCCCAAAAATTATCAATCAGCAGTTTAACTGATAAGCTGAAAAGATGAGAAAACTTTGAAAAAATATCAGGACAATATAAATTTAAAGATTCCAGTTAAACTGCGTTATCTTCCCTTTGTTTTGGATAGTACAAAAGCATTTGCAAAAATTGTTGGTTTTGATGAAAAGCAGACAAATGAAATTTTATTGGGAATCGAGGAGGCTGTTGTCAATGTAATTGAACACGCCTTTACGATAAGTGACGATGCTGTATTTGAACTTGTTTTACAGGAAACAGCCTTGGACTTCATCTTATGTACCGTTTTATGGATGAAGTATCCTTTGTCAATCTTGGCAAATCCGGAAAAGAAACCTGTCTGATAAAATATCTGGGAAAAACTCCTGAAGCTGAAAAGCCTGATTTTGATGAAATAAGTGAGTCAGCCAAAAATCCAGCTGTTTTGCCTTCTTATCAAATAAGGCAGATGCCGCCCCATGAAGCAGTAGAAGTATCTAAATGTGCATATATGTCCTATGGCTATACATATTCAAATGAGCATATTTATTTTCCCGAGCGTTTACGAAAGATGAACGAAACAGGTGAAATGGTTTCCTTTGTTGCAGTAAGCAGTGAAAATGAAATCATTGGCCATACTGCTGTTCTTTTTGAAGAAGAAGACCGCTTTTTGGCAGGTATTGATGATGCTTTTGTAAAACCTGAATATCGTGGAACAGGATGTTTGAACAAACTTGCTGTAGCAGTGTTTGACTGGTTTGAGGCCAATAAAATTAAAGGTACATATGTCTGGGCCGTAACAAGCCATGTTTATTCCCAGAAAGAGTCTTTTAAGTTTGGTTTCAGGGATACTGCCATTTGTATTTCTTCTGAGCTTCCCTTGAAATTTAAAGGGATTGAAGAACAAGCAGCACAAAGGGAAAGCTGTATTATATTATTTCAGTATCTTGGAGAAACAGATACTGTAAAAATATATGCACCTTTGCATCACAGGGATATCCTCACTGAAATTTACAAAAGCCTTGGTGTTAAAACAGAAATTATTTCTGACAATACTTTAAATGAAATGCCTGAAGAAGAAACTGTCTTAGAGTTGAAATATGATCCTTGCATCAATGCTTTCATGACCATAAGAAAATATGGCAGAAATGTTATCCATGATGTAAGCCGCATGCTCAAAGATTTATGTCTGGAAAAAATAGAAACGATTTTTCTTTTCCTTCCCCTAAACAACACTTATACAGCTCAGTTAACTCCGGATTTTGAAAAAATGGGATTTTTCTTCAGCGGAATAATGCCTGGTTCAAATGGCCGGGATCGTCTGATTCTTCAGTATTTGAACAACCAGAGGATAGATTATGAAAAAATTCACATAAACAGTGACACAGGGAAAAAAATTCTTGAATATATTAAAAAACTAGATCCAAGTCAGGCAGTGCAGTCCAGGTGATAAGCATGGCAAAAATTTTAAGTGTCCTGGAGAGAAAAATATATGTTTAAACTAAATATTGGCCCCGCTGTGCAGCCAGGTGACAGACATCGGCTAAGTTTGATGATTCCGGTGTTTTTTTCACTTGGAGTCGGAGAAGTGCTTGGGATAAGCTCTGCCACCTCTATCTTTATTGTACGCTATGGAGTAGAACACCTGCCCTTAATGTATGTGATTCAGGCTGCAGGTCTTTTGCTGACTTCCCTTGTTATTGCCGACCTGTCAGGAAGGATGAAACGCCCAAGACTTCTTCGTCTTATCTACGGAACAATAACTGGTATGGTTATGGTTAATGGAACACTGCTTATTTTTTCAAAATTTACTTCTTATGATCTTTGGCCGGTTTTTTATCCAATACTTCTTGTAAGTACAATGGTTATCTATTTCCAGCTTGCTCCCCTGATCTGGCTGATTGCTCTGGATATATGTCCTACCCAGCAGGCAAAACGTTTGTTTCCTGTTCTTGCAGGTTCAAGCACCATTGGCTGCATTGCTGCGGGGATTACGGGTAAATTGCTTGCTCCTGCCGGAGTTGAAATTATTTATTTTTTATGGACATTTTTTTTGATTGGAGGGGGGAGTTTTCTATTTAAAACCATCAAATACTATGTTGTTCCCCTTGAGTCAGAAACCAAAGAAGAAACATCAGATTTAAAAAGCAATATATCAAGCATATTTGGTTCAAAGTTTTTACTGGGTACTCTTGGCCTTTTAACCCTTATTATGACCTTGTTTTTTGTTATGGATTACCAGTTTAATACAGTTGCATTGCTTTTTTACGGCAATGAAGCAAAGCTTGCCGGATTTATGGCCGTGTTTTTAGCTGTATCAAATGCTGTTGCAGTTGTAATTGAACTTGGATTTTTAAGCCGTATCATGTCCCGTCTTGGAGTAGGTAATGTTTTGCTTCTTGTAACATCCGGCTTATGCTTTTCCTTTGTACTGATGATTTTATTTGCAACAGGACCTCTTGCCCTTGGAGCAGTTTTTATAAGCTATTTAACCATTAAAATCATGGTTAATGTTCTTGGAGAACCTTCTTACCAGCTGTTGTTCAAGGTGATTCCTTCAAAAGAAAGGGACGGAGTCCGTTTTTTAGTTGAAGCATTATTTGTTTTATTAGGCATGATTTTTGGAGCTGCTTTTTCATGGATGCATTCCAATGGGATTTTTTCCTTGAAAACCATGTCTTTACTTGCACTTTTACTTTCTTCAATGACATTTTACATTGCCTGGAAAACAAGGCAGTTATATCTTGATGAATTGATAAAATGTATTGCCTTTGGTGTTCAGGATTTAAAAGAAGAGGCAGACTCTCTTATAGGCAGGTTTCTTCCTGAAACTTTTGTATCCAGACTTTTTTCTTTGCTGCATCATCCAGATGACCGAAAAAGAACCCTTGCACTTGAAATGGCACAGCATCTTGAGCCAGTAACTCTTGCACCATGGATTGAGGGGTTGATTCATGATTCCTGTGTTGATGTGCGGATAAGTGCCATAAAGTATTGCATGCACCTCGATAAAAAACATTATAATCAAGATATTGTACTGGCCTGCCTGACTGATGATGTTCCAGAAGTTCGTGCTGCTGTTATTAGCATATTGCCTTATATGAATATTGGACCTGACAGGCTCTATGATGCACTTGAAGATCGTTTCACCTGTAAGTGCAGAGGTTATTTAGGTGAGGCATCGGTTTTAACTATTGATGTTTGTGATATAAAACGGTTGTGCAGCCTGTATCCCGGCATTGCTCAAGGTTTGATTAAATCAATGAGCCAGAGGATAAGAAAACTTGAACAAATGATTATAACAATGGCATGACGGATTTTGGGCTGAAGTTAAATAAAGCAAATTTGGAAAGCCCGCACGGTTTCATATTTTTAAATATAATAAGCTGTATTCATTGCGTATTTGTTAATATAAAAATATGAAACTCTCAATTCAGGTTCAATTTTAATTTGAATGATTAAAACTTTAAATTTTATAATTTGAATGTATTTTTTTTGTTGAACCAATATATTTTTATGCTATATATGAATAAGTGTTCAAATGATAATATATTGGTGGATTATGAATTTAGCTGTAGATATTTTAAAAGAATTTTTTTATTTTTTAATGGAAGCCTCTCCATACATGCTTCTTGGTTTTTTTGTGGCTGGACTTTTAAAAGCCTTTCTTCCAGATGATTTTGTAAAAAAACATATTGGATCAGGCAAAAAATCTGGAATCTTAAAAGCCTCTGCTTTTGGTATCCCAATACCTCTTTGCAGCTGCGGAGTTGTTCCAGCAGCTGCTGGAATAAGGAAACAGGGAGGAGGTAAAGGTTCTGTTGTGTCTTTTCTTGTTTCAACACCTGAAACAGGAGTAGATTCAATTGCAATTACCTATGCAATGCTTGGGCCTGTGATGGCTGTTATAAGACCAACAGCAGCTTTTATTTCGGCTTTGTTTACAGGTTTTCTTGTACATTTTTTTGGGGGAGATAAAAATGATATTCAAGAGGGATTAAGTATTAAATCAAATTGTTCTTCTTGTTCCTGCTGCGGTCATTCTCATTCAGTCAATGAAAATAATTTTTCTAATTTAAAAAATCATAACCATTCATTTTTGGTTCAAAATAAAGAAAATTTTAATAATTCATGGTATTTGAAATTAAAAAACGCAATGAAGTTTGCTTTTATTGATCTTATTTCTGATATTTCTCTATGGTTTATAATTGGTGTTTTTTTTGCCGCAATTATATCTGTTTTTGTTACTCCGGAAATGGTTCAGGCAGTTTCAGATAAAAACAGGTTTTTTGTAATGGCTGCAATGCTTGGAGTTTCAATTCCTTTGTATGTATGTGCATCTTCTTCAACTCCAATAGCAGCAGCTTTTTTAATGACAGGAGTTTCCCCTGGTTCAGCATTGATTTTTTTGCTGGCTGGACCTGCTACAAATGCGGCCTCATTTAGCATGATCAGCAAAATCATTGGGAAAAGATCTGCAGTTATTTATTTGGTTGGAGTAATGGTTTCTTCTGTTATTTCTGGCATTGTTACTGACTGGATTTTTTTAAACTGGCCTTTTTCAATTTTTACATCTTCTAATGAAACAATTTCAGAACCAGGATTTTATATAAAATTGATTTCAACAATAGTTTTGTCATTTTTTTTAGTTTATCCCTTTATTTCAAAAACTTTAAAAATGATAAAAAACAATAATTAATAGGAAAAAAACAGTTTTAGCTTAGTCATATTTACAGTATGAAAAACTTTAACCTGGCAAGGCAGGATTTGAACCTGCGATCTGCTGAAGAGATATTTTCTCCAACCCCGCTGCCAACTGCGACCATCAAGCCGGGCTTTTATATAAATTTAACCTTTCCCATAACGAATGTCAACAATCTGAAACAGAGGAGATAAGGGGGTAAAAAAATATGAACTGGGATATTATTTCCAAAGATAAGGGCTGCTGACTGGTACTTTGACAATCTTGATCCTGCTTGCTTATGACCTGGGTAAGGAATGAAGATAAGTGGATAAAGGTCCTTATTAACCTGGACTACAACATTGGTAAAAAATACCCTCTTTGTACAAACCATATTGTTACAAGCGGAATATCTCAAAATGAGAATATTGATGGAGCTGGAATGATTGGCCGAAAACGAGAATTTTTTGTTCAGTTCAAGGAAGATGAAAAATTTAACCTTTAGGATACATTAAGTATTTTGAGGATTAAATTTTGAATCTGACTTAAGAATGGACAAAAAAGGCCGTTTTCGTTCAACAATTATTTAGGAAATGGCCAAAAAGATATTTTTGTGCATTTCAAAATTAAGATTAAAATGATTTAAAAATTAAATATTTTTTTTAATAATTTAATTTGAATTTGTAAACTAAGTTTATATAAAAATTTATATTGATTTTAGATAGATAGGCAATGTATTATATAAAGAATCAATTTTATATAACATGTATTCAATTTTCATTTCTGATGTTTTGTCATATTTCCCAATTTTCATGCGATTAGTGTTAAGTTGCTACTTTTTATTAAAAAAAGGAGGGCATTATGAATTTAGAAAATTATGAAAAAAATGAGAGGAGAAAAGTGTGCTTCAGAAATGAGCAGGGTGGGTATTTTGTTTATGATGAAAGGGATAAAAGAAGAATGAATTTCCATGAGTCTTTTACATTTAGAAGAAATCTTGATGGGGAGATATATAAGGCAAAGGTTTTTGATATTTCAAACCATGGAATGAGTTTTATCTCAGATTATCCTTTTTTAAAAGGAACTACACTTTATTTTTCCAGTGGTGATAAAATTGCTGAAGATTATGAAAAGGGAAGTGTTGTGTGGGCAAAATTTTATCAGCCTTTTTCTTCAAGATATCCAAGATATAGAATAGGAGTTGAATTTGATTGATTATTTTGATTTTCAGATTAAAACAGGGCCAAAAAAAGACCCTGTTTTAATTGATATTTCGCTGGCTCTCGTTTCCAGTATCAAAAAATGAATCAAGATAATCTTTTGTATTTTTTTCAGATTTTCTCATAAGAGAAAATACCTCGCTTCCATTTTTAATTTCATTTGTCATAAGATGAAAACTCTGCGAAAGTCCTGTATATACGCAATTGATTTCTCCAGCATATTTTTTTGCCTCATTTTCTGCCATCATCATAGCTTCCTCAAATGAGGATGTTTCCCAAACAGTTATTCTTTCTTCATAAATAAATTTACCTAATAAATCTTTGTGTTTAAATATACATCTTACAGAATAAAGTTCTTTTGTCATTTTGTTTCCTCACTAAAAAAAGACTGCTTCACTTGTTGATTTGTACTTGGATTGGGACAATGCGTTTTTTGCATGCTCAAAAAGTGCAAGAGGTTCTTTTTCATTTTCAAGGCAGGCTATACCTGTTGAAATTGTTATTTTTATTTTTTTATTTTTAAATTTATATGTTTTTTTGGAAGTTTTTTCAATAAGTCGTTGGGCAAGTGAAAAAGCACCGTATTCATCAGTTGAAGGAAGGATAAAGCTGAATTCATTATTAGAAGTTCTTTCTACATAATCTCCTGCCGGGCGTATTTCATTTTGGCATGATATTAAAAATTCATCTGAAATTAATTTAGCTGTTTTATCTCCGAGATTTTCTCTGATTTTGTCAAATTTGTTTATTTCTGCTACAAGAACAGATAGTTCACTTGAATATCTTTTGCTTCTGTAAAATTCATCATTAAGATGAATTGAAAATGATTTTATTCCATCTTCTGATAGGGTTTTCATGGCAGGCATATGTAATATGTTGTTTTCCTGCACTTTTTCATATTCTATTTTATCTTTTGTAATATCTTTTTTTAATTTGTCCATTCCATTTTCCAGAAAATAAGCTTTTCGCAATAATCTGGAAATTTTGATATATGAGAAAAAACCTCCAATGTTTGAAACTAATAAAATTGTTGAAATGGTTAAAACCTGATTTTGGGAGATATTGTTATAATAATAATTTGCTAAAATAAAAATAACAGCTGAACTTATGCAGCCAAAGGCTATGAGCCAGATTTTAAAATTATAAAAAAAATAAAAAAAGGCTGTTAAAAGTACAATAGCTGAAAGATATATCCCTGTGGTATCATTTTTTATAACATTTTCGGCAGTTATATATAAGCTAGTAGAAATTATGAACACAGATGTAATAAGTGAAGATGACATTATAAGTGACTGAGTTAGGTTAAAAAGTATCAAAAATACACCGCTGAGAAAGACCATGGATTTCAGGGTCAGAAGAACTATAAAATCATCTGTTAAATTAAAAAGAATTATTTTTTTGAAATCAATTGAAAATGACGCGACAATTATCAATAAAGTTATAAAAATTATTGGCCTTATTTGTTTGGGCCAAGTTGAAATCAAAAAATTGTTTTCAAGTTTATTGTTAATAAATTCGCCATTTAGAGAAATAAGTTTATTTTCCAAGACTGTAAGCTCCTATGATAATATTGAAATTAATTCTTTTTTTGCAAAAAACATGAATCAATCAAATTTACCCTTTTAAAGATAAAAAAGGCTTAAATTGTACAAAAAAGGCCAGACTTTCAGTTTTGTTAGACTAATATTAGGTAAATAAAATTATTTTATCAAACTAAAGTCAGATAAATTTTTATATTTATAATTTGTAATTTGAAAATTAACTTAGTTTGATAAACAATGTTTTTTTAAATGGTTATAGTATACTTAAATTTTATAAAATATCAAATATTGAATGTGAGTTTTGATGTTTTATTTATTCAAAAACAGGTATTTTAGAAAGAATTGACTTTATTTCACCCTCAATTTTAACTGGTTTGCCTGATTTATCTGCAACAACAAAAGTAACATCAGCCTGTGCTATAATTTCATTTGAATTTTTTTTTACAATCTGCTGGCGAAATGCTGCACTTTTATTCCCAAATTTTAAAAGCCCTGATTTTACAATTATAATATCATGGATTTTGGCCTGGCCCATGTAGGAAAGATTTATATTTACAACAAAAAAAGAGTATTTGCTTCCTGAAAAAAAATGATCTGGAAGATGATCCTCAAAAAGCTGCCATCTTCCTTCTTCAAAAAATTCCAGATATCTGGCGTTATTAACATGGCTGTAAAAATCTACATGATATCCTCTTATTTTGATTTCTGGTTCCATTTTCTTCCCCAAATAAAAAGGTTTTTAATTAAAAATTAATTTGAAAACAAAAATTTTGTAAGTTTTAAAATTAAAAAAATTATTCTTTTTTTAACTCAGCAATTGAAGCACCCCAAAAACCTGATGATGGTGAAGCTGTTTTAAAACTTTTTACATAAGGATTATTTTTTAGTATTTTTTCGACTCTTTTTTTTAAAATCCCTTTTCCTTTGCCGTGAATAATTCTCACTTCAAGTATATTTTGTTTTACGCACTGATAAATGTATTCATTAACAAGCTCATCAACTTCTTTTGGATTGAAATTGTGAAGGTCAAGTTCATTTGTAATTTCAATATTAACAGGTTTATTTAAGTAAAAATTTTCCATATAAGAGCAAGTATTCCGGCTGTTAAAAAAAAGCTTTCAGTTATAAGATCATCAAAAAAGCCAGGCTGAATTTCTTTTTTAGAGTTTAAAAGAATAAACAAAAAAGAAATTGCAGGATAAATTATTAGAAAATATCCAAATTTTGAAATTATTCCTGTAAATGATGAAATAAAAAGAAGAAAAATCATTGATAAAAGAAGATATTTTATAAAATCAGAAGTTCTTTTTTCACCATATAAAATTGGAATTGTAATTTCTCCTGCTATTTTATTTCCCTGAATTGCAAGAATATCAAACCAGATTGTCCTGAAAAATGCCATTGATGCACAAAAAACAAATACAACAAAAATTCCTGGTATTTTGGAAAAACTGAAATCATCTCCCGAAAATATTGGAAGAATTGTGCAAAGCATTCCCCAGGCTCCTGCAATAAGTACTGCCTTTGAACCTTTTATTTTGCTTAAGGGTTCAAAGCCGTTTGTAATTTTTGGGATGTTTACAATTGGCAGTTTGTAGCAAAGACCTGCAACAGTCATTATAAGGACAGCAAGAAAAGGAAGTACACCAAGGGAAAATGAAATCCCAATGCATAAAAATGCTGCAAATACAGCTGCTAAAAACAAAGGGAATTTGTATTTTTCATACATTTTTGCCTTTTGTGGATCATTGAATTTGTCAGAATCTATAAGTGTGAGGTTATTTATTGTATGAATAGAAAATATATATAATGATGCAGTAATTATAGTTGAAAAATAAAGTGGAGATATATCAAGAAGAACTGCTGAGGCAGTTGTTAAAGCTCCGGCTCCAGCCGCAAGAAGAATATTTGAGCGGAAAAGGAATTTTAAAACTATAAAGCAGCAAAGCAGAGCACTTTTTTGTTTTTTTAACCTAGCTATTTTTATTGCCCTGTAAACTTGTGATATTACCCAGTTAGGTGTTGAAGCTCCAGCTGTTATTCCGATTTTTTTTTGAGATGCAATAAAATTCATATCAAGTTCTGATTCATTTTCAATATGAAATGCAATCTTTCCTTCCTGTGAAGCGACTTCTTTTAGTCTTTTGGTATTTCCGCTGGTTTTTCCTCCCACAACTACTACGGCATCAACTTCTTTTGATATTTCTTTTATTTCCTTCTGTCTTTTTTCTGTTGAATCGCAAATTGTATTGAAAAATTTATATTCTGGATATTTTTTTGCTATTGTTTTTTCAAGTTCTTTATAAAATCTTGTGTTTTGTGTTGTTTGTGCAACAACTATGGCTTTTTCAAAACAAGGGAGTTTTTCAAACTCTTCAATTGAATTGATTACATGCCCTTTTTCTCCTGCATATCCTAAAAGGCCGATAACTTCAGCATGGTCATGGTCTCCTGCAATTATTACATCATAGCCCTTGGCTGAATGTTTTTTTATGATAGCCTGAACTTTTATAACTCTTGGACATGTTGCGTCAACTACCTGAAATCCTGCCTGTTCAAGCTTTTTTTTAGATTGTGGAGGGATTCCGTGGGCTCTTATTATTATAGTGCCTTCACCCTTTTCAGGTATTTCTTCAATACACTCTATTTTTTTGTCTTCAAGGAGCTTTAAAACCTGGGGATTATGAATGAGCGGACCAAATGTAAAAATTTTTGTTTGTTTGTTTTTTATATTTGCTTCATCAAGTGCAATTTCAACGGCTCTTCTGACTCCCATACAGAAGCCGGCTGTTTTTGCAATAACAATATCGTCTTTCATTTTATCCTGTCTTTAATTTTTGTTCTGAATTGAGTTAAGATATTCAAAAATTTTATTTAATTCATTTTCATCTCTGAAATTTATTTCAATTTTACCTGTATTGTTTTCTTTAGCTGAAATATTTACCTTTGTGCCCATTAGATCTGAAAGTCTTACAGCCATGGTTTTGTATTCGGCAGGCGGAATGTAAGGCTTTTGCTTAGTGCTTAAATCATTTTCATTAAGCCGTTTTACTAGATTTTCTGTTTCTCTTACGCTGAGTTTTTTGTCCAGAATTTCATAAAAAACCTTGTTTTGAACAAATTCATCCTTTGCTCCAAGAAGAGCCCTTGCATGGCCTCCTGAAATAAGGGAATCCTCAATGGAATCAAGAATATTCTCAGGCAGGTTCAAAAGCCTCATTGTATTTGCAATGGCTGATCTGCTTTTACCAACTATCTGAGATAATTCTTCCTGGGTTCTCTTAAACTCGGTAATAAGCCTTTTATATGCTTTTGCTTCTTCAACAGGGTTTAAGTTTTCCCTTTGAATATTTTCAATAATTGAAATCTGAAGCATTTGTTCATCTGTAATTTCTTTTATGATTACAGGTATTTCTTTGAGTCCTGCAATTTTGGCAGCTCTTGCTCTTCTTTCACCTGCAATTATTTCATATTTGCCATCTTCATTTGATTTTTTTCTAACAAGAACTGGCTGAAGAATACCATGTTCCTTTATTGAATGGCTCAGCTCTTCAATTTCTTCCTCACTGAATTTTGTCCTTGGCTGATAGGGATTTTGCACAAGCTGATTTAAAAAAAGTTTTGATAAATCTTTTTTTTCCTCTTTTTTTTCTATTTCAGGTTCAATATCAGGGATCAATGATCCAAGACCTTTTCCAAGTCCTCTTTTTTTTACCAGATTTTTCTTTTTATCCATTATTAATTTCGGCCAGTATTGTTATTTGTTTTTTTTAATTATTTCTTTTGCCAGCTCCAGATAGCTTTTGGCACCAATTGATGAGGGATCATACATAAATATTGGAAGCCCGTAACTTGGAGCTTCAGAAAGTCTTATGTTTCTTGGTATTTTGGTTTTAAATACCTGATCCTTGAAATGACTTCTTGCATCCTCTTCTACCTGTGCTGAAAGATTTGTTCTTTTATCAAACATTGTCAGAAGAATTCCGGCAATTTTTAAATTTTTATTAATACTTTGCTTTACCCTTTTTATTGTCTGTAAAAGCTGGCTCAAGCCTTCTAGTGCATAAAATTCGCTTTGAAGCGGAATAAGTACATTGTCTGCACAGGCAAGAGCATTCAGGGTTAAAAGACTTAAAGACGGAGGACAGTCAAGAATAATATATTCGTAATTATCTTTTATTTTTTCAAGTACAGATGCAAGATAGGTTTCCCTGTTTTCTTCGGAAAGAATTTCTACTTCAAAACCTATAAGCTCAACCTTTGAAGGAATTATAAAAAGATTTTTTACTTCTGTTTCGCATAAAACCTCATTTGGTTCTGCAAGTCCTATAAGAAGATGGTATAAAGTTTTTTCAATGTCTGTTTTGTCTATACCAGAACCTGTAGTTGCATTACCCTGTGGGTCGCAGTCTACAATAAGTGTTTTTTTATTTGAAAGGGCCAGTGCTGCTGCAAGATTTACAGCTGTTGTGGTTTTGCCCACACCTCCCTTTTGATTTGCTATTGCTATTACCTGTGCCATAGTAAAATTCCTCTAGCATAAATATTTGAATTTTGGAATAATTAACTCCGGTGGTTTTTCAGTATAAGATTTAGGGTGTCTATTTCAAGTAAAAAGGAATAAAGATGAGATTTTATTTTTTTACTGTCTCAGTTTGTATAATGATTTCTTTGGTTTTTATCAATCCCCATTTTTCATATTCTTTAACTGTAAAAGAAGAAAATGAACTTGGAACTGAAGTTTTGAATCAGATAAAAAGAGCCTATCCAATTGTAGATGATTATTATGTGGACAAATATTTGAATGATCTTGGACAGATAATTGTAAAAAATTCAGATAACAGGCTTTTTGATTTTAAATTTTTTGTTATCAAAAACAGCGTATACAATGCTTTTGCAGTTCCGGGAGGATATATATTTGTCCATACAGGCCTAATTGCAGCCATGGAAAAGGAATCTGAACTTGCAGGTATTTTAGCCCATGAAGCAGCCCATGTTACTTCAAGGCATATTGCAAGCCAGGTCGAAGATTCAAAAAAAGTCTCACTTGCTGCACTTGCAGGAATAGCTGCTGGAATTGCTATAGGAATGAGCGGAGGTGATCCCAATGCTGTAATGGGAGTTATTGCAGGAACCCAGGCAGCAGGACAATCTGCAATGCTTTCATATTCAAGGGAGCATGAAAGAGAAGCAGATAAAAAAGGCCTTATTTTTCTTACAAAGGCAGGATATTCTCCGGAAGGTCTTTTAGATATTTTAGGGAAAATAAGATCAAAGGAATTTTATACAGAGGACCAGGCACCTGTATATTTAAGAACACATCCGGGCACAACTGAAAGAATTGAATATATTTCATCATTTATAGAAGACAACAAAACTCTTGTAGAAAATTGCCAAGATGGTGAAAAATGTATTTTCAGCAGATTCAACAAGGTAAAAATTAAAATTACAGCTCTTTATGAAGACAAGATTTTTGCACTTAAAAGATTTGCTGAAATGGAAAAAGACCCTGAAAAAAGACCTGGTGCCTATTATGGTCTTGCTCTTCTTTCAATGAAAGAGGCTGATTATGAAAAATCAGAAAAGTATTTTTCCCTAGCCTTAAAATTCAATGCACTTGATTCTGAGCTTTTGTTTGACTATGGCAATGCACTTTTTTTAAAGGGTGATTTTGAAGGTGCATTGAAAAAATTCAATACAATCAAGGCACATGGTGTTGATTTTCTGGAACTTGATCTGCTTTGCGGAAGATCATTTCTTGGTACAGGACAATTTGTTGAGGCAAAAGAGCTTTTTGACCTTCTTGTATTAAAATACCCTGATACTGATTATCTCTGGTATTACAGAGGGATAGCAAATGAAAAGGCCGGATATGAAGGGCTGGCACATTTGAGCCTTGGGAAATACCATGAACTTAAACATCAAAAAGATTTAACTCTTTTTCATTATAAAAAAGCTGTTTCCCTTCTTAATGAAGATCAAAAAAAAGAAGCACAGAAAATGCTTGATGATTTTTTGGCTAAAGGCAGTAAAAAAAAGAAAAAGCCTGAAAAAGACAAAAAAGAAAATGATAAAGATAAAGACAAAGAGGCTTAACAGCTTTTTTATGTTCAAATTAATTATTTACAAAAAATATATTTCTTATTAGAAAATTTTAATAAAAAAATTTATCAACCTATGTAGTGATTGGCCGAAAACGAGAATTTTGTTTCAGTTTAAGTGAAAAATTTAACCTTTAGGATACATTGAGTATTTTAAGGATTAAAATTTGAATCTGACTTTAGAATGAACAAAAAAGGCGGTTTTCGTTCAGAAGCTATGAACAGCAGGAAATCTGTATGAAACATTTATCTGTTCTTTTATTTTGTCTTTTTTTCATGTTTTCATGTTCATCAAAAGAAAGTAAGTCCAAAATTGATTTTCCCCAATGGTATTTTAAAATTGTTTCATCTGATTTCATAATTAGAGGCACAGGAGCAGGGCTTACATTTAAAGAAGCCCAGGCAGAAGCCTTTGCAAAAATTTCCTCCCAGATAAATGTAATGGTTGAAGAAGAAATAGATATTATTAAAAAACGTCAGGGAACAGAGATTGCATCCTATGCAAAGCAGCAGATAAAAATTGGTTCACAAAATAAAATCAATAATGCAAGGCTTTTAAAATCTGAAATTAAAAATAATTTTTATTTTACAGCCTATGAAGTTGATTCAAGGCCTTTTTATATGATTCTTGCTGAAAAAATTAAAAATAGATTTGAAAAAGATTTTGATATTATTCCCAAAAATTTAAAATTTACAGGCAATCCCTTAATTATTTCATCGCATGCTGCAAAACAGATAGAAAAAACATTTGTAAATTCAGGCGGCAAAGGTACAAAAGAAGTTTTTTTAAATCTTGAAAGGAAAAATAACTCCTGGATTTTAAGTTCAGGTGCTGATTTTGTTTATGTACCAGAAATTTTTAATGTTTTAAATTTAAAAAATAGCGGTGATGGACTTGTTAAATTAAGCCTTTTGGACAAAAATCTGAATAAAATTTCAAACAGGCTGCAAAATGAAAAGCAGTTCAGATTTTTGATAAGCACAAAGGAAAAATCAGGTTTTGTTTCTGTTTTTAATCTTTATTCAGATGGAAGGGTAAGTATTTTAGCAGAAAATTTAGAAGTTAAAGAAAATACTCTTTTTTATCCGGTCACTTCCTCTGAAAATATTTTTGAGGCAGGTCTGTTGGAAAAAGGCCATGCAGTTTTAGATTATTATATTGCAGTTTATTCAAAAAATCCCGTTAACTGCATAAATTTCAGAAAGGCAGGGTGCTCTCTTGCACAAGGAGAAGGAGCATATCTTGCTCACGGGCTTGCAGACCTTCTTTATTCCTCTGATGTTGATTCTTTTTACTGCCTTGCTGTTGAAACTGTTCCCTGAAAAATAAGCTTTATTGTTTAGAGCTATTCACTTTAAAATTTAGAAAAAGCCAGTTTGCTTACGGATACTGGCTTTTTTCTGAGCCATATTTTTTAATTCATCAGAGCTTAATTTTTTTCTGCCGGAACTGAAAAAATTGTTTTGCGGTCAATCACTAAGAGATATATTTATCGCAGATTTTTTTGAATAAATGTTTTTACAGTCATATTGGGAATCTTGAGTCTTATTTGTAAATATTCGGTCTCTTCCGCTATTGTAAGAAAACCAAAATAATATAAAAACGATAATAAAAACTTTCTGTCATTTGATGTATCAGCAACCATATAATCCACAGCAAAATTGTTGACTATCCACGAAATAACGCCATTGTCTTCTTTTTCAATTAAATTAACTATCAGTTCTTTGCCGTATTCAATGTTTGCAATATAATTAAGTTTTGCATGATCTGTAAAAAAGCTGGAATCCATCATCTCTTTTGGATATTTGCCTTTTTTTGTAAATTCTTCAAAAAAATAGATACACATTGCAGGATTATAAATAAATTCATCAGACTCAGTGGAAAACATATAGCCGTTATAATAGGTTTTCATTATATTTAAGGCTTCATCTGTTTTTTCTTTTGGAAGGTTATTTCGGCTTATAATATTTTCAATCTCTTCTTTTATTTCATGTTCTCTGAATCCGCACATATCATTAAATTCTGGAAGAAAGTGTATATTTTGAGCTATATTGTATCCGCTTGTAACATCACTTAAAACAACAGGTAAAACTCCGGTTATAAAAACCCTGTCAAACATATCCTGGGAAGTAGAAGCTTTTACAGTTTTAAAAAGAGTTCTTAAAATACCTTCTTTATTAACATTATCTTCGTATTGTTCTTTTTTGTCTGAAGAAGCCGTTATTATTGTGTTTGTGAAATTGTCGTATTCGTCTATTAAAAGGTAAATTGGGTGTCTGTGTTCTTTTATTGAATTTAAAAGAGAGTTTATTGAATATAGAGCATTCTGGTAATTTATATTCACATTTTTAAATTCAAATCCCATCAAATTATAGTACTTTATGAAATTTTCAATTTGTCCGTTTATGTGATTAAACAAAGATTGTTTTACTTCATCTGAGTTTCCTGTTGCATCCACACAGGAAAAATCCCACCTCAAAATAAAATAAGAATTTCTGTATGGAGTAGGATTTTTTCCAATTTTTAAATGTCCAAATATTTTTTGAAAATCATCTTTTTTTGCAACATCATAATAATTTTCAAGCATGGAAAGTAAAAGACTTTTTCCAAAACGCCTTGGCCTTATAAAAAGCTGTGATTGTGAATTTTCAATTAAAGGAATTTTATCTGTTCTGTCGCAGTAAAAATAATTATTTTCAATAACTTTTTTAAAATCTGATATTCCGTATGGGTATTTCATTTTGGCCTCAAATTTTATGTTTTTTTTCATAACTTTATAGCAGCAGGAACTATTTACTTCAATATTATAAATTTCTCATCTTCCTTGAACTGAAACAAAATTCTTGTTTTTGGGCAATCACTAAATAGTTTTTGACTGGCTGCCAGGCTACTGCTTGACAAGAACTGCTAATAAAATTAATTTAAAAATTATAGATAATCTATTTATCGGAGTGTTAATGCCAGCTATCAGTATTTTTTACGGTATTGTTATTCAGATGTTCTGGAAGGAGCATCCGCCTCCACATTTTCATGCCTTATATGCTGAGCATGAAGCGTTGATTAATATTTATACTTTGGAGGTAGAGGAAGGTTTTTTACCAAAACGTGCGATGGCTATGGTTCTTGAATGGGCTGATGAACATCGTGCAGAATTAATGGAGGCATGGAATCAATGTGTGCAAATGCAGTTACCAAAAAAAATAGCACCTCTGTCGTAGAACCGTCAATTACACCATGTATGCCATGGCGTGTGCAGCATTTTGAGATACTTCACAATTATAGAATTTTTGTTCGTTTCCTAGATGGGCTGGAAGGGTATATAAATATGAAACCTTTTTTGTTTTCTGACGGTGCAGGTGTTTTTACCAAATTACGCGATAATGAGAAATTTTTTCAGGCAAGTCTTGTATATGGTGCGGTTACCTGGCCGGGGGAGCTTGATCTTTCGCCTGATGCCATGTATGAGCAAATAAAAGCCTTTGGCGAATGGACTTTGTAAGACTCATTTCAAATTTTATTAAATCAAGGGTAATTTTAATGAAAAAAATAAATTTTTTGTTTTTGATTATTGTTTTTTTAATTCCAGGGTATTCATTTTCATGGTTTGAAAATGATTTTGAACCTGTATGGCAGGATTCCGGTTCAGGTTTTGTTTCATCAGAAGACAAATTTACCAATTTTCTTGGAATGGAGTTTGTTTATATAAAACCCGGAACATTTATGATGGGTTCACCCTCATCTGAATCTGGACGTTACGATCATGAAAAGCAGCATAAGGTTACCTTGACAAAAGGTTTTTTTATGCAGACAACTGAAGTAACTCAAGCACAATGGAAAAAGGTTATGGGAAATAATCCTTCAGATTTTAAAAACTGCGGAGATAATTGTCCTGTAGAGAATGTTTCATGGTATGGTGCAAAGGATTTTATAAGAAAACTTAATAATAAGGATAAAAATTTTACTTACCGCCTTCCAACAGAAGCTGAGTGGGAATATGCTGCAAGGGGTGGAACTACTACCCCTTTTTATTTGGGGAACTGTCTTTCAACAAAAGAGGCAAATTATGATGGAAATTATCCTTTATCAGGATGCAGTAAAGGTCAGTACAGAAAAACAACAATTCCGGTAAAAAGTTTCAGTCCAAACAAATTTGGCCTTTATGATATGCATGGAAATGTATGGGAATGGTGTGAAGACTGGAAAGGAGATTATCCATCAGGTCATGTAACAGATCCTTCCGGGCCTGGGTCGGGCTCTTACCGTGTGCTTCGCGGCGGCAGCTGGAGCTACGATGCCAGGAGCTGCCGCAGTGCCAACCGCTACTACTTTTCGCCGGGTTATACCGACGACTCTCGCGGTTTCCGGCTGGCTGCCTTTCGAGGCCGGCATTAATAATAAACAATCTTTCCCTGCCGGATTCGGAGTGCGGTATGTTATAAAACCCCGCACGGAGATATCCGGCAGGGAAAGATTGTAGAGAAAAGATTGGAGTTCCAGGGACACCTTACTCAATTAAAGTCAATAAAAATAAAAAAGGGAAATAACAATGATATATGTAAAACCAACCTCAGATATTTTCATAAAATATTTATTTGGAAAAGTTGAACACAAAAGCCTTTTAATTGACTTTTTAAATTCAGTTCAGGAAAAGATGAACTTTTCACTTATTAAATCGGATATAAAGTTTTTATAAAAATTATACCCTGTAATAGGGGTGCAGGAAAAAGGTGAAATATGAAAAAAATCACATTGATTAAAGCCTTGATTTTATTTTTTTTAATATCTCCTGTTTATGCACGCTCAGATGATTCATTGTGTGAAGCTGCAAAAGATATTGCAAAAAAGGCTGAGGAGCTTTCCAAAAAGGACAAAAAAGAATCCCTTACCTTATTTATCAAGGCAAAAAGACTTTGTGACAGGCCTGAATATGATTATAATCTGGGCATTGCATACTGGAGATACGGAGCTTCTGAAAAGGCTGTGGGATCAATGTATGGGGCAGTTTCAAAAAAGAAAAATCCCAAATGGCTCAATAACCTTTCTTTTATGCTCATAAAAACCGGAAAAAATAAAAATGATGCTTTAAAATTTGCAGGTGAGGCATATGAATCTGATAAAAACAACCCTTCATATGCAGAAACCTTTATTCAGGCAAATTTGTATTATGGCAATGAATTTGAGGCTGTAAAACTTGCAAAAAATTTTTATGAAAAATGGCCTTCAAGTGAAAAAATTTCAGATATAAAAAATATTGCCTATGAAAAATATCTTACAAAATATCTCACTTATATAAAAAACAATGATTATGAAAAAGGAATTGCAGGACTTGAAAAGGCATCTGATATAATACCCGGAGCTGCAAGGGGATATGCCTTGTCTCTTTTAAGTTCAGGAAAAAATGAAGAGGCACTTCATGCTGCATCAGAAGCAGAAAAAAAATTTAAAAACAAAGACGAGGTAAAAGGCCTTTTTGATGAAATTTCAAATAAAACAGTAAAGAAATTTTATGAGGAATTTCAGGCCGGAAATGAAAAAAAGGCAATAGCTCTTTCAAAAAATTTTGCAGATAAATATCCTGATTCAAAAATCGCAAAGGAAACATACAATAGAATTTTAAATGCCTTTATAAATGCAGCAGATGTTTTAGTTCCGGATTCTGTTCAGATTGTTCAGTCCGAAAAAATAAACAAGGATTCAGATGCAATTCTTGCTTCATTATTTGAAAAATCAAAACCTGATGAAAACAATTATGACCTTGTAAGTGACATTGAAAAAAATATTCCAAAAACAAAAATCAGAAATTCTGATGGAGTTGCAGTTGTAATAGGCAATAGACGCTATGAAAAATATAACAAAGGTATAAAAGATGTGGTTTATGCAGAGCGTGATGCTGCTGTAATGAAAAAATACCTCATAAATACACTTGGTTTTGAAGAGGAAAACATAATTTATCATCTCAATGCAACAAGCGGTGATTTAAGGGATATTTTTGGTACAAAAGAAAACAGAAACGGAAAACTTGCAAGATATATAAGGGAAAAAAGGTCTGATGTTTTTATCTATTATTCAGGCCACGGGGCTCCAGGGCCAAAAGGTGACAGCTCCTATCTTGTGCCTGTTGATGCAAGTGCTGATTTTATAGCAAACAACGGCTACAGTCTTGATCTTTTTTATGAGCAGATAGATAGTCTTGAAGCAAAATCAGTTATGGTTGTTCTTGAATCGTGCTTTTCAGGAGATTCGGATGCAGGGCCTTTGTTTGCAAATATCAGTCCTGCACTTGTTAAAAATATAAGTCCTGTTGAAAATGTAAAAAATGCCTCTGTTTTTTGCAGTGCAGATAAAAATCAGGTTGCAACCTGGTATCCAGAAAAAAGACATGGGATGTTTACATACTTTTTTTTAAAGGGACTTTCAGGAAATGCTGATAAAAACAAAGATAATCAAATAAGCGTAAATGAACTTTATGGTTATTTATCCGGTGAAGTAAAATACTGGGCAGGAAGAAAATCGAACAGAACTCAGACCCCTGTTTTCAAGGGAGATACAAAAAGGATTGTTGCTGTTTTAAAGTGATTTTGTAATTACTGAGCTGTAAACTTACAAAAAAGCCATTTTTTTTCAAAGGAAGGGATGGTGTGTTTTTTATGTACCGGTTTCAGGAGATGGCTTTTTTATCTCCTGTCTCGGAGCTTAAGCGAAAATGAGGCTTAGAAAAAATGCACCAGCCGTTCCCATTCTAAGCTGAACTCAAAAACGTGCAATTATTTTATGATATAAAAAAGGCTCAAGATATTTCAGGAGCCTTTTTTTTTAATAACAGAAATAAATTTATTTAAATCTTGTCAAAATGTGAAAATTTCATTGTAAAAGTAGCTCTTCCCTGTGAAGAAGACCTTAAATCAGTTGAATATCCAAAAAGTGAAGAAAGGGGAGCTTTTGCCATGATTTCCTGAACTCCTGTCTTTGGATTTATGGCTTCAATTTTTCCGCCTCTGGAATTTAAGTTTCCAATAACATCACCCATGAATTCTTCAGGTACAAAAATTTCAACATCCATTATTGGTTCTAAAAGAAAAGGTTCTGCATTTGAAAGTGCATTTCTCAAGGCCATGGAAGAAGCAGCTTTAAGTGAAATTATTGTTGGAAATTCGTCTTTTCCTTTAAAATGACGAAGTTCAACAAGAGTGTCTGCAACAGGATATCCCATTAATGAACCGCTTCCAAGGGCTTCCATTACTGACTGTTCAACATGCTGATTTATAAATGCCTGGAGTTTTTCATCTTCAAGCCTGATTTTTGATTCAAACCTGTTTCCTTCTCCCCTTGGAAGAGGTGAAACCTTTACATCAACTTCAGCATAATGATTTGTGCCGCCGATTTCACGGTCAAAAACAGCCTTTTCAGTAACAGCCTTTGTTATTGCTTCCCTGTAAACAACCTGTGGCTTTCCAACACTTACATCGGTGTTAAATTCACGCATCATTCTGCTTACAATAATGTCTAAATGAAGTTCTCCCATTCCAGATAGGATTATCTGTCCTGTTTCCTCATCTATTTTTGTTTTAAGGGTTGGATCTTCAGACACAAATTTATCAACAACCTCACATAGCTTATCCTGATCTCCATGGGTTTTTGGCTCAATTGCAATGGAAATTACAGGCTCATATGAATCAATTCTTTCAAGGAGAATTTTATTGTCTTCACTGCACAAAGTGTCTCCTGTGGTTGAAAATTTGGGGCCTACAACACCTATTATGCTTCCCGGGCCTGCTGATTCAATTTTTGTTCTCTTGTTTGCATGCATTATAAGAAGTCTTGAAATTCTTTCTTTTTTATCAAGAAAAGGGTTGTACACGTCTTTTCCTGTTTCAAGCTTTCCAGAATAGATTCTTGCAAATGAAAGTTTTCTTCCTTCAATGTATGAAACCTTGAAAATAAGTGCTGAAAGAGGTGCTTTTTCCTTTGGCTCAAATTTTTTCTTTTCCTTGGTTTCAGGATCAATACCTGCTGTCTGTTCAACATCAACAGGGCTTGGAAGAAAATCTATTACAGCATCAAGAAGCGGCTGAATTCCCTTGTTTTTAAGTGCTGAACCGCAGAATACAGGAACAAGTTTTAGCTCGATTGCAGCTTTTCTTATTGCTTTTTTAATCATTTCAGAGGGAACGATTTCTTCGGATAAAAACATTTCCATTATTTCATCGTCAAAATCAGCAGCCTTTTCAATTAGTTTTTCCCTGTATTTTAATGCCTCTTCCTCCATATAGTCAGGGATTTCTGTTTCATAAAATTCAGCTCCAAGTGAATCTGAATCCCATTCTATTTTCTTCATTTTAAGGAGGTCAACTACTCCGTCAAAATCGTTTTCACTGCCAACGGGAAGCTGCATGATAACAGGATTTGCACCAAGCTTTTTTTCCATCATTTCAACAGCACCGAAAAAATCTGCACCAACCCTGTCCATTTTGTTTATAAAGGCAAGTTTTGGAACCTTGTACTTATCTCCCTGTCTCCATACGGTTTCAGACTGTGGTTCAACACCGCCAACACCGCAGAAAACCGCAACTGCACCGTCAAGCACCCTAAGAGACCTTTCAACTTCTATGGTAAAGTCAACGTGACCTGGAGTATCTATAAGCTGGATCTGATGGTTTTTCCATTCACAGGTTGTAACAGCTGAGGTAATTGTTATTCCCCTTTGCTGTTCATCTTCCATCCAGTCCATGACAGCTTCTCCGTCATGAACTTCACCAATTTTGTGTGAACGTCCTGTATAGTACAGAATTCTTTCTGAAACTGTTGTTTTTCCGGCATCTATATGTGCCATGATTCCGATATTACGGAAATTTTCTATGTTTTTCTGCTGTTTGCTCATTTTACTATTGTCAGATTCTCTTTTAGTGGAAAACTCAAAGCTATGTGGCCTGCAAGGGTTTCAGCTTCATTTCCGTTTATTAAAATTTTAACTTCCTTAACTTCTTCAATATTTAAGGTGAGGGTATTGACTATGGAATAAATTGTCAATATCTCAGCCTGACTTCCGCCGGGATGGTTTTCTCTGATCTCTTCTGAAAAGTCAAGAACTGCAATCAGATTGTCCTGGATATATAATGATAAAAGTTTTGTTCCTTCTGGTATTGCACTCATTAGGCTGTTATTTGCCGGGCCTTTTAAAAGTGCTTCAATAATGCTCTGTGCAAATTTTCGAGTGTCAGAATTGAAAATAATTTTTTGTTTTTCGGCTTCAAGGGCTGAATTTTCTAAATTGGTAAAATATAAAAAAATTTCTTTTCCTTCAGCCTGTTTTTCAGGGATTTCAATTTTATAACTTTTTTTTTGTTTTGAATCTTTGTCTGTATTAAAAAAAAATACAACAGCACCAAAGACAAGAATAATTGATAATATTGAAATAAAAGCCGTTTTTTTAGAGAATTTCATGTTGCAGCCTGAAAAGTTTTGGTTGACAAAAAAGATTAAACATAAAAAAAAACTTTACCCTTGCCTAACTGGGTGCTAAGGACTTTTAAGCCGGGTAAAAAATCTTTACTAGATAACTATATAACCTGAAATTAATAGAATGATAATCAGTTTATGTCAAGTTAATGGATTTTATAAGGGGTGAAAATTTCTTATATTAATATTGTGTTTTTAAAGAATTAATGCTTAATTAGTCTGGTCTGGGAAAAGAGCAAATTTTGGGGGCAAAATTTTGATGAATTATTTGAAGCGGGCAAAAAATTTCAGCAAAACCGCAACAGAGTGGGATAAGCTGGTTCGTAAATTTATATGCTATGAAACACAGGCAGATAAAGAAAAATTGTTCTTCTACATGCAGCAGATTTTGTTCGGACTGCAGGAATTTCTCCACGATCATGTCGGCGTTACAGAGGCAATTGATTTAAAAAAACTTGCTCTGTCATACACGGACACAAACATTTCCGATATTCCAGAAAAAAAACTTACAGAAGTTATTTCTGAAATTATAGATGAAATTGCACCCCATGCTGTAAATGTATCATCTCCTTATTTTGTTGGACATATGACTGCTGCCATTCCTTCTTTCATGGTTATTTTAAAGGCACTTGTTGCTGCCTTGAATCAGAATGTCGTAAAGCTTGAAACATCAAAAGTTGTTTCTGTTATTGAAAGACAGCTTGCAGCAAAGGTTCACAGGCTTATCTATAACTTGGACGAAAAATTTTACAATGATAATGTCCAGTCTGTTGATACAACTCTTGGCTGTTTTACCGAAGGCGGAACTGCTGCAAACATGACAGCTCTTTGGGTTGCAAGAAATACTGTGCTTGGTCCAAAAGACGGATTTGACGGGGTTGAAAAGGAAGGACTCCCCAGTGCCTACAAGGCTTACGGTATAGAAAGGGCTGTTGTTCTTGTTTCCCAGAGAGGTCATTATTCTCTTACCAAGGCCGGCGGAGTTCTTGGAATAGGCAATTCAAATATAGTTCGTGTTGCATCTGACTGTGACGGAACAGTTCTTATAAATGATTTAAAAGAAAAAATTAATACCTTTACACATGACAGCAAAACAAAAATTCTTGCAGTTGTAGGTGTTGCAGGAACAACAGAAACAGGCCACATAGACCCTTTGTGCGAAATGGCAGATATCTGCAGAAAAAACAATATTCATTTTCATGTTGATGCTGCATGGGGAGGTCCTACACTTACAAGTGAAAAATACGCAAAACTTCTTAAAGGCATAGAGCTGGCTGATTCAGTTTCAATAGACGGACATAAACAGTTTTATATGCCAATGACATGCGGAATGGTATTTTTTAAAGATCCAAAACATATGGATGCAGTAGCATATTATGCAAAATACATAATAAGAAAAGGTTCTGTTGATCTTGGTATTAAATCCATTTCAGGCTCAAAGGAAGCAAATTCCCTTATACTTCACGGTGCATTCGAGCTTCTTGGCAAACGCGGTTATGGAATGCTCATAGATCACGGCATAGAACTTGCCGCTGAATTTGCTGACGAAATAAGAAAAAGGGAAAATTTACAGCTGGTAACTTCTCCAAAGCTTAATATCCTTACCTACAGATACTGTCCTACAAAAATAAAACAGGAACTTTTATCCAAAACCGGCAGAGAAAGAGCTGATATTCAGGAAATGCTCAATGAAATAAATATCAATATTCAAAGAATTCAGAGGGAAAGAGGAAAAAGCTTTGTTTCTCGTACAGCCCTTAAAAGAAAAGAAGATTCGGAAGAAATTGTTGTTTTACGAGCTGTTTTAATGAATCCCCTTACAAATATTGATATTTTAAAGGAAGTTCTTGATGAGCAGGAAGAAATATTTGAAAAACACTGCAAGTCAATGATTTAATTTTTTGAACAAGGTAAAACACTCCATGTTTGTGTTCAGGTTTTATTTAAAATTTAAGGCTTGTCAGTTGCCAGTGTCATTATTTCTTGCTTAGTGATTGGCCGGCAACTAGAATTTTTTCATTTGGCTGGTATTAAAGAATATTAGTTTTTAACTTATGTTTTTCAGTATTTGTCCACATGAATTTTATTAAGCTGATTTTTAACATAAGACATATCATGGCCTTTAACAGGATTTGCAGGAAAGCCTGTTCCAATAATTGATAAAACTCTCAAATTTTCAGGAATTTCAAGAATTTGTTTTACATAATCTTCAGCACTTAAATTTTTGTTATGTTCTCTTTTCCTTATCTGGCACCAGCAGCTTTTAAGCCCAAGGGCCTCGCATGCCAGCTGAATATAAATAGATGCAATTGATGAGTCTTCAATCCAAACATCACATTTTTCTGAATCTGCAGCAATTGTTACAGCAAGTGGTGCCGTTTTTAGAAACGAAGATCCATGTACTTTTGCATTTGAAAGCTTTTCAATAATAGTTTTGTCTGTTGTAAAAATAAATTCCCAAGGGTTAAGAGATCTTGATGAGGGAGCTCTTAATGCTGCTTCTTTTATTGAATCAATTAGTTTGGGATCAATTGTTGTATTTTGAAAAGATCTTGCACTTCTTCTGTTTCTGATTAAGTCAAAAAACATTTTTTTGTCTCCTTCTGACTAAGAGTTTAAGTTTTTCTTTTCCTTATTATTCAATATTGATATTAATAAATTTTTACATAACATTTTTTTTATATTTTTTAAACCTAGATACTTAATATACAGGTATATTATGGACAATTCAAAAAAAGCAGAAGAGTTTGCCAAGGCCTCGATTGAGGCAATAAGAGGTCTTGCTTCAAAAAAGATTGAAATGAATATTGAAAATCTTTCAAAAGAATTTTTGTTAAAAAAAGCTCTTTTTGAATCATTAGGTGAGCAGACCTTAGACAGATCAAAAGCCTTTTTAGAGCTGCAGGAAAAATACGAGCGACTTGAAAATCAGAAAAATCAGTTTTTCAGGGATTATGAAGAACTTTCAGACAAAAGAGAAAAAGAACGTGAAGTTTTAAAAAAAGCTGTTTTGTTTTTCAGCGATTTTGCAAAATCTTCAAGCACTGATGGTTCAAAAAGTTATATTGATAAATTTAGGAAAATTTTAAAAAAAGATTCAGATATAGATGTTCTTGATTCAGAACTTGTGGTTTTAAAAAATAAAATTCTAAAATCTGATATTGAAGAAACTCTTAAGGAAGAAGATAAAAAAAATTTTTTTAAAAAAATTATATTTTCACAGAATAAGGATAATGGCGAAAAAAATGAATATATTTGTCTTTTGCGAGAAACATATAAAGATATAATTGAAAAGCTTAATCTGGCTGTTGGCTCAGACAGTGTTGCAGAACTTAGCGATCTTGCTTCAAAAATTAACGAGCTTTCAACTGCTGATGATTTTTTTATGGCAAGGTCAAAAATTTTAAAAGTTTTAAAGGTTTATCTTAAATCAGTAGATGATGACAGAGAAGAAGCTGCAAAATTTATTAAGGAAATTGGTAAAAGACTTCTTGAGGTTGAAGATCAGCTTTTAAAATCATATATGACCGATTCTGAGCAGATTGAAGATTCAAATACAAACTTTACATCAATGCTTGAAAATCATTTAAATGACCTTAATAAAAATGTTTCCATGAGTCAGAGTCTTGAAGAAGTAAAAAATGCTGTTGTTTCAAAACTTAATACAATAAAAATTGTTATTCACAGAAAAAATGCAGAAGACAAAAAACATCAGGAAGAAATAAAGAAAAAATTTGTTGATATGCAGCAAAAACTTTTGATGTTCAAAAAAGAAATGGAAAGAGCTGATTTAAATATTAAAAAAATGGAAAAGGAACTTGTTTTAGACCCTCTTACAGGTGCATATAACAGGCGAGCGTATGATAAAAGGGTAAAAGAAGAAATTGAAAGATTTTTCAGATACAAAACAAAATTTTCAATGATTATGTTTGATGTTGATCATTTTAAAAATATAAATGATACATATGGCCATGATATTGGCGATAAATGTCTTTCGGAGATTATAAAAAGAGTTGGGCCTCTTTTAAGGCTTTCCGACTTTTTAGCAAGGTATGGAGGTGAAGAGTTTGCTGTTCTTCTTCCTGAAACAAATCTTGAAGGAGCTTTTAATGTTGCAGAAAAAATAAGAAAAACTATTGAAGAAATTTCATTTGTATATAAAAAGGAAAAAATTACAATTACTGTAAGTCTTGGCGTATGCGAAATAGGAGAAAGTGATTCTGGATATGATTCACTTTTTTCACGTCTTGATAAAGCAATGTATGAGGCAAAGAACAGCGGAAGAAATAAGGTGGTTGCAGGAAAATGATAAACGGAGGTCTAATGCTCGATAAGAATTTGGAGTCTGTTTTTTTCGAAAACAGGTGTAGTTATAATCCCCCGAGGTGCTTGGTATTTGAAAGTGATGAGCTTTTTTCAGTCAATGACCTTACAGTTGAATTTGATATTCACCCTGAAGCAGCAAGACTTCTTCCAGAACTTTGTAAAAACCGATTTTTATCCTTTAGTAATGAAAAAGAAGGTAAAAAAATTGACAGATCTTTTACAAGAAGAATAGGTGTTGTTTTTTCAGGCGGACCTGCTCCAGGCGGGCATAATGTGATTGCAGGTCTTTTTGATCTTGCAAAAGAAGCAAATCCCACAAATAAAATTTTTGGTTTTTTAAGAGGACCTGAAGGAATAATTGAGGGAAATTATATTGAAATTGACTCTGAGACTGTAAATAAATACAGGAACAGGGGCGGCTTTTCAATGCTAAAAACAGGGCGTACTAAAATTGATACGGAAGAAAAAAAGGAAAAGTGTCTTAAAACATGCAAGGAATTAAATTTAGACTCCCTTGTTATAATTGGCGGAGATGACTCTAATACAAATGCAGCTTTTCTGGCCCAGTCATTTTACAATCAGGGTATCCAGGTAATTGGAGTTCCTAAGACAATAGACGGTGACATCCAGATAAAGGATATTAAGGGTAGAGTCTTGTGTCCTATTTCCTTTGGTTTTCATTCTGCTGCAAGGTCTTTTGCAATTAATATCAAAAATCTTCAAACCGATGCTGCTTCAGATGTTAAATACTGGCATATATGCAAGGTAATGGGAAGAGTTGCAAGTCATCTTGCACTTGAAGTCGGGCTTCAGACCCAGCCTAATATGGTTCTTATTGGTGAAGAGCTTGCAGATTATGTTGATAAATCAAAACTTGAAAAGTCAAAAAATGAGGAAATAGATTATTCTGCATATGGAATGACTCTTCGTCATCTTTCAAGAACAATCTGCGATCTTATAGTAAAAAGAGCTGCAATGGGTAAAAATTATGGAATTCTTGTTATACCTGAAGGCCTTTTAGAATTTATAAATGAAATCCAGACATTTATAATAAAACTCAATTCAGTTATTTCAGACTATAATAAAACCCATGACAATGATTTTCATTCTGATTTTCCTCTGCTTGATTTAAAACTTGATTATCTTAGAAGAATGGCAAGGCAGGCTTCAGAAGAAGGATCCATAACAGTCTGGACATCAAGGGATGATGACCTTTTCAATGATATTCCTGATTTTTTTAAAGAAGGACTTTTAATGGAAAGGGATAATCACGGGAATTTTCAGTTCTCTCAGGTTGAAACAGACAGAATAATAATGGGTCTTGTTACAGATTATTTAAAAATTTTAAAGGATAACGGCACTTATAAACTTGGAATAGAAAGAAGCTGGTATTTAAAACGAATGAAAGAAGCTGGTCTTGATCCTGAACGCTATTCCAGTGCAATTTTTGAAAATAGTTTTTCAGATAAATTCCTTTTGAGAAAAAAAGAAATTATTTCTAAAAAAACTTTAAGACAGTCTCTTATTGATGCCAATCTTATTTCAAATGATGAGGATTCTCCAAAGGCAGTAGTAAAGATATTTGAAAGGACCATACCCAAATTTAAAATGCAGACACATTTTTATGGATATGATGGAAGAGGTGCAGAACCTACAGCCTTTGATTCAAATTATACATATAATCTTGGAGCTACATCTTTTTTTCTTATTTTAAGCGGATGCACAGGATATATGGCATGTGTAAGAAATCTTGAAAAGGATTTTTCAATGTGGGAGCCTGGAGGAATTCCAATAGCACCTTTAATGCATCTTGAAGAAAGAAAAGGAAAACTTGATCTTGTTATAGAAAAATTTTTGGTAGATCTTGATTCACCTGCATTTAAAAGGCTTAAATCCATGAGAAATGACTGGCTTGGAATTTATCCTGAAGAAGACAGGGTAAGGGATCCTGATCCAGATTTGCTTTGTATGGATAAAAAGCATATTCCTCCAATGATTTTATCGCTTAATTCCTGAGTATTAAAAGACGGTAAAACCGTCTTTTTCAGGAAGGGAGTTGTACAATGTTTTTTGAAAAGCCTTTATTTTATCCAAAACTTGACTGGGTTCAAATAGAAGTCAGCTCTTATTGTAATGCTTATTGCAATTATTGCCCTCAAACAATTTTTAAGGAAAAATTCAAAAAAAAATTTATTGATGAAAAAGGGATTGAGCTGATTTTATCTGAACTTTCCAAAAAAACCTATATTCATCTTCAAGGGTGGGGTGAACCTTTTTTAAATCCTGATTTTATAAAAATTCTTGAAAAAATAAAATCAAAAGGATTTAAGGCAGGCACAACAACAAATGCAACTCTTTTAAACGATAAAATAATGGAAGACCTTGTTGATCTTGGACTTGATTATCTTGCTGTTTCTACAGCAGGATTAAATTTTTTTGAAAATGATTTTATAAGAAAAAAAACTTATCTTTCTGAGATCAGCAAAAAAATTAAAAAAATAAAAGAATTAAAATTTTCTAAAAATAAATCTCTGCCAAGAATTCATCTTGCAAATATTGCTTTTAAATCAAATATTGAAAGTTTTTTTTCATCACAAGACTTTTTAGAGGATTTAAAACCTGATCAGGTGGTTTTAAGTTCGGTTTCTTTATGCTGTACAAAGGAAATGGAAAAAGAGGCTTTTCTTGCAGAAACAGAAGAAGAATTTGAAATTTTAAAATCAAGATTCAAGTGTTTTAAAAACAAAACAGGCCTTGATATAAATTATCATATTGTTTCTCCATTTATTTTGAAAAAAAAATGCAGTGAAAATATTGAAAAAACACTTTTTATAGGTTCAGATGGCAGTGTTTACCCTTGTGTATTTCTTGGTGTTCCATTAAAAGCTCATACGCATATATATGAAAGAGGTTTTAAAAAAGAGCTTGTAAATAAAAGTTTTGGAAATATTTATGAAGAAAGTCTTTCAAAAATCTGGAACAAAAAAGAATATAAGAAATTTAGAAAAAAAGATTATCTTTCAAATGATTTATGCAGTTTGTGCCTTAAACGATCTATTGATTACGGGATAGAAGAAGACGGGGTAATGCCTGAGTCATTTGATGCTAAGTGGGAACTTATAAGGGAGTTAAATCAGGATAAAGAAGATAGATTACGGCTTGAACTAGAAATAGAAAAACAGGAAAAATTTTAAATGGTTTTTCAACTGACAGAGGCTGAAATAGAGTGTTTTATGTTTGAAAAATAAGTATTTGAAATTATATTTAAAATTTATTTTTAGGCTTAATAAAAAAAATATTTTTGTCTGTATTATGAATTATATTGACATGTCTGTGTTTAGTGGTAAAAGCATTATATAGTTATTGCCTATTTCTTGTGAGGGTAATAGCTTTTTTTAGTTTATACATAATAAAAATAGCCTGTTAGGCAGAAAGGGGGAAGGTGATTAAAAAAAATTAGATCTTAAATCCTTTTGCAAAAAAATTTTCAAATCATTAAAAAAACCAAAACTGAGAGAAATACAAAAAGAAATGAAAACAAACATTAAAAACATCATGTTTAATATGACAGCAGCAGCATTATTTGCATCAACAGTTGGCTGTCTTTCCTTTTCAGAAAAATCATCATCAAATTCAGACAATTTTGCATCAGGAAATAAACTAACGCTTCCTTTGGCAGAAACAGAGGTTGATCCTGAAGATGAGCTTTCAGAATGTGAAAGTGAAATCTTAAAAATCAAGGAGCGTATGGCATCAGGAAAAATGGTTGAAGGCGAAGTCCTTGGAACCCTTTATTCCCTTCATTCTCTAATGGCCAAAAAAGATCGTCTTGAGAAAAATATTGCCAGTGCAGCATCTGCAGGCAAATAGTTCAGATTTGGTTGTAGATACGAAGGGCCAGGTTTAAAAGTCTGCCTCTTCGTGTTTACATCCCTTTCTACACAAATTGTCCTGCACACCATCCTGAAGACCAGGCCCACTGGAGGTTATATCCTCCAAGCCATCCTGTAACATCAAGAACTTCTCCTGTAAAAAAAAGCCCTTTAATTTTTAGAGATTCCATGGTTTTTGAAGATATTTCATTGCAGTCAACTCCTCCAATAGTTACTTCAGCCTTTGTAAATCCAAGGTTTCCTGCAGGTAAAATTTTAAAATTGTGAATTTGATCTGATATAGATTCTATATCAAAATCAGTGAGTGATTTTAGCTTTTTGTCTTTTAAATTTTTTTTAAAAACTGCTTCAACAAGGTTTTTTGGCAAAAATTCAGATATAAAATTTTTTGTGGTTTTTTGAGATGTTTTTTGGTTTTTGAGCTCATTTTCAATTTTGTTTTCAGGAAGAAAGTCAATATAAAAAGGTCTGCCTTGTTTAATATAAAGTGAAATCTGAAGGCAGGCAGGTCCGCTGAGTCCTTTATGTGTAAATAAAATATTTTCTTTAAATGAAATTTTGTCGGTTTTTACAAGAGCATTTACTGAAATGCCTGAAAGATGAGCAAATTTTTTTTTATCATCTGGTAAAAATGTGAGCGGGACAAGTCCTGGCATAGGCTTAATTGTATTAATTCCAAATTTTTCTGCAATTTCATATCCAATTGGGCTGGCCCCTGTTTGTGGGAAAGAAATTCCACCTGTTGAAACAACAAGTGATTTTGATTTGAAAAGACCTTTATTAGTATTTACTAAAAAATCATTGTTTGTTTTTTTTACCCATTCAATTTTAGTATTTAGATAAAATTTTGATTTATATTTTTTGAGCTCATTTAAAAAAAGATCAAGAATCTGATTTGAGCTTGATTTTAAAAAAAGTTGACCAAGATTTCTTTCTTCATATTCAATCCTGTTTTTTTCAATAATGGATATAAAATCATTTTGTGTAAATCGTGCAAGTGCTGATTTAACGAAATGTGGATTATTTGAGATATAATTGTGGGACTCAATATTTTTGTTTGTAAAATTGCATTTGCCTCCGCCGGTTATTAATAGTTTTGCCCCTGCACTATTATTGTGATCTATAAATATTGTTTTTCTGCCTCTTTTTGACGCTTCAAGACCGCAGACTAAACCTGAAGCACCTGCACCTATTATAATTACATCTGAAATAATAATGATTATATCCTTTTAATTAAGCTTTATTTTAAATTTAAAATTAAAGCCGGAAATATCAGATAAATTTTTTTAAATCCAGAACAAAGAAAAGAGATTTTTATATAAACAGATTTTTTTCCCCTTTCAATGAGGGCTTATTCTTTAAGTTAAATCTGAATTGAGTATTTTATATATATGTTTTTAGTAAAAATTTAATTTCTGACAGGTTGACTGAATTTTTTTAAACCTTTTATCAGGCTTTTAAAAAATTGCCTGATACAAAGGTTTTAATGCTCTGAAAAAAAATATAAAACAGAGATTTTTCCTAATAGTCTATTCCAGGATCACATCCAAGATGGGGGTCAGGATTTTCGCATTCAAAATAAAAATGCCTTACATCTTCATGGCCTTTTTTGGCTTCTTCTTCAGACTCTATAAAGTCTTCAACTTTTACCAATTCTTTTTCTTTTTTTGGTTCCATGATGATTCTCCTTTTATTGTTTATATACTTAATATTTAATGAAACTAATTTTTGAAAAAAGTTACAAAAAATAAAAAATTTGGTTCCCCCAAAAAATTTTTTAGGTTTTTGATCTAAATCAAATCTTTTTTATATGATTCAGGAAAATATATTAAAGGTTTCAAATAAACTTTACAAAAGGGTTGTTTTTATGAAGTGGAGCGATGAAGCGAAAAAAGAACTTTCAAAAGTGCCGTTTTTTGTAAGAAAAAAAGTAAAAATAAAGGTTGAGGATTTGGCAAAAGAATTAAATTCAGAAAAAGTTTTGCCTTTTCATCTTGCAGAAGCAAAAAACAGGTTTTTGAACAACATGGAAAAAGAAATAAAAGGTTTTAGCCTTGAGGCATGCTTTGGAGAAAAAAACTGTAAAAATGCAATCAAGGCAAGTCCTGATTTTTTAAATAAAATTGAATCCCTTCTTTTAAAAAAAGATATTTTGTCCTTTCTTAAAAAAAATTCAAAAGATAAAATAAAGTTTCATCAGGAATTTAAGGTAAGTGTATCATTTTGTCCAAACTCATGTTCAAGGCCGCAGATTTCAGACATAGGTCTTATTGCAGCATCAAGGCCTGTTGTTACAGACGAGCCGTGTATAAAATGCATGTCATGTGTAAAAGGATGTGTGGAAAGAGCTGTTTTTTTTAAAAACGGTTCTTTATTAATTGATTATGAAAAATGCCTTTTTTGCAATGAATGCATAAAAAGATGTCCCACAAAAACCATAATTCAAGAAAAAAAAGGTTTCAGGATTCTAGCAGGTGGAAAGCTTGGGCGTCATCCAAGGCTTGGAAAGGATCTTGGTGAAATTTATACAGAAAATGAAGTTTTGAAAATTATTGATTCAGCTGTTGATTTTATGCTTTCCCAGAAAAAAGGGGCAAAAAGATTTTCAGATATTTTTAATGATGAAATTTTTGAATCACTTAAAAACAGGGTTTAAAAAATGAAAAAAATTATTTTTTTTCTGATTATCACGGGGCTGGTTTTTTCAGGAATTTTTATTGTGAAAAAAAGAAAAGACCTTTTAAATTCTTTTAAGTCTTCTGCAAAAAAAGAAGTTCTGGCAGATTTTTGTGAAGTAAGAAAAGGAAGCCTTGATTTAAAATACAAAACTTCAGCCGAAATAAGACCAGATGAAATTATTAAAATTATTTCAAGAACTGAAGGCTATGTTGAATTTCTTGAAAAAGAAAAGGGCGATTTTGTCTCAAAAGGCGAGCTTATTGCAATTCTTGACACAAAAATAATCAGTGAAAAAATTAGGGCGGCTCAGGGAGAAATTAAGAGGCTTGAAGCCGAAAAAGTTTTTTTTGAAAAAAGATACTCAAGAAACAAATCGCTTTTAAAGGGCGGAGGGGTTTCAGAAGATGAATTTGACAAGTCAAAGTCTGATTATGAAAAAGTTATTGGTCTTATGGAAAAAGCCAAAGCAGAAAAAAATGTTTTGAAACAGGAACTTGAATTTTCAAAAATTTATTCTCCATGCAAAGGGGTTGTTCTTGAAATAAATGCGGAAAAATCAGAATTTGTATTAAAAGGAAAAAATCTGTTTGAAATTGAAAACAGAGAAAAAGGCTTTTATGCACTTCTTCACCTGCCAAAAAGTTTTATGCCAGACATTAATGACAACAAAATAATTTTAAGCCAGAACAATAAAAAAATTTCAACTTCAGTTGAAAAAATTAATCCAAAAATCTTAAAAGACAGCGAAACAATACAGATAGAATCAAAAAGATTTGATTTAAAAGATTTTTATTTTCCGGCCGGAACAAAAGTAACTGCTCTTGTAATAAAAAACACTGTCAAAGGTCTTGTTGTTCCATCAGATGCAGTCCTTTCCCTTAAAAATTATGATTATGTTTTTAAAATCAGGGAAAATAACAGAGTTGAAAAATTAAAAGTTGATATTAAAGGAAAAGAAGGCCGCATGACAATTATAGATTCTTTGTCTGTAAATGAAAATGACCGTCTTGTTACAGGATATCCCTCGTTTTTAATGACCCTTTCAAACAATACAAAATTAAAACTTTAAAAAAGATAAAAATATGGACTTTTTCAAAAAATATCAGAACTATCCCCATTTAATAATTTCAGTGTTTTGTATTGTAATGGTGCTTGGATTTGCAGGTTTTAAAAAATTACCATTAAACCTTTTCCCTGATGCAGATTATCCGGGAGCTTCTGTGGTTGTTATCTGGCCAAACGCTTTAGCAGATGACATTGAATCAAGGGTTGCCAAAAAAATTGAAACAGCTCTTAAATCAATTGATATGGCAAGGGATATAACAACTGTATCCAAAGACGGAAGCTGTGTTGTAAATATTGAGTTTGAATATGAAAAAAATGCTTCTCTTGGAGCATCGGAGGTTTCAAATGCAATAAATAAAATAAGCTCTCAGTTTCCACAAGGTGTTCTTCCTCCAAAAATTTTTAAAATTACTTCAGCAACTGCTCCTGTTGCAACACTTGGAATTTCACCCAAAAATTCTGCCTATGGGTTGGATTTTATAAGACAGGTCTGTGAAAATGATATTAAAGAATATCTTTTAAATAAAAGCCTTGTTTCAGATGTTGAAGTTTTTGGAGGTGAAATACCACAAGTTGAGATCAAGGCTGATCCGGTTAAAATGGAAAAATATAATTTAAGTCTTGATGAAGTTATTTCAGCAGTATCAAAAAGTAACTCAAATATTCCTGGCGGCATAATAAGAAACGGTTTAAGAGAAATATCAGTATCTCTTGCCGGAGAAAAAACAAGGGCTGATTTAATTGAAAATATTTCTGTTAAGGTAAAAGATACAGGTGAGACAATTTATCTTTCTGATTTTGCAGAAGTAAAAATGGGCTCAGCTTTTAAAACCTTTTTTTATCACGGCAATTATAAAAAAGGGGTTGCAGTAAATATTTTAAGATCAGAAAACGGCAATACCTATGAAACATTTAAGCAGATAAAAGAAATTCTTCCCGGCCTTAAAGAAAAATATCCTGATTTTAATATTGAAATAACAGACACACCCGGAGAAATAATCGAGCTTTCTGTTTCAAATATGATAAATGCTCTTAAAAGCTCAATTGTTTTAACAGGAATAGTTATTTTTATTTTTCTTGCAGGAACAAGAGCCACGCTTTTAACTCTGATTTCAATTCCAGTTACTTTTCTTCTTACATTTGCAGGCATGTATTTTTTTGGAATTGAATTAAATCTTGTCACTCTTACAGGAATAATTCTTGCTGTAGGTCTTCTTGTTGACGATACTGTTGTTGTTGCTGAAAACATTGACCGGCATTTAAGAGAATATAAAAAGCCTTTGCTCAAAGCTTCTGCAGACGGAGTAAAGGAAATTTTTGCGGCAGATTTTTCAGGAACTATGACAACAATTGCAGTTTTAATTCCTGTAATGTTTGTAGGAGGATATACCCAGCAGATTTTAAGACCGCTTGCAATTGTTCTTACAATGTCTTTGTTTTCTTCCTTTATTGTTTCAGTAACTCTTATTCCGCTTTTATTTCCATATCTTAAAAAGGAAACAAAACCGGAACAGTTTATTTCAGAAAAAATGGAAAAGATTTCTTCCTTGATAGTTGCTCCAGCCGTCAGATTCTTTGACTTTATTTTCAGGATATCTGCAGATAAAAAATATTTTCTTATTATTCCAATGATTTTATTTCTTGGCTTAAGTTTAAAGCAGATTCCCCTTGCAGGAAGAAACCTGATGCCTCCAATGGATACAGGAATAATTATAATTGACTTAAAAACCTGGCCCGGAACTCCAATTGATGAAACAGAAAAAAGAGCATTTGAAGTTGAAGAAATAATAAAAAATATTGAAGGAGTAAAAAGAGTTTCAGTTCTTGGGGGTTCTGAACCTGGAAAAATAAGCTTTGGTTCAAAAAGAACCACAAATGAGGTAAAAATTACCATAGCTTTAAATGACAGGTTTTCAAGGGAAAAATCCATCTGGGATATAAAAAAGGATTTAAGAATATTAATTGGACAGATCAAAGGGATTAAAAGTTTTGAAGTATACGAATACGGAGCAACACCTCTTTCTTCCATTGCAGCTCCAATAGATCTTATGATTACAGGTAAAGATCCTGATATTCTGGATAAATATGCAGATATTGCAGAAGAAAAGCTTAAAAAAGTAAAAGGAATTACTGATGTTTCAAGATCATGGAACAGGGATAAGCCTGAAATTATGATAATTCCTGATTTTGAAAAAATGAACAGACTTGGAATTACTTCTTCAGATATAGGAAAATATCTTAATGCCTTGTCTTCTGGTATTGATGTTTCATTTTTCAATGTAAAAAATCATCAGGGATTTTTTGTGAATTTAAGTTTTCTGCAAAATGATCAGGACATAATAAAAAACCTTAAAAATATTAGCATAAAAACAAAAAACGGCTTTGTTCCCTTAATGGAAATTGCAGAGTTTAAAACTGATTTTAAAAGGGAGACAAATACAAGAAAAAATTTTGAAAATTCTTTGAGCATAAAAGGTTTCAGAGACCTTGCTCCGATTTCATTTATTCAAAAAGATGTCTTAAAAATAATAAATGAACTTGATCTTCCTTATGGCTATGAAATTTCTCAGGAAGGTGAAAAAAAAGCAATGGATCAAAGTTTTAAAGGGCTTAAAAATGCAGTTCTTATTTCTATTGTGCTTGTTTATTTTTTTCTTGTAATTTCAAACAAATCCTTTGTTCTTCCGATTGTTATAATGATTTCAATTCCCTTTGCCATGACAGGTGCTGTATGGGCAATTCTTTTTTCAGGGGAAAGCATGTGCATGCCTGCATTTATGGGAGTAATTCTTTTATCTGGTATTGTAGTAAATAATGCTATTTTACTTCTTGATTTTATAACAGAAAAAAGAAAAGAAGGCGTTTCACGCTTTGAGGCGGTATCTTTGTCAATTAAGACAAGGACAAGGCCTGTTCTTATGACTGCTGCAAGTACGGCTGCAGGAATGCTTCCTGTTGCATTAAAACTTGCTGTAGGGCTTGAAAGACTTGCTCCGCTTGCAGTTGTTGCTGTAGGCGGACTTATTGTTTCAACATTTCTTACACTTTTTTTTATTCCTCTTTTTTATTCAATGGCTGATGATTTGATGAGTTTTTTTAAAGATTAAGCAAGAGACTTTAGTAGAAATTTAGAAAATGATTACCCTGAAACTGGAATTTTTTTTGTTTGGTTCACGGAAGATTAAATTTTGAACTTTACATGTCAAAGCGGGATTTAAAATTTAATTTTTTAAATATTTTTATCTCTCTTAAAGGTTTATTTTTCATCTTATTCAGATGTTGAAATAAATTTTATCAGGCAAATTATTAAATAAATTTGGTATTTTTTTATTTTCTAAAAATTATTTTTATCTAAGATATTGTTAATAAGTGATTTTATAGCAAAATATAGCTATCTAAAATAGAAGATTAAAACAAGGCAATATATCTCTATGTTACTGTAAATAAGATAATAAACTAAAAAAATATTGAACCCTGCAAGTAATTTTGTTATTTATTAAACACTATTTACATTTCTTGTATTTACTAAATAAACATAAATCAGGGGTGATTTTTTGAAAAAGAAAAAGGTAATTACCATATCTTTTCTTCTTTTCGGACTGGCAGTTTTCATTGGATTTTTATTAACTGCGTTTACATACAAGGTTATGACTGTTACCTCAACGCCGGGTTTTTGTGCTTCATGCCATGAAATAGAAGCTGCTGTTGAATCCTGGCGTACATCAACCCATGCCTCCAACGACAAGGGCTTTAGGGCAACATGCATGGACTGTCACCTTCCTCCGGCTGAAAACACAATTGAGTTTTTCTTTTTAAAAACAAAACATGGGCTTAAAGATGTTTTTGCACATTTGTTTTTTGGGGAATACAATAAAGAAGAAATGCAGGAAAAGGTTCATCTTGAAATGGAAAATAAAACCTGTATGAACTGTCATTCAAATCTTTTGTATATTCAGACAGACAGGGGTGCAATGAAAGCACACAGGGAATCAATTTATTCCAATCCACAAAGAAGCTGCATGGAATGTCATGCTCCCCTTGTGCACATAAAAAAGGAAACTTATTCAGCAGGTACACAGCTGAATTAAACTATATCGCAGGATAAAAGGAGAAGGAGTCTTTTTATGAAACTGAAATCAATATCAGCATTTATAATTCTGATTTTTATTTTCGGGATTGCCTATGCAGGAATTGCAAATTATTCCAAGCCAAAGGTAATGACAGTTGAAAGAGCTATGCCTGAAGAGGCAAAGGCCTGTATTGAATGTCACGGAGAACTTAATCCAGGACTTGTTGCAGACTGGGCAATGAGCAGGCATGCACATGCAGGGATTACATGTTATGACTGCCACAGGGCAGAACCAGGCGATCCAGATATAAATTCAGCCCATAAAAAAGAATATAATAATAAAGATCTTCCATACGGCGATTCAAAATATTATGTTCCAATTTCAACAATAGTTTCACCAAAAGACTGCTCAAGATGCCATGCCCAGGAAGCAGAGGAATATGCAAAAAGCAAACATGCAAATACCCTGGAAATTATATGGAAAATAGATTTCTGGCTTATTGACGGAATGAATTCTGAGCTTGAAAGGGAATCTGGCTGCTATTATTGCCATGGCAGTGTGGTTGAAATGGAAAAAGACGGTTCGTTCAAAGAAGGTTCATGGCCAAATGTCGGTGTTGGCCGGCTTAATCCTGACGGAAGTCTTGGAAGCTGTACAAGCTGCCATACAAGACACAGATTTTCAGTTGGTGAAGCAAGAAAACCTGAAGCATGCGGACAGTGTCATTTAGGTCCTGATCATCCACAGATTGAAATTTACAATGAATCAAAACATGGTGATCTTTACCATACTTTTAAAGATGAATATAATTTTGATGCAGCTCCAGGCACATGGACACCTGGTGTAGATTACAGAGGGCCAACATGTGCATCATGCCACATGTCAGGTGTAAAAGGTGTTAATACAAGCCATGATGTAACAGAAAGACTTTCCTGGGAACTTCAGGCTCCAATGTCAATCCGTCCTGAAAATTTTGAAGCTTTCCCAGCAGATACAAACTGGGAAGAGGAAAGATCGAAAATGGCCCTTGTCTGCCAGCAGTGCCATTCAAAATCCTGGACAGATGATCATTACAGAAAAACAGACAATGTAATAAAAGAATACAATGAAGTATATTACAAGCCTGCAAAGGAAATGCTTGATAAACTTTATGCAGAAGGAAAACTTGATAAATCTAAGTTTTTTGATGAAGTCCTTGAAGTAGAGTTTTATGAACTTTGGCATCATGAAGGAAGAAGGGCAAGAATGGGTACAGCCATGATGGCTCCTGACTATGCCTGGTGGCATGGATTTTATGAGTGCAAGAACAGGTTCAACCATTTCATGCATGAAGCAGAACTTCTTTTAGAAGGAAAAGCAGATTCAAAAAAAGCTAAAAACTATCCAAACGCTACAGGCCCAACAAAAAAACCTGAACTTTTAAAATATAAAAAGTAGAATAAATATCAAAAATCAAAAAACCGGGTAAAAAAAACCGGTTTTTTGATTTACATCAAAGAATCATCTCAAAAAATTTGCAATTATCAGTTCAAACAACATTGAAACTTTAATTTTTAAAAATAAAGGACTGATAATGAACTTATTCAAAAAAATTTTTCAGGGTAAAAAAACAGATTTATCTTCAAACTCAACAAAGGAGGCTTTGCCCATGTTTTGTTTTCAATGTCAGGAAACTGCAAAAAATCAGGGTTGTACCAAAAGAGGAGTATGCGGAAAGGCAAATGATACAGCAAATCTACAGGATCTTCTTATCCACAGTGCAAGAGGCTTAAGTTATGCTGCATCAAAGGCAGGTCTTAAGGGAAGCGAGTTAAATCAGGCTGCCGAGTTTGTTTCAAAGGCAATGTTTGCAACAATTACAAATGCAAACTTTGATGATGATAAAATTATTGCTCTTACAAAAGAGGCAATTTCAAGAAGAGATGCAATTGTAAAAAAAGCCGGTTTAAACGGTGATCTTCCAGACTGCTCAAAGTTTGAGGAAATTTCAGCTGAAAAAGCAGCAGTATCAGGAATTCTTGCAGAAGAAAACGAAGACATCAGATCTTTAAGGGAAACAATTACAATAGGTGTGAAGGGAATGTGTGCCTATTACGAGCACGCAAATGTTTTAGGATATTTTGATGAGGAAATTTCAAAGTTTATTCTTGAATCACTTGCTGCAACAGAAGTTGAAAAAGATGGAGACAAACTTCTTCAATGGCTTTTAAAAACAGGGGAGTTTGCAGTTACTACAATGGCTCTTCTTGACAAGGCAAACACTGAAACTTATGGAAACCCTGAAATTACTCAGGTAAATATTGGTGTAAGAAATAATCCGGGTATTCTTATAAGCGGCCATGACTTAAAAGATATGGAAAATTTATTAAAGCAGACTAAAGGTACAGGAATTGATGTTTATACACACGGTGAAATGCTTCCTGCAAACTATTATCCTGCTTTTAAAAAATATGACCATTTTGTTGGAAACTATGGAAATGCATGGTGGAAGCAAAATGAAGAATTTGAGTCCTTTAACGGTGCAATACTTATGACAACAAACTGCATTATTCCTGTTAAGGATTCTTATAAGGACAGAATTTTTACAACAGGAATGACAGGTTATCCAGGACTTTTGCACATTGAAAAGCCTGAAAAAGGTGAAAAGGATTTTTCAGCTGTAATTGAATGTGCAAAAAAATGCAAGCCTCCAATTGAAATTGAAAAAGGCACAATTACAGGCGGATTTGCTCATCATCAGACACTTGCACTTGCAGATAAAATTGTTGAAGCTGTAAAATCAGGTGCAATCAAAAAGTTTGTTGTAATGGCAGGCTGCGACGGAAGAATGAAGTCAAGGGAATATTTTACAGACATGGCAAAGGCTCTTCCAAATGATGCTGTAATTTTGACAGCTGGATGTGCAAAATACAGATACAACAAACTGAATCTTGGAGATATTGGCGGTATTCCAAGAGTTTTAGATGCAGGACAGTGCAATGACTCATATTCTCTTGCAGTGATCGCACTTAAACTCAAGGAAGTTTTTGGAGCAGAAGATATAAATGATCTTCCAATTGATTTTGCAATAGGATGGTATGAGCAGAAAGCTGTAACAGTTCTTCTTGCACTTCTTCACCTTGGTTTTAAAGGTGTAAGAATAGGGCCTACACTACCGGCTTTTCTTTCAGAAAATGTTGCAAAAACACTTATTGATACTTTTGATCTTAAAAAGACTACAGATGTTGAAACAGACCTTAAAGATATCATGTCATAAATTAAGGCTTTAAAGCACTCATTTAAAAAATAAAATCGCACTGAATTTTTTCAGTGTGATTTTATTTTAATCAAAACTTTGTATTATCTGTTTAATGGGTATAATATAAGTTCAATATCTATAAATAATTAATCAAACATATCAGTTAAGGTGCTTAGCCTTAAGTATTCAAAAGTTTAATAATTCCAAAAACATTTTGAGCTTTATTAAAATCTGCAAACTTTAATAAAAGGAGATGAAATGGATCTTTCAACCAATTATATGGGTCTTAGTTTAAAAAGTCCTGTAATAGCAGGAAGTTCAGGATTGACCAGCTCTGTTGAAAATGTCAAAAAACTTGCTTTAAACGGTGCAGGAGCTGTTGTATTAAAGTCTATTTTCGAAGAAGAGGTAAGATATGAATATGCAGATTTTCTTGAAACTGCCAAAAAAAAGTGGGGTGATCCTAAATATTTTGATTATGAAGGCCAGAGAAATCCTATTGAGTATTATGATTATCTTATCCGCGAAGAAAACCTTAAAAAATACACTGAACTTATAGAAAACTGCAAATCAGAAACAGATATTCCGGTAATAGCAAGTATAAACTGTTTTTTTTATTCAGTAGAATGGCTTGCATATGCCAAAAACCTTGAACAGGCAGGTGCCGACGGCCTGGAACTTAACATGTTTTTTCCGCCTACAGATTTTAACCATACCAAGCAGGAAAAAGAAGATCTTTACTTTAAAATTATTGAAGAAGTAACAAAAACTATTTCCATACCAATAGCTTTGAAAATCAGTCCATATTTTACTGATCTTGGGCCGGTGATTCAGAAATTATCAAAGACAAATATCAAAGGGCTTGTCTTGTTCAACCGTTTTTTCAGTCCTGATTTTGATATTGATAAACTTGAGGTCAAGCCTTCATTTATGCTGAGCACTCCATCTGATCTTGCTTTATCTCTTCGCTGGGTTGCATTTATGGCAAATAAAGTTGACTGTGATCTTTGTGCTTCTACAGGCGTCCATGATTACTCTGCTGTTGTAAAGCAGATTCTTGGCGGAGCTTCCGCTGTTCAGGCAGCATCAACTTTATATAAAAACGGGATTGACTATATTAAAGAAATGATTTCAGGCCTTGAAAAATGGATGGCTTCGAAAAAATACACAAGTATTTCTGATTTCAGAGGTAAGTTAAGCCAGGAAAAAAGTTCTGATCCAGCAGTTTATGAACGTGCTCAGTTCATGCGTTATTATGGGGGAAAGAAAAATATTATTCTTTAGGTTAACTTTTTATAAAAAAATTAAAATGCCTGAGCACTTTAATGTTTGGTTGACTCAGGCATAAAATTATTCATATACAGTTTCTACTCTGTTTCTGCCGTTTTTCTTTGCCAAATATAAACCATTGTCAACCCTTTTTAAAAAGCTGTCTTCAGTGTCGTTAGTTTTGAAAACTGTGACTCCAAGGCTTACAGTAACCGTTTGAGGATTTTTAAAATCTGTCTGTTCAATTTTTTTTCTGAGCCTTTCAGCGAATTCTGTACCACCATTAATTGGTGTATTTGGAAGAAGCACAATAAACTCTTCTCCACCCCATCTTGCAAAAACATCTGTGTCTCTTATTTCTTCCTGTACAAGGCTTGTAAGTTTTTTTAGAACCATGTCGCCTGCATCATGGCCGAAATTGTCATTTATTCCTTTGAAATGATCTATGTCAAGCATAATAACAGAAAGATTTGAGTTGTACCTTTTAAACTTTTTTATTTCAGAGCGAAGCTCTGCAAGAAGTTTACCCCTGTTGAAAATTTTAAGCATCGAGTCTGTCTGGGAAAGCAGAAGAAGCTTTTGTTCCATTTCTTTTCTTTCCTGAATATCTCTTGCTATTGCATAGATAAGTCTGTCTTCAGGATCAGGAAATGATTTCCATGACAGCCAGTTGTATGAGCCGTCTTTTTTTAGGTATCTGTTATCAAAGGATATTATTTTTTCACCGAACTCAAGTTTTTTTGAAGCTTCAAGGGTTGATTCAATGTCATCTGGATGTATAAGTTCAAGATAAGGCCTGGCTTTCAGTTCCTCATCTGACCATCCCAGAACTTTTTCCCACATTGGACTGAGCTGTTTAAAGTAGCCGTCAAATGTAGCAATGCATATCATATCAAGTGATACTTCAAAAAACATATCCCTTTCTTTGGTTAGTTTTCTCTCATTTGTCACTTCCCTTGCAACTCCAATGATCTGCTCAACTTTGTCGTTGTCAATTACAGGAGAAAGTCTTGTGTGCCAGATTCTTTTTCCTCCGGGAAGGTCAAGTGTTTCTTCATAATCTATAGGAGCTTTTTTTCTGAGACATGTCCTGTAATTTTTTTCAACCTGCTCAGAAATATCTTTACCAAGAATTTCAAAAGGAGTTTTACCTTTAATATTTTGAGTTAAAAGTCCTGTAAGCTTTTCATGTGCAGGATTCAGCTTTATAAATCTGAATATTTGCTCATTTTCAACCTTTATAAGAAAAATTGCATCTATGGTGTTATTAAAAATTGAGTCATATTCGTTCAAAATTTCCTTTAATTTTTTTTCAGCTTCTTTTTGCTCTGTAATGTCGTTTTGAATGGCAACGAAATTTTCAATATTTCCATTATCATCTTTAATGGGAGAGATGATTTGAAATGCATGGTAGAGTTCATTGTTTTTCTTTTTGTTTGTTATTTCCTCTTTCCATGTTTTACCCTGACTTAATGCTTTCCAAAGCCTTGCATAATAGTCTGAAGACATTTTGCCGCTTTTAAGTATACTTGTTTTTTTCCCTATTACTTCTTTTTCTGTAAAACCTGTGAATTTTAGAAAAGCAGGATTTACATATTCAATAGTTCCTTTATTGTCTGTTATCATAAGAAAGTGTTCAAGGCTTTCTATACTGTCAGTGAAAATTTCAAGTTTTGCTTCAAGAGACTTTATTTTTTTTATCAATTGTTCGTGTGTTGAATTTAAGTTATTCATATTAGCCTATGCTTTTTTATGCTGAATTTATTATTTGATTTACTTTATATTATTTGCCTGTTGCATGTAAATATGGTTTTTAAAAGGCGGCATATAGACCTTAATTAAGGAAGATAAATGAAAAAAATACTTGTTGTAAAGCATGTACCATTTGAAGGACCCGGATTTATATCATCCTGGGCGGCAAGCAAAAGCATTGGTGTTGATATAATTTCTTCATGGAAAGATGAGCTTCCAGATGTTTCAGATGATCAAGGCGTTGTTATAATGGGAGGACCCATGAGTGTAAACGATGACATTGTTTTCATAAAAAAAGAAATGTTATGGGTAAAAAAACTTTTGGAAAAAAATCATAAAGTTCTAGGTATCTGTCTTGGAGCACAGATTATTGCAAATGCTCTTGGAGCTTCAGTTTTTAAAGGAAAAGAACCTGAAATTGGATGGTTTCCTGTTTTTTTAGATAAAAGTATTGAAAATGAAGGTCTAAAAAATATTTTTAATGAAAGTGAGCTTGTTTTCCACTGGCATGGTGAAGCCTTTGATCTTCCTATGGGAGCAAATAGAATATTTTTTAATGATGCCTCGGACTGTCAGGGTTTTTATAAAGGTAATGCAGCAGGTTTTCAGTTTCATATGGAAACTCAGATCGAAACTGCAAAAGCTCTAATTGAAAACTGCCCGGAAGATATTGAAAAAAGAGGCGTTTTTATCCAGGCTAAAGAAGAAATTTTAAAAGATAATAAAAACTTTGATTCAATAAATAGTCTTATGAACAGTTTTCTTGACTGGTGGGCATTTGTGGATAAGTGAGTTTGATGGAAAAGGTTTTATGCAAAAAAAGCATAAAACCTTTTGCAAGCTTAAATATTTTTCAAGTTTTCCGGAAGTTTTAAAACAAAATCTTTTATTTCATCCCTTACTTTTCTGTAGCAGTCTAGTTTTTTTTCTTCATCATCATATTCAAGAGCAAGCTTTGGCGGATCATCAAAACCAATATGAACAACCTTTGAATTTCCAGGGAAAAAAGGGCAGGTCTCATGTGCATGACCGCAGACTGTTACAACATAATCAAATGTTTCGTCTTTAAATTCATTTATGTTCTGGGATTTATGGGATGAAATGTCAACTCCAGTCTCTTTCATTACTTTTACAGCATTTTGATTAAGTCCGTGAGTTTCAATTCCTGCTGAAAAAGCCTCTATTTCATCATTTTTTAATGCTCTGGCAAAGCCTTCAGCCATCTGGCTTCTGCATGAATTTCCTGTACATAAAAAAAGTATTTTAAGTTTTTTTGTCATTTTGTTCTCCAATGGCAAAGTTTAATTTTTAGACTAAATAATTTGTTATAATTTTTACAAGGTCAAGTAAAATTAGATAAAATTAATAATTTTAATATAAAACTAACATTTTTGATTTGAATCAAAGATAATAAGTCTTATTTTCCATATAATGAACCAAAATTGATAATGTTCATATAAAAGGGAGGCAGAAATTATGGCAAAAAAAGATATTTTAAATAATGGTTTTTCTGATAAAAATTTTAAAATGACTCTTATTCATGAATCTGAAAATTTTAAGATTATTAATTTTAATTTTAAAAAAGGCCAGACTCTACCTGTTCATTCACATGATATAGATGGAGAAGCAGCTATCACAATTCTTGAAGGAGAGGGTAAGTTCCTTGGAGCGGATGGAGTTGAAATTCCGGCTAAAAAAGGAGAAATGCTTGTTTCTCAAATAAGAGATCCACATGGTGTCAAGGCTGATACTGACATGAGTGTTCTTGTAGTAATAGCTCCTCCAATCTGATAAAAATTGAATATAGGGGTTCATGTTTGCATGGTATACAATGAACCCCTATGCTTTTGAATTTATTTTAAGGTGTTATTGAGTTGGAATTTAATGAAAAAATTCAGCTTAGTTCCTCTTTTTAAATTAATTGTCTAATAAAACAATAATGGAAAATATCTAAAGTACTGGAAGAATATCTCCTGCACAAACTTTACCCTCAAGCCATGATTCAATCTGAACCTTTAAAAGTGAAAATTTTTTAAATCCCTGATTTAAAACCTTTGCACCGGAATCATCTTGAAGAACAAGAGATGGAAAAGCCCTGACACCAAGGAGCTTTGCCTTTTCAATATCTTTAACCGCAAGTTCTTTTGTCTGCGGGTCATAAAATTTTGAAGAAAAATAATTTTCATCAACTCCTGTTTTTACTGCAATTTTTAAAAGGGTTTCAAATTCAAATATGTTTTCAAGGTCTTCGTAAAAAGCCTTGTGCATGTTTTTATAAAAATTGTAGGAAAGTTCTTCGTTAATTTGTTTTACTGCCTGAAAACCTATACACCCAGGATCTGAAATATAGGGCATTTCATCTGCCTCTTCTATATTTACAGATGCTTTAATGTGTTTTCCAGTTTTTGATTCAACCTCTTTCCAGTTCTTTTTGAGAAGTTTTTTCAAGGCTCTGTCCAAAACTATTTCCCTTTCAAAAACAAGTCCTCCCATTATGTATGAAAAGCTCAAATCCTTTGAAAATTCTTTTTTTATTTCTTCAAAAATATCTGTAAATGCATAGCACCATGAGCATACAGGATCACCCACGTAAAAAATTTTTTTCATTATATCTCCCTGATAAATCATAGCTTTTTTTTAAACCAAAATCATTTGGTTCAATCTTAGTCTTTATTTGTCATATATTTTATTTTTAATCAATAAATCGGACAGGCAGTTTTATTTTCAATTTTTATGTGGTGGTCAGAAATTCTTTTAATCTGGTCCAGAGAATGTGAAACTATTATTATTGTGCATTCATTTTTAAGTTCCTTTAAAAGAGTTTCAATCTTTTTTTCTGATTCAGGATCAAGGGATGACGTTGGTTCGTCAAGCATAAGAATTTCAGGTTTTGCAATAAGAGCCCTTGCAATTGAAAGCCTTTGCTGCTGTCCTCCTGAAAGAGATGAAGCAGGCATTTTAAGTCTTTTTTTCACTTCTTCATAAAGATGGACTTTTTTCAATGTGCTTATTATTTCTGTTTCAAGGTTTTTTGATTCAATTTTTGGGGCAGAGAGAAGCCTGAAAGGAAAAAGCAGATTTTTTTCAATACTCATTGGAAAAGGGTTCGGGTTTTGAAAAACAAGTCCTGTTTTCTGTCTGAGCCATGGAAGATGAACTGACCTGTCAAATATATCAACCCATTTATTATCTAAAAATGAATTTATGCTTCCCTTAACTTTGGCACCTTCAAATTCTTCGTAAAGCCTGTTAAGACAAATAAGAAGCGTGGATTTACCGGCTCCTGAAACTCCTGATATTGCAGTTATTTTATTTTGTTTTATTTCAAGATTTATGTTTTTTAAAACATCGGTATTTTTATATTTAAAATAAAGATTATTAATTTTTATTTTCATTTTTTTTCTGCCTGTAAAAAACAGCCTTTCTTATTAAAAAAGATAATACAAAAAGAAAACAGCATATCGAAACAAGTAAAACCGAAGCATTGTAAGCCATTACAAGTTCTTTTTCTGAAGAATACTGTGAAGATGTGTAGTAAATAAAAAAGGGAAGAGCTTCGTATTTTCCAAAAATATTTCCGGGAATCCCTGCATTTGCAACTGCTCCTGTAAGCATAATTACAGAAGTATCCTCAGCACATCTTGCAACGCTAAGAAGGATTTTGCTTAAGATCTGGCTTAAGTTTTTTGGAATAAGAACAAGTCTTATGTTTTCAGTTTTTGATGCTCCAAGCAAAAGAGCTGTGAGTCTTAATTCTTTGTCAGTTGATTTCATGGCTTCTTCCGTGCTTTTTGCAATGTATGGTAAAACAAGAAATGAAAGTGAGAATGCAGATGCCGCAATGGAAAAACCGGGACCTTTTCCTTCAAAAATTTTATGAATCAGAAGAATTATTGAAAATCCGAAAAGTCCTGTAACAATTGATGGAAGTCCTGCTAAAATATCTGTTGATACACTCAAAAACCTGTATGTTTTTTTATTTGCATACTCACTTAAAAAAATTCCTGTACCTGTTCCTGCAGGAATTGCAATGATCATTGAGGTTACTATAATCAGAAAAGTCCCGGCAGCTGCAGGAAAAAGTCCTTCAAATACCGGTTCTTTAAGAAGTATTGCTTTTACTAGATCGGCATTCCCAAATATGGATGATTTTGAAAAGGGGCTTTCAGCCTTAATTAAAAGCCAGCATATAAAAGAAACAAGAACAGATGAATAAATAAAAAAACTTAAATATGAAAACAATTTGAATAATTTTATTTTCATTTTACGCACCGGTTTTTTTATAAATTATTTTTGAAACAATGCTTAAAACTGCAGTAATAAGATAAAGTAAAATTCCGCAGGCAAAAATTGACCCGAATTCGGGACTGTCATAATCTGAAGCCATTACAAGACCTATATGGGCGGTAAGGGTTCTTCCGCTTTCAAATGGAGACAGTGGGTATGAAATTGAGTTTCCTGCAAGCATAAGGCTTATCATTGTATCTCCGATTGCTCTTCCCATTCCAAGGAATACTCCTGCATAAATTCCGTTTTTTGCATTTGGAATAACAAGGTATAAAAGTGTTTCAGTTCTTGTTGCTCCAAGTGCAAGTCCTCCTTTTACAAGCGAGGTTTCAGATTCAATGATGCTGTCATAAAAAAAGAAAATCATTGTTGGAGAAATGAGCAGTGCAAGCATAAGTGAAGCACTTAAAATACTGTATCCTGAACCTGATGGTCCAATATTTCTAATAAAAGGAATAATAAGAAAAACTCCAATAAAAGCATAAACAACAGTTGGAATGGAAGAGGCTGTCCTTATAAGTGCAATTGCAGGTTTTTTTAAAAATCTATGGCCAGTTGAAGCTGCAAAACAGGCAAACCCAAGGCTTAAAAAAAATGCTGTAAAAACGGAAGGTAAAGCTATTAGAAATGTTGTGTAAATCATGGGTAAAATTCCATATTTACCTTGCAAAGGGTTCCAGGTGTCAAAGAAAAAGGAAAAACCTGACTGCTTAAAAAATGGAATTCCAAGGAACACAAGAAGAATAAGAATGGAAAAAATTACACTAAAGGCACAAATGGTTCCAGAATAAATTGTAAATTTAAGCAAAAGATCTGATTTGGTCTGGATCTTCAAATGAACACTACCTTTTTGTCTGGAGAATGAAGCCGCAGTAATTTATCTGCGGCTTTTTGTTTAAGAAAGACCTAAGTTGAGCGATTTTCAAGTTTGCTGCATATACAAGGCAAATTGCATCAGGCTATACTTTTGCTATGCGTGATGCAATTTAACGCCGTAGATGCAGCAAAATTGGAAAGCCCGCAGGGTTTCATATTTTTAAATATAATAAGCTTAATTCATTAAAATTTATTAAATTAAAAATATGAAACGCTCAATTTAAGAAAAATTTATCTTTCAGCAGGAATAAAACCTTTTGCTTTGATAATTTTCTGGCCGTCTTCAGAATAAAGATAATCTATGAATTTTTTTGCAAGCCCTTTTGCCTCACCCTTTGTATTGCTGAAAAGTCCTCTTGAAACAGGGTATTTCCCTGATTTTACATTATAAAGATCAGGGTATGCTCCGTTTAAGGAAACTCCTTTGACATTATTGTCAAGATGGCCCACAGAAATATAGCCAATTGCATTATCATCTTTAGATACAGCAGTTTTCATGGCACCGTTTGAAGAAATAAAAACCGCCTTCTGGGTTATATTTCCCTTTGAAAGTGCTTTTTTCCAGAAAACTTCTCTTGTACCGCTTGCTTCATCCCTGGTGTAGATGTTTATTGATGCGTCTTTGCCTCCAATTTCTTTCCAGTTTGTGATTTCTCCTGAAAAAATCCTTTGAAGGGTTTTAGTGTCTATATCTGACACAGGATTGTTTGTGTTTACAACAACTGCAACTCCATCAATTGCCCATTTATACATGGAAAGATTGTATTTTTCTATTTCGTTTTCAGTTGGTTTTCTTCCGGAGTTTCCAATATCAATAAGTCCTTCTCCTGCTTTTTTTATTCCTGTTCCTGAACCTCCGCCTCCAATTGTAATTCTGATATCTGGATTAAATTTCATTATATTTTGCGAGGCTTCTTTTAAAACAGGAATGTGTGCTGTGCCGCCTGCAATATCAAGACTTCCTTTTTCATTTTCAAAATTTGAAAGATTGTTTTGTGCAAAGCAGTTTATGGAAACAAGAAGAAACAGCGGAAGACTTATAAAAAATAATTTTTTCATTTTTATCCCTTTTTTGCTGATAGTTGATGTTTAAACGAAAATATTTAGCATTTGATAAAAATGAAATGCAAATTCATAATTTTAATGAATAGCTTTATGGCAATAGAAAAATTCTATTTGTTAAGAAATGAAAAAGGCGTAAAAATTTATTATGCTTTTTACGCCTTTAATATCAGTTTAGCTTAATTGGTAATGGCTGCTGCATTTTTTCTGAGCCGCTTTATTCCCACCAATGCTCCAAGGCAGGAAAAAGTTTTTCCTCGTGAAATCGGCTCATAAAAAAACAGAATCAGTTTTTATTAATAAAGCGGCTTTTCTGTCAGTTAAAGTTTTATTATTTCAGGTTTAAATCAGCCAATACCGCCAAAGGCAATATTAAGAACAAGAACAAGAACTGCAACAGGAACAAAAATATATTTTGAATAAAATTCAAACCACTTGCCGAACTTGAATCCGTCCCCTTTGTTTATTTCTTCTCTTGCCTTTGAAGCTCCGTAAATCCAGAAAAATACAAAAGCAGATACAAGAGCACCAAAAGGAAGAACATAAACAGTTGTAATATCAACCCATTTCCCAAAAAGAGCCATGTTTAAATCAAGTGGAATACCTATAACAAAAGCAAGAATTGATAAAAGAATAACTGTTTTTGTTCTTGAAATTTTTGTTTTATCCATAAATCCTTCAACAGCAGGTTCAAGCATGCTTATTGAAGAAGAAAGTGCAGCAAAAACAACAGAAAGGAAAAAAACAGTTCCAAAAAGAAGTCCGCCGGGCATTTGATTTACAATATTTGGTATTGTAATAAAAAGAAGTCCAGGGCCTGCATTTGGATCAAGATTAAATGCAAAAACTGCAGGAATAATAACAAAGGCTGCAAGAAGAGAAGCCAGGAAATTAAATGTTACAGTCTGTAATGCGGCAGATGGAATTGAAGTTTCATCCTTTGCATAGCTGCCGTATACAAGCATGGTAGCACCGCCAAGACTAAGTGTAAAAAAAGCCTGGCCAAGGGCCATTACCCAGGTTTCAGACATTGCAATTTTTGACCAGTCCGGCATAAAAATATATTTGAATCCTTCAAAAGCACCATCAAGGGTAACTGACCGGAATAATAAAAGTATAAGCATTCCAAAGAATAATGGCATTATTATTTTGTTTGCCTTTTCAATTCCTTTTGAAACTCCAAAAAATACAATTACAAGATTTATTATGATTGCAGCTCCATGCCATGATATTGATGCTGAACTTCCAGGAAAGCTATTGAAATATGAAGGAATGTCCATTGTTGAAAAACTGCCTGACATGGCAAGGAAAAAATATTTGATAAGCCAGCCTATAACTATTGTGTAGAAAATATAAATGGAATAAATTGCAGCAACAGGAATAAGACCCAGTGCTGCACCAAAGCCCTTATATTTTTCATTTTTAGATTTAAAAACATTTTCAAAGGCACCGATTGCACCTTTTTTCTGGCTTCTTCCAAAAGCCCACTCACCCATAAGTCCTACAGCTGCTATGCCAAAAACAAATAAAATATAAGGTATAAGAAATGAAGCTCCGCCGTATGCTCCAACTCTCCATGAAAAAAGCCAGATATTACCAAGTCCGATAGCAGAACCAACACTTGCAAGAATAAATGCAAATTTGCTGGTCCAGGTTTCCCTTTCCATAACCCCCCCTGATTAACTATTGTCTGTTTTAGTGAAAAAGATTTGTTTTGCAAGATAGGATGCAATTAAAATAAAAATTACGTCCCTTATTATATAATAGATATATTGAAGATTAGTTGCTTCTTCTGAAACTGATGTAAAACACCCGCATGAAATATTAAGGCCTCTTGCAATATTAAAAACTATAAGCCCCCCAAATGAAACAAGCATTATAAGAGATAAAACTACAGCACCTTCAAGAAAAAGTCCTGAAATAAGCATAGCTGCAATTGTAATTTCCAGGTAAGGAAGAAAAAAGGCAGTTTCATTAATTAAATAATCAGGAAGTATTTGATAGTTTGAAATTATTTCTGCAAAAGAAGAAGGATTAAAAATTTTTGAAAATCCTGCAGTAAAAAAAATAATTCCTAAAATTACTCTTGCTGTAAAAATTGAATGTTTTTTAAATTCTGTATCCATTTTTTTCTCCGTAATCAGTTCTCTGTTGAAAAAACAGGAAGATTATTTTCTTTCCAAAGGCCCCAGCCGTCTATTAAAATATTTACATTTTCATACCCTGAATCTTTTAAAAATTGTGCTGTTATCTCACTGGAATCACAAGTTTTTCCATCGCAGTATACAATGATTTTAATTGTTTTGTCCGGATATGCAGATAAAAAATCAAAAGAATACTCAAGATGGTTTTCGGCAGGGACATTAACTGCATCTTTTATATGGTTTTTTTCGTAGATTTTTTTGCTTCTTGAATCAACAAAAATTCCATTTTTATTGTCAAATACAGATTTTGCATCATCAAATGAAATAATTGAAATTTCTTGATTGAGTATTATGTCTGAAACTGATTCTTTAAAAGAAAAATTATCCTTTGAAAAATAATAAAATAAAAGACCTGTCAATAATGTTATTAATAAGATACAAACGCAGTCTTTTATAAACTTTGGGATTTTTTTAAGAAAGTTTATCATTTTTATATCCTGTAAATTAAAAGATTAAACAATAAAATGAAGTTCAGATATCATATTTTACTTAATATTTATACTTTTTAGCATTAAAAAATTTTTAATAAAAGAAATCTGGCGGTTTTAATCACAAAATTTACAAAAATTATTAAAAATCAGCTGTAAAATTTATTATTGTACCTGAATTGAGCGATTTTCAAGTTTGCTGGATATAACTGCAAATTGTATCAGGCTGTACTTTTGCTATGCGTGATGCAATTTAATGCCGTAGATACAGCAAAATAGGAAAGCCCGCAGGTTTTTATATTTTTAAATATAATAAGCTTGATTCATTACAAATTTCTTAATTTAAAAATATGAAACGCTCAATTTAGGTTGTAGTTTCCTTAAATATTGGTTTATAAAGTTTTACTTGAAAAATAATCTGATTTTATTTTTTAAGTATGAAGTTTATTTAGTTTTAACAAAAGGGAGAATAAAATGACAATATTTGAAAATACAGAGTCCTTTTCAAAGGAAGAAATAGAAAAAAGAAAAAAAGCAATTTTTGATTGCATGGGTAAAAGAGCCCAAAATGCAATTATAAAAAAAGGATATGAAACTTGGAATCCTTTTGAAGAACCAAAGCATCCAATAGAAATCAGAAAGGATAAAACCGGCAATACTGTTTCTGGAATTGTAAAAATGTTTTTTGACGATTTTCCTGAAAAAAAGGGAAACAATGCATACATAAAAGTTGTTGAAGAAATGGCTCTTGGAGTTGTAACAGATGATGAAAGAGTAAAGGCACGTTATCTTTTTTCCATGTGGTATAAAAAACATCTCGAAAACGCAGGGATTGATGATGACTGGTCATAAAAAAAAGATTTATGAATTTATTGAAAATTCACCTTCAAAATTAAGCACCAAGGATATTGCAGTTTATTTTGAAGACAAAGGACTTGATTTTAAAACTGTTAAATCACTGGTAAAAGAACTTTTAAATGAAGGTCAGATTGAATATTCATATGAACTGGGAAACAGTTTTTTAACACCTTCATTTAATAAATTTGTAAAAATTTCAGATAAAGTTATTGTTTATCCCCCTCATTTGAGCAGCCCAAAGAAAAAAAATGGTTTTTATTATTTAAAAATAGAAAATTCAACATCTTTTGGACGTGGAAATCATCCAACAACAAGGCTTTGTCTTCTTGGAATGGAAAAAGCTCTTCAAAAGGAAAATTTTAACAAAAAAAAATTTTTTGATCTTGGATGCGGAACAGGGATTCTTGCAATTGCAGCAGCTTTTTTCGGGTTTGAAAAATGTTTTGCTGTTGATATTGATCCTGTTGCTGTTTTTGATTCCAAACATAATGCAGAAATTAATAATCTAAGTGAAAAAGTAATTGTAGATACTTCATGGCCTGAAAACTGCAAATTCAACCTTATTGCAGCAAATTTAAGACCCAGGGGGCTTTTTGAATTTAAAAATAACTTAAAGGAAAGGCTTGAAAAAAATGGCAGCCTTGTTCTTTCAGGATTTAAGTCAGATGAAAAAAAATTTGTTTTAAAAGGTTTTGATAATTTTTTAATAGAGAAAATATGGGAAGAAAAAGGGTGGTGCGGTGCATTGTTAAACCCATATTAACAAGGATTTACATTGTTTTCGCTCAATTTGTTTGAAATATTTATATAATCTTCAAGTTCAAGATCTTCGCCCCTTGAAGAAAGTGAAAGATCAAGGCTTTCAAAAATATTTTGAAGAAGAGCCTTGTCTTTTATTCCTTTGCCAAGGGAATTTTTTAATGTTTTTCTTCTTTGGCCAAATGAAAGCTTTACAATTTCATGAAAAGTTTTTTCATCTTTAACCTTGTTTGTTTGTTCTTTTTTAAACTCAATTACAATTACGCTTGAATCTACCTTTGGCCTTGGATAAAAAAGTGATGGTTTTAAACCTGCAATTATTTTTAAATCTGCATAATATTTCAGTATAACCGAAATTCTTCCGTAGTCTTTTGTTCCCTTTGGAGCAGCAATTCTTTGTGCAAGCTCTTTTTGAAGCATAAAAACACATTTTTCAATTTTATGGCTTTGTTCAAGTGCCTGGAAAATAATCTGTGAAGAAATATTGTATGGAAGATTTCCAATTAAATAATTTTTTTTTTCAGTGCTTAAAAGTGATCCAATATCTGTTTTTAAAATATCCTGATTAATAATTTTAACATTGGAGCAAAGGTCTTTTTCAAGTTCTTTTTCAAGAATTGGAATCAGCCGTTTATCCTTTTCAATTCCAAATACAAAATCTCCATGTCTTGATGCTGCCTTTGTCAAGGCCCCAAGCCCGGATCCTATTTCAATTATGTTTGATCCTTTTTCAATTTCTGCCTTTTTAATTATCATTTCAGGGGTTGAAGGATCTACTAGAAAGTTTTGTCCAAATTCCTTTTTAGGAAAATATCCGTATTCTTTCATTATTTTTGATGGAGTTGTCATTCTATTGGAATATCCTCTTCGTTTCTTAATCTTTTTACCCAGTATTTAGTAAGGAAATATGAGCCTATTGCTGAAGGAAGGCCAAGTACTGCACCTCCAAAAAGCATTGAGTAGAAAATGTCCATTTGAGAGTGTAAAAGAAGCCTTGCTTCTTCAAGCTTTATGGAAAGTTTCATTTTTGCACCCATAATGTCTATGAGCTTATATATAATTCCTATATCGGCGTGTTCAAAGCCAAGGACTGCAATTCCTGCGTAATATGCAGCTGCATAAAAAATTGGGATTGTTAAAGGGTTGCTGAGCCATACGCAAATAACGGCAGCTCTTTTGCTTCCCCGTAAAATAATGGCGAATACAATGCCAAGAATTGTATGGAAAGGAACAAGCGGAGAAAAAGACACAAATACTCCGGCTGCAACGCCCATGGAAATATTATGGGCAGTTCCGTCAATTGTAGCAAGTTTCCATAAAAACTTTTGAAATTTTTTCATTTAGTACATTCAATCTCCAAAAGAGTCAGCCCATAATAAAATATTTTGCTCTGTTAATACAGTGAGGTTTAAAGATTTGCAATTAAAATTGCAACTATTTTTAATCATTTTAAATATGGTCTTGTAGACTTGTTTAAAATTTAATAAAGTAAAGAAAATAATTGATAAATTTACTTTAATTTTTTATCTGACTGTCTTTTTTAGATAATTAAATAGGAGTATTGAATGGCTGGGAAAAAGAATAAAAATCTTGGACTTTTAATTTCAGAACTTATGGAAGAATACAATATCCCTACTAAAAAAGATTTTGAAAGACTTAATCAAAGGCTTGATGAGCTTGAAAATCTTTTAAAACAGGCAGCTCTTGCTTCCATGTATTCAGGAACAAAAACTACAGTATCAAGGACGGCAGGCAAAAAAATTACTGCTGCCGATATGGTTCTTGATACAGTTAAAAAAGAAAAAAAACCTGTAAATTTTAAATTTATGAAAGAAAAAACCGGATTTGATGACAAAAAATTAAGAAATATAATTTTCAGACTTCATTCAACAAAACAGATAAAAAGGGTTGAAAGGGGTTGCTATCTTCCTGTTGATCTAAAAGAAGATTGATTTTTTTGAGAATTTTTATTTTGTAAAAAATTTTTTCCATATTTTAGCCAGAGAATTTTTTGTTTTATCTTATCAGGGAGCCAAAGCTCTTATTTTGTCTAAGTTTGAGACCCAAAATTTATCCTCATGATATTTGAATATTTTTAGGTTAAAGTTTTTTGATTTGCCTAGCTTAACCAAAAAAATAATATTTTTTGCAAAATATTACCTGTTTTTTTTGACTGCAAATATGCTTATTCTTTGTTCCTGTTTTTTGAAACTCTTGTAAATTTAAATACTCAGGTTATATTTAACCTTAAACGCTGAAGTTTAGGTTTGACTCTGCATTTGTGATGTTATGGAAATTGTGATTTACTAATATTACCAAATAAAATTTGGAAAGGTTTTTACTTTATGACAAATAATTTAAAAGAATATAAGGAAGGTGATGTAATTTCGGGTTACAGGCTTTTAAGAAAAAAAAAACTTGAACTTATAAAAGCCGATTATTTTGAATTTATCCACGAAAAAACTGGTGCAAGACATATTCATATAAAAAGCAGTGACAGTGAAAATGTATTTGGGGTTGCTTTTCGTACAGTTCCCAGTGACTCAACAGGCGTTGCACATATTCTTGAACACACTGCATTATGCGGTTCAAAAAAATACAATGTAAGAGATCCTTTTTTTTCCATGATTAAAAGAAGTCTCAATACTTTCATGAATGCCTTTACTGCGTCTGACTGGACAATGTATCCTTATGCATCTCAAAATGAAAAAGATTTTTACAATCTTATGGGCATTTATCTTGATGCTGCTTTTTTCCCAAATCTTGATGAATTGAGTTTCATGCAGGAAGGCCACAGGCTTTCAGTTGATGAAAACGGAGAGCTTTCATACCAGGGAGTAGTATTTAATGAAATGAAAGGTGCAATGTCATCACAAAGCCAAGTAATGGGGCGGTCTCTTTTAAATGCTCTTTATCCTGATACAACCTACGGCTTTAATTCAGGAGGAGAACCTCTTGATATTCCTTCTCTTACACACAAGGATTTAATAGATTTTCACAAGGTTCACTATCATCCTTCAAATTCCTGGTTTTTTACTTATGGAGACCTTGATTTTGAAAAACATTTAAAATTTATTGATGAAAATGTTTTAAGCAGGTTTGATAAAATAGACCCTGGAACTCAAGTTGATAATCAGCCAAGGTGGGACAGCCCAAAGGAGGTTGTTTATACATATCCTGCTGACGGAGAAAAGGATATTGAAAAAAAATCCCAGGCAGCTGTTGCCTGGCTTACTTCTGATATAATTAATTCTTTTGATACTCTTGTGCTTTCTCTTCTTGACCAGATATTTCTTGGAAATTCAGCAGCACCTTTGTACAAGGCTTTGATTGATTCGGATCTTGGTTCGTCCCTTACAGATGTTTCAGGTTATGATGCAGATAACAAGGATACTTTTTTTGCAGCAGGACTTAAGGGGGTAAAGGCCAAAGATGCCAAAAGAGTTGAAAAGGTTATTTTTGATACACTGACTGAGCTTTGTGAAAACGGGATTGACAAGGAACTTATTGAAACAGCTGTACACCAGTTTGAATTTCATAGAAGAGAAATCACAAACACTCCAATGCCCTATGGAATAAAGCTTCTGCTTGGTATTGGAAGTACATGGTTTCATGAAGGTGATCCCTTAAGTGTTCTTTTGTTTGATGACGATCTTGAAAAAATAAGAAAAAAAGCTTTAAAAGAACCTTTTTTTGAAGACTATATAAAAAAGTATTTTCTTGATAATCAGCACAGGGTTCTTATGATTTTAAACCCTGATCCTGAAAAGGGTAAAAATGACGCACTCAAGGAAAAAGAGCAGCTTGATGAAAAAAGAAAGTCTTTAACTGATGCTGATATTCAAAGAATAAGGGAAATGGAAGAAACTCTTACAAGGCTTCAGGAAAGCAAAGAGGATTTATCATGCCTTCCATGTCTTGAAATTTCAGATATTCCAAAGGAAATAAAAAAAGAAACTCCAGACCGTATTTCAAAAGATAAAAATATTTTTTATTATGATAAACCTACCTCAGAAATTTTTTATTTTACTTCTATATTTGGCACAGGACATTTGCCCGCTGATTTAACAGCTTATGTTCCTCTTTTTACTTTTCTTGTATCAAGAATAGGAACTAAGAAAAGAAATTATATTGATTTTACTAGAAAAATTGATGCTGTTACAGGAGGCTTTGGTCTTTCACCTATAGTACGCACTTGTGTATTTGAAAAAGGTTCTACATTTTCAGCCATATCTTTTGGAGTAAAATGCCTTGAAAGATATCAAAAAGAAATGTTTGAGCTTGTTTCAGAGCTTATCAGCGATTATTCATTTGAGGATACAAAAAGAATAAAAAGTCTTTTGCTTCAGTTTTGTTCAGGTTTAGAGTCTGCTGTTGTTCAAAACGGTCATAAACTTGCAATTTCACTTGCCTCAAGGAATCTTTCATCAACATCATCTCTTGCTGAATTGTGGAGCGGTATTTCCCAGTTAAAGCTTGTAAGGGAAATAACAGATTCATTTATAGATCAAGATAAGGAAATTAGAGCTTTGGCTTTACTAAGGGAAAAAATGGAAGCCATTGCAAAGTTGTGTTTTAACAAAACCAATTATAAAGTCTGTATGGTTGGCGGTGCAGGTAATCTGAACACAGGAGATGAACTTTTTCCATTATTTTACAATTCTTTATGTGATCAAGGTCAAAATGGCTTTGTTCATCCTATTTCTTTAGATTCTAAAAAAATTATTCATGAGGCCTGGACAACCCAGAGCTCTGTTTCCTTTGTTGGTGCATCTTGTAAAGTCCCTTCATTTGGAACTAAAGAAGCACCTTATTTTTCAGTTCTTTCAAGGCTTTTAAAGTCTAATTTTCTTCACAGGGAAATTAGAGAAAAGGGTGGAGCATACGGAGGTTTTGCTCTTTACAATTCAGAAGAGGGCATTTTTTCCTGTGGTTCGTACAGAGACCCCAATATAAAAAGAACAATTGATGCCTTTGGAAATGGAATAGAATTTCTTAAAAATGGGAATTTTAATTCTGATGAAATAAAAGAAGCAATTTTGCAAACAGCTTCTGACCTTGAAAAGCCAGATACTCCTGCTGTGTCTGCAAAAAAGGATTTTTTCAGAAGAATTTTAAATATTCCTGATGAGAAAAGACAGGAATTCAAGGAAATGCTTTTGTCTGCTGATAATGAAAAGCTTGTAAATACAGCCCAAAAATATTTTAGCGGCAATGTATTCAAGGACAATATTGCTGTAATTACAGGAAAAATACCTCTTGAAAAGGAAAAGACTCTTTTAAAGGATCTTTGTCTTGATGAAAAGGAAATATAAGGTTTTATTTGCTGAAACAGTTATTTCAGGCAGAACCAGGTGATAATTTAAGCATGCCCCAAAGTAACAGCTTTGGGGCATATTATTTATTTTGAGTAAAATCCGGCTTCAGGCATTTTCATTACAGACTCAGAAAGGTTCATCACAGCATCCATTCTTCCAATAGCTTCATGATAAATGGTGTCATAATAAAATTGTGCCGTAATAATCTGTCCCTCATAAAAAGGATGTCTTTTTTTGAAACCTTTTGTTCAAGCTTTTCTTTTGAAGCACAGGCTCTTACTGCAAAAGCCCATGCCATGCAGAGATCCCCGATTGATTCAAGGAATAACGATGCCGAGCCAAAGGCATCCATTACTTTTTCGCCTGCTGCTGCCTTACCCATTTTGATTGCACAGTTTACGGCTTTATCAAGCATGGATTTAAGTTTTTCTCCAATATAATTCAAGCCTGCCCCATTGGCATTATTTATGGATTTTGATATTTCACTGCAAAGATCCATAAATGGTTTTCCCTTTTTCATTCCAAGCTTTCTTCCTAAAAGATCCATTGCCTGAATTCCATTGGTTCCTTCGTAAAGAGAGCTTATTCTCACATCCCTGTAACATTGTGCCTGGGGATATTCTTCAATAAAACCGTATCCTCCCAGAACCTGGATTCCGGTGGAGGTTATATCTATTCCCTTAAATGTTGTATATGACTTTGAAACAGGGGTGAGAAGTTCAATAAGACCCTGAAATTTTTCCTTTTCTTCATTATCCTTGCTTATTTCCCTCATATCCTGGCACCATTTAAGGAAGTAGGATAAAAACCTTGTGCCTTCAATAAAAGTTTTCATGCAAAGAAGCTGTCTTCTTACATCAGGATGGTGAATTATTGTCTTTTTTTCAGGCTGAGGGTTAAATGCTTCTGTAATGAGCGGACCCTGGATTCTTTTTTTTGCATATTCTGCAGCATATGCATAGGATGCAGAAGAAATTCCAAGTGCCTGAACAGCAGCTCCCTGGCGTGCTTCATTCATCATGAGAAACATGTATTTCATGCCTTTGTTTTCTTCGCCTACAAGCTCTCCAATGCATTTTCCCCTTGAACCAAATGAAACCGAGCATGTAACATTGCCGTGCATTCCCATTTTTTCTTCAATGCCTGTTATTTCAACATTGTTTTTTAAATCAAGTGTATTGCCGTTTTCATCTGTAAGGTATTTTGGAACAAGAAAAAGTGATATTCCCTTTGTTCCTGATGGAGCTCCCTCAATTCTTGCAAGAACAGGATGAATTATATTTTCAACAAGATCAGAGTCAGCCCCTGATATGAAAATCTTGTTTCCTTCAATTGAATATGTGCCGTCTTCATTTTTTACTGCCTTTGTATCAAGAGCACCCACATCAGATCCTGCCTGTGGTTCTGTCAGACACATTGTTCCTGCATATTGCCCCTGGAAAAGTTTTTTGAGATATTTATTTTTTTGAGTTTCACTTCCAAATTCTTTTATTATTGCACCTGCACCGTGAGTCAGCCCAGGGTAGTTTATAAGTGATGGATTTGCTCCCATGAAAAGTTCGTTTACTGCTGTGCCAAGAAGGTGCGGCATTGACTGGCCTCCCCATTTTTCCTCATCGCACATTGCAAGCCATCCGCCTTTGCAGAACAGTTCATATGGTTTATGATATGATTTTGGAACTTTTATTTCCTGGTTAACAAGATTTGGACCATCTTCATCACCGTTTTTTTTGTCAGCCAGCCTGTTTGCCGGCATAAGTTCCTTTACAGCAAAATCCCTTGCAGACTTTAAAATCATTTCGCATGCTTTTTTATTAAAATCAGCGAACTTCTGGTTTTGTGAGAATGAATCAATTTTAAAAACTTCAAATAAAAGAAATTTTTGATCCGCAGGGTCAGAAAGTTCCATAACCATTTTTGTATATCCTTTTTTGAAAATAAAAATTTACACGAAAATAATGTATTTTTTAAATGGATATATTTTGTATACTAAATTGTTTTTAGCTGCAATATTTAAAAAATTTATTTCAAAATTTTTATGAATGTTATTTTAAGACCTCATGGATATTTTCTGCATCCCTTATACTTATATAACCTGCATCTTTTGCAATTTTAACAGTATGCAGACACATTATTTTGTAAAAAGTATCCATCTCAGGTATTTTTTCAAAAATTGCTTTTCTATGAGATTCAATGGTTTTGCTGTCACCTCTTGCAACAGGGCCTGTAAGAGCTTTTTTTGTTCCTTTGGAAATTATATTTTCAAGTGTGCCTTTAATCAGCGGGGTTATTATGTGAAGCCCCTTTTCTTTTTCTATTCCTGCGGCTTCAAGAAAACTAAGGGAAATGTCTGTTAAAGTAACAAGATAATTTGATGCAATAACAGCAGCAGCATGATAAAGAGATTTCCCTTCTGTTTTAAGAGTGTATGGAAGACTGCCAAGGACAATTGCAAGATTTTTTCCTGCATCAACTGCTTCAATGTCTCCCTCAATTCCCATTATAATTCCTCTGAAAGGATTTTTTGATGACGAAAGTCCTGCAAAACTTTGAAGAGGGTGAAGTGATGCAGTATAAGCCCCTTGATTTTTAAGAGATAAAAGTATTGTTGAAGGAAGGGAGCCGCTGCAGTGAAAAAAAATTTTATTTCTAATTTTTATTTCTGATTTTGAAATAGCTGAAGCAGTGTTTCCAATTATGTCATCAGGTGTTGTTATAAAAATAATATCTGAGGTTTCAACAAGCTCATCCATGTTTGAAAAAATTTTTGCTCCGGTAATTTCTCTTGTTTTTTCAGATGTTTTTTGTTCTGAATTGAAAATTCCAGATATTTCAACTTTTTTTTCTATGAGATAATATAAAAGGTTTATCCCAAGCCTTCCTGTTCCAATTATTCCGATTTTTTTATTCATAAGTTCCCCCCCCTGATAAATATGGGAATAAAAAAAGGCAGGGAAAAACCCTGCCTTTAAAAAAATCAAACTTGACTAATTTTTACTTGCTTGCAAATGCAGCTTCTGGCATTGCCATAACAGCAGCAGAAGTATTCTTAACAGAATCCATACG
>Ga0265295_1000618_pt1 | contig 70039 bp, 59 predicted proteins | sample Munlansysbiofilm_FD_192503 | JGI IMG/M metagenome (GOLD analysis project Ga0265295, IMG submission 192503) | Leachate microbial communities from a municipal landfill in Southern Ontario, Canada - Methane capture system biofilm | ecosystem: Engineered > Solid waste > Landfill > Unclassified ...
TAAAGAGAAAAACGCCTAACGAGGCGTATACCGCGATGCGGCCGGCGGTCCAACAGGCAGCCTAACTATGGACAGAGATTTCACTTAAAAATTAGAAGATCTTGTTCAGACAAGTGGAGCCACCTCTTTGAGCCCTTAAAGAAATCAGAGGCGGCAACGAAACAGCTTTGGTGGTATCTGGTATGTCTATTGGCAAGAGGAGTCTGCCGGCTGTTGCAGGGAAAGAAGAAACAGGTGAATGTGACAGGACAGATGGGCTTAAAGCGAGGTAATGGGGTTTTTTGCAAGGTCTCTGAAGCACTGTACACTCCGGTCACCATGACCGGAGTGTACAGCAAACGATCTTCTATTAAAATTTAAGTCCACCAAGAACCATCACATACGACCAAGTGTTGTCACCTCCGGTCAGTTCTTTGGCCGCATCATCAGGGGTGGCAATGGCACCGACAACGGACAGTGAGAAGTAATCGGTGACAGCCCAGTCAACAATCAGATCGTACTCATCAGCATACTTGTCACTGCTTACACCGCCTGCAGTGGCATCATGCAGTTTGAACTTATAGTAGATGAGGTTGACGGTTACCGGATCAATCGGTTGCAGTCTCAGTTTAACCATGTGCGAGTTGAGGTTCTCGTTGGCCAGCACATACTCACCCAGGATCTCACCCTGAAACCAGGTACCCCAGTCGGAGGAGTGGTAAAAAAGTGAGTCATAGTTCTCGTCAAAGCTGGCGTACCGGTAAGAAAGTAACGGTTTCCAGGGTACATCTTCAAACGCATAGCTGGCGGTGATGTGCCAGGCCTTTCCATTGGCGAAATCAGGGTTGTCAATATCCACAACCTTACGGCGGCCGGCGTCTTCATGCACAAACTCCGCATCAAACCGCAATGGCCGCAAGGCCGGAATGCCATCTGCCAGGGCAAAGGGGTTGATACCGCCGCGCAGATTGTACACGTTCATGGAATCCCGTCTTTCATCATCGGAATCGAGCATGTAAAAACCGGCGCCTAAGGAAACAACATTTTCAATGGCATAGTTGATGTTGCCGCCACCGAGTTTTGTATCGGTTTTAGCCCGATCATCGGCTTTGAAGTACACAAGGTCACCCGACCAGTTACCGCTTTTCATGCGAGCTACTGCGGCGTAATCCGCGGTTTTACGACTTCCTATCCAATACGCTGCCCGATTGTATCCACCAAAACCTTGCGAGCCGAGGAGAAAACCGTCGCCGTAAAAGTACTGTATCCGGCCAAAGGAGAGATCGAGGAAATCGTCACCCAATGAGCCAAACAGGGTCCCTGAGCGCCAGCCCATATAGGCTCGATCAATGCGGAGATCACCGACATCTTCACTTGTGTCATAAAAGGGTCCATTGGTTCCGGAGGCATCAACACCACCGAAGGTGTTCGCCTGAACCGCATCGATTCGTCCGTAGAAAGATTGAGAATCAGGAAGGACATATTGCATGTCAAGCCCCGGACGAACGAGTGATTCCCACCAGTAATCCGACTTTTTACCAAGATTTTCCCGAGAATTGCCAAACCAGGAATCACCTTGACCAAAAAAGCCGAGATCAACTTCTAAGGTTGCCCTGGCGTAACTACCGTTGGGGCCTGTGTAAAACTGCAGCAGACTGGGAGTTTCTTCGTCAGCGGCAACGACGTTTCCAGCCATGAGTGTCGCGGCGGCCAGCAGTGAGACGCAACCTGCAGCAAGAGGGGAGTTAGCACGTTTCATCGGGGAGACAGCTCCTTTTGTTAAGTGGAATGGAATAGGGTGAGTCCGTTTGTTGTATAATTCGGTACAGACTTCATCCGCTTAAGCCACGGTTTCAGGTGTTTGTGATGCTAGTACTGAAAAATAATGCGCACGTTTACCATACTCAATATGTGTAAACAAGAAGGAAAATAATAAAGTATACTACTTGACTATAAGGAGTTGCGATCAAAATTTTAAAAGTATCGTTTTTGTCGGCACAGTACGCACCTCATTAACCGGCAAATGCGATCTGTGTTGAAGCAGGAGAACGCTGCACCGCTTCAGACAGAGACGTATATATAGAACGACCCGATCATCGGCACTCCGGGACACTTCAGGTGAATGAGGTTCTGCATTTCCTTTTTGCCTATTAAGAGATTATGCTTTAAAGTACTCTCCAATAATCCGGGTGCAATGGGGTTGGTACACAAGGATGGTTGATACACCATCCTTCATCCGTTCCAATCGAACAAACAGTCGATAACAGGAGTGTTTATGAACAAGGTAATCAGATGGACAGCAATAATCGGAATGGCTGCTATGTTGACCGCTTGTGCCGGCGCCAACAGGCAACAGACCGGAACCGGTGTTGGGGCTGCAGCCGGTGCAGGGGTAGGGGCAATCCTTGGTCAGGCTATTGGTCATAACACCACCAGTACGTTAGTTGGTGCTGGTATCGGCGCTCTTTTGGGTGGAATTGCCGGTAATCAGATCGGTGCCTATATGGACAGCCAGGAACAGGATCTGCGGCAGGTCGAGGCTGCCAGTATTCAGCGTGACCACGACGTGCTGACCGCCACCTTCAAAAGTGATATGTTTTTTGATTATGACTCATCCTCACTTAAACCAGGTGCGTACACTGAGCTGGACAGGGTTGCCAATGTACTGAGCAAGTACCCGCAAACAACAATCCGGGTGGAAGGGCATACTGATGCGCGGGGGAGCGATCAGTATAATCAGCAGTTGTCCGAGCGTCGGGCCAATGCAGTTAAAAATGCCCTTACACAGCGTGGGATAGACTCACGGCGTATTGAGGCGGTCGGTTACGGTGAGTCCCAGCTGATCTCTTCCAGTGATGCTATGAACCGACGGGTTAATATCGTTATTACTCCGATTCGGCAGGGCTAAACCGCACAGTATAGATGCATGGATGGCTTTGACCATCTGACCAACATTATCGCCCTGACATTGGGTACTGCCTGGGCCAGCGGCATCAACCTGTATGCCGCTGTGCTCATGTTAGGGGTTCTGGGGGCAAAGAACATCATCCAGTTACCCGCAGGTCTGGAAATGCTGGCTCACCCCTGGGTGATCGGTGCGGCAGGGTGTATATATGTTGTCGAATTTATTGCTGATAAGGTGCCTGGGGTTGATACTGTATGGGATGTTCTCCACACGTTTATTCGTATTCCAGCCGGAGTTATCCTGGCGGTCGCCGCAGTCGGGCATGTTGATACAGGGCTTGCTGTTGCCGCCGGATTGGGAGGGGGCACCTTATCGTTAGGCAGTCATGCACTGAAGTCCGGAACCAGGATTGTTGCTCATCTTTCTCCTGAACCTTTTTCTAACTGGACATTATCCCTGGGAGAAGATGCCCTGGTCGTTGCCGGTATCTGGAGTGCGCTCAACCATCCGTGGATCTTTCTTTTTCTCTTGCTCTTCTTCTTCATGATCGCAATCTGGTCGATTGCTCGTCTCTGGAAAATCCTTGGCCACAAACTGCGCAGTGTGGATACCGTCTTTCGCCGGTTTCTCCTGCGATAAACCACATGGTTGCCATTGGTTCACTGCACTGCAGCATCCATGATCGCCCATCAGTAGTAGATAGTCATCCTTTCATTGAAGTAGTGATTGAACACTGCCCGTAGATCATCTTCGAGTTTCCGGGGTGAACAGTCGACATAGGCGCGATATAACTCCGGAATCAGTGCCTGGAAAGCACTGAGGACCCGGGGATCGAAATGTGTGTTTCTGCCACGCTCCAGAACAGCGGATGCCGCCTGCCAGGAAAGCGGCTCTTTATAGGGTCGTTTTGAAGTTAAAGCATCGAACACGTCGACAACTGCAAAAATCCTTGCCGGCAAAGGGATATCTGCACCTGCCTTGCCCTGGGGATAACCGCTGCCGTCAAATTTTTCATGGTGGTTTTCAATGATCTGCGCTGCATCGGCCAGCCACCCGGATCCGGTTATAATATCCGTGCCGTGGTGGACATGATCTTGCATCAGACGACTTTCTTCTTTATTGAGTTCGCCTGTCTTAAGAAGTATCTCATCGCGCACCCCGATTTTTCCGATATCGTGCAGAAATGCACCTTTAATCAATGTCTGAATTTCGGTGGCGGCCAGGCCCATCGATTCAGCGAGATGAACGGCATACAGTGTCACCCGGAAATGATGGTCTGCAGTGTTGCTGTCGCGTTTGGCAATAACGTTGGCAAGCAGTGCAAAGGTGTCGAGGTTGGCTTTTAAAAGGTTGTGGGAAAAAATCGTCAGCCTGTTGACCAGGTGTACAATGACCGGATACAGCAGGACACTGGTCGCCAGTACGGTGAGTATGATAAGGATCAGAATACGGCGCAGTTTTTTTTGCATACCCTTAAGAACAGTATCAGAAGGAGCAAAGAGAACACGAACGGAACCGGTTTGTTCCTGTTTCTGATCAAATATCGGCAGAATCACATGAATGTGCAATCTGTCCCCAAGCGTGACAACTTCGGCCAGTTCAACGTTACCAGTTGGGGGAGGATGAGCACGGACATACCTCTCTACAGCTTTGGCGTATGTGTAGTCAGTGTCCAGCCGTTCTTCAGTTTGGGGATCATCGGATCGATAAAATCCGGCATACACATAGCTGCCGCTATTTTGTTGTGCCGCCAGGGCAGTGGAACGTTCATCCAGTGCCTGAAGAAATGCAGCCCGACTGTTGACGTGATCTTCTTCGGCAATCAACATCGCTCTGGCTAGCAGTTGGTGCAGTCCCTGTTGCGTTGACCTGGTCACTTCAGTTGTAAGGTACTGCCGTTCCGTGAAGAACACCATGGTGCCGGTGGCTGAACAGATGACAGCCGTCATGAGCAGCAGGCGTACGGTAAGAACACGATAGATAAAACGATGCAGCACAGGAGGGCGAGGTGTTGGCATTGTGCGTAACTGTATTTTGCAAGAACAGGTGCAGGAACGGTGAACAGGTTCAGGCTGCAAACACATGCCTGGAATTGAACCCTGAACTGCTTTTACAGACTACAAAAACACATTGTTGACTGCAGCTGCAATAAATATTGTAGACGATCCGATTGTCTCAGCCGGTGGGTTATGTTCTCTTCTGCGGAGACTGTGGCGTGGTGAATACCATTTGGTGAGGGAATTTTTATGAGCAGGAGGAACGGCTGCCAGAAACGTATGTGAACAGTACGTTGTCTTTTTGTACTGCCACATCCACTAAACAGGCAAAAACCGATAGAGGATGGTGGCGATGAACATGCACACCGGGATGGTCAGCACCCAGGCCAGGACAATGTTGCCGACAATGCCGAGTTTGAGAGCGTTGGCGCCCCTTGTGCTGCCCACGCCCATGATCGAGGTGGAGATGATATGGGTTGTACTCACCGGGATACCGAAATGAGAGGCGGTCAGGATCACAGCTGCAGCTGAGGTTTCAGCAGCAAAACCATGCACAGGTTTGAGTTTGATCATTTTGCTGCCCATGGTACGGATGATCCGCCAACCACCGGCCATGGTGCCCAGACCCATGGTGACAGCACAACTGAGAATAACCCAGGTCGGCACCTTGAACTCGTCTAGGAGACCGTTACTGACCAGGGCCAGGGTAATAATACCCATGGTCTTTTGCGCATCGTTGCTGCCGTGACTGAGCGCCATGATTCCCGCTGAAACCAGCTGCAACTTACGAAACCACTTGTTGACGATGTTCGGGCGTGCCCGTGCGCAGGTCCAGAGAATAATGACCATGAAGACAAAACCGATTCCAAAACCGAACATCGGTGAGGTAACCATCGGCATCAGAATTTTTTTTGTGACGCCGTCAAACAGAATGACTTCCCAACCGGCCTTGGCAATACCGGCTCCCATCAGTCCACCGATCAGGGCATGGGAGGAGCTGGATGGAATGCCATAGTACCAGGTGACCAGGTTCCAGATAATTGCGGATAAAAGAGCGCAAAGGATGACTCCCTGGGTGACAATTTCAGCAGTGATGATCCCCTGGCCAATGGTATTGGCCACATGTGTTCCAAGAAATGCACCAATGACCTCGAAACACCCTGCATAGATAACAGCCACCCGGGCCGTCAGGACCTTTGTCGAAACAACAGTGGCAATGGAGTTGGCTGAATCATGAAATCCATTGATATATTCAAAGACCAATGCCGCAAAAATTACCAGTATAAGCAGAGCTGTAATCATGAAGCCTCACAACCGAATCAATTCTTTAGTCAGCAGCAGCATTGCTCTTCACACAGTTAACTGTGTTTAATGGCAATATTAACAATCAGGTCGGCAATGACCGAGCAGATGTCCAGGGCGTTTTCAATGCCTTTATAGATGTCGCGCATTTTAAGGACATGCAGCGCATCGTATTTGCCGGAGAAGATCTCTTCAGTGGCCATATAAAGAATTTCATCACCTCGCCCTTCAATAGCCTTGATACGCGAGTCACAGGCAGTTATCTCCTTTAACGGCGCATTTTTTTTGAGCATGGAAATGATCGTTCGCAACTCCTCTGTTGCCTTAACAAGCATCTCTGCCTGGCCTTTAACCGTTTCGTTATAATATTCGATTTTATAAATACGCAGGTTAAGACATGCCTTGAGGATGACTTTGGTACCGTTATAGAGGTTGGTTGAAATCAGCTGGATATCTTCCCGGTCAATCGGCGTGATAAAGGTACTGTTGAGAAGAGCCAGACTGCCTTCCAGTGCTTCAACTGATCGTCGTTTGTAGGTTTTGGCATGGATAAGATAATCTTCCTGCTGTTTCATGTCTGAGTACACGATCTGGTAAAACAGTTGTGCCGTGAGTTCACAGACTTCAGCGCCTTCCTCGAAAAAATTAAAAAACTTTTTTTCTGGTGGAGGCAGGAATTTGGAAATAAACCCTAGACCCATAGATGATACCTCTTTGCATAGAGTGCAGCACAACCCATTAAAGCAGACAGCGGTCCCGGATGATGAAAGGACAGATTACTTGTAAAACCAGGGGCCACAACCATAAACATGTGAAATATGGTGGATTATCAACTGCACTTCAGAGTGAATGCCGTTGAAGCCGTGCTGACTTTACCCTTGTCGTGCGGTTCTGACATCAAAAAAACAGTATACATATCGTTTTAATGGAGATTCGTTTTGTGAACGGGTGTTTTTTAAAAAGAATTTTGTGTGTGGCCAAAGGCGCGGTTGCATCGTATGACAGGGGATACTGTGATGGAAGGAGTGCCATTCTCATTCTAAGATCAGCAGCTGATTATACGTCAGCTTTTCGCTGATTGATTTTCAGCGATAACTTTTCTTTTTTTCAAAGAAAACAAACTGCTCACGCTCTTTTTTTATAAAACAACTGTGCACAGGCAATCAGCTGGAAACCGGTGCACTCCAGCTCTGATGAAGGGATCAGGAACTGCAGGTGGACAAAGCGGCCCCATTATGCGGGACCGCTTTTTTGTCTCTGTTTACGGCCGGCTGATTTATACCAGCAACTCAAGTCCTGAAAAGAAATAACTGATTTCAAAAGCAGCGGTTTCCGGTGCATCGGAGCCGTGGGTGGCGTTGGCTTCAAGGGAGTCTCCAAATTCACGACGCAGCGTCCCTTCAGCTGCATTGGCAGGGTTTGTCGCTCCCATGAGATCGCGCCATTTTTTGATGGCATCTTTGGCCTCAAGGACCATGACGATACATGGACCGCTGGACATAAAGTCGGTGAGTTCACCGAAAAAGGGTTTGTCTTTATGCACATAATAGAAACCTTCGGCTTCACGTTTACTGAGGTATAATTTTTTCAGACCGATAATGCTGAATCCTTCAGCAGAGATGCGAGCAATAATTTTACCGGCGTTGCCGGCGATAAAGGCGTTGGGTTTAATAATGGCAAAGGTGCGTTCCATGGATAGTGTTCTCCTCATGGTTTTTGTGTTTATAGAGAGTGTGCTCATGCAAAGGTGTTGAGATTGAGCTGAGGGCTTATACCATGCTCATCAGGGCCTGACAATATATCCGACAATATCCCGAGTCGATCCTCAGCAGGAACCGGTCTGTGAATAGGTGGGTGAAAGGATGACAGGGGATGGGTTCCTCTACGTTTTTCCCGTTGTATTGTCAGTGATTTTTTTGCACTGTATCGGGTACCGGATGATTTCTGTCGAATTTTCCGGCATCTGTCACCGGAAAAAGAGCGTGACTAAAACGCCCTGGCCGAAGTCTGCACTCTGGTCAGGGGCTGCCGGTTCAACGAAGAGTAGCTGTTATGACTGCACAACAAGTTCATCGAAATGTGGCTGACTGCCTGGATGACCTCAGGACGAAAGACAGGCTGTTAAGCTCAATCCATAAGATTTCCAGCCTGCTGACCCGCTCTATTTCGTTGGATACCATACTGATGCTGATCGTGAAGGAGACCACCCAGGTCTTCGGTTTCAGCAGACTGGCTGTTTTTTTAACGGATACGGATCGGGGGTTGCTCGAATGTCGGTACATCCACGGTTTCAGCCCCGATGATTCAGAACGGGCACTCTTGCTGCCGTATCGATTGCAAGACCATGACTGCGTTGAAACACGGGTTGCGCTGTACGGTAAAACCATTTACGTCAGAGATTACAGCAATGATCCGACCTTAACCCCGATTGACCGCAAAGTCAGCCGGATCATGCGCAGGGTCTCCACCATCGCTGTTCCTCTTAAAATCAAGAGCAGGATTATCGGTCTGATCACTGCTGACAAGGACGATGTCAGGCTGACGCTCACCAAGCGGGATATCAACATCCTGACCACCTTTGCCAACCAGGCCAGTATCTTTATTGAAAATGCCCGACTGCAAGAGCAGAATAAACGAAAAATAAAACAGTTGTTAACCTTGCAGGAGATCAGCAAAAAGACCAGTTCAGCTTTGAATCTCGATAAATTATGTCAGGTCATCTGCACGAGTGCGCGTCAGATCAGCAAGGCAATCGGCAGTGTGCTCTATCTGTTTGACGAAGAAGGGAAGTCTTTGACCATTGCTGCAGCCCGGGGATTCGACACTGCGGCAACGCGAACTGTTCATCTGAAAAAAGGGGTGGGGCTCGTTGGTTGGGTGGCAAAGTCCGGCAAGCCGATCCTGGTGGATGATGTGGGCGTTGATCCGCAGTATCACCCGATCCTGGACAACATTACTTCCCTGCTGGCGGTTCCTTTAAACAGTGACAAGCGGACCATAGGTGTGCTGCAGGTCACCAGTGATGAACGGGCGGCGTTTACCGAAGATGATCTGAAGCTCCTTCTTATCTATGCAGGTCATGCGGCAAGCCTGATCAGAAACGCACGGCTGTATGGTCAGGTGATGACGGAACGAAACTTTCGGGAAAACATCTTAGAAAGCTCGCCCAACAGCATGATCACCATCAATTTGAAAAAAGAGGTGACCTCTGTTAACCGGCGGACTGAGGAGCTGTTTCGTCTGCGCAGAAAGGATGTGCTTGGTGTGCATGTCGGTGAGATGTTCCCGGCAGAGATCGTCAGGATCGTTGCGCTTGCGCTGGATGATCATGCGGTGGTGAACCGGAAGGAGATTCAGCAGAACAATAGAGACAACAGCCCTGTTATCCTGGGGGTGACCTCTTCACTGTTACGAACCCATCAGGGCAGTCTGATCGGGGCCATGCTCATTGTCCGCGATTTGACCGAGGAAAAGAAAACCGAAGAGCTGATCAGACGTCTTGATCGCTTGACCTCTTTGGGGCAGGTATCGGCAGGTATTGCCCATGAGATCAGAAACCCGCTGACCAGCATCAACTTTAATGTGCAGCTGCTTGCCAAAAAAGGAGTTGCATCAGACACTGCCCAGCGGTTACTTGCCGATACCCAGGAAGGCATTGATCGGATCCGGATACTGGTCAAGGGTATGCTCGGTTTTGCCAAGCCATCGTTGCCCAGTTTACAAAGTGATTCGTTGCCCCGTGTCATTGAGGGGGCAATCGGTCTCATGGATTCGCAGCTTAAAAAAAAGAAGATTGACGTGGTTCTGGATCTGCAGAGCAGTTTGCCACAGGCAGTTTTTGATGCCCACCAGATTCAACAGGTCCTGGTGAACCTGCTGCTCAACAGCATGGAAGCCATGCCCAATGGTGGTATTATCTCCATTACCGGCAGATATGAGGGGAGAGCCGCCAAACACGCGGCCCAGATTGTGCTGCGGATTTCCGATAAGGGGTCCGGTATTCCCCGGGACCATCTCTCACGGATTTTCAACCCTTTTTTCACAACAAAACCTGAAGGAACCGGTTTGGGGCTCTCCATTGTCCACAAGATCATGGAGCAGCACGGGGCATCGGTGGATGTGGTCAGCGAGCAGAACCAGGGCACAACCTTTATCCTGCGTTTCCCGATCCAGCTGCGTAAGGAGCGTGGTAATGTATCGATATAAGATATTGATTGTTGATGACGACAGACTCCTGCAAAACTCCTTATGTGCCATTCTCTCGGAAAAGTACGAGCCGCTGATTGCCGGAAGCGGTGAAGAGGCCCTTCGTTTACTGACCCGGCAATCTGTTGATCTGGTCCTGCTTGATATTCGTCTTCCCGGAATGGATGGCATCGAGACCCTGGATCGACTCAAATCCATGCGCCCTGAGCTGCTGGTCATCATGATGACGGCTTTTGAGGACATTAAAACCGTTATCACCTCCATGAAAAAAGGGAGCTATGACTATCTGGTAAAGCCTCTGGAGATCGAGATGTTTGAGCTGGTGATTGAAAAGGCTCTGGAAACTCTGCGTTTGAAGAAAGAAGTTGAGGAGTTGCGGCGCGTATATCGCAAGAGATTCAATATTGAAAACATCGTAGGAGAAAGCGAGGGGTTCAAAAGGGTGCTGGAGTTTGCCGACAAAGTGGCCAAAGGGTACGACACCACAGTGCTGATTGAGGGGGAAAGCGGGGTGGGCAAGGAGGTGGTGGCTCGGATGATTCATCATCGCAGCAGCCGTTTTGATAAACCCTTTGTCGGCATCAACTGCGGTGCAATCAGCAAAGAGTTGCTGGAGAGTGAGTTGTTCGGCTATGAAAAAGGGACCTTTACCGGTGGGCTGCAAGAAGGAAAACAGGGTAAAATTGAAATGGCTGACAGTGGTACTCTGCTGCTTGATGAGGTGAGTGAACTGCATCCTGCCGCGCAGGTGAAGCTGTTGCGATTTTTAGAAGAACGGGAGTTTTACTCTGTTGGCGGCACCCACAAGAAAAAAGTTGATGTCCGGGTCATTGCGGCGACGAATAAAAGTCTGGCTGAACAGGTACAGGCGGGTATCTTTCGTGAGGACCTTTTTTATCGACTCAATGTTGCCCGAATAATCGTTCCCTCTCTTGGTGAACGCAGGGCTGATATTATCCCGCTGACGTTGTTTTTCATGCACAAGTTCAATGAAAAGTTCGGCAAGAATTTCTGTGGTATTACACCTGAAGCCCGCAAGATGCTGGTCCAGTACCCATGGCGGGGCAATATCCGGGAGTTGAAAAATGCCGTGGAACGGGTGGTGTTGATGGAGGAGGGGAGGCATATCGATGCTGCTCATCTGGTCTTTCTGGCCTTTCCATACCACTCTGCCCAGCACACGGCTGATTTTTCCATCACCCTCCCGCCCGATGGGCTGGATCTCGAACAGCTGACCAAGCAGCTTATTATTCAGGCTCTGGAAATAACAGGCAACAACAAAACCAGGGCTGCCAGACTGCTGGGGCTTTCCCGGCCGACCCTCCTGTATCGCATTGAAAAACACGGTATTGGCAGATAGGAAAACCGTGTTCCACTGCCTGTTGTCACTCCCCTCTTTTGCTGCATGGTGGAGCACGTTTGGTGCAGCATATCCTGCACTGTTTTCATCCTGCTGTTTTTCCATTCTTTATACACGATCAATTAAAGCAGATACGTGATTTTCCCATCATGGACTGTAGCATTTGCTACAGTAATTTTTTACCCCCTGATGGATTATTAATTTTTTATTGTTATTCCAGTAAATTATATTGATATGGTTTTATGGCATGACATGTGCTTAGCAAGATTGCACCAAAGGGGATCCAGCTGAAAAGACACTGTGTTTTGAGTATGCGCCCAGCGCGCAGACCAACATCTGCGCAGACGGACACGACAAGAGGGCAAAAAGACGTGGAAGTGAAGGATGAGCACAAGATTTCGAACCGTTCTTGTTCGTAAGGAAAACGGACTGGCAACCATCACTCTGAATCGTCCGGAGACCTTGAACATCCTTGATAGTCTCCTACTCAGTGAGCTGATCACCGTGTTGACCGATATCGGGCAGGATGAAGAGGTGCGGGTTGTGATCATTACCGGCGGTCAGCACTGTTTCAGCGCTGGTCTGGATCTCCGGGATCTTGAGACCATTGAGACCCCGGCTGCGGCCCGCCGTTACCTGCAACAGGTACAGGCTCTTTTTGTTTGTTTAGACGCTCTGGAACAACCTGTTCTGGCCGCTATATCCGGTTTTGCCCTGGGCGCCGGGTTTGAACTGGCACTGACCTGTGATCTTCGGATCGCAGCTGCCAATGCCACCTTTGGTCATCCTGAAGTTAAAATCGGTATGATACCCGGTTGCGGTGGCACACAGCGGTTGCCACGTCTTATCGGAATGACCAAAGCCAAGGAACTCCTGTACACTGGTAATCACATTGATGCTGAAGAAGCCTACCGTCTCGGCCTGGTGAACAGGGTTGTCTCTGCTGATCTTGTTCTGGAGGAGACGGGGATTCTGGCGGAAAAGATTGCCGGTCATCCGGTTCTTGCCCTTAAGGCCACCAAGTTGGCAGTCAATGGAGGCTATGACCTGCCGTTGAATGCTGCGGTTGAATATGCATCCCGCTGTCTGGAAACCCTCTTCACCTCTGAAGATCAGAAGGAAGGGGTGCGGGCGTATATGGAAAAGAGAAAGCCGTTGTATAAAAACCGTTGAACAGGGTGTCGGGCTGTGAAAGAACATCGCAGATGCGGACGTTGAATATCTGTGCTCTTGAGAACAAAATAAAAAACATCAACATAGAATCCGATTTTTCGGAAGGAAGGAAAACAGTATGCGTGAAGCGGTGATTGTCAGTGCGGTTCGAACACCCCTTGGTACCTTTAATGGTTCATTGGCCTCTGTCGGTGCCACTCAACTGGGGGCATTGGTGATAGCAGAGGCGGTGCAACGGGCCGGCATCGGCAAAGAAGAGGTTGATGAGGCCATCATGGGTATGGTGCTGCCCTGTGGCTATGGTCAGAACCCGGCTAAACAGGCGGCGGTTCAGGCTGGAATGCCCTGGGAAATTGAGGCTGTTACCATCAATAAAGTCTGCGGTTCCGGATTAAAGGCAGTGATGCTGGCAGCCCAGGCCATTCAGGTGGGAGATGCCGAGGTGGTGGTTGCCGGTGGTATGGAAAATATGAGCATGGCCCCGTATTTTCTCAAAAAAGCCCGTTTCGGGTATCGCATGGGCGATGCCACCATGCATGACCATATGGTGCATGACGGTCTGTGGGATATTGTCAACGACTTTCACATGGGTATTTCCAATGAACTCTGTTCCGAACGCTACAAGATCAGCCGGGAAGACCAGGATCGTTACGCCGCTGAATCGTATCGCCGTACCCTGGCAGCCCAGGCTGCCGGTACGTTTGAGGATGAGATTATGGCTGTGGAGGTTCCGCAGCGCCGGGGAGAACCCAAGGTGTTCCAACAGGACGAATGTCCGCAGGCGACCAGCTACGAACAGCTCGGCAAGATGAAACCGGCATTCAAGCAGGGCGGGGTGACCACTGCCGGGAACGCCTCCATCATCAGCGACGGTGCAGCTGCCGTGGTGGTGATGAGCCGGGAAAAGGCTGAATCGTTAGGCTGCACCATCCTTGCCACCATCGGTGCGCAGGCATCGTACGGTATTGATATGAAGTACGTTCTGGTGGCTCCCATCTGGGCAATCCCCAAGTGTCTGAAAAAGGAAGGACTCTCCAGCGAAGATATTGACCTGTATGAGATCAATGAGGCCTTCAGCGGGTCCACAGTGGCGGTTTTAAACACCCTGGAGCTTGATGCATCTAAAGTCAATGTCAACGGCGGCAGTGTTGCCCTCGGACACCCCATCGGTGCCAGCGGCTGTCGCCTGCTGGTGACCCTGCTGCATGAGATGGTCCGCCGGGACAAGAAACGAGGTCTGGTTTCCCTGTGTCTCGGTGGCGGTGAGGCTGTGGCTATGATTGTTAAACGATGAACTTGTCTGACGTTTTACCAGGGTGTCGCGAAGAGTCTTGAACCGCAAATCAAATGGATTTGGGAGATAACGAAAGGCTGTGCACCGTTACTTCTGCAGACTGTTTACCGAAGGACTGTGCACTGTAACGCTTAGAAAGGGAGGATAATAGAACAGGAGAGTCTGATAACGGGCAGTTTATCTGCTGATTCGGCAGGAGAGAAGAAAAAGGCAGTTGACCATTTTACAGACAAAAGGAGAAGAGTATGGCGGGAGAAACATTGAAACCGCGTTGGGGCCAGCCTCTGACCGGTATTCTTTCGTTTTGCTGTTTTTTGACTCTAGCGTTGGTCACTTGGTACTTGTTGAGTGATCCGCGGGGGCCGGTTGGTTGGTTTCCGTATCCGTTCGTTATGTTTCTGGCCATGATGATTTTAGTCGGGTTATGGCAGCATATGTTTCTCGCTGACTGGCCGTTTCAAAATCTCAGACAGCCGATGCGCGGCATTGTCATGACTGTTACCAATATAGTGCTGGTCTGGTTTGTCATTGATGTGCTTTTTTACCGGGTGCTGGGCATTGGGTTTAATTTCCTGAGCTATTACGGCCTGGAGGCGGCCAATGCCGCCGGTGTACTGCCGAACACGGCGGCAGCCGGAGCCACCGGCCAGTTGGCCAGAGTGGCTGTCGTCTGTTTTGTGCTCATTGGTTTTTATTCGTATCCGGTGTTCACTATTTTTTTCGGTAAATGGCCGATCATGCCCTCTGATCTGCAACAACCTGCAAAAGGGTTGGCGGAAATCGGCTGGGCAACAGCAGTCACGCTTTTTTTCTATGCTGTTCTGATTGTACCGTTTTTTGGAACAGTGTATCCCGGAGCGGTGCTTAACCCCTCCTGGTGGACATCTCTTGGCGGCACCGGCCATGTGCACTGGGTCTTTGGCTGGTGGGAATGGGCAATTATCATTTTGTTTATGACTCCCAACGTCTGGCGGATGAAGCCCTGGACACTCATTACCCTGCCGCAGCCCTGGAAGGGGCTGATCTGCATGCTGCTCTCTTTTGTCGGAGCCTATGGCATAGCGCTGCTCTGCATCAAGTTGACCCCGATGTGGGTACCAGCCGCAACGTTTCAGAGCCTTGAAGCAGCCAGGGGTGTTGCGGAGGTGCAGCGGTTTCTCTGGTTGCACGCGGCTGAAATTGCAGGATTCACGCTCATTCCCTTTCTGATTTGGCATCATTATTTCGATGATATGGCCCCGGGAACTCATGTTGACGGCTGGGGCGCTTTTTTCTTTCGCACCATCGGCGTCTGTGTGTTTGCCGCGATCAGCTACTGGATCTACTACTATGGTAATTTCGGCCACTGGGCTCTGGGAAACCATCATATGACCGATCTGGCGGAACGCTTCCCCCATGGAGAATCTCTGGTCTGGAATTTCTGGTGGATCATTCCATTGTTGTGGAACGAATGGTTTTTCCACAAGTGGCCGTTTTACGTCCGGAGTACGGAGTAACGATGTTGAACGGATGAGCTGTGAGGCAGGTATTGGTCTGGGAATTGCACTGTTGCAACCCGTTTTACACTGTGAACAAGAGGAGTTGGTATGAATTTTGACTTAACCGAGGAACAAAAACTGATCCAGGAAACGGCGCGTGATTTTGCCAGGGAGGAACTGGAACCAGTGGCAGCCAGACTGGATCAGGAAAAGGATCGATCCACCCTGCTTGCCGGCCTGAACAAACTGGCTGAGCTGGGATTTATGGGTCTGAACATCAAGGAGACTTACGGTGGTGCCGAGGCCGGTGTTGTCGCCTTCAGTGTTGCCATGACCGAAATCGCGCGAGCCTGCGCTTCGACGGCGGTTACCGTCTCAGTGAACAACATGGTCTGTGAAGTTATCCAGGCCATTGGTTCTGAAGAGCAGAAAATACACTATATCCCCAAGATCTGTTCAGGAGAGTACGCAGCCGGCAGTTTTGGTTTGACGGAAACCTCCGCCGGCTCCGATCCTTCGGGCATGAGCACCACTGCAGTTAAAGATGGTGATTCCTATGTTCTCAACGGTTCGAAGATCTTTATCACCAGCGCTCCTTATGCCGGAGTGTTTGTGGTCTGGGCGGTGACTGACAAAGAGGCGCCCAAAGGGAAAGGCATCAGCTGTTTCCTGATTGAAGCGGGTACACCGGGACTGACCATCGGCAAAGAAGAACACAAGATGGGGCAGCATGCCTCTGCAACCAACGAACTGATTTTTGATAACTGCAGAGTACCGGCCTCAGCAATGATGGGTAAGCCGAACGACGGCTTTCGGATAGCTGTTGCAGAACTGGCCGGAGGCCGGATCGGTATCGGTTCGCTTGGTCTGGGTATCGGCCTGGCAGCCATGGATCAGGCGGCCCGCTATGCCACTGAGCGCGTTCAGTTTAATCAGAAGATCAGTAACTTTCAGGCGATACAGTGGATGATCGCAGATTCGTATACTGAACTGGAGGCAGCCCGGTTGTTGCTGCTGAACGCTGCTTTTCGCAAGGAACAGGGACGGACCTTTGCTAAAGAGGCCTCCATGGCCAAACTCTATGCCACGGAGAGTGCCAATCGGGCCTGTTATAATGCCATGCAGATACTCGGCGGCTATGGCTACACCCAGGATTTTCCGATTGAACGGTACACTCGCGATGTGCGTATCACCACAATCTACGAAGGAACCAGTGAAATTCAGCGTCTGATTATCGCCCGCGAAATTCTTCGTGGACTATCGGTCTGAACAACAAGGAGGAGAGTATGAGCACGGATAAACGTATCAACCTGCAGCAGGCCGCTGAGATCGTCAAAAACGGCTCAAGCCTGACTTTTTCAGGTTTTACCATCTGGCGACGGCCAACGGCTATTGTCTATGAACTGATTCGTCAGCACAGACGCGGACTTCACCTGATAGAGGTGAACGGCGGGCCGCAGACCGAATTTCTGGTCGGTGCCGGTTGTGTGGATATCTGGGAATCCTGCTGGGTCGGTCATGAACTCTACGGTAAGTATGGAGCAAACCTGTCGCGCAAGGTGGCTGAGAAAAAGATCCTGGTGGAAGATTACTCTCACGCCGAGATGCTGTTTCGATTCACAGCGGCTGCCATGGGAGCTCCCTATGCGGTCACGCAGACGTCGCTTGGGACGGATATTCACAATCCGGAGTACGATGTTTTAGGCCGTGCCGGTAAACGTGACGGCAAGCGAATCGGCAAACACAAGTATATCTTTACCGATGATCCTTTTTTTGATGCCGGACCCCAGGTCCTGATCCCGGCTGCCAAGGTTGATGTTGCTATTCTCTGTGTCCAGCAGGTCGGCGACGAGGGGACTGTACGGGCCAGCGGCCAGTTGTACTCGGATACTGAAGTCGCCCGGGCCGCGGACATCACGATTGTTATGGCAGAGGAGATTGTTCCGGAGGCATACCTTCGCCGCGATGCCGACCATAACACCATCTCCAGTTTTGAGGTTGACTATATTGTGGAATGTCCTTTTGGGGCGCATCCCACCGGGATGTTCGGCAAATACGATGTTGACGGCGCCTTTCTTAAGCATTTCTTTACGACCACCCGCACTCAGGAAGGTTTTGATGCCTTTGCAAAAGAATGGATTTTCGGCCTGGATCACATCGGCTATCTGGAGAAACTCGGCTGGCCGCGCATGCTGAATCTTCGGGCCAATACCGCCCTGAACTACAAACCCCGCAAATAAAAGGGAGGAAGAATGATGAGTAACTACGCATCGCCTGAAGAGTATGGTCTGGCTGATCTGCTCTGTTGTGCCGCATCACAGCAAGTGCAGGATAATGAGATCGTTTTTGCCGGCACCGGACTGCCGATGGTGGCCATCATGCTGGCCCAGAAAACCCATGCTCCCAATCTGAAATTGATCTTTGAAGCCGGAACCCTGGACGGCCGACCGCCGGAGCTGCCGACTTCGGTCGGGGATGCCCGGTGTGAAACCGGGGCCTCCCGATCCACAGGGCTGTTTGACACCTTTTCCATTGCCCAGCGTGGCTATGTGGATCTCGGTTACCTTGGCGGTGCTGAAATTGACCAGTACGGCAATGTCAACACCACCTGCATCGGCAACTACCTGGACCCGGACCTCCGCCTGACCGGTAGTGGAGGTAACCCGGACATCAACTCCTTTGCCCGCCGGACAGTGTTCATCATGGTCCATGAAAAGCGACGTTTTGTCGAGCGGGTCAGTTATATCACCAGCCCCGGCTGGCGGGTTAAAAAATGGCCGGGTGGCGAATGGGTTCATCGTCGTGAACTCTATGGCGCTGCCTTCCGGGGAGGGCCATCGGCTGTCATCAGTACTGCCGGAGTTTTCGGCTTTGATGAAGAGGATGGCCACATGTATCTGGAAACGTATCATCCCGGTAAAACTGTTGATGAAATCAAGGAGTTGTGTCAGTTCGACCTGGATGTCTCGCGGGTAAAGGGCGAGACGGCTCCGCCGACCAAAGAGGAGCTGTATTTCATCCACGATGTGCTTGATCCGGATGAGATCTTTATCCCCAGGGTAAAGAAAGCCTGAAACCTTACCGGGTCCGGATAAGGCCGGTTGTTCCCTGCGGTGGAACAGCCGGCCTTTTTCTTTTACGCCTTGGCATACCGATACTTATCCGTTCTTGACAAGTTACAGGCATAAGGATATTGAGAAACCCATTGACCGTTTTAAGCTCACGTGCTGTGCATGACTTCAGATGTTATCCAGGAGTATCCCCTATGTCCACACACCAGGATCTCGCACCTATCCTTGCCGAGTACGAGAGGACTCGCGAAAATCTCATTCCTCTGCTGCAGGAGGTGCAGGATCATTTCCACTATCTTTCGGTTGAGGCGGTTCAGGCTGTGGCAGACCATCTGCAGCTGTCTGCAAACGATGTCTATGGAGTGGCCACCTTTTATGCCCAGTTTCGCTTTGTGCCCCCCGGCCGCCATCACATCAAGGTCTGTGAGGGAACAGCCTGCCACGTACGCGGTTCGGATCGCATTCTGGAAAACATCAGTCGATTAACCGGTCTTGTGCCTGGCCAAACCAGTGCCGACGGCCGTTTCAGCCTGGAACGGGTCGCCTGTTTCGGTTCCTGTGCCCTGGCACCGGTGATGGTGATAGACGAAAAGGTGTACGGCCGTATGACTGCTTCCAAAACGACTAAGCTCATTGAGGACAAGAAATGAGTTTCGCAGCGCAACAGCAACAGGCCCGGACATCCTGGCAGACTTTTGAACATCCTGATCGGCAACGTATCCTCATCGGGTCTGCAACCTGTGGCCGGGCAGCCGGTGCCCTTGAAGTGCTGCACGCTTTTCGCAGCGAACTGCACAAACAGGGTCTGGCCGACACCGTTGATATCTACGAGGTCGGCTGTCTGGGGATGTGTTATGCCGAGGTGCTGGTTGAGATACGCGGACGTGACGGTCGGCGGATACTGTACCAGAGCGTTGAACCCAGGCATGTGGCCGATCTGGTGTCAACGCATCTTGCCGGCAACGAGGTGTACACGCCCAAGGTGCTGGCACTGATGCAAGGCGTTGACGAAGATATCCCCACGTTTACCGATCTCCCCATGATCCGTCCGCAAGAACGTATTGTCCTGCGCAACTGCGGCTACATCGACCCCACCAGAATTGATCACTACCTTGCCCGGGGCGGATACAGCGGTCTGGCCCGAGCCCTTGCCATGGGGCCGGAACAGGTCATTGAAGAGATCAAAAGATCCGGTCTGCGTGGTCGTGGCGGCGCCGGTTTTCCCACTGGTGTTAAATGGGGTTTTGCCCGCAGTACACCAGCTGATCAGAAGTATGTTATCTGCAATGCCGACGAAGGTGATCCCGGTGCGTTTATGGACCGTTCCGTGCTTGAAGGAGATCCGCACGCTGTGCTCGAAGGGTTGCTGATTGCCGGTTACGCTGTCGGCGCCACCCGTGGCTATGTGTATTGCCGGGCCGAGTATCCCCTGGCCATTGAGCGCTTGCAGGGGGCTATAGCCCAGATGCGCGAACAGGGATTTCTGGGGGATAACATCCTTGGTTGCGGATTTGATTTTGACATTAAAATTAAAAAGGGTGCCGGTGCCTTTGTCTGTGGTGAAGAGACCTCATTGATGCAGAGTATCGAAGGAAAAAGGGGAATGCCTCTTTCCAAACCGCCGTTTCCAGCGGTCTCCGGACTGTTCGGCAAACCGACCAATATCAATAATGTTGAAACACTGGCAGCCGTGTCGGCGATTATGGAAAAGGGGGCACCATGGTACACCTCTTTCGGCACAGAGAAAAGTCCAGGTACCAAGACCTTTGCTCTTGCCGGTAAGATTACGCGTACCGGGCTCATTGAAGTACCCATGGGTATCAGTCTCCGCACGATTATCGATGAAATCGGCGGTGGTGTTCTTGACGGTAAAGGGTTCAAGGCCGTACAAACCGGTGGGCCTTCCGGGGGCTGCATTCCTGCACAGTTCATCGACCTTGCCGTTGATTACGAACGATTGGCCGAAGTCGGCTCAATCATGGGTTCCGGCGGTATGATCGTCATTGACGACGAATCATGCATGGTTGATATGGCGCGCTACTTCCTCACCTTCACAGAAAATGAATCCTGTGGAAAATGTGTGCCGTGCCGGATGGGAACACAGCATCTTCTCCGCATCCTGACTGCCATAACAGAAGGCAGGGGAGAGCCTAAGCAGCTGAAGGTTTTAGAGCGGATCGGCGATACCATGAAAAATGCCTCACTCTGCGGATTGGGGCAGACAGCAGCCAACCCTGTTCTGACCACCCTGCACTACTTTGCCGATGAATATCGGGCCCATATTGAAGACCACAGATGTCCGGCCGGTGCCTGCCGGGCCCTTATTCGGTTTGATATCGATCAGACGCGCTGTACCGGCTGCGGTGCCTGTGTACGGGCCTGTCCGGTACAGGCAATCAGCGGTAATAAGAAAGAACCGCACGTGCTCGATCAGGAGCTGTGCATCCGTTGCGGATCCTGCCGTCTGGTCTGCAAGTTTGAAGCTGTTCAGGTCAGCTGAGCTCTGAAAGGGCAGGCTGTAGCATACTTTTTGAGGAAATATCATGGGGATTGTCAGTTTAACCATTAATGACCGTCCGGTTGAAGTGGAATCCGGAGCAACGGTGCTGGAAGCTGCTCGTGCGGCCGGTATCAACATTCCCACCATCTGTGCCCATAAAGATCTGAACCCGCACGGGTCCTGCCGCATGTGCATTGTTGAGATAGAGGGTGTACGCGGTTATCCCACCTCCTGCACCACCCCGGTGGCACCCGGCATGCGCGTGACCACCGAATCAGAGCGTCTTACCACCCTGCGCAATCGCACTCTGGAACTGATGTTCTCCGGTCATCCGAACAGCTGTCTGGTCTGTCTGCACCGGGAGGCCTGTGAGCAGTACCGGCCGCAGGCCGTCAAGGCGGCACGATCAACGCGCTGTGGTTTCTGTGCCAACCGTGACGAGTGTGATCTGCGCGAGATGGCGTTGCGAGCCGGAAGCAGGGAGCTTCACCTGCCGACCCTGTACGGTTCGTATCCGCTGGAAAGGGATGATCCGTTCATGGATCGTGACTATAACCTCTGTATTCTCTGCGGCAGATGCTGGCGTATCTGTGAAAAGATTCATGGTCAACCGGCCATATCCATTATCAACCGGGGCAAATGGGCTCGCATTGGTACCGCCTTTTCCCAGAGTCACCTCTATTCCGGTTGTACTTTCTGTGGTGCCTGCATTGATATCTGTCCCACCGGCACCCTGACGGACAGGTTTGCCCGCTGGCACGGGAAACCCGACAAAGAAACGGCATCGACCTGTCTTCTGTGCAGCGAGGGCTGTTCGATACTCTCTCAGAGTAAGCGGGGGCAGTTGGTGGCCAACACCATGATCGGATTTGACAGTACCGACAGTCTCTGTGCTGTGGGGCGTTTTGCCTATGCCCAGATCGTCAACTCCAGCGGTCGATTGATTCGTCCCATGGTACGGGAAGGTGAAGACCTCATTCCCACGGACTGGGAGGCAGCGCTGCAAACAGCTGCAACTGGTCTGCTTGCTGCACAAGAGAAGGTTGCAACGGTGATTTCTGAAACCATCACCCGCGAAGAGCGATTTCTCTATCAGCAGTTAACCCGCTGTCTCGGCGGCGAACTGTTTGTGCTGTCCGCCTCGAAGAGTAAAGATAATGAGGCGGCAGCCGCACTGACCGCCGCTGTTCAGAAGGGGACTGTTCAGGCACTCATTGTAAACGGGCCGTTGGTACCTGCCGAAGTTGTAGAACAGGTACCCTTTGTCCTGGCCATTGATTGTCTGCCCTCGGAACTCGCACGTCTGGCCACCGTGGTCCTGCCTGCAGCGATTCTCAGTGAAACAGAAGGCAGTTTTCGCACCAGTGCCGGTGTGATTAAAAACATCGTTGCCGCAAGTAAAGCACCTGGTTTTGCCCGGCCGGAATGGTCGATTCTTTGTGATCTTGGTCGGACCTTGGGGTTTGACGGGTTTACGCATCCCACGGCTATGGCAGTTGGCGATCTCATTGATGATGATCCTGCTCCCGGGATATTTGCCGGTAATCCCCGTCATAATGTCCGTGAAGTACCGTTTCGTTACCGGGGACACGATCTTGCTGCTCTTGTGCCCGCCCTGGCGGCATTCAAGCCGGCGCACAGTGTGAAACCATTGCCGGCTGAAGAGGCAGCGGATGAGGGGTTCGCAATCCTTGAAAAACAGGAGATTGTCCCCAATATGCACTTTTTCAAAGTTGACGCGCCCCAGGTGGCCAAATTTGCCCAGCCCGGCCAGTTTGTTATCCTCATGGCCCGGGAAACCTCGGAACGCTCTCCCTTTACCCTGGTGGATTGGAATGCCGAGGAAGGGTGGATCTCCCTGGTTATTGAAGAGGTCGGACGTTCCAGCCGCGAGTTGGCCTCACTGCAGAGCGGTGGCCGCATTGCCCATGTCAGCGGTCCACTGGGCATGCCTCTGGCCATTGAAAAGAAAGGGACGGTTCTGCTCGGTGGCGGCTGCTACGGAATCGGAGCGATCTATCCGCTGGCCCGGGCCCTTCGCCAGGCCGGTAATCGGGTGATCTGCACTATTGAGGCATCCTCCTCCTATCTCCTCTATCAACAGGTAGAACTGGAACAGGTGTGCGATGAGCTGATTGTCGCCACCAAAGACGGCAGTGCCGGTGTCCGGGGCGGTGTCCAGGAGGTGTTGTCGCTGGTTGCCGCCCGGGAACCCATTCACCAGTTTATTGCCATTGGCTGTACTTTTATGATGCGCATGGTGACGGAACTGAGTCGCACACTCAATATTCCAACCCTGGTGGCGTTGAATCCGATCATGGTCGATGGCACCGGTATGTGTGGCGCCTGCCGGGTTTCCATTGACAAGACAACCCGCTTTGCCTGCATAGACGGGCCGATTTTTGATGGGCATGGAGTTGATTGGGATGAGTTGGCCTCGCGGCGCAGCGCCTATGCCCGCCAGGAAGTGGAGGCATTGTCACAACAGGTTGATCTGAATGCGCTGGTGTTCCGACCTGCCGGAGAAAGCTGCGGCTGTGGCGGCCATTAACAAGGAAACAGAAAGAATGTCATGAAAACATCCAACGATGTTCAACAGGAAAAGAACGCTTCTCCTAAAAAAACACGGCTGAAGGTTCCCCGTCAGCCCATGCCGGAGCAGGATCCGCGCCGCCGACGGTACAACTTTGAAGAGGTACCCCGTGGCTACAGTGAAGAGACAGCCATACTGGAGGCCACACGCTGTATTCAGTGTAAAAAACCGGGTTGTGTTGCCGGTTGTCCGGTCAACATCCATATCCCTGCATTTATCAAGCTGATAGCAGAAGGCCGGTTTGTCGACGCGTTGCTCAAATTAAAGGAACAGACCGCACTGCCGGCGGTCTGCGGCCGCGTCTGTCCTCAGGAAACCCAGTGCGAGGCACAGTGTATTCTCGGGAAAAAGGGCGAACCTGTTGCCATCGGCAGGCTGGAACGTTTTGCCGCTGACTATGCCCGCAAACACGGGGATGTACCGGATCCGGTGAAGGCGGCAGCCACCGGCAAACGGGTGGCGGTCATCGGTTCCGGCCCGGCAGGGATCACCGTAGCCGGTGAGCTGGCTCGCTGGGGTCATGCGGTGGTGGTGTTCGAGGCCTTGCATCTTGCCGGTGGTGTCCTCATGTATGGCATCCCGCAGTTTCGTTTACCCAAGGAAATCGTCCAGTATGAGATCAATGCTCTGCAGCGGCTTGGTGTACAGATCCGCACGGATTACGTGATCGGCAGATCCGAGACTGTGCCGCAGCTTCTCACCCAGGGTTTTGACGCAGTATTCATTGCCACTGGTGCAGGGCTTCCTGTTTTTCTCGGCATACCAGGTGAAAACGCCATTGGTGTGTTTTCCGCCAACGAATTTCTTACCCGTGCCAATCTGATGCGGGCCATTGATTTTCCGCACTTTGCCACTTCTCCCATCCGTCCGCAACGAGCTGTGACCGTTGGCGGCGGCAATGTGGCCATGGATTCGGCGCGGACAGCGCTTCGGCTTGGCAGCGAATCAACCATTGTCTATCGACGCAGTAAGGCCGAAATGCCGGCCAGGGCCGAAGAGGTACACCATGCTGAGGAAGAGGGCGTGGCCTTTCATCTGCTGACCAATCCCGTACAAATACTTTTTGATGCCCAAAATCGGGTGACAGGCGTTGAATGTCTGCGCATGGAGCTGGGTGAACCTGATGCATCCGGACGACGGCGGCCGGTGGCTGTTGAGGGCAGCGAATTTGTCGTACCCGCTGATACGGTTATTGTGGCCATCGGCAATCAACCCAACCCGCTGGTCCCGCAGACGTCACCGGAAATTACGACCAGTAAATGGGGGACGATCATAGCTGATTCTGAAACAATGATGACCTCCATGCCGGGTGTCTTTGCCGGCGGTGATATAGTTTCCGGTGCAGCAACAGTGATCAGTGCCATGGGCCAGGGGAAGAAGGCGGCTTCTGCCATGCATCGCTATCTGACCGGCCAGGAACCACCCCAGCTCTGATCAGGCTTGTTGCGCATTTTTTTGCACTGCCTGTCTCCTCATCCGAAAAACGGATGATGGGGTATAAGCCTGTGCAGCTGTTATTTTCAAGGTGTTCGCTACTGCTCACTCTACTCTGACCATCTCTCTGTAAACCGGTTTTTCGGTACAAAAAACATGAAACGTCACACACTTATTTTCCTTTTGTTACTGCCCCTGCTCACGCCGATACTGGCCCATGGACGTGCTCCGGTACAACCGCTTTCCCAGGATCCGTATGCCTCGGCACTACTGATTGACGCGGAGAGCGGTAAGGTCCTGTTTGAGGCAAATGCCGATTCCACGATTTATCCGGCCAGTGTGCTTAAGCTGATGACCCTTTATGTTATTCTCGATCGGGTTGAACAGGGGGCGCTCCGCCTGGATGAAGTGGTTCCGGTTACCGTGGAGGCGGCTAAAATAGGTGGATCACAGGTCTATCTGGATCCACGAGAGCAGTTTCCGGTTGATGAGTTGCTGTACGCTTTAATGGTGCAGTCGGCCAACGATGCTGCTGTGGCACTTGCCACACATGTTGCCGGGTCCAAAGAAGGATTTGTTGCCCTGATGAATCAAAAAGCCCAGGAATTGGGCATGAAAAACAGCCGTTTTTATTCAGTACACGGTCTGCCTCCCAGTAAAGGACAACTGCCGGATGTAACCACTGCCCGTGATCTGGCCATTCTGTGCAGAGAGCTTGTCAAACGCCCTCAGGCGTTAACGTACACCAGTACCCAGACCAGAGATTTCCGCGACGGGAAATTTATTATGCGTAACCACAATAAACTGCTTGGGCAGGTAGCCGGTGCTGACGGGTTGAAAACCGGGTACTATCAGGCCGCAGGCTTTTCCATCGCAGCAACTGCACAGCGCAGCGGGATACGCATCATTGCTCTGGTCATGGGGAGTAAGGATCGAAAGGTTCGGGATGCCAAAGCAGTTGAACTGATCAACAGGGGCTTTACCCTTATCCCGCCAAAGATGGAAACTGTTGCGACAGCAGGCGCAGTAGCAACTCAACAGGGTGCATCCGTTACTGCTGATACCGGCATAACCTTTGCCACTCCGCAGGCATCAGAGACTGACATACTTCCCGGTGCAGAGGGACAGCCGGATAAGCCGGACAGTGCCGGTACAAAACGCGGGAGCAGCCTGGGACTGTTGTTTATCGGAATTGGTGTCGGCTTTTTATTTTTCCTGCTCGCCCTGGGAGTGGTCATTTTGGTTATGAAACGGCGAGCAGGTAATGTCCGTTCCCGCTACCGGGGGAGAGGGTAAACCTGTGACGGTCAGCTTCCGGGCGCACAAACTCCTTGACAACAGCATGTTGCAAGGAGTTTTTTATTGGCATGTCAGGAAAAAGCACTGATACGGCTGGTGAGATCCCAAGGTGGTCTTATTGTATGGGTTTATACAAAAAAAAAGACCCCAATGGAGAAGACGACTATGATCCCATTACGCAATATCACTTACTGGCTGTTATGGATTGCTGCTGGTACAACTTTTGTCGTTGATAATCAGGTTTTCGGTGGACCTGAACAGCCATCCTCCCCGGATCTGACCGACGATCACCAGAAGGTGGCGATATTTGCCGGTGGTTGTTTCTGGTGCATGGAATCTCCTTTTGCACAATTAAAAGGAGTCGTCACGGTCGAGTCCGGTTATACTGGGGGAACGACAACAGACCCCACGTATGAAAACTATATGGCAGGCGGTCATGTGGAGGCCGTTCGCATTGTGTACGACTCCGGACAGATCACCTATAAAGCGTTGCTCGATACGTTCTGGCGTCAGATAGATCCAACCGACACCGGCGGACAGTTTGTTGATCGCGGATCCGGTTATATGCCCGCCATCTTTTATCAGGACGAGGACCAACGAATTCAGGCCGAACAGTCAAAGAACGAGTTGGCCGCAAGCGGTCTTTTTGCAAAGCCGCTGGCTATTCCGATTCTGCCGGCAACACCTTTTTATCGCGCCGAAGAGTACCATCAGGGTTTTTATAAGAGAAATCCGCTGCATTATGCCAACTATCGCCAGGGTTCCGGCAGAGATGCTTTTCTCCGGAAAATCTGGCCGCAGCAAACGGCAGCATCACAGGAAAGCGATCACGAGCTCCGGAAACGTCTGACCCCGTTACAGTATGAAGTCACCCGGAAAAACGGCACTGAACCGCCGTTTGACAATGCCTACTGGAACAACCATCAGGAAGGTATCTATGTTGATATTGTTTCCGGGGAACCGTTGTTTGCCTCAACCGACAAGTTTGATTCCGGAACCGGCTGGCCGAGTTTCACCAGGCCTCTGGTGCCTGAAAACATAGTGGAGAAGGCGGATCGGACTCTGCTCACTCACCGCACTGAGGTGCGCAGCAAGATGGGCAACACTCACCTGGGTCATGTGTTTAGCGATGGACCTCCGCCGACCGGGCTGCGATACTGTATCAACTCTGCTGCCCTGCGATTTGTCCCTAAAGAGCAGTTAGCCCGGGAGGGACTGGAACACTTCAAAACTTTATTTGGAACGAAACGATGATTCGACGACAAAAAAAAGATATGCTGCGTTGTGTTGCTGTACTGATGGTCACTGCAGTTGTGTTTTGGGCTGCAGATGTGCGTGCTGGGGAGCTCCAGCAGAAACTGGCCGCGGAAAGCGCCATTGAGCAGGTCATGCAAAGAGGTGTGCTTCGGGTTGGGCTGGATGTCTTTGTTCCCTGGGCCATGAAGGATAAAAAGGGGGAGCTGATCGGTTTTGAGATCGATATTGCCAGACAGCTTGCCAAAGACATGGGGGTTAAGATAGAATTTGTACCCACCAAATGGTCCGGCATTATTCCTTCGCTCATTGCCGGTAAATTCGATCTCATCATCGGCGGCATGACCATTACTGCAGAGCGTAACCTTAAAATTAACTTCACAGACCCCTATTATTTCACAGGGCAGGGGGTGCTGGCGCATAAAAAGATGACATCAGGCTGGCAACTGGACGATTTTAATAAACCTGAGGTCACCATAGCAGCCCGTCTGGGCGCAACCGCTGCCTTAGCTGCCAAAGAGCGGTTTCCCAAGGCAACGCTTCGGCTGTTTGATGATGAGCCGGCCGCTGTCCAGGAGGTGAAAAACGGCCGGGCACATGCCATGGTCGCCGGTCAGCCGCTACCGGTTCACAGTGCGGCCGCCAATCCTGAAATACTGACAGCATATCCTGATCAGTTGCTGGAGGAACCCATTTGCATGGGAGTGCGGAAGGGCGACATCGACACCCTTAACTTTTTAAACAACTGGATAGCCGCGGAAAGGAATAAAAGCTGGATAGACAAACGCCGCCATTACTGGTTTGAAACAACGGAATGGCAGCAACTTGTCCAATAAAACCCCCGGTATTTTTTTGACCTTGTTCGGATCCATCAAAGCCCGACGTTTTACGCGACTTGATGGTCTGCTCCTGCTTGTTTTCAGTGCGCTTATCGGTATCTTTGCTTACCGGATCGCAGCGCACCTGCAGTATGACTGGCAGTGGGAAAAAATCCCCCAATTTCTGTTTCGCTACGATACAGAGGCTGGACAGTGGGTGCCCAATTACCTGATCCACGGCCTGCTGACCACGGTCCGGCTCGGTGTATGGAGCGGTCTTTTAGCCATTGTCCTGGGTCAGGTTGTAGCTCTGGCCCGGGTAAGTCGCTGGCTGTACTGGCGACTTATGGCCCGTTCGTACATCGAACTGATGCGCAACCTGCCACCCCTGGTCATCATCTTTATACTGTACTTCTTTCTGGCTGATCAGCTGGTCCCGATTCTCGATCTGCAGACTCTGGCGAGGCAGGCGTCGCCGCAGATGCAGCAGCTGATCACCCTGCTTTTTGCGGCACCGGATCAGTTTTCCGCCTTCTTTTCCGCCGTCATTACCCTGGCACTCTTTGAAAGTGCCTATGTTGCTGAAATCCTTCGGGCCGGCATCGAATCTGTGGAGCGGGGACAGTGGGATGCCAGTCATGCCCTCGGCCTGACCAGGCTGCAGACGCTCCAGCACATCATTTTACCCCAGGCGGTTCGACGGGTGCTGCCGCCGCTTGCCGGACAGATGATCTCACTGATTAAAGATTCGGCCATTGTTTCGGTGATTTCAATACAGGAACTCACCTACCAGGGGACCCAGCTCATGGCATCAACCTACCTGACCATTGAGGTCTGGCTGACCATTGCTGTGCTTTACTTTCTGCTCACCTTTCCCTGCTCACTCATCGTCGGTCGTATGGATCGTACGTTGAACCGTCAGTAGCAAACTTTTTTGGCCGAAGAGTTGCGACGAGTTACGGAACGCGTTACCTATATATCTGTTGTCGTTTGTCTCAGTATGAAAAACAGCAGGCGGAATAACTTTATTGTGTAGTTGTATGATTCGAGATTCTTTATTTTTTCGATGGGTTGCCCTTGTTACCCTTGTTGCCTGTCTGACCTGGCCTGCACAGGTAAGAGCCTTGAGTATCGGTGAAGAGCGGAAAATTGGTGAATACCTGCTCTACTCCATGCGTAAGGAGCTGGCCACCCTGGACGATCCGGATATCAGTCAGTATATCAACAGGTTAGGAAAGACTGTTCTTGAAAATATCGGGCCGCAACATTTTGATTATCATTTTTTTGTGGTGAAAAGCGATCAGTTCAATGCCTTTGCCGCTCCGGCCGGCCTGGTATTTTTTTATACTGGTCTGATTGAAACCATGAAAACGGAAGATCAGCTGCTCAGTGTTTTAGCTCATGAAATCGGTCACGTTGTCAGCCGTCATATTGCGCAACGGCTGGATAAGAGCAGTAAAATCAGTGCTCTATCTCTTATTCTTGGGGCCGCCGGCCTGGCCCTGGGTGTTCCCGGTCTTTCGCAGGGACTGCTGACCGGTTCTCTGGCTGCAGGTCAGACCCTGAACCTCAAGTACAGCCGTGAAGACGAAGAACAGGCTGATCGCCTGGCCTTTACCTGGATGCAGCGGATGCAGCGGGATCCGGAGTCCATGCGGGAGATGCTGCAGACCATGCGGCGCATTACCCGCTATCAGTTCGGTCCCGGTACACCGCAATATCTGCTCACTCACCCCGACCCTGAGGCACGTTTGGGGTATGTTGAATCGCTTATTGAACGGGAACAGCAGAAACAAAAACCTTCAGCTTATGTACCAACGGATAACTTTGCGTTCTTACGTTTTAAGTATCGTGTTCTTATCCAATCCACAGACCTGGACAAGCTCCGCATCTCGTGTGTAACTTTGGTGAATTCGGCCAAGGAGGCTGAACAGCGGCATATGGGCAGATATGGTTTAGCGCTGTTGGATGCCCAGGACCACAAGTATGAACAGGCGTTGCACCACTTGGACAGGGTTCGTGAACAGTATCCCCGGGAAACTATCCTTGACGTTGACCGTGCCGTCATCCTTCTGCAAAGCGGTCGTCACAGTGAGGCTCGTCCTGTTCTCGAACAGGCGATACAACGCGATGCAAACGACATGTACGGTGTGTATCAGCTGGGGAAGCTGGAATCAATGACCGGTAACTACCCAAAAGCACGACAGCTACTGCTGCGGGTGGCAGCGGTGATGCCTGAATACGCACAACTCTACTTTGACCTGGGACAGCTTGAGGCCAACAGCGGCAGGGAAGGGGCCAGTGTTTTTTATCTGGCAAAGTACAACCTGTACCGAGGGAACATTAAAACGGCAAAACAGTACTTCATGCGGTCGGCAAAGGATGCAACACTACCGGAAAGCATGCGATCTGAGGCCAAACTTGCTGTTGAAAGACTCGATGAACTGGAAAAAGAGATGTGACAGCCATGCTTATACGGTTTTCTGTATCAATGGATGAAAAGCTGCTTGCCCGACTCGATGAGTACCTTCAACGTCGCGGGTACTCCAATCGGTCTGAAGCGATTCGGGACTTTATCAGAAACGTTTTAGTCAATGAAGAGTGGGAACAGGACAGTGAAGTCGTCGGCGTGATCACCCTGGTGTACAATCATCATCAGCCGCAGCTGCAGGAGAAGATAACTGAGATTCAGCACGAGTATCATCATCAGATCACCTCAACAACGCATGTACACATGGATCATGACAACTGTCTTGAGGTGACCATTGTCAAGGGAAGGGCTTCTCAGGTGCGGGATCTGGCGGAACAGCTGATTGCATTGCGGGGTGTTAAAAACGGTAACCTGACCATGTCGAGTACCGGTGATCAGCTGTATTGAACGTACCATTATTTTTTTTTGTTTTTACGCCAGTTCTGGTGACTGATTCCAAATTTCTTAATCTTGTAGTTAAGCACCCGCGGGCTGATGCCTAAACAGCGGGCCGTGGTTTTCTGTACCCACAGGTTTTCAGCCAGTGTCTTTAAGATGAGCTCACGTTCGTGGGTCTCCAGAGATTCGGTGCCTTCGGTGACAGGAGCAGGGGGGCGTCGCAGTTCGGGAATGTGTATGGCCTGCAGGCCGATCAGATTTTCCTCTTCCAGGATTACCGCCCGTTCTATGGTGTTACCGAGCTGGCGGATATTGCCCGGCCAGTCGTACCCTTGAATCATGGCCATGGCCTCTGGTGTAAAGCCGGTGATGTTCCCTTTGTTGAGGGAGGTTGTTGATTTTTCGAGAAGCCGCATCGCCATGGCCGGAAGACAGCGGGTACGGTCTTTGAGGTCAGGGAGATGCACCGGTAAAACACTGATGCGGTAATAGAGGTCTTCACGGAACCTGCCCTGGTCGATCAGGGTGGGAAGATCTTTGTTGGTGGCGGCAATGAGTCGGATATCGACTTTAATGGTTTTGTTGCCGCCAACGCGTTCAAAGGATTTATCTTCAAGCACCCGCAACAGTTTCGCCTGAATTTCCAAAGAGATCTCACCGATTTCATCAAGAAAGATTGTGCCGCCGTCAGCCTGTTCAAAACGGCCGATACGTTGTTTGTCCGCACCGGTGAACGAACCTTTTTCGTGACCGAACAGTTCGGATTCCAGCAAGGTTTCCGGGATGTTGACACAGTTGATTTTAATGAACGGCTGGTTTCGGCGTGGTGAGTTATAGTGAACCGTGGCGGAAAGGAAACTTTTCCCGGTTCCGGTGCTGCCGGTGATGAGAATGGTGGCGTCGGTTGAGGCAAACTTCCGCAGATTTTTTATGACATTTTTAAAGCTCTCACTTTCCGCAACGATATGGCTGAAACTGTAGACAATATCCTGCGTGCGCCGCAGATAGGCCAGTTCATTTTCCTGCTGTCGGCGTTGCAGAGCCTGACGGACGGATCGTCGTATCCGTACCGGCGAAAGAGGAACGTTCAGGATGTCATAGATGATCGCCTCTGCTTTTTTATCAAAGCGGATCTCATCTTCTGAGGCACAGGCAACGATAATCGGGGTGGATGGCGTCTGTTCGTAAATTCGTTCAAGTAAAGTAAATATTTCATCATCGTTATCAGGCTGAAAGTTCAAAAAGATCGTATCGTACATCTTCTTGTTGATCTCGCTCTGAAACGATTTCAGATCATGTTGAAAGTTCAGTTCAAATTTTCCGGCTAAAGCGGTTTCAATATTCCGCTGGCTGTTCAGTGAAAATTCGTACGCGAGTATAGCAGGTCTTTTTTTTGTCATGGTCCTGTTACTCCCGTTTGGTTGCAGTTTTGTGTTCTCAATGCCGTTTTTGTAATTATAGGATTCGTGCTCCCAAATGTAAACAGAAGTTACGCAGGGTATTGTTGAGATGGTGCAGTTAAAAAAGACCGATGCACAGCAGGAACAATTTGATATCAGGATGATGCAGCGTGCGTTGGCACAGGCACAGGCAGCTGCGTTTCAAGGTGAAGTGCCGGTAGGTGCGGTGGTGGTTGCCGAAAAGCAGGTAATCCTTGCCGAGGCAGGCAACTGCTGCATTCGTGCCTCTGATCCTGCAGGTCATGCAGAGATGCGGGCCGTCCGGCTGGCTGGTCAGCGGCTCGGCAACTATCGACTGCCCGGAACAACGGTGTATGTCACCCTGGAACCTTGCCCGATGTGCGCCGCACTCCTTGTGCATGCACGGATAGCACGGCTGGTCTTTGGGACGGCAGACCCCAAAGGCGGCGGCGTGGTTTCAAGGTATCAGATCGGTGCTGATGGTTTACTCAACCATGGTTTTGCGGTGAGCAGCGGGGTCTGTGCCGAGGAGTGCAGGCAGATCCTACAGGACTTTTTTCGGCAACGGCGCTAGTTTTCCGTTGCAAAAACGCGACGTTCAGGATAGAAGAGGCTCCAAGCTGAGCAGGGTATACTGCCTGGCTGATGTTTTTCAGTCATCTACGGAGAGGTGACCGAGTGGTTTAAGGTGCACGCCTGGAACGCGTGTGTACGAGAGTACCGAGAGTTCGAATCTCTCCTTCTCCGCCATTTTAAAGGGTCCCTTGCCAGGCAAGGGGCCCTTTTTTTATTGGTCTCACCCCCCTGAAGTCCTTTCCTTTATTTCATCGAATAATCTGCTGATTCAGGTATCATCTGTCCGGTGATGTGGAACTCCGTGATGAAAAATTCTTTTTTTTGTTATAAAAGCTGTTTACACACTTGGATTTTCATTATCATTTTAAAGCTGGTGTGTAGACGTGCTGCACCAGATGATAAACGAGAAAAAGCTCTTGGACTACCGTGTTTTCACAAACTAACGGTCGTTCATCTTTGATCGTCAATTGCCGCGAAGAGCATCTCTTTGTTCCGGTCATATTCGTTTTTAGACAATAGGGGCAGAAAGACTCTCTGCTTCTGCAGACAATCTGGAGAGAAAGACTGTTGTAGATATCTACTTGAATTTATTCATGTAGATTAATCAGAAAGCATAGTACAGACATATGCTGAAGAATGGTAGAAGAGAAAAATGATGAACAACCCAGTACTTGATAGAATAAGAGAATCTCTCCAGGCAGCCGAAGAACTGTACTCTCGTTTGGTGCTGCTGGTCGTCGGTAACTACGGCACGGGTAGTAAATCGCACCTGATGTCGGTGGTCTCCAGCATCGCTGAAGATGCCTCGCTGCTGAAAGGACTGAAGAACGCCTGTGTCCGCGATGCAGCCGCTCAGATAGCCGGTCGCTTCAAGGTCATCTGTACCGAGATTGGAGCCACCACCATGTCGTTGCGCGACTATCTGCTTACCTCACACCCCGCATTTTTCCGCGAAGCGGAAAACCGTTGGTACGACGTACCTGACCCCAACAAAGCCGCTAAAAAGAAACTCAAAATTCTCCACTTGGAAGCTGTCCGCGCTGGATTTAAAAAAACTTGGCAGGAGCGTGATTACGCTACTATCGTCGCCGTGGCCGAAAAGATCCGCGACAATTTCCTGGAAAAAGACCCCAAACTGGTCATGTGGTACGACCAGGCAGCAACACGGATGGGGGACGAATAATGGCAAGAGCGGATTTACTCATTCGCCTTGTCCAATCCGGTATACGGGGTGACAAGGCCAGCTTTAGAAAGGTCGTCGAGGCGATCATCGCCGAAGAGCGGAGCAAGCAACACAAGGTGCTGGCCGAGAAACTCGAGGAGTTACTTAACGCCGCGCCAGTTGAACGCCCCGCTATCAATGGCGGTGCTCCTATGCTGGATCACCGTATGAACAACCTGTTCCATGAGGTTATGCCCCAACGAAAGCTATCCGATCTCATCCTTCCGGATGAGGTCCAGCAAATTTGCCAGAGCTTGATTCAGGAGCAGCACCGGACCGACCTGCTCAGGTCCTACAATTTGGAGCCCCGCAACCGCGTGCTTCTCATCGGGCCTCCTGGTAATGGCAAGACATCCCTGGCCGAAGCCATTGCAGAAGCACTGGTGGTTCCACTGCTTGTGGTTCGCTATGAGAGCGTCGTCGGCACCTATCTGGGCGAGACTGCTGTTCGTTTGAAAAAACTGTTCGAGTACGCTTCCACTCGTAAGTGTGTCCTCTTTTTTGATGAATTTGAAACCCTTGGCAAGGAGCGCGGTGACCTGCACGAGACCGGTGAAATCAAGCGCGTGGTGAGTTCGCTGCTCATGCAGATCGACAACCTGCCGAGCCATGTCATGGTCATTGGGGCAACCAATCATGCCGAACTACTGGACCGTGCGGTATGGCGGCGCTTCCAGGTCCGCATGACGCTACCCGGTCCAACTCGGGCTCGCCTGACAGAGTGGTTCGAAAAGTTCGAACGCCGGATCAAGATTCCCTTGGGATATGCTCCTGGCACTTTGGCCAAACGTCTCCAAGGATCGAATTTCGCTGAAGTTGAAGAGTTTGGTACGTCCCTATTTCGTCAGTACGTGCTTGAACAACCGAACGCCAACATGAAGGACATCGTATCAAGAACTCTTCGGAACTGGTCTGCCAGATCGGTTACCATGGAGCAACAGAACAAACCGGAGGTGAAGGATGCCTGAACGCCCACTACTCCTTTTCCCGACACCTGAAACGGCTTCTCGTTCAACGCTTGGAGGTGGTGGAGGTCGAGTAAGAAGGCCAACACCACAACGACAATGGGATCGCCTTTCTCCAGTCTTCAGTCAACTCCAGGCCACATTTGATGCCAGACGAATAGAAATACAGCAGAGTGCTGCTGGCATAATTCCAGAGCAGGTTCTCGTGATAGAGACTGTCGGAAGTATCGAAAACTTTGCCAATGCAGTGAAACGCATCGTGGGGCTCGAGTGGATGGGTGAAATTGAAATTGATGAAATTACCCCAGATGAAGAGTTTTATGATGAAACCAAACCCGACAAAGAGCTGAGTGGGCGACTATATCTCGTCATGACCAACCAGCAAGCACTTGAGCAGATGCTGTCGTTGTGGCGACGTTACCAAGAAGATCCCACTATGCAATTCGAGCACGGACTTACAAAGTTTCGCGACGTGTTCCTGCACCTGAAAAGCATCCGCCAGTGGGATGTCCAGGATAGGCTTCTCGAAACCGGAATCATTGATGTCTGGAGAGAGAATCTTGAGTACGACGGGGATAGGGTAATTACGTTTGAGACTGAACTTTGGTTTCGTGGTAGCAACGAGCTTCGCGCAGTTAGCGAGAGTCAAGTTACGTACCTCGTCCAGCAAGCAGGCGGCCGAATACTAAACCAGTCAGTAATTGAAGGCATCGCCTACCATGGGCTCCTGGCCGAGCTTTCGGCTCATGCTATTCGATCTATTGTGGAGAACCCAACAACTGAACTGGTTAAATGTGAGAACGTCATGTTCTTCAGACCTGTTGGACAAATGGTGGTCGAAGACAAATCTCCAGAGGGGGATGTTGAAAACGCCCAAATTGAAGAAATGCCACTGCCTACTGGTGATCCTGTCGTAGCTCTTTTTGATGGGGTTCCGCTGGCCAATCATCGTTTGTTGGCTGGCCGTTTGATTATTGACGATCCAGACAACTGGGACGCTGATTACGCGGCCTCCGAACGTGTCCACGGAACATCGATGGCATCATTGATTGTTCATGGTGATCTCAATCAGCCTTCTACTCCATTACCTCGGCCGATCTATGTGCGGTCTATTATGAAGCCACTGAACTGGCTAAATACACCACGCCCCGAGGGCATTCCGGAAAACTGCCTAGCAGTCGATCTTATCCACAGAGCGGTTAAACGGTTATTTGAAGGGGGGCAGGGAGAAGGACCAACAGCACCTCAAGTTAGGGTCATTAATCTGTCGATCGGAGACCGAACTCGTCAATTCACACAATCCATGAGCCCTATTGCCAGATTGCTGGACTGGTTGAGTGTGAAGTATGGCGTGCTTTTTGTTGTCAGTGCAGGAAATCATCCGACATCTATATCATTGGGGGTATCTCAGGAAGAATTTGATTCATTTCGAGCTGACGAGTTCGAGGCTGCAACGATCAGAGCTTTGTATCGGGATGCCCGTCATAGGAAGCTGCTTTCACCTGCAGAAACAATCAATGGGTTGACGGTTGGCTCCACACATCAAGATGAATCTCAGCTCACCTATCAAGGAAACCGGATAGATCCGTTCGAGCATCCATTACCCAGCCCAGTTTCTGCATTTGGCAGCGGTTATCGACGTGCAATAAAACCCGACGTTATCTTCTACGGCGGGAGACAGTGGTACCGGTTGCCATTACAGCCAACCAATCCCGTAACCATTGAGCCAGCAATTTTTCGGGTTCCTCCCGGAAACAAAACAGCTTCTCCCGGAAGTCTTGCTGGTGAATTAGATGCCACTTCATACAGTTGTGGAACGAGCAACGCAACAGCGTTGATCAGTAGGGCGGCGTGTATTTGTTACGACTCCCTGCAGCAAATCTTTAGTGAACAAGCGGCTGAAGTTGATCCGAGAAGTTATGAAGTCCCACTACTGAAGGCGATGCTGGTGCATGGCTGTTCGTGGGGCGATATCGGTGATCACCTAAAGTCTCGAATCGAAAATTCGGATCTTGGAAGGGAAATTAGAGAACGTGCTGAGTCTTTGTATTCGAGGCCAGCAGACATCTCTAGTGAAATTGGTAGGCAGTATAAATCTCTTCTGGCTCGCTGGTTGGGCTATGGCCTTCCACAAATAGACCGGGTTCTTGACTGTACAGATCAGAGAGCCACCTTGCTTGGCTATGGTGAACTCTCTGATGGTGAAGCTCACGTTTTTCGATTGCCGTTACCTCCATCTCTCAGCGCCCGCCAAGAGCGAAGACGCTTAACAGTGACTCTTGCTTGGCTTTCACCTGTTTCGGCCAGCACTCAAAGATACCGGACAGCAAGCCTATGGTTTGAAGCTATTAATAACGGTTTGGCTCCATCTCGTCAGAACGCAGATTGGCAAACTGTGAAGAGAGGAACAGTCCAACACGAAGTGTTCGAAGGCCAGAGAGCGGAGCCGTTCATCGATGGGGAAGTTATCGAAATCAAAGTGAACTGCCGTAAGGATGCTGGAAAAATCCAAAATCCTGTCGCGTATGGGTTGGCCGTGTCGCTGGAGGTAGCCGAGGGCGTCGACATCGCTGTTTACAACGAAATTCGAACTCGCATTGCACCTGCGATCCAGATTCAACAGGTAACAGATCAAGGTAGAGGATAATTAGAGGATCGAGTCTTTCTAGCAATACAGCACGGTTCATAACAATGCCTGCCAAGTGATCGAGGAACAGATCTTGTGTGGGCAGACGGTGTGCTGCTGTGTCTCGGCGGTCATACGCTCTGCCAAAGTCCAGCCAACTACCATCCGTGAAAACAGATCGATAATCACAGCAAGGTAAGGCCATCTTTCAGCTGTCCAGAGATAGGTTATATTGCTTGCCCACTTCTGGTTCGGAGCATCGGCGCTGAAATTCTGCTGGAGCATATTTAGCGTGACCGGAAGATTGTGCTTCGAGTTTGTCGTCGTCAGCGGTAGAATCCGCTACGAGAGACACCCAACACACGGCTCATGGAAGTACTCTTGAATTCGTCTGCATGGTTCTGCATAAAGGCGTACCTCACTGTAGGCTCTTGGCAAAGTACGCTGCGGCCTTTTTACCCTAGTCAACTCTTCGGCCTGTTCGGCCGGCGCTTGAGCCGAGTGTTTTCTACAAGAAGTCGTTCTTCCACACCGCTGCGATTTTGGACAAGACGAGCCTTGCTTCGCCAGGAATACAGCTGGCTTTCATGAAGCCCTCATTGCCTGGCTGCTGTCGGAACACCAACCTTTTCGGCACAGGCCAGTGATTCTGTCTTGTACTGCTGTGGATGCCGCTATCTACTCTTTCCTGACTTTGTTTTCGTTGTCATCGAACACCTCCGTTAAAAAATATACTCGCTTAACGAAATATCCTTCAAAAACGGGGCAGGATCCATAGAGTTTTGAATGTTTTTGGGTGCAGATCTTTTTGTATTTTTTGGATGTAAAACCAGTGTGAATGGCTGCTCTTTTTCAACCTGTGGGACTGGGAGTCATAAAAACGGCATGAAACCTGGCCCGTGCATCATCAGAGCCAATAACAGCGACCATATCTTTTTCGTGAAAACGGTACTGCGGCCCGGGGTTGGGTTCCAGCTGGTTTTCCCGAAGCACGCCGACAACAGAAACCCCCGTCTTTTTACGGATCTCCGCCTCGCCGATTGACCTGTTAATCAGGCTGCTGTGCACGTTGACCGCAATCCATTCCAGGTCGAACTGCTGCTCTGCGGAACGAAACTGAGCAAGCGTTTTATAGGGTCTGCTCTGGCTGAGTCGACTGGTGAAAAATTCGCGGCGCAGGGCTTCAGTCTGTCGCTGTATCTCTGTTATCGGAACCTGCAATACCAAAAGCACCTGCCGAATCATCTCTACGCCGGCTTCCAGTTCCGGATAGACCAGATCATACACATTCAGCTCACTGAAGGTTTCTGCAAAGTCCGGGTCGGAAATTCGCGCGATAATCTCAAGCGAGGGGTTTTGCAGTTGCGCATGCGTGATGATGGCCTCGTTATCCACCACTGAGGGAACAGTGATAACCAGTAAGGCCGCTTTTGCCACCCCGGCTGCTTCCAGAACAATTTCATGGCTGGCATCACCAAAGACAACAGCATACCCCAGGTTTTGTGCCTGTTCGATTCGTCGCTGGTCCAGTTCAATCAGAACAAAGGGGAGGGCAAGACGATGCAGGACCGCTGCGATCTGCAGACCGACCCGCCCACTGCCGGCCACGATGACGTGGTTGGAAAAACCGGTTTTAGGGAAGTTGATCGACTCCAGCTGTTCTTTTTTAAACCACTGTTTCTGCAGGGTGTACAACCGTGCGGTCTGTGCCGACACAATCGGCGTAAGGATCATGGTCAGGACAGCGGTTGTGAGGATAAGGTTGTAAAAGTCAATGCTGATCGATTGGGTGGACAGACCTATTCTGGCAAGGACAAAGGAAAACTCACCAATCTGAAACAGGCCGAACCCAATGGCAATGGGGATGACATTGCGATACGAAAACAGCCAGGCAAGAGAGGCAAAGATAACGCCTTTACCAGTACTGACCAGTAGGACCAGCATCAGAATAGTGCCCAGATTATTCATGAGGAATCGGGGGTCAAGGAGCATGCCCACCGAGGCAAAGAAGAGCAGGCCAAAGACATCGCGCAGGGGAATGATATCACTGAGCGCCTGATGACCATAGTCGGATTCATTCAAGACCATGCCCGCGATAAAGGCGCCAAAGGCAAAGGACAGGCCGACCAGGTAGGTCAGATACCCTATCCCGAGCCCAATGGTGATGATGGCCAGAAGAAACAATTCCCGTGAACCGAGTTTAGCGATATGCCGCATAAGCCAGGGCAGCATTCTGGCGCCCAGCAGAAACATGCTGCCGAGAAAAAGAGAGGCTTTGACAGCTGCATACCCCAATGAGATCAGCCCGGCAGCCGGGTCGTTCATCAGGGGGAGAATAATGAGCATCGGCACAACCGCCAGGTCCTGCACAATCAGCATGCCGATCATCACCTTGCTTGACAGGGTTCCCAGCCACCCCTGATTCATCAGTGTTTTCAGCAGAACCATGGTGCTTGACAGGGAGATCAGCGCCCCGAACCAGATGGAGGATTTTGGATCCCAACCCATCATTGTGCCGATACCGTAGCCAAGGAGCATGGTCAGACCGATCTGCACAGGGGTGCCGATCAGCGCAATCAGTTTAACCGGTTTAAGATCCTTGTGCGAGAACTCAAGTCCCAGGGCGAACAGGAGCAGGGCAACGCCGATCTCGGCAAGCAGTTCGATATCATGCACTTCTGTAATGGTCAGCCCGCCGGTGTGCGGACCAAGAAGAATGCCGGCAAGGATGTAGCCGAGAATAAGGGGCTGGCGCAGACGCTGCATCAGCAGCCCGCATAAGAATGCCGTAAGAACAAGCAGGATAATGTCTGTTGCAATGCCCATAAGAAAAACCGGCTGAAGAAAAAAGAATGCGAAAATATACCAGGCGTCAGAAAAATGGCGAGTCCATTAACACGGCGACCAGAGGAAAAAAACGGAAAGGTTTTTAGTCAGGGCAACGGTCTTTTTCTGGTATCAGGAAAAGTCCGGGGAGGTACCTGTACATTCCCGGGGCACGTCAGTACAACCGGTGGCGGAACAGCCATGTGGCAACCGCCAGGGAGACCAGCGCAATGAGTGACATGGGCCAGAGTTCGTTCCAGAAGTATTCGATGCCGGCACCTTCCAGAAAGACCCGCCGGATGATGACCAGGATATAGCGCATCGGGTCGAGGTAGGTGAGCTTTTGCATAAAATCCGGCATATTGGCAATTGGTGTGGAAAAGCCGGACAGGGTGACCGCAGGAACAAGAAAGAGAAATGCTCCGAGCAGGGCCTGCTGCAGGGTGGTGGAAAAAGAGGAGATCATCAGGCCGACACCGATGATCGACAACACGTAGATGACCAGGCCCGGGAGCAGTGTCAGCACATCACCGACAAACGGTACCTTAAACCAGTAGACGGCCACCGCCACAATCAGAAGCGATTCCCCCACACCGACGATCAGCCCTGGCATGGCTTTGGCAATAAGGATCTCCCACGGTCGAAGCGGCGTTACCAGCAACTGGTCAAAGGTGCCGTCTTCACGTTCACGAGCCACTGACAGAGCAGTGACAACCAGTGTGACGACCATGGCAAGCAGAGGGATGATCCCGGGGACAATGAACCACCGGCTCTCCAGGTTCGGGTTGAACCATGCCCGCATGTCCAGTCTGGCCGGCGATCCTGTGCCATGCATCTTGATAGCATACTCTTCATTGAAGTCGGCAACAATGGAGCGGACATAGTTGAGCGCCAGCATGGCGGTGTTGGAGTTGCGTCCATCGATCATCACCTGGAGCGGGCAGCTTTCTCCCCGGGCCACATTGGCTGAGCACTGTTCACTGATATGCAGTGTTAAAAGCGCAGCCTGACGATCAATGACCGGCTTTATTTCATCCTGAGAGTGCAGGTACCCAACCACGTCAAAGGCTTCTGTCTGTTCAAAGCGGTTGACGAGATCGCGGGAAAAGGCACCGGTGTCCTCGTTGAGAATGGTCAGGCCGGCCTGTTCAAGGTCAAAGGTGGCCGCATAGCCAAACACCAGCAACTGCAGGATAGGTGGCATAATAACAGCCATGCGGCTCTTTTTGTCACGGAACAGTGCCAGGAACTCTTTGATGATAAGGGCGAGGATGCGCTGGTTCACGATGTGCACAACCTATTGGAGATTTTTTTTTGTTTTGTGATAGACCACGCCGTGGAAAAAAAATCCCATCAGCGCGAGCGTTGCCGCATTGGGCCAGACAACACTCCACACATCACCCACTAAAAACAGGGTCTGGAGGATGGTAACGTAATACCGTGCGGCAATCAGATAGGTGAGCCCCTGGATGATGACCGGCATACTGCGGATATCAAAAATAAAGCCTGAGAGGATGAACGCCGGTAAAAAGGTACTGACCATGGCCACCAGGGCGGCAACAAACTGGGAACGGAACACCGTGGAAATAAAAAATCCCATTCCCAGTGCCACCCAGAGAAAGAGTGCTGAACTGGCCAGCAACAACCACAGCGAACCACGCATCGGCACATGAAACAGGAATTGTGCCATTACCAGCGAGAGGCCTAATCCACCCATACCGAGGAAAAAATAAGGGATCAGTTTACCAAGAAGAATCTCCGGGGCTGAGATGCGGGTAACAAGAAGGGCCTCCATGGTGCCGCGTTCCCATTCGCGGGCAATGACCAGAGCTGTCAGCAGGGCGCCGATCAGGGTCATGATGACGGCCAGTATGCCGGGTATGAGAAAATCGGTGGACCGCACTGCCGGGTTGTACCAGATGCGTTGTTCAAGCTGCACCGGAGAGGTCATCTTTTTTCCGGCCAGTTCCATCTGTTGCTCCAGCCAGGTGAACCAGATACCCTGAACATATCCTTCGACCAGGCGGGCCGTGTTGGCATCCACACCGTTGACAATCAACCCGATGGGCGGTGACGTGTTCTGAAGATATCCACTGCCGAAGTCGGAGCGCAGCCAGACAATACCGTCCACCTCAGCACGCCGCAGGGCGGTTTCCGCCTCCTGGATGGAGGAAAAGGATCTTGGTGCAAAGTAGGGCGACTGATCAAAGCTGCCGGCAAAGTTGCGGGCAATGTTGTCCGGCTGTTCAATCACCAGGGCTATGCGGATATTTGTGGCGTCCAGACTTACCCCGTAGCCGAAGATGAGCAGAAGTACCACCGGGAGAACAAAGGCGATGGCTATACTGGACGGGTCGCGCAGCACCTGCAGATATTCTTTGCGCATCAGGCCGGCAAGGCGCATGTTTCGTCCTGGTTTCATCTTAGATGACCTCTTAACCGTGGTGGTGCGTCTGCAGCAGACCGATGAAGACATCTTCCATGGTTGTCTCCTGTCCGTCCTGCTCGTCAAATTGCTCTTTAAGAGACTCCGGAGAACCTTCAGCCAATACCCGGCCTTCAGCCATGATCACCAACCGGTCACAGTATTCCGCTTCTTCCATAAAGTGGGTGGTGACGAGAACCGTGACGCCCTGATCAGCAAGGCTGTTGATCTGTGCCCAGAATTCCCGCCGGGCAAGGGGGTCCACCCCTGAGGTCGGCTCATCAAGAAAGAGCACCTCAGGTTCATGCATCAGTGCTACGGCTAACGCCAGGCGCTGTTTAAAACCAAGTGGCAACGATTGCCCTTCACTGCCGGAATAAGGGGTCAGGGCAAAGGTGTCTAAGGCCCAGTTGATCCGGTCGAGTCGCTCCTGACCTCGCAGACCATAGGCACTGGCAAAAAAACCAAGGTTCTGCAGAACGGTCAGGTTACCGTACAGGGAGAATTTCTGGGCCATGTACCCGATACGGCTGCGGGCTGCAGAGGCAGCGGTGCGCAGGTTCATGCCAGCAACAGAACATGACCCGCTGGAGATGGGCAAGAGACCGCAGAGCATACGGAAGGTGGTGGTTTTGCCGGCCCCGTTAGCACCAAGCAAGCCGAATATCTCACCGCGCCGGACACTGAAGCTGACGCGGTCAACCGCATAGAAGCTGCCGAAACGACGGACAAGGTTGTCAGCTACAATGACGTCTTCATCAACAATGCGATGGTTGTTCTGTCCCAAGGTGATCCGGGCAGGGGAGTCAGCAGGGCGATGGTTCTTTTTCAGAGTGGCGACAAAATAATCTTCAAAACGCGGTTCAGCGGGTTCAATGCTGTACGGTTCGGGGGGGGGATCAGCAAGATGTAATGTCTCCGGCGTATGACTGACAACCCGGATGCTTTTTCCTAAAATTAACGCATCAAGGACTGCCGGATCATTGCTCAAACGCAGTTGTAAAGAACGCTTGGCAACATGTGGAGCCCGTATCGACCATATTCGGCCGGTCACCCGGCGGCTGAAGACCTCCGGCCGGTCATGGCCAAGAATCTGTCCCTGATGAATCAGCACGACCTCAGTGCAGCGTTCAGCCTCATCAAGATAGGCGGTACTTAAGAGCACACTCATGCCCTCGGTTTCCACAAGCTGGTAGACAATTTCCCACAACTCACGCCGTGATATCGGATCAACGCCCACAGTGGGTTCGTCAAGCAGCAGTAAACGCGGTGGTCGCACCAGGGTGCACACCAGCCCCAGCTTCTGTTTCATGCCGCCGGAAAGTCGCCCGGCCAGGCGATGGCGAAAATCCTCAAGCCCAGCCATGGCCAACAGACGGGCATAACGTTCATTCCGCGTCTGCTGCGGTACACCTTGCAGGTTGGCATACAGGTCCAGGTTTTCCTGCACACTGAGATCTTCGTACAGACCGAAACGCTGCGGCATATAGCCGATCTGTGCCTGCACCTCGAGCGGGTCGCGGATCACATCAATGCCCAGGGCCTGGAGAGTACCGTGGTCGGGCTGTAAAAGTCCGGTGCTCAGCCGCATGAACGTAGTCTTCCCCGCGCCATCAGGGCCGATGAGACCGGTAACTCTCTGTGGCTGAATTGCACAGCTGATACCGTCAAGAGCGGTGATTGTTGTCTTGTCGGCTGTGAATGTTTTTTTCACCTGATCAAAAACGAGAACAGCTGCTGAAGTGGAGCTGTCAGCGGGATTTTTATCCTTGATCGATGAAGGCAGGGGCATGGTGATGTCTGGCTGAGGATCGGCCTGTGCAAGAGGTAATGGTTGTGGGTGACGGTTTTATTGTGAACAGTTCTTATACCATACTATTTTTTACTTTAAATAATTTTTACCGGCAGCCCATGCAGACAGGTTCATAGCCGGCCATGCAGGTTTAAAGTGTATCTGCATGAAAGACCGGTGGTCGTTTTTTAAAGACGATCTTGCACCCGGCTGTGTATCGTGTCAGGGATGGCAGCGCCTGTTTTTCTGAATTGTAAAGACAGCAGTATGTTTTTTTTGAAGAATACGTTAAACTCCCGAGCTGATACAGAAGAAGCAGCCATTGCTGCAGTTGACCGGATTGAGGTTGTTTGATTGTGCAATGAAACATGAACCGATAATTACCATAGTCACCGCCCCGGCTTTTCTTCGTCATGATACCGGTGGTGGAGATCATCCGGAAGCCCGGGAACGCCTGACCGTTATCACGGATCGGCTGGTCGAAGGGCCTCTTGTCAATCAAATTCGACATGTCCTGCCACGACCGGTGCAACGGAGCGAGCTGTTGACCTTTCATACGGAAGGATGGTTGTTTCGTTTTGAGGAGGCTGTGTTGTCCGGGCGTACGTATATCGATCATCAGGACAATCAGGTCTGTTATGATTCCTATGAAGTTGCCACCCTGTCAGCCGGTTCCGGTTTAGTGGGGGTTGATGTTGCTGAACAAGAGCCGGGTTCAATCGTCTTTTGTCAGACTCGCCCGCCCGGTCATCACGCTGAACCCAATCAGCCGTATGGTTTCTGCTTCTTCAACAACTGTGTGATCGCCGCTCGCTACTGGCAGCACGCATATAACCGTCGGCGCGTCTGCATTTTTGACTTTGATGCTCACCATGGCAATGGCATCCAGACAGCCTTTGAGGAAGAGGCTGAAACCGCCTACATCTCCATACATGAACATCCCAGTTTCAGTTATCCGGGAACCGGATGGGCGGAAGAACGGGGAATAGGGCCGGGCAAAGGCACCATCCTCAACCTGCCTCTGGCCCCTGGTGCCGGAGAGGAGCAGGTCGTACGATTGTTGCCGAAGATCCGTCTTTTTCTGGAAAATTTCCAGCCCGATGCTCTGATTATCGGGGCCGGGTTTGATGCGCATCGGGATGATGATATGTCCGGACTTGCTTTCACCAATCACCTGTACCGACTGTTGGGGAATTTTGTTAAGGAACTGGCCGTTGATTTAACGGATGGCAGACTCGTCTCTATCCTGGAAGGGGGATACAACCTGCACGTACTCGGCACCAGTGTCGAGGCGTATCTTCTTGGGCTCACCGACTAACTTTAAATAAAAATCCAGATACACTGTTGCTCGTTGGAGAAATGCGATGTTCATACGTTCTTACATGACCCCGTCACCCATTACCATCACTCCGGAGAAGACCGTCGCCGAGGCGATCGGCATCCTGGAGCAACATAATATCCGTCATCTTCTGGTTGTGAATGAACTGGGCCAGCTGGCTGGTATTCTGTCGGATCGCGATCTGCGCTCAGCCCGGCCATCGAGTGTCGCCCGCAGTAAGGAACGGCAGAATATTGAAATAAAAGTGAACAACACGCCGGTTGACGTGCTCATGACCAGGGAGTGTCTGACCGTTAACCCCAGCTCTACTCTGGATGATGCCCTGCTGCTGTTTCAGTCAAAAAAGATCGGCGCATTACCCGTGGTTGGTGATGAAGACAAGGTTGTGGGTATTTTCACCACAGCTGATCTGATAAATGCCTACCGTGCTCTGTTCGGCCTGGGTGAAAAGGGTTCGGTGCTGATCTCCATAGAAGATCAGGGAGATCCGCAGGCGATGTCCAGACTTGTTCAGCTGATGGAAGAAAACCGGGTAACCTTCACCCGGCTGGTGCGAAGTGGTGGCGGAGATCAGGGACAACCGATGATTTTTCTTCGCATTAACACGTACAACATCCGTTCCATGTACAAAGCCCTTGAGGCCGCCGGTTTCATCATCCATGTTCCGGAAGAATTAAAAAGGTAGAGACAATATGCTGGAAAGACTCTTTTCGCCCAAGTCGATTGCCGTTATCGGTGCCTCTCGAACCGAGGGTAAAGTCGGTTACGCTACCATGAGCAACCTGCTGGAAAGCGGGTTTGCAGGACCGATTATCCCGGTTAATCCGGCAGGAGGGGAGCTCTTCAACCTTCCGGTTTATACGAAACTTGCCGACTATCCCGATCCCATTGATCTGGTTGTCGTGGCTGTTCCGGCGGAGCAGGTTCCGGCCGCGGCTGAAGAGGCGGTCCGGAAGAAGGCCGGTGCAATCATTGTTGTTGCTGCAGGTTTCAGGGAGGCCGGTCGCCAGGGTCGGCTCATTGAAGACGAGCTGATTGAGATCTGCCGCAAGGGAGGCGTACGCTTACTTGGGCCCAACTGCCTTGGTGTCATCAACACCGCTATTAACCTGAACGCCTCTTTTTCCAAACGTATTCCCCAGGCCGGTCAACTCGGCATTTTCTCACAGTCGGGTGCTCTGTGTACCGCGATGATGGATATCGCCGATGAACGGGAGCTTGGAGTTTCCAAGGCGGTCTCCATTGGTAATAAGGCGGATATCACTGAGGTCGATATTCTGGAAGCGCTGGCCCATGACGAAGAAACCCGGGTGATTGTCGGCTATCTGGAGGATATCAGTGATGGTGACAAGTTTGTCAAGGCAGCTGAAAAGGCAAGTACAAGAAAACCGGTGGTCATCCTGAAGGCGGGTATCACTGTTGCCGGGAACAGGGCTGCTGCAAGTCACACCGGTGTGCAGGCCGGAAAAGATACCGCCTACGGGGCTGCCTTCAAACGGGCCGGAATCTGTCGTGCCGACTCCTTTGAAGCGCTGTTTGATTATGCCACCGCACTGGCCCTGCAACCGACTCCCAAAGGTGATCGGGTACTGATTATTACCAATGCCGGCGGTTCGGCGACGATGTCGGCGGATGCGGTTGAAAAGGCAGGCATGAGTGTTCCTCTGCTCACTCCCGACCTGGAGGAACAGTTACGGCAGCACCTGCCGCCATCTGCATTTATTGACAACCCTGTCGATATCTCTGCGGCAGCTGAACCCCGTCACTACGCTGCGGCCATCGACATTGCCGTTGCCCACCCGGACATCGATTCAATTCTCATTGTCCTTGCACCGCAGTACATGACCGAGCCAGCTGCTACAGTGCGTGCCATTGTTGCCCATCTTGACGAAACAATCCCGGTGATCGCCTCTTTCCTCGGCGGCAGTGATATCATGCCTTCACGCAAAGAGCTGGCTGCCGCGGGACTGCCGTTTTACGACTCACCGGAGCGGGCCGTTGGGGCGCTGAAAGCCATGCATGAATACGGTGTCTGGAAGCATCGGCCTGCCCGGCATGTTGTCCGTTTTCCGGTGAACCGAAGACGTGTGGAACGGATTATCACCCGGCGGCAGCACACCAATCGACTTCGTTTGGGTGAGGTTAAATCAAAAGATATCCTCAAGGCATACGGTTTTCAGATTTTACCGGGCCGGGTGACGACAAGTGCGGAGGAGGCGGTTGAAATTGCCCGTTTCATCGGCTTCCCCGTGGCCCTCAAAGTTATCTCTCCCTCCATTGTGCACAAATCAGACCTGGGCGGGGTCCGACTCAATCTCGGTTCAGCTCAGGAGGTTGTGGATGCCTTTGATCTGATGATGCTCCGCATTAACAAACATGCGCCTAACGCCATCATCGGTGGTATCTATGTTGAAAAGATGGCGGAAAAAGGGCTGGAGGTCATTATTGGTATGACCCGTGATCCGCAGTTCGGGCCCATGCTGATGTTTGGTCTGGGCGGTATCTTTGTTGAGGTGATGAAAGATGTCACCTTTCACCTGGCACCGATTACAGAAGACGAAGCCATCCAGATGCTCAAATCAACCCGATCGTATGAACTGCTCCAGGGAAAACGCGGTGTCAAAGAAGTTGATCTCCATGCCATTGCCGTGGCATTACAACGTATCAGTCAGCTGACCACTGATTTTCCCCAGATTCTCGATCTGGATATCAATCCGCTGATTGTCGGTGAGATCGGCAATGAGCCGGTGGTGGTTGATGCCCGTATGACCTTTGCGGCGCTGCCTGAAGAGCAGTAATCCACGAGCAGACCGGCAACTTGAAAAAAGGTATGATTATGAAATATGTTAAGCACTGGCAGGATACGTACAGCAACATGATTGCCACTCCGGCAGAGGCACTTGGCCATCTCAAGTCCGGTCAGCGTGTGTTCATCGGTACCGGTTGCGGTGCTCCGCAGGAACTCATCGCTGCGATGATCGGCCGGGCACGGCGGGTGACGAATGTTGAGGTTATCCAGCTGATCACCAAGGGAGATGCCCCCTATGCGGATAAAAAAATGTCTGACAGCTTTGCCATCAATGCTTTTTTCATCAGCTCCAACGTTCGTGATGTTATCCAGGAAGGGTTTGGCGACTATACACCGATCCTGCTCTCCGATGTGCCGGGACTCTTTAACTCCGGCAGCCTGCCTATAGATATCGCCCTGGTGCAGGTAACACCGCCTAACCTGTATGGTCGGGTCAGCCTTGGTATTTCGGTGGACATTACCCGCAGTGCTATTGAAAATGCCTCGCTGGTCATTGCCGAGGTTAACCCGAATATGCCGTGGACCCACGGTGACACCGAAATCGATATCATTGATCTTGATCTCCTTGTTCCTGTTGATCGGCCGATTCTCGAACGTGAATTACAGATCCCCAATGAAATAAGTTGTAAAATTGCCCAGACCGCGGCGGCGCTCATCCCCAATGGGTCGACCATTGAACTTGGACTGGGGCGGGTGCCCGGATATGGTCGTATCCCGCAGGCAGTGATGGAATTTCTCAAAGATCGCAAGGATATCGGATTTCATACTGAGATGATCTCCGATTCGATCATCCCGTTGATCGAATCAGGTGCAGTCACCGGGGCAATGAAATCAATCGATAAGGGAAAGATCACGGCCAGTTTCTGCATGGGCACCAAGAAACTGTACGACTATATTGACAACAATCCGCTGTTTAGCTTCCGGCCGACTGAGTACATCAATGATGCTGCGGTGATCGGTAAGCACAAGAGGATGGTGGCGGTTAACATGGCTTTGGAAATCGATCTCACCGGCCAGGTGTGCTCGGATTCCGTGGGCGGCAGATTTTATTCCGGCATCGGTGGTCAGATTGATTTCAATCGTGGCGCCGGCAGGTCGGAATCCGGTCGCGCGATTATCACGTTACCGTCGCTTAACCGGGAAGGCACCGAATCGAGGATTGTCTGTACTCTGCAGCCCGGTTCCGGAGTCACCATTAACCGGGCCAGTGTGCATTACGTGGTGACCGAATACGGTGTTGCTTATCTCCACGGCAAGTCGATCCAGGAGCGTGTTATGGCACTGATTTCCATTGCACACCCTGATTTCAGAGAAAAACTGTTCCGTGAAGCAGTGGAGGCCAAGTATCTGCGGCCGAATCTGGCCCGTTTTGCCAATCGATTCCTGGCGCCGGTGGAAGAGGCGGTTCGGACAACGCACCTCATGCCGGACGGCAATGCTGTGAGTTTTCGCTCCATTAAACCCACTGATGAACCGCATATGCGGGATTTGATCTATAATCTGAGCCAGGAGACCATTTACTACCGGTTTATGAGTCACCAGCAGCGATTTACGCCCCGGCAGATTCAGGACTTTGTCTATATCGACCATCGTCGGGATGTGGCTCTGGTCGGCACTATTCCCGAAGCACATGGTGAGCAGATCATTGCGGTCGGGACCTACTACCTCAACGAAAAGACCAATATGGCCGAGGTGGCGTTTGTAGTTCGTGACGGCTGGCAGAACAGAGGCTTGGGTACTTTTGTCTTTCAACATCTGATCAAGATTGCCAAACGTAACGGTATTGCCGGTTTTACTGCCGAGGTGTTACGTGAAAATGAACGGATGCAGGCGGTCTTCAACCACTCCGGCCTTAAGGTAACCAGTCGTCTTGAGGAAGGGGTGTACAGTTTTGTGATGGAATTTTAAAAGCTTAAGGATGTAAAAAAGACAGGAAATTCCGGTTCTGTGAAGAAAAAAAGAGAACCGGCTCCCCATGGTTCGGCATGTTACTGACCGGATTGAAAGCCGATTGTCCGCTCATCACGTTACAGCTCCTGTAACCGTCACATCTTTCCATGCAGACAGGAGAACCCCTGTCTGTACGGCCTCGTTACAAGGTTGGTGCAACAGGTACCGACTTCTTTCCGGTTGTGCTGCAGGTAGAAAATCCGGGCTATCTGCTGAACGCTTTTATCCGGCAAACCTCGGGCAATGAACATGCGTACATGCAAGCGATACGTGTGCCCCTGCATGATTTTCGACGGCCGTACGTCGCGGCTTACGAGCCGATGGCGTGCAGCGTGACCGTATAGGCGATAACCTGTCCGGCGAGGGGATGATTGTAATCAACAACAACTGTTTCAGCGTCAGCCGTGAGGATAGTGGCCGGGACTTTTTGAGAAACCCCTTCCTTCTCAACAGAAAGAGAGAGAACCATGCCCGGTTTAGGGTCGATGCGTCCCTTGAAAACAGACCGGGAAATTTCATGGACCAGAACTTTATGGTAGGAACCATAGGCGTCTTCCGGCTGAATATGCACTGTTTTTGTCTGGCCAGGTTCCATTCCCAGCAAAGACGCTTCCACAGCTTTAAGAATTTGCCCGGAACCAATGGTCAACATGATGGGTTTGTCGGCAGGGATGGTTTCAATCGTTTCCCCGGAGGTCAAAGTGGCTGTGTAACTGACAGAAACTGTGTCAAAGAGTTGAACAGAACGCATGGCGGATCCTCGCTAAACTGATAGTACGATAATGGGGCAGCAGTATACACGGTGGTGTTTTTTTTGACAAGGGATGGTGCCGTCGACTGAGGACTTGACAAAGTTGTGATCCCGGCATAAATGTGCAAACCCTGTAGATCCCAACAAAAATGAATGCTTGCGGGGCAAGAACGGCAGCTTGTGGAAAAACTCTCAGGGGCCGCGAGGACCGGTCGAATGGTTGTAGAGACTTTGCCGGATTTGCTCAAGCAGACTGTTTTGACCTCTTTGTTGCAGAGGAAATAAGATGATCAAACTTGATTTTGCCAAAGATGAGTATGGGCTTTTACCGGCCATTGTGCAGGATTACCAGACCGGCGAAGTGCTGATGCTTGCCTATATTAACAGGCAGGCCTGGGACAAAACCCTGGAAACCGGCAAGGCACATTATTGGAGCCGATCACGTGCATGTCTGTGGCTTAAAGGAGAAACATCCGGTCATGTGCAGATTATTAAAGAAATTTTAGTCGACTGTGATCAGGACACTGTTGTCTACAAGGTGGAACAGCTTGGGGGTGCGGCCTGCCATACCGGCTATCGCAGCTGTTTTTACCGGAAGGTCGACGGTGACCGGCTTGTCGTTGATGCACAGGAACGTCTTTTTGATCCGGAAACGGTTTATGGTTTGAAATGAACGGTGTAGCAGCCATTGAATAAAGGAATAATCATGAAAGTATTAAAACTCGGCATACCGAAAGGCAGCCTTGAAGATGCAACCATTGCTCTTTTTGCCAAATCCGGCTGGAGGATCAAGCTGGCTTCCCGTAATTATTTTCCCGAGGTGGATGACCCGGAACTCTCGTGTTCGATCTGCCGGCCTCAGGAGATGTCGTGTTATGTGGAATCAGGTATGCTCGATGCCGGTATTACCGGAAAAGATTGGACACTGGAAAATGAATCAGACGTGGAGGTTATTGCTGATCTGGTGTATTCCAAAGTCAGCAAAAAACCGACCCGCTGGGTTATCGCTGTGCCGGGGGACTCCAGTATAACCCGGGTAGAGGAGTTGGACGGCAAAAAAATCTCCACTGAACTGGTGAACGTCACACGGAATTTTTTTGCCCAGCGCGGGCTTCAGGCCGATATCGCGTTTTCCTGGGGTGCCACAGAGGCCAAGGCTGTCTCAGGTCTGGCGGATGCAATTGTTGAAGTCACTGAGACGGAAGCAACGATTCGCGCCCACGGCCTGCGGGTTATTCATGAATTGATGGAGTCAAACACGCAGTTGATCGCCAACAAAGCCGCCCTGGCAGACCCCTGGAAACGGGAGAAGGTCGAAAATATTGCCATGTTGCTTCAGGGAGCTCTCCGGGCAGACCGCATTGTTGGTTTGAAGATGAACGTGCCCAAAGAGCAGCTCGATGTTGTCATCAGTATGTTGCCCAGCCTGAATGCCCCAACAGTTGCAAAACTGTACAAGCAGGAATGGTTTTCAGTTGAAACCGTTATTTCAGAACATCAGGTCCGCGATCTGGTCCCCATGTTGAAGAAACAGGGCGCTGAGGGAATTATTGAATACTCGTTAAACAAGGTGATCTGATCAAACCGGTCATCTGTTCGTCTGCATAAAGGGAGACACACTGTCGGATGGATTTCAGAAAGGTACAGTTTTGTCTGTCCGCTCACACTGTTGGTCAACTGCCGCCTCCTGAGTACCCGGAGGTGGCCTTTGCCGGTCGATCCAATGTCGGCAAATCGAGTCTGATCAATCGGCTGGTGGAGCGAGTGAACCTGGTCAAAACGAGCGGCAAACCCGGAAAGACACAGAGCCTGAATTATTTTACTGTAGAGAATACTTTATATCTCGTTGATCTGCCGGGGTATGGTTTTGCCCGGGTCTCTCATCAGACCAGACAGAAGTGGGAGGAGTTGATCGGTGGTTATATTGAATCACGATCAACTCTTGTCTGTGTAGTGGTTGTGATCGATTTACGCCATGAACTCAAAGAGCTGGATCGTGAACTGATACAGTGGCTACGGTATTTGGATGTGCCGTGTCTGCCGGTGTATACAAAAGCAGATAAACTGTCGTTCGGTCGGCAGCAGAAACATGCTGCACTGCTTGACGCCGGTCTGACCCTCCATGCTGACCAGCGAATCATCTTTTCCGCCCGAACCGGCCAGGGTGTTGCCGCTTTGCGTCAACACCTGACCACCTATGCAGCGTCATTGCAACGTGCATCCATGCCTCCAGTTAATGATCCGACTTGAGGACGGCTAAAAAGGCGCGTTGTGGAATCTCAACATTACCAACGGTCTTCATTCTTTTTTTACCTTCCTTCTGCTTTTCTAATAATTTCCTTTTTCTGCTGATATCGCCGCCGTAACATTTGGCTGTTACATCTTTACGCAGGGCTGATATGGTTTCCCGGGCAATAACTGTTCCACCGATCGCGGCCTGGATGGCAATTTTAAACAGCTGCCTGGGGATCTCTTCCTTCAGCCGTTCGCACGCTTTCAGGCCACGTTCACGAGCTTTGCTTCGATGCGTCAGCTGGGAAAGGGCGTCAACCTGTTCTCCGTTCACTAAAATATCCAGTTTGATCAAGTCACTGGGCCGATAATCGGTGAGTTCATAATCAAAGGAACCATACCCCTGTGTCACTGACTTTAACCGATCATAAAAGTCGTAAATCACCTCAGCCAGCGGCAGTTCACAGGTAAACTCTATTCGGCCGGGCATCGGGTAGTGATACTTAGTGTTTTCGCCCCGGCGTTCCATGCACAGCGTCATCACAGCACCCATATATCGTTCCGGGATATGAATAGTGGCTTTGATATAGGGCTCTTCAACGCGTGCAATAGAACCGGGGTCCGGGAAGAAAGAAGGGTTATCCACTTCCACCATGGTCTGGTCCTGCAGATAGAATTTATACTTGACCGAAGGTACGGTGAGGATCAGCGAAATATCAAACTCCCGTTCGAGTCGTTCCTGAACGACCTCCAGGTGAAGAAGGCCCAGAAATCCGCAGCGGAATCCAAAGCCGAGCGCTGCTGAAGAGTCCTTTTGAAAGGTGAGTGCAGCATCGTTTAACTTCAACTTTTCCAGGGCATTGGCCAGGTCTTCGTACTCATCGGTAGCTATCGGGTACAGTGAGGAGAACACCACTTGCTGCACTTCCCGAAAACCCGGCAACGGGGCGGCACAGGGGCGATCTTTATGGGTGATGGTGTCACCCGGTCGTGTATCGGAAACGGTCTTGACACCGGCTACAAGATACCCGACTTCACCGGCTGACAGTTGTTGGCACGGTTCCCGACGCAGACGAAAAATGCCGAGCTCTTCTATGCGGTATTCGGCTCCATTGGACATGAAAAGAATATGATCTCCGGTGCGGACCGTCCCGTTCATGATGCGCACAGAGATGATCGTGCCTCTGTACGGGTCATAGTTGGCATCAAAAATAAGGGCTTCAAGGGGGTTGTCCGGATCTCCCTGCGGTGGTGGTAACAACCGGATTATCGCGTTCAGCAGTTCCGGGACACCCTGGCCGGTTTTGGCGGAACACTTCTGTATTGTTTCGCCTGCCAATCCCAGATCTTCTTCAATTTGGCCGGCTATCTTTTCAGGTTCAGCTGCAGGCAGGTCGATTTTGTTGATGACAGGGATGATTTCGAGGTCGTTCTCCATGGCGAGAAACAGGTTTGCCAGTGTTTGTGCTTCAATTCCCTGGGAGGCATCTATTAAGAGCAGGGCGCCTTCGCAGGAGGCAAGGGCACGAGAAACTTCATAACTGAAATCAACATGACCAGGGGTGTCAACGAGATTGAGCGTGTAGGTGTTGCCGTCGTCGGCCTGGAAAGGCAGACAGATGGTTTGGGATTTAATGGTGATACCCCTTTCCCGTTCAATATCCATGTTGTCAAGCATCTGATTTTTGAATTCACGGTCCGTGACGATCTTACACGTTTGAATCATACGGTCGGCAAGGGTTGACTTGCCATGGTCGATGTGAGCGATTATGCTGAAATTTCTAATGTTTTTCATACTGTATATAAAAGGGATAGAGAAAAGGGAAAACTCGACAGGAAGAGGGTAGCTTACCACGAAATGGTGAAAAAAAACCACATCAGACAAATGCTGATATATTCAAGTGTTTTTTTTTTTATAATCGAGTAGTGTTCCTGTGAAAACCCTGCCTGTGAGATGACCCTCCTCGCAGGGTTGTGTTTTCCAACGATATACCAGAATTTCATGACAAAACAGAGAGAAATCGACAAACTGGAGCAGAGCAGACAACCACAGCGCGCCTTGATGTTGACCAGTCAGGACGACAATCTTCCTGCGGTCAGTAATCCGGCTTTGCACCGTTATCTTCAGGAGATCAGCCAGTATGAGCTGCTGAGCCGTGAAGAGACTGAAGAACTCGCCATCCGTTTTCAGGATACCGGCGACCCGGACGCGGCATACCGTTTGGTGTCCTCCAATCTTCGTTTAGTAGTGAAGGTTGCCATGGATTTCCAGAAGTACTGGATGCAAAATTTTATGGATCTGGTTCAGGAAGGTAATGTCGGGTTAGTCCAGGCAACCAAAAAATTTGATCCGTACCGTGGTGTTAAATTTTCTTACTATGCAGCGTATTGGATTCGTGCCTATATCCTCAAATTCATTATGGACAACTGGAGACTGGTCAAAATAGGCACGACCCAGGCCCAGCGTAAGTTGTTTTTCAGTCTGAACAAAGAAAAAAAACTTCTTGAATCCCAGGGGTTCAAACCTGAAGTCAAATTACTGGCAGAACGTTTGAACGTCAAGGAAAGTGAAGTCATTGAAATGAGTCAACGCCTGGAAAACTGGGATGTTTCTCTGGAAGCGCCGGTGCGTAGCGACTCTGAGGATGAGCAGAAAAGCTTTTTACCCCATGACGGGCCTGGTGTGGAAGAGGTTGTGGCAAGTCAGCAAATCCGTGACCGACTGACATCAATCCTTGCTCAGCTGAGCACCCGGCTCAATGACAAGGAACAGATGATTCTGAACACCAGACTGTTAAGTGATGATCCCAAAACTCTGCAAACCATTGCCGACGAATTTAATATTTCACGTGAACGAGTTCGTCAGATTGAAGCGAATCTGCTGAAAAAACTGCGCAAACAACTTGAAAAAGAAATGCCCGATATTCAGGACTTCCTAGACGGAGACGGTGTGATACTCGCCGCTGGTCCTGATACCTCATCATCCTGACCACTTTAGTTTTTCTACCCTTTTCCTCCTATTCCATGAGTGCTTAACGAATGAATGTACCTTTGCTTGATTTGAAACCGCAACTGGCGGCCTTGCGCCCTCAGATCATGGAAGCTGTGACCCGGATCATTGATTCCACTGGTTACATACTCGGTCCGGAAGTTGTCGAATTTGAACAGAAGATTGCACGTTACTGCGGAACGGATGAGGCGATCGGTGTCAGTTCCGGTACGGATGCTCTGCTGGCGGCCCTGATGTCACTCGATATAGGGCCGGGCGACCTTGTTCTCACCACCCCTTATACGTTCTTTGCGACCATGGGCACGGTTCTTCGGGTGGGAGCAAAACCATTATTTGTCGATATTGAGCCGAGGAGCTTCAACATCGACCCTGAGGCCATTGAGCAGGCACTTGCTGCAGATCGCAGCTCCGGTTGTCATGTTAAAGCGATCATGCCTGTCCATCTCTACGGTCAGTGTGCCGACATGCAGCGCATCGGCGCTCTTGCAGAAAAATATGAGATACCGGTTATTGAAGACGCTGCACAGGCAATAGGTGCCGAGTATCCATTTGCAGACGGTGGAAAAACTGTCTGGAAACGTGCCGGATCCCTTGGACTTTGTGGTTGTTTCTCCTTTTTTCCGAGTAAAAACCTCGGGGGTATAGGCGATGGTGGCATGATTACCACCTCAGACTCCGTGTTTGCCGATACTGTTCGCTCCAATCGTAACCATGGTGCTGAGCCAAAGTACTATCATTCCCGGGTCGGTGGCAACTTTCGTCTCGATCCAATTCAGGCTGCTGTTCTCAGCGTTAAGCTGGAGTATCTTGAATCGTGGCATGCATGCCGCAGACGAAATGCAGCACTGTATCGTCAGTACTTTCAGCAGGCCGGGCTTATTGATAATCCGGTTACCTTGCCGGAGGCTGTTTATGCAGCATTTGCTGGAGCGGAACAACACAATCATCATGTGTACAACCAGTTTGTCATTCTTGTTCCTGAAAGGGACAGTTTACGTGAATACCTGCAGCGCCATTCAATCGGAAGTGAAATTTATTATCCTTTAAGCCTGCATCAACAAGAATGTCTTCGTGCAAAGGAGTATCAACAGGCCTCCTATCCGATTGCAGAACATGCTGCAGCCCATTCTTTAGCTCTGCCGATTTTCCCTGAGCTCACCCCTGAACAACTTGCGTACGTTGTTGAAATTATAGAGCAGTTTTACCGAACTCGATAGATGTTGATTTGTTGAGGCCTTCAGTACATTGAATAGGCCTGGATGCAATCGCCGCCTGAAGGCTGATATGGCCATGGGCGGTTTTTTATGGAATATTTTAAGTTGAATAATGTTTGCAGGAGGAAAGAGCATGGTGGAACGTGTCCCGATGTCTGTAACGGGAAATCTACAGCTTCGTGACGAGCTGGAGCGTCTTGAACGTGTTGAGCGACCCGAAATTGTTAAAGCGATTGAGGTGGCACGGGCACATGGTGATCTCAGTGAGAACGCCGAATATCATGCGGCAAAAGAACGCCAAAGTCTGGTCGAGGGAAGAATTCTCGAACTGAAGGACAAGCTGGGGCGAGCAGAAGTTATTGACTGTTCAAAAGTCTCCATTCATCGTGCCGTCTTTGGCACCGTGGTTGTTCTGATGGATCTGACGACTGAAGTTGAGGTAACGTATCAGCTTTTAGGGCCGGAAGAATCAGATGTAAAAAAAGGATCTATTTCAGTCTTTTCACCCCTGGGGCAGGCCTTGTTGGGTAAGGAAGTCGGTGATGAAGTGATAACCAAGGCACCAAAGGGAAGCAGAGCGTATGAAATTATAACTATAACTGCTTCGTCAATACGGTAGAAGCTTGCGGCTTTTGTTCAGGATGCAGCAGCGGGTAGGGATAAGCAGAAAGGGGAGGTGTCTGAAGGGAGCAATTGTGCAAAGAGAAACACAGTACACGGTGCTCAGGCAAGTAATCCTGTCTGCATTATATTGGAAATCTGCGAACTGATCTCTTCAATGCTGTACTGAGAAGAGACTTCTGTGTAAAAAATGGATATCTCATCCAGTGCGCCGAAAATAAGTTGCCGGGCTATTTCCGGTCTGATATCACTGCGGAAAACCCCGGTTTCCTGACCAAGTGTGATAATAGAGCTGATGATGTTGAGATATTCATTGAATTTATTCTTGCGATATTCTTTGACCAGTTTGCTGGTCTGTCGCAGTTCAACATGGATAACTTCAGCAAGATAGCGATTTTTTTTCATCTCCTCGAGATGAAGCATAACAAAGAGTGTTAACTTCTTCTGAGGATCGCTTTCCTTTTCAAGGAGCTGACCGATATGTTCTATCAGTTTGCCGACCTCTTGCTCGAAAACGGAAAGAAGAATGTCAAACTTATTGTTAAAATAGAGATAAATAGTGCCGTCCGCCACCTTGGCTTCCTTGGCAACGTCAGAGATTCTGGCGTTAAAAAAACCTTTTTTCGCAAAAACCTTTGTGGCAGCTCGTATTATCTTGCGATGTTTATCTGCAGATTTCATTTTATATGTCAAAACACACGGTTACTGTGAAAAATGAATGAATCCTCATTCTGAACGTACCAGCTTGAACGATGAATTGTCAAGAAAAATGCCCCTGTACATTGCATGATATACTTGGAAAAATGTGCAAAATTGAGCATTATTCGCGTCGTTGATATGACGACTCGATCTTAAGGGGCAGGATGTCGCGGATGTTTAACAAAGGAGGAGGGGGGTGAGATGAAAGTTTTGGTGATTGGTGGCGGTGGCCGTGAACATACACTTGTCTGGAAACTGCGGCAGTCCTCACAGGTCGATGCCATCTACTGTGCGCCGGGAAATGCAGGGATCAAAACCATGGCGCAGTGCATAGATATCTCTGCAGGCGATATTGAAGCATTGCTTGCCTTTGCTCTTCAGGAGAAAATTGATCTTACTGTTGTCGGGCCGGAGGAGCCGTTGACAAAGGGGGTTGTTGATCTTTTTGAAAAGAATGGCTTACGCATTTTTGGACCTGACAGTAAAGGTGCTCTACTTGAAGGCAGCAAGGTTTTTTCCAAGAATTTTCTCAAAAAATATACTATTCCCAGTGCTCGTTTTGCATCTTTTACAAAACGAGGGGCTGCAAAAAAATATATCGCCTCGATCGGTGCCCCCTGTGTTGTCAAAGCAGACGGCCTTGCTGCAGGAAAAGGGGTTATTGTTGCGCAGACAGTTGCAGAAGCTGAGCAGGCTGTTGACTTGATCATGAAGGACAAGGCCTTTGGTGCTGCCGGAAATGAGGTGGTGATCGAAGAGTTTCTCACCGGTGAAGAGGCATCGTTCATTGCTTTCACAGACGGCAAAACTGTGCTCCCTCTCCCGACCTCGCAAGATCACAAGGCCATATATGATGGAGATCAGGGGCCCAATACCGGTGGAATGGGAGCATATTCACCAGCACCGGTCATGACCGATACGTTAATTAATCGTGTCATGGAAGAGGTGATGCTGCCTACTGTGCGCGGTATGGCAGCTGAAGGTCGACCGTATAAAGGTATGCTTTATGCCGGTCTGATGATCAAAGGTGATCAGTTCAGTGTACTTGAGTTTAACTGTCGTTTTGGAGACCCTGAGTGTCAGCCTCTGTTAATGCGTCTGCATACAGATCTTGTTGATATCCTGAATGCGTGCATTGATGGGACTCTTGATAAGGTGGAACTTGTTATCGATCCTCGTCCTACGGTTTGTGTGGTTATGGCCTCTGGCGGATACCCCGGCAAATATACGGTTGGTCGTGTGATTACAGGCTTACAAAAGGCTGCAAAAATTGACGGAGTTGAAATTTTTCATGCCGGAACTGCAGAGAAAGCGCGGAAAATTGTGACGAACGGCGGTCGGGTTTTAGGTGTAACCGCAATAGGGGAGACGATCCAAGAAGCCATAGATCGGGCCTATCTGGCTGTGAAAGAGATCGATTGGCAGGGATGCTATTATCGGCACGATATAGGGTACCGGGCTTTAATGCGATCGGATAAATCGCTGCAACCGGTTGTCGGCATTGTTATGGGCAGTGACTCTGATTTACCGATTATGCGGGCTGCTGCAGACTTTTTAACATCTGTTGGAGTGGAGTTTGAGATGCGTATCACCTCAGCTCATCGCACACCGGACGAGGCCTGCACCTATGCCCGAACAGCAAAAAAACGTGGTCTGCAACTCATTATCGCCGGTGCCGGTATGGCAGCCCACCTTGCCGGGGTACTTGCGGCGCATACCACCTTGCCGGTTATTGGTGTTCCCCTGGAAGCCTCTTCTTTAAATGGCCTTGACGCCCTGCTCTCAACAGTGCAAATGCCACCTGGAGTTCCTGTCGCCACGATGGGAATCGGTAAAGCCGGTGCCAAAAACGCTGCAGTTTTGGCAGTTCGTATCCTGGCCCTGCAAGATGAAGAGCTGCAAAGACAGTTGGAAAAATATGTACTGGATATGGCTGAAGAAGTAGCTGAGAAAAATAGAGCTCTATCCATGTGATCCGGCCTGTTACTGCAGATAATATAAGTGTGAGCCATGCTGCCCGTATTTTGCGGGCCGGAGGCGTGGTCGCTTTTCCAACGGAGACTTATTACGGTCTTGCTGCTGATCCGTTTAATCCTTCTGCTCTGGCGCGGTTGTTTCAAGTAAAGCAACGACCGCGCCAGTTGCCGATACTTGTTTTGGTGGAAAACAGCTCTCAACTGAAACTGTTCACCAGCACGGTACCTGTGATGTATCATCTTTTAATTGATACCTTCTGGCCTGGTCCTTTAACCCTCATTTTCCAGGCACTACCAACACTTCCAGATCAACTGACAGGAAAAACAGGGACTGTCGGTATACGTTATTCTCCCAATCCGACAGCTAATGCTTTAATTCAGGCGTTCAACAGCCCCATCACGGCGACGAGTGCAAACATCAGCGGTTTACCCGCTGCAACCTCGGCGGAAGAGATCTCGCAGATGTTTGTTGATGGCATTGATCTTATTTTGGACGGTGGTCCCACCCCCGGCGGGAGCGGGTCGACACTTGTTGGTCTTGACAAGGGCCGGTTAGTCTGCATTCGCAAGGGGCAAATTGATTTTGCTCGAATTAAGAGATGTGCTGACCGACTCTTTGAGTCATTGAGGGAATATTCTGGAGACGATTATGAGTAATAATCTGCAGTGGAATAAAACTTTTGCCTTAGAGCAAACAGCAGGTAATGAAGAGTTGCTGGAAGAGCTGCTGGTGCTGTTTAAGAACTCCGCAGCCGCCGACTATATACTGTTACAAGAAGGGGTAAAGAAGAATAACCCCGAGGTCGTGATGCATGCGGCCCACAGTATAAAAGGAGCCGCCTCCAGTCTGGGGATAGAGGGTATCCGACAGTTAGCTCATGCTATGGAGATCGATAGCCGGAACAACTCCGTTGTTGTGGCACGGGATACATTACCTGCAATGGCGGAACTTATGACACAACTGCAGGTTCTTTAATCAATTCAGGCACAAAAAACGGGCTAAGATTGCTGCTTTGAGCGGTCTCAGCCCGGAGGCTTCTGTGACAGTGAACATGTAAGTTCAAGGTTATGGCCTGATTATTTCACAATCACATTCGGCATCTTTAATGTTGAGAAGGAGAAACTTGGCATCAAAACCGTTTTTTATCAGCTCTTCATAGGCCATGTCAGCCCTGGCACCGGTGGAGCAGTGAACATAAATCTTTTTATCTTTTGGCAGTTCATTGAGACGGTTGGGAATCTCATCCAAAGGAATATTGATAGTATTTTTGAAAATACCTAATTCCGCCACCTCCTCTTTGGTGCGAGCATCCACAATAATGGCATTTTTGTCTTCACCTGAGGCTACCTTGCGGAAATCCGCTACCGATACCTCTCCCTTACCTAATATTCGTACCCATTTGATTTCAGTGTTATAAATAGGGCCTTTTTCGGTTTTACCTTTGGCCTTTACCCAGCCTTCATACCCACCATCAACCAGGGAGACAAAGTTAAAGCCTTCTTCTCGAACATCGGCGAGTGCATCCATGATCACATCTTCATCGCCGTACAGGACAATGGGGGCATTGCGGGGAACATCATCGAGTTTGTCTTCCAGCATATGATAGGGAACACTGTAGGCACCCATGATTCGACCGGCAATAGCGTTGGCAGTTGAACGGGTGTCAATAAGAACAACGTTACCGTTTACAATAAAGTCTGTTGTTGAATAGGTGGGCAGGTTAGCCTTGGCCCACTCGGGTTCTCCGTCCAGATAAACACGAACATCATTGTATCCTAATTTTTTCGCCAGACCGGCGGAAGCGGTAGACATACCTCATGTGGGCCCTCCACAATAAAAAACAAGGGGTATGTCTTTGTTTTCAGGAAGAACACCAGCCTGTTTTTCTTCTAAAAGCGGAACAGGAATGGAGTGTGCTCCAGGTAAGTGGGACTGACCGTAGCGAGCAGTCGGGCGTGAATCAACGAGAAAGAGCGGACTTTGAGTGGTAATTAATTTTTCCAGTTCAGGTGTTTTGATCTCAGTCGTCCCGGCAGGGAGTTTGGCAAGTTTTAATTGGACGTCTGTAGCAAAGGCGTCATTGCCACGCATCTCATAAGCTATGCTCACAGCTTTACCCTTGGCTACCTGACTAAGACCGGTGGTGGTGGTGTCGAACTTGACCATCATCACCTTGGCTTGCTCACCTTTGCCGATCGCAATGGAAATGCTCTGGGCTCGTTCTGAAAAACCAGTGACTTCACCTTCGTATATGAGGGGTTCTTGTTTTTGTACAGTCTCTGTTGCGGCTAGAGATTGTGTTTTCTCCACTGTTTTCGTTCCCGCACATCCACCGGCAAGCAAGGCCAGCATGAGGCAAACGGGAATCAGTCGTAACGGCTTCATTTTCACGGCAGTTCCTCCTTGGCAAAATGGTTAAGGATAAGAAAACCTTTGACAGAGCACGGGAGCTCTCAGTTGCGTCAATACATTACCTTACAACGGTAAGGACTTGCAAATAAGAAAATTTGTTAAACATGAGTTTTTTGTAGAATAACGAACTGTATTCCTTGCAGCCAACCTGTTTTTTGTTTTCATCTGTCTATTTTGATGGAGCCATATAAAGCAGCTGAAAAATCATATGCCGGCTCTTTCCGGACAATCTGCTGTAAAGTAAATGTTGTCTGTGCTTTAATCTGTGGCAGGAATTTTCGGTGTGAACAGGAACAAGAGGGTGATCTGTAATTTATTGCAGATGGCAGGCTATAATGAGGTACTCTTGTCAGACCTGTTGTGTGTACGTGTTACCATGTAAAATGGGTATAGAGGGCAAAGGTTCAAGCGGATACCCTTGACAGTCAATCCAGAGTCTGTCATGTAGAGAACAGCGCAGTGGAATGCTGGCATGCTAAGCGTGGTGATACGCTGTAATTATATATATTTATTAAGAAACTGAAATTTGAGAGCAACGTGGAATGTATAAGATAACACACGAACAAAATGAGCTGATCATCCGTTTTGAAAAAGAGCTGGTGGATGGCGAAACGCTGTCACGATTTCTTAATCACATCAACTTGCAGTCCATGTTGAAAAAAACGGCAAGAAGTGATGCCGGTGATCGACTGCGAGCCAGCAGTCGTCTTGCCGCTTTGCCCACCGGTATCTCTTTGCTGCGTGAACCAACCTTGAACAAAGGGTCAGCCTTCACCCTGGAGGAGCGTGAAGCTCTCGGTTTATCAGGATTATTGCCTCCTCGTGTCCATACTCTTGACGAACAGGTACAACGAATTCTAAAAAATCTGCGCACACAGTCCACTGATATCGAACGCTACGTCTATCTGATCGCACTGCAAGATCGAAATAAAACGCTGTTTTATCGTGTTCTTCTCGATAATATAGAAGAACTGATGCCCATTGTGTACACACCGACCGTTGGCCAGGCTTGTCTGCAATTCGGTCAGATTTTTCGACGGCCCCGAGGTATATACATTACGGCTCGTGACAAGGGGCGAGTGGCAGAGCTGCTTGGCAACTGGCCGTATAACGATATCCGTATAATCGTTGTCACCGACGGAGAACGTATTTTAGGTCTTGGGGATCTTGGAGCCGATGGTATGGGAATACCAGTGGGTAAATTGGCTCTTTATTCTGTTTGTGCCGGTATTCATCCCAGCTTAAGCTTACCTGTCACCCTTGATATGGGTACGGATAATGCCAGGTTGCTCAACGACCCTCTGTATACAGGGCTGCAGCATCCTCGAATTCGCGGTGAGCTGTATGACGAGATGATTGAAGAGTTTATCCTGGCTGTTCAGCAGGTATACCCAGGGGCGCTTATTCAATTTGAAGATTTTGCCAACCGCAATGCCTTTCGCCTGCTGAAACAGTATCGTGACCAGGTCTGCTGCTTTAATGACGATATTCAGGGGACAGCGTCGGTTACCGTTGCTGGTGTCTTTTCTGCGCTTCGTATTACCGGAGGAACTCTCAAGGATCAGCGCTTTCTTTTTCTGGGGGCAGGAGAGGCAGGGCTGGGGACTGGTGAACTCCTGGTTTCGGCAATGATCGGAGAAGGGTTATCACTGGAAGAGGCGAGGCAGCGTTGCTGGTATTTTGACAGCAAGGGGTTGATCGTCAAAGATCGTACCGACCTGAGCGGACATAAACTTCACTATGCCCATGATCATCCGCAGGTGGCCGGCTTTCTGGAAGCCATAGAGCTGTTGAAACCCCAAGCCATCATCGGTGTTTCAGGACAGCCGAAGCGATTCACCCCTGAGATTCTGGAAGCCATGGCCCGGATCAATGAACGACCTATTGTTTTTTCGCTTTCCAATCCAACCTCTAAATCAGAATGCACTGCTGAGGAAGCATACACATGGACCGATGGCCGAGCTATTTTTGCCAGTGGCAGTCCTTTTGATCCGGTGGTTACCCATGGTCGTAAACTGTATCCATCGCAGGGAAACAATGTGTATATTTTTCCTGGTGTCGGTATGGGGGTTATGGCCAGCGGAGCTGTGCGGGTAACTGATGAAATGTTCCTGACAGCAGCCCGCATTGTAGCCGGCGAGGTTGCTGAAAATGATCTCCACTACGGGAGAATCTTCCCTCCACTACCAAGGATCCGGGAAGTCTCTCATGCTGTTGCCACTGCTGTAGCTGAATTGGCATATAAACAGGGTCTGGCTACTCGTCCCAGACCGGATGATCTGCAGGCATACATACATTCATTAATGTTTGAGCCGCTTTATCAGGATTATATCGAATAGAGTTCAGATACAGTTTAAGATAATCGATAAGCAGATCCGTCAGAGGGGGCACCTGACTGTTTTTCCGTCATGATGCCCTGCTGTTTTTCATTTCCCAAGGTGCATTAAGCCGTTCAGGTGAGGAGTTTCCCTCTTATTCAGAGGCAACAGTTTTCATCCAACCGAATATCTCTTCCACCTGTTTGCGTTCCTTCCGGCTCACAGCATAGCCTGCATGACGGGTGGTCCGACCATTGATGGCGAACCCTCTGGGTTTTTGCGCCACCTGCGAAGTGACGGTCAGGCTGCGCAGGTCATCGACGAACTCCAATTTTGGATTGCGGTTGTCACCAGGAGAGACCGGAGACTCATCATTCTTGGGCGAAAGCTCTTCAGCGATGCCCACGTAAAAGATTGCTCCGTTTGAAATCGGTTGAGCGCATACAGTCGGAGTGTACGGTCCAGTTTTACTTATTGAATAAAAGGTGATTTTATACTGTTCGTGTATACCATTTAGCCTTGAGAGTTATGTTGTCGTTATGTTATTCAGTATAGATCGCTAATTTTCAGTAACCCTTATTGTGATGTATAAAGTGTGACATATAAAACCTTGGTAATGTTCAATATTATTTAAGTCCAGAAAAGGTGGTATGTAAAATATCACGGAGGCGTTTATGACTTATTCTGAAATGCAAAAACTTCTCATGGAAGAACTTCGGCTCTATCATTATCCTATTGCTGTGAAGTTTTTTTATGACCCTGAAAAAGTAGCACTTTTTAAAGAAAAGGCGGACGAATACCATTTGCCTCTTAAGGCGATGACATTTTGCCAGTGGGAACTCGCGGCACGAATGAAGGGCCAGGTTGTGTATAGCGAAGTGGATGGCCTGGGGTGCGGAAACGCTAAATACTGTTTTGGTTGGAAAGAGTTGGATGAAGGGGAAATAAAAGGACATGCAAAATATGTGAAAGATTTGGAACAGGCGGAACGTTTTGTGTTGTCCAAGTCGCGGTTGCCACCCGGATTACTCGGCATTGCTGTTGCTCCCCTGGCCAAGGCAGATATTTTTGAAGGGCCGGATACAGTTCACTTCTATTGTGACAATATGCAAGCCTACCACTTGGCTGTTGATTATATGGCAGCAACAGACACACATCCGCTACAAACAAACATCACCATGAATTCTTCCGCATGTGGTGGTAATGTCTGGAGTTTTGTGAACCAGAAGTTCAATATGCTGCCCGCATGTTCTGGCAGCTATAATGCCGGGAAGACAGAGCGTGGTGAAATAAATGTTATCATTCCAGGCAGTCAGATTGAGGCTGTTGTGAACAGGCTGAAAGAACGGATCGATACTCTTGGAAGCAGTGCGATCACTCGCCCCGGGGATGGATTTCCAGGGGCTGATATCTGTAAAAACTGTCCGCTAATTGTGTTCAAAAAAACAAAATGATGCGTCATGGCGCTGTGTAGTTTATCATTGTCATACGCCTGACAAATCGGCAACCTGCACTTTTATACGATCTTCTTGGCCATCTCCGTTTATGGGGATGGTCTTGTTTTTTCCCACCAGCACTTCCTGTAACGCACCATGGAGAAGTTGATCACCGTAGACATCCGTTTTAAATGGGTTGTACATCTTCAACTCTGTTGTTCTGATCATTAACGATTTGCTCATATTCCGAACGTTACAAAACAATATCTTGACCCACTTGAAAAACTGTTTGATTTTTCAGCGTTTTTTGTAAAGGCCGGCAATATTCTTGGCTTTACGATAATGCGTAGTGGTGACAAACTGATACTTGGCACCGGTTTTTATTGTCAAACCGAAGCAGTCTGGAGTCGCTTGGCTCAGAACAGAAAAAAACCATGAAAACGCTGTTAAATCTCATTTCAAGTCAAGCCTCAATGATGATGCAGAAGTCTTCAAAATTCTGAAAGATATGGACTTTTCTCCTGACAGGAAGAGCAATGACTAAAAATTTTGATGTTATTCAGCAGGCCACGCAGTGGCATCGCAGAATCCAGGAGAGACAGGAATTCGGCGATCAGGTGCAGGATGACTTTTAAGGAGTAGCCGGCAGACCTGAAGAAGAGAGTTTTCCCGGTAACTCGGTTCGCATTGTGGATGAGTTGTAAGACAGGAAAAAGTACTGGTGGAGAGGTTGTTGAAAACGATCTTCATTATAGTTGGATCTTCCCACCATTACCAAAAATCCATGAAGTCTCCCCGGCCGTTGGCTACTGCTGCGGCTGAACCAGCCTATAAAGAGAGGCTTGCCATTCGCCCCAAGCCAGACGATCTGCAGGCATACATGCAATCATTGATGTTTGATCCGGTATATCAAGAATCTATTGAATAGAGTTCAACAAAAAAATAAAAGCCGCAAGCTGACAGATCGCACACCTTAAACAGCCTGTTGTTGTAAGGCAGATGTAATTTTACAAGTATGAAATTAAACACATTGTTCGTTATGTCTGTGCGACAGATCCTGGCAAACGGCTTATGAGCTCTGGTAAAAGAGAGCTCACTCCAGCTTTGCTTTTAACGCCACAGATTACCGGTTATCGGATCTACTGCAAGTTTGATTTTTTGTCTGTGCTTGCGCAGTTTGACTTCCCACACTCCGTTGTCAAACTCTACTTCTGTGATAGTTCCCAACCCCTGTGCTTCCACTGAGCGAACGATAGCAGAAAGAGGAATGGACCCCTGCGGCGGTATCTCATCAGAACGGGTCCATTTTCGGCGCACCTCGTCAGCACTGTACGGTGAGAGATAGAGTTTTTGACAGTCTCTTCTGCCGCACACCTTTACTTCCCACATCCGGTCATCAAATTCAGCTTCAGTAATAGTTCCCTGTTGTCGTGCTTCCACGGACTGCAGGATGGAGGAAAGCGGCCGGCTGTCTGGTGGCGGAATATCATCGGCATGAACAGTAGGTATCAGCGGGAACAGGGCAGAGAGAAACAGTGTTAAAATACCGACGGCTGTTTGTTTACGCATGAGCTCCTCCAGTTTGAGGTGAGGGTATGCTCCTGTGTTTAGCAAAGATGTGTGTAAAAAGCCATCTCTGCAAGAATATGACAGGTACAGGAAGTCGAGAAACAGGGTAGAATAGACATTGCCTGTTCATTAGCAGGCTGTTGAAAAACTCATAAACAACGGGACATGTAAAACAATATCGTGTATTATTCAACCAATTGGAATAACTGACAAACAGGTGGAAATATGCGCGGTCCTGATATTCAGCAACAGAAATTGTTCAGCTATCTCTCCCCCGAATCCCGAGTTCCCCAAACGCATCCCCTGCGCCCTATCCG
>Ga0265295_1000619_pt1 | contig 69887 bp, 69 predicted proteins | sample Munlansysbiofilm_FD_192503 | JGI IMG/M metagenome (GOLD analysis project Ga0265295, IMG submission 192503) | Leachate microbial communities from a municipal landfill in Southern Ontario, Canada - Methane capture system biofilm | ecosystem: Engineered > Solid waste > Landfill > Unclassified ...
AAACACTGCTCCTATTATTAGAAACGTATTATTTGGCAAGTTCCCATGTGAGGCATACGACCACAAAAACACTACTACTATAAATAGCAATGCTAGCGACAACTTCGCAAAATCTGGCAGGGTCTTTTTCTCAATTTTTTCAATAGAGTTTAATATTTTAGTTTCCACTTTTATTTCCTAATGTAATAAAATTTTTTTATAATTGCTTGATTTATTTTGATAAGATTATTTTTGATTATTTATATGTTGATTTGACCTAATTTTAACTATCAATTAATTCAAAGATTAATTATTTTATTATGATTTTAATCTTTTTTATTTTATACTTTGATTAACCGAACGGTTAGTTAATATATTATAGGATTAATCAATGACAAAAAAACGCATCTTAGATGTAGCAACGGAGGAATTTGCAACCTTGGGCTATTCAGGCTTAAGTATGAATAATCTAGCTGAAAAATTAAAAATAAACAAAGCTATGATTTATTATTACTTTAAAGATAAAAGAAATTTATATGATGAAGTTATTTCTTCAATAATTGAATTAAATGAAGAAGAAAAAAAAGAGATTTTAAATAGTTCTTTAGAAGCAAAAGAAAAATTTAAAAGATACATAAAACTATATACAAAAACAATAAACAATAATCCAAATATTATACCCCTTACATTAAGAGAAATGGCAAATTTTGATTTAGGAATAGAAAATAATATCCCAAATTCTATTGAGCAAGAACTTGTTTTGATGAAACAAATTATTTTACAATTAAACTTAAAAGAAAAATACAAAGATATAGATTTTTATGAATTAAAAGCTATGATAATAGGTACAATTTCTTCATATTATTCAATGCAAAAAACACCTCTAAAATTGAGTAATATTAAGGATTTTGATAAAAATGATACAAAAATATTAAATTATGTAGAAGAGTTTATAACTAATATTTTATTAGATGCTTTATGTGAAAATTAGGAGAAAAAGATGTTAAAAAAATTAATAATTATTTTATTGTTATTACTGGTTCTTGCTGCAATTTATTTTTATTCATTTATGAATAAACAGTCAAATTTAACAGAAGGATTTGCAACTGGAAATGGAAGAATTGAAACTACTCAAGTTGATATTTCTTCAAAACTATCAGGAAGATTGATAAATATAGATTCCCAAGAGGGTGATTTAGTTGAAAAGAATCAAGTTTTAGCAAGACTTGATATAAAAGAGTTAAATGCAAAATTACAAGAAGCAATGGCTTATGAACAACAAGCAATTGAAAATAAAAATTATGCTTTAGCAATAGTTGAAGAAAAACAAAGTCAATTATCCCTTGCAAAAAAAGATTATGATAGAGCAAATTCCTTATATAAAACAAAAAGTATTCCTCTTGCAGAATTTCAAAAATATGAAACAGCTTTTCAAACACAACAAGCTGCTTTAACTGCTGCAAAAAGTCAAGTTATAAGTTCTCAATCAACTATAAATGCAACATCAGCACAAATTGAAACTATAAAAGTAAATATTGAAGATTCAAAACTTTATTCACCTGTAAAAGGAAGAGTTTTATATAAAATTGCTGAAAATGGTGAAATAGTTGCAAATGGTGGAAAAGTTTTAGTTGTTCTTGATTTGTTGAATACATATATGACAATTTTCCTTCCAACTTCACAAGCAGGGCTTGTTGATATTGGATCAGAGGCTAGAATTGTACTTGATGCAATACCAAATATTGCAATACCAGCTCATGTAACATTTGTTTCGCCTTTGGCTCAGTTTACTCCAAAAGAGATAGAAACTCAAGCTGAAAGAGAAAAACTTATGTTTAGAATTAAAGTAAAAATTGATTCAAATGTTTTAGAAAAATATTTTGACAGAATAAAAACAGGATTACCAGGAGTTGCTTATATTAAACTTGATAAAAATGTTTCTTGGCCAGATTATTTAAATAATTTACCTAAAAAAGTAAGTGAATAAAATGAATGAATTTATTGCTAAAGTAAAAAATCTTTCTCATAAATATGCAGATGTAACTGCACTTGATGATGTTACTTTAGATATTGAAGCTGGAAAAATGATAGGCTTTATTGGACCTGATGGAGTTGGAAAATCAACACTTTTATCTATCTTATCAGGTGTAAAAATAATTCAAACAGGTGAAGTTGAAGTTTTAAATGGAGATATAAAAAACGAAAAATATAGAAAAGAAATTTGTCCTAAAATTGCTTATATGCCACAAGGTTTAGGAAAAAATTTATATATGACTTTATCTGTTTATGAAAATATAGAGTTTTTTGCAAGACTTTTTGGACAAGATAAAAAAGAGAGAAATCAAAGAATTTTACAATTACTAAAAAGCACAGGTTTACTTCAATTTAAAGATAGACCAGCTGGAAAACTTTCAGGTGGAATGAAGCAAAAACTTGGACTTTGTTGTGCTTTGATTCATGACCCTGAACTTTTGATTTTGGATGAACCAACAACAGGAGTTGACCCACTTTCAAGAAGAGAGTTTTGGAAATTAATATCAAATATCAAAGAAAAAAATCAAAAAATGAGTGTTTTAATCGCAACTGCTTATATGCAAGAAGCAGCTAGTTTTGACACGATTATCGCTATGGATGATGGAAAAGTTTTGATGCAAGGAACACTAAAAGAGTTATTAGAAAAAACACAATGTGATAATATAGATGAAGCATTTATTGAACTTTTACCAAGTGAAAAAAGAGCAGGTCATAAAAAGTTAGTAGTTCCGCCAAAAGAAGATAAAGAAGAAATATATGCTATTGAAGCTCAAAATTTAACTATGCAATTTGGAGATTTTATAGCTGTAAATAATGTAAATCTAAATATAAAACAAGGAGAGATTTTTGGTTTTTTAGGCTCAAATGGTTGTGGAAAAACCACAACTATGAAGATGCTTACAGGATTACTTTCTCCCACAAGTGGTAATGCAAAACTTTTTGGAGAAGAGGTAAAAGATAACTCTTTGCAAATGAGAGAAAAAGTTGGATATATGACTCAAGCTTTCTCTTTATATAATGAATTATCAGTTTTTGAAAATTTAGAATTACATGCAAAACTTTTTCATATAAAAGAAGATAAAGAAAAAAGAATAGATGCTCTTTTGGAAAAATTTGATTTAAAAGAGTATAAAAATCATTTAGCAAATGAACTACCTTTGGGAATAAAACAAAGACTTTCTCTTGCAGCAGCAGTTATTCATAGACCTAAAATGCTTATTTTAGATGAGCCAACTTCAGGAGTTGATCCAGTTTCTAGGGATAATTTTTGGCAGTTATTGATAGATTTATCAAGAAATGATAATGTTACTATTTTTATCTCAACTCACTTTATGAATGAAGGTGAAAGATGCGATAGAATTTCCTTGATGCACCAAGGAAAGGTTTTAATAACAAATAGTCCAAGTGAACTTGTAAGATTAAAAAATAAAAATAGTTTGGAAGAGGCATTTATATCTTATTTAGAAGATGCTTTAGAAAAAAATTCAACGGAAGAAAAAGTAGAAGAGTTAGTTTTTAATGAAAATTCAAAAAAAGCTCAATATAGTAGTTCTTTTAGTCTTTTAAGAGTTTTTGGCTATAGCTATAGGGAATCATTGGAGTTATTAAGAGATAAGGTTAGACTTACATTTGCACTTTTAGGAACTGTAATTTTGATGTTTGTTATTGGATATGGAATAACAATGGATGTTGAAGATTTAAAATTTGCAGTTTTAGACCAAGATGAATCACCATTAAGTAGGCATTATATAGAAAATGTTTCAGGTTCAAGGTATTTTTTAGAAGAGAAAGCTTTAAATTCTTTTGATGAATTAGATGACAGAATGAAAAGAGGGGAGATTAGTGTTGCTTTTGTAATACCTCCAAATTTTGGTAAAAATCTTACAAAAGGTTATACAGAAGAGATAGCTGTTTGGATAGATGGTTCTTTTCCTTTTAGAGCTGAAACAATACATGGTTATGTACAAGGTTTGCATATTAGTTATTTACAGAGTTTTTATAAAGAAAATTTTGGAATAGATATTACATCTGATACAAATATTATTTTAAGATATCGATATAACCAAGATTTTAAAAGTATTTATTCTATAGTTCCAGCTGTAATCCCGATGTTATTGATTTTTATACCAGCAATTTTAATGGCATTGAGTGTTGTAAGAGAAAAAGAGTTAGGTTCTATTACTAATTTTTATGCAACACCAGTTACTAAATTGGAGTTTTTATTTGGAAAACAATTGCCTTATGTGGTTGTTAGTATGATTAGTTTTATTATACTTGTTGGCTTTGCTATAGTTGCATTTGGTGTACCTTTAAAAGGTAGTTTTATTACTTTGAGTTTAGCGGCTTTATTATATATTATTTGTACAACTGGAATTGGACTTTTGATGTCTTCTTTTGCTCAAACTCAAATAGCTGCACTTGCAGGAACAGCAATTTTTACACTTTTACCAACAGTTCAATTTGCTGGATTGAAAGATCCTGTTAGTTCACTTGAAGGAATTGGAAGATTTATAGGAGATTTTTTCCCAGTTACTTATTTTATAAATATAAGTAGGGGAGTTTTTAGTAAAAATGTCTCTTTTTCTGAATTACATCTTGAATTTTTTGCTTTATTTGCAGCAGCTATAGTTATTACAATGCTAAGTTTATTAGTTCTAAAAAAACAGGAAAAATAATGATAAGAACTATATTAAATATTTTTAATTTAAGTATAAAAGAGCTAAAAACACTTTTTTATGATAAAGTGATGGTTTTATTGGTTATTTATTCTTTTTCATTTGCAATTTATATAGGTGGAACTCAAACATCAACTGAACTGCATAATGCTTCAATAGCTTTTGTAGATAGTGATAAAACTGAACTTTCACATAGAATAATAGATGCTTTTTACAAACCACGATTTAATACACCTGAAGTGATTTCTTATGATGAAGTTGATAAAAGAATGGATTCAGGATATTTCACCTTTATTATAATGATTCCAACTGATTTTGAAAAGGATGTGTTATCTGGAATATCTCCTGATATTTTAGTAAATATTGATGCAACAAGAATGACTCAAGCAGGTATTGGTTCAGGATATATTCAAAATATTATAACTCAAGAGGTTCAAACTTTTTTAAAAGGAAGTTATGAAAGTATTACTAATCCAAAAGTTGTAAGTAGATATAAATATAATCCAAATCTAACAAGTATGTGGTTTGGAAGTATAAATGAAATTATAAATAATATTGTAATGATTTCTATTTTATTATCTGGTGCTGCTTTGGTTAGAGAAAGAGAACATGGAACAATTGAACATCTTTTAGTTATGCCTTTAAGAGCATTTGAAATAATGCTTTCTAAAATATTTTCTGCTTGTTTAGTGATTTTAGTTTGTGTGACTTTTAGTTTATTGGTTGTTGTTGAAGGTGTTTTACAAATACCTTTAAGTGGTTCGGTTCCTCTTTTTTTATTATGTACTTTTTTGGTTTTATTTGCAACTACTTCTATGGGAGTATTTATGGGAACTATTGCTCAAAATATGCCTCAACTTGGAATGATTTTTATTTTGACAATTTTACCTTTGATGTTACTTTCAGGAAGTATTACACCATTTGAAAGTATGCCAATGATTTTACAAAATCTTATGCAACTAATGCCAACAAGTCACTTTGTAGATTTATCTCAATCAATATTATTTAAAGGTGCTGGAATTAGTATTATTTGGAAAAAGATGTTAATAATTTTTGTAATTGGAGCTGTATTTTTTAGTTTAACTCTAATTTTATTTAAAAGAAGTTTAGGAATGGAAAATTAATTTTTATAATTAATTATTTTTGCACAATTTTTAACTAATATCCTTGAATAAATGAAATTATTATGTTAAAGTACATTTCTTAAAATTAAATAAAAGGTTAAATAAATGGGTATGGTAAAAGATGCTTTAAAATCAGTTTTTAAAACAATTACAATATTATCTCGTCCTTATTTTAGCCTTGAAGAAAATGAATTAAAATTCAAAGTGGATACCGATAGTTTTTATAAATATCCAGTTATAAATGTTGAGACAAAAACAAGATATGACTCTTATATTTTAGAAGCATATACTTTGAGTGCAGATAGTATATATTTAGAGTACATTCACACTGATAGTGATGTCTGTTGGAATGGTCAAGCTTTAGGTTTTTTTATTAGTTTACTAAAAGAGAAAATCAGGGCTAAAAAGATGGATTTACTAGAAAAGTTTGAATTTAGTCATTATGAATTTTTGACATATAAAATAGATGATAGCTATATTTTAAATATTATCTATATTTATGAAGTAAATAAAGAAATATTTGTTATAGATAAAAAATCTGAACTTTATGAAAATTTATTAAGAAATTTTAAAAAAGATTATAAGTATGAATATGAAAAAAATAAAGATGTTTCTTTGGATATAAATATAAGTTTAGTAAAAAATAATGCTATGAATAGTTATTTTGCTATTTCAAACTAAGAGGTAACCTCTTAGTTTCCAAATACTTGTTTTAAGATTGAAGAAGTTTGTTCAACAGGATTTGATCTAATTGCAGCTTCTTTTTGAGCTATCATTGTAAATAAACCTTCAATTGCTTTGTTTGTAACAAATTCATCTAGACTTTCATCTGAGCTAGCTGGAAGATATGAATCAACACCAAAACTTTTTGCCATTCCCATAACAGAACTGTTTTCAACTAATCCTTTTGCATTTGTTTTATATAAATTATTTGCCATATCATAATAACTTGCAACATTGTTTTCTTTCATTGTTTCTTGAATAATTGGAGTAATTGCTTTCTTTAAAGAGTCACTTGTATTCTTCTTGAAATATTGTGTCGCTGCATCATTGCTACCTGATAAAATATTTTGTGCATCAGTTAAACTCATCTTATCGATTGCATCTACAAAAATTTCTGCTGTTTTTGGTGCTGCTTTTGAAGCGGCTGTATTCATAGAGTTTATTAAATCATCTGCTATTTTATTTCCACCTGCACTTCTTATAAGAGTTTCAGCTTTTGCAAGATTATCAGGAAGTGGTATTTTAACCGCACTATTATTTAAGTAACCATTATCTTTACCTAATTGAGTAGTTGCATAAGTAACACCTGTTTTTAATGCCTCTTTTAATCCACTTGAAACAGTTGAATCACTTAAATTTGATTTTGTTGTATTTGTAGTTGCCGGAGCTTTTGAAGTTTCTTCAGTAGTAGTTGTTTGTTTTTCAGTTGCCACTGTATCTAAAACACCTTTTGCAATAGAACCAAAATCTAAAGCAAATGAAAGTGAAGCACTAAGAATTAGAGTTGAAGCTATAATTGATTTTTTCATGATTTTTCCTAATTTTTTTGTATTTTATATATTTCATTATATAATAGAGTAGATGTAATAATTGTGAAAAAGGATATAAAATAGAACTAATAGAAGAGATTTGTAACTTTATTTATTATTTTAAAAATAGAGTTGTTGAAGCAGATGAAATAGCAAATAAATATGGTGAAAAAATATCTTTTTTTTCAAATGAATTAAAAACTTTAAATTTTGATAAAGAGTTTGAAGAGAACTTTTATACAATTTTAGGTTATTCATATAGACTTGAAGATGTAAAACAAAGACTATTTTTTACTTTTAGTGAAGCTGTTTATGCTATTGATTTGGATAAATTGATGAAAAATGAAGACTCTTTAAAATTAAATTGTATAGTTTATATCTTAGTTTTAGATAGTATTGTAAAAGAGTATTTGTCAAAAGAAGTGAACGAAGATGAAAAAGAAAAAGCTTTAAATATTTATAAAAAAATAGAAGAAAGAAAAGCAGCTGAAAATAAAAAATATCATATGTATCAGTATTAAAGGTAAATTATGAACATAAAATTAAATTGTGATATGGGTGAGAGTTTTGGTATTTGGAAAATGGGAAATGATGAGGAAATTATGCCATTTATTGATATGGCAAATTTAGCTTGTGGTTTCCATGCAAGTGACTCAGTTACAATGAATAGATCTGTAACTTTAGCAAAAAAACATAATGTTACAATAGGTGCACATCCTTCATATCAAGATTTAGTTGGTTTTGGAAGAAGAAGTATACTTTGTTCACTTGAAGAGATAAAATCAATAATTTTGTATCAATTAGGAGCTTTAAGTGCTTTTTGTAAAGCTCAAGGAACAGCTGTTTCTTATGTAAAACCTCATGGTGCACTTTACAATGATATGATGAGAGATGAAAATATTTTTAAAGCAGTTTTAAATGCAATTTCATCTTTTGATAAAAATATAAAATTGATGATTTTATCAGGGGCAAAAAATGAAGCTTATGAACATATATCAAAATTATATTCTATAAATTTAATTTATGAAGTATTTGCAGATAGAAATTATAATGATGATGGAAGTTTAGTATCAAGAATGAATGAAAATGCAGTAATTCATGATGAATTAGAAGTTGTAAATAGAATAAAAAATCTAAAAGATAAAGGTTTTTTATATAGTTTAAGTGGGCAAAAACTATTTTTAAAAACTGATTCAGTTTGTGTTCATGGTGATAATGAAAAGGCTCTTGAATTTATAAAACTACTTAGAAAAGCGATTTATTGATGATTTTTAAAGTAGTAAATTGTGATTCATTTATCATCTATTTTGGAGATTTAATAGATGATAAAATTGCACTTGATATAAAAAAAGCCTATTTAGGTATAAAAAAATTAAATTTAGAAGGGGTTATTCAAATCATTCCTTCTTATACTTCTATTTTTATAAGCTTTGATATTTTTGAATATGATTTTGAAACTCTAAAAACTTTAATAGAACAAAATATAAATTTAGAATTAGATGAGATTTTTGAAGAAAAGATTGTAGAGATAGATGTTTATTATGGAACAGAAGTTGGATTTGATTTAGAATATTTAAGCTCAAAAACAACCTTGAGTATAGAAGAGATTATAGAAATTCACTCAAATAAACTTTATGATGTTTATGCAATAGGATTTTTACCAGGTTTTGCATATTTAGCAAAAGTTGATGAAAAAATAGTATTTCCAAGACTTTCAACTCCTAGAAAAATAGTTCCCAAAGGAAGTGTTGCAATAGCAGATTTTCAAACAGCAATTTATCCTCAACAAAGTCCTGGTGGCTGGAATATCATAGGAAAAACAGCTTTTGAACTTTTTGATAAAAAGTTAGAAACTTTATCTCCACTAAATGTGGGAGATAAAGTAAAATTTAATCCTATTTCTAAAGAAGAATTTTTAGCCAAAGGGGGAGTTTTATGAGTTTAGAAGTCATAAATAATCCTCTTTTTGTAACTATTCAAGATAGGGGAAGATTTGGATATGCACATATTGGAGTTACAAATTCTGGTGTGATGGATGAGTATGCTTATTTTTGGGCAAATAAACTTTTAAAAAACTCTTTAGATACAAATATTTTAGAAATAGCTTTTTCAAATGTGATATTTAAAGCAAATGAAAATACTCAAATCTCAATCACTGGTGCTGATTGTGAATTTTTTATAAATGATGAAAAAAAAGAGCTTTGGCAAAGTTATAATATCAAAAAAAATGACATCATAAAAATAGGAAAAATCCTAAGTGGAAATAGGGTTTATTTAGCAGTTTTTGGTGGTTTTAATATAAAAAAAGAGTTTGGAAGTAATAGTGTAACAATAAAAGAAAATCTTGGTGGACTTGATGGAAATAAGCTAAAAAAAGGTGATATTTTACCTTTTAATAGTTCTAATTTTAACTATACAATGAAAGTAAAAGAAGAGTTTATTCCAAAATATGAAGATAATTTGACTTTAAGAGTGTTATTTTCTTATCAAGAAAACTACTTTTTAGATGAAGAAAAAAAGAAGTTTTTAACTTCAACTTATTTAGTAACAAATGATTTTAATAGAATGGCAGCAAAGCTAAGTGGTGAAGCTATAAAATGTGAAATAAATGGAATTATCTCAGAAGCAATTGCTTTTGGAAGTATTCAAATACCAAGTGATGGACAACCAATAGTTTTATTAAAGGATAGACAAACAATCGGTGGTTATCCAAAAATTGGAGTTGTTTTAGGAATAGATTGTTTTAAACTTTCTCAAGCAAAAGCAAATACGAAAATTAGATTTGAAGAGATTTCTTATAAAGAAGCTGTTGAAGAAGAAAAAAGGTTTTATACTTTTTTCAGTTAAGTAGCTTTTCAAAAACTGATTTTGATTCATCTTTTGTTGAAAAACTTTCTACTTTAAATTTATAATTTGCTTTTATATATAATCCTGAGTGACTTTTCAGAGTTGTATTTAAAAGCATTTGCTCTAAATTTAATAGATAATTTACGATTGAACTTTGGTTTTCGTTTAGAATAAAGATAAAAAATTTATCATCAAAATATCTAGTTATATAAAAATCATAATTTTCATCTTTTAATTTCTGAGAAATAAAATTTATTACAAAAATTAGAAAGTTTTTGGCTAACAATTCTCCATACTCTTTTTGGATATATTCATAATCAATTATATCAACTAATGTACAAATTCCATTATCTTTAAAATAAAGATTTTCATTTAAAAATTTGCTATATAACCATTTTCTATTATAAGTTTTTGTTGTTTCATCAATAAATAATTCATTATTTAAAAGTTCTATTTCTTTTTCAAGAGTTATCATTTTTTTATAAATATCTGACAAAGTATCATTATCTTTATTTAAAATAGCAGTGCTTGCATTTTTTGTTTCATTTTTTAGTTCATTTACACTTGAAGTGATTAAATTTATATATTTCTCAATATTTTTATAGTCCTGAATCAAAAGTTCATTTATCTCTTTTTGGAAGTTTTGATCATCTAAATTTACTTCTACTTCTTTTGCGTGATAATTAAATCTTTCAAAATACAAAGATGGCAAAATTATCTCATTATTTAACAATTCATTGATTGTTGAATTAGTTATTTTTTCAAGTTTTCTTTTCATTTTTAACTCCTAAAAGTTCTTCTATGCACATTGGTTTTCCTATATGATAACCTTGTGAAAAATCAATTCCTATATTTTTTACATAACGCAATGTTTTTAAATCACTAACAAACTCTGCAACAATTTTTATATTTTGTTGTTTTGAAAATAAAACAATACTTTTTATCAAGTTTAAATATATCGCTTCATCAATTTTTTTTATTAAAGAACCATCAATTTTTATATAATCAATATCTAAATTTAAAATATTTTCATAGTTTGAAAAACCTGTACCAAAATCATCTATTGCAATTTTTACTCCATAAATTCTTGCTTCTTTTATAAAATCATTTACTAGATTGAAGTTAGATACTTTTTCACTTTCTAATACTTCAAAAGTTATATATGAACCAACATTTTTTGTTTTAATTTTAGAAAGAAGAGTTCTTTTTATTTGGGGATTTAAAATATCTGTATAATCTAAATTTACACTAATATGAATTTTATATTTTTCTATATAAATGATGATTTTATCAAATAAAATTTCCATTAGTTTCTGATAAAGTCTTGATTTTTTTGCTTTGTGAATGAAAACATTTGGCATTAACATATTTCCATCTTTATCAAAAATCCTCATTAAAGCTTCATATTTAACAATATTATTGGACTGATTATCCATAATTGCTTGAAAGTAAGGTTCAACTAAATTATTGTTTATATTATGATTTAAAATATCTAATAAATCTTTATTAACAAACTCATTTTTATATAAGAAAGAATCAAAATACATATAGTGTAGATAGTTTAATTTTGCTTCATGTAAAGCTTTTTCAGCATATGATTTTATCTGTTTTTCTGCACTTTTTGAGCAACCAATAGTTACATCAATATTAATTGATAAATTTTTATCTAAAAGTTTAAAATCATTAGATACAACATTTTCATAAATTAGATTCTTTATTATAATAATTTCTTCAATTGTTAAATCATCATACAGCAGTATTTCAAAAACATCTGCATGAGTATTTTTTATTTTTACTAAAATTTTTCTATTAAGAATTCTTGGAATAGAATTTTTTGTTTTAGTGATTAAAATTTCATTTAGTTGTTTGATAATAAAATCGCCATTATCAAAATTATAAATGGCATTTAAATCTTTCATATAAAGAATATCTACTAAAAATAGAGTTTTGATTTTTTTATCTTTGAATAAAGAAGATATAATGTTTCTAATTATCAATAAATCCCCCATTTTAGGTAGATAAAAGTGCTTCATTATATATAAACTAACTTTAAGAAATATAAAAAAATGATTAAACTTTTATACAATTTGAATAAATATTATTAAACTCAATATTTAATTAACTTTACGATAGAATCCTATAAATTTAATTATTGGAAGATTAAAAATGAGAAAAATTAATATAAAAGATTTAGAGCTAAATATTGATATAACACAAATTTTAAATTTATATGCTTCAAAATCTAAAATTATTATTGATGTTGATGGAAATATTTATACAAATTTAGAGGATACAAAGAAAAAAGCAGTTATTTATAAAAATACAAATCTTCAACAATTGTCATCTATTTTAGATGCAAAAACAATGGCAACTACACTTCTAACAGATTATAAACCAACTATTGTTGGAACAGTTTGTAAAATAAAACCTGTTATGAATTGGCAGAATATTATTGATATGAATAAAGAAAATATGCTTTATTTCGATCATCAAAGTGATGGTGTAGAGATATTTGAAGATAAAGTTTTGGAAAATTATGGTTGGCATGCAAGTGATTTAGAAATTAATTACAGAGAACTTAGTGAATTTATCGAAGAATCATGTGATGGAACTTTACTTTGTTATGACAATGAGATTCAATTTAGTGGTTTTGTAATAGTTGATGATTTAGAAGATGTAAAAATAAAAGTGAAAAATTTTATTATCGATAAGGCAAGAGAAAATATAAAAAATAATCTAATAGATATTGAAGATGATTCAGTGATTGAATCTTTAGAATTTTTTGGAATTAGGATTTAATTTATGGAACAATTTATTCAAGATTGGGGTTACTTAGCTCTTTTTTTATACTCTTTTGGTGGAGGATTTGTTGGACTTATATTTGCAGGTGTTTTATCTTATGCTGGAGATTTAAATATTTATATTTCTATTTTAGTCGCAGGTATTTCTAACTTTTTAGGTGATCAATTTTTATTTTTAATAGCTAGAAAAAATAAAAATTATGCAAAAGATATGATGAAAAAATATGGGAGAAAAATTGCATTAGCACATTTAATGATGAGAAAATATGGCTCTTTTGTAGTATTTATTCAAAAATATATTTATGGAATTAAAACTTTAATACCTCTTGCAATGGGACTTACAAAATATTCAGCTACAAAATTTGCAATATTAAATATTTTTGCAACTATTTTATGGGCTTGTATAATTGGATATTTAAGTTTTACAGCAGGAGAATATATATTAAGTTTAAGTGATGATTTTAAATATGTAGGTTTAGGTATTGTGTTAGTAGTTTTCTTACTAATTTCATATCTTTTCAAAAGAATTGAGAAATAATAATGAAAAAATTTTCACAATTAAATTTATCAAAAGAGTTTTTATCAAATTTAGATTCTTTGTCATATACTGAAATGACCACAATTCAGCAAAAAAGTTTACCTTTTAGTTTAGAAAATAAAGATTTAATAGCTCAAGCAAAAACTGGTTCAGGTAAAACAGTTGCTTTTTGTATACCAATAATAAATAAATTAAAAGTAAAAGAGTTTAAAGTACAATCTTTGATTTTAGCTCCGACTAGAGAGCTTGCAAATCAAATAGCTCAAGAATTAAGAAAACTTTCTCGGCATATTCATAATATAAAAGTTCTAACACTTTGTGGTGGAATGCCTTTTAAACCACAAGCTTTATCTTTATTTCATGGAGCACACATAGTAGTGGCAACTCCTGGACGTGTTTTAAAACATATAAAAGAAAATAATATTTCTTTAGAAAATATAAATACTTTAGTTTTAGATGAAGCTGATAAAATGCTAGATATGGGATTTTATGATGATATTATTGAGATAATAAATACTTTACCTAAAAAAAGACAAACACTACTTTTTTCTGCAACTTTTGAAAAAAATATTGAAAATCTAGCTTCTAATATTTTAGTAGAACCAACTTTAGTAAAAGTAGAAGATGAAATAAAAACTACAATAAATCAAAAATTTTATGAAATTTTTGATGAGAATAAAACATCTATAATTCCTGCTTTAATTTCTTCAAATAAAGCAAAATCAATTTTAATCTTTTGTAATATGAAAATAACTTGTGATAAATTAGCAGATGATTTATATGATATGGGTTTGGATGTTTTAACACTTCATTCAGATTTAGAACAAAAACAAAGAGATGAAACAATAATATTATTTTCTAACAAATCTTATCCAATTTTGATAGCTACAGATGTTGCTTCACGAGGGCTTCATATTGATGATGTGGATTTGGTAATTAATTATGATTTATCATTGGATGAAAAAATACATACTCATAGAATCGGAAGAACAGCACGTGCTGGAAAAGGTGGATTAGCAATTTCTTTATACACAAAAGATGAATTAGAGAAAGTTGAAATTATAAAAGAGAAATTTTCTGATATTAAAGAAGAAGATATTTCTACTATTGAAGATGATATATCATATAAAATTGATTCTAATTTGAGAACAATTTTTATAAATGGTGGAAAAAAACAGAAATTAAGAGCAGGTGATATTTTAGGTGCATTAACTGCTGGAATTGGTTTGCAAAAAGATGATATAGGAAAAATTGATATTTTAGATTTTTCTTCATATGTTGCAATCAATAAAGAAAAAATTATTTATGTTTTAGAAAAATTATTAAAGACAAAAATCAAAGGAAAATATTATCGTATTTATGAAAAATAGGTATTTCTAAGTTAAATTATTCAATTTTTTCATTTATATTAATTTAAATAAGATATAATCAAAATTAAAGAATAAAAGGAAATATATTGTTAAAGAATACATTATTTCTTAAAATAATTATTATTTTTACACTTCCTGCTCTAGGAATTTTGTATTTTAGTTCAGTTTTAGTTCTTGAAAAAGTTGAACTTACAAAAGAAATTGATGATACTTATGATAATTTAACTTACCTTAAATCTGTGGAAAAATTGATTTCAAATTTTGAAGAAGAAAGAGATTTGTCAGTTAAATATTTTTTATTAAGAAATGAATTTCCCCAACTTGAAAAGCAACAAAATGAAACAACAAAATCTTATAATAATCTAATAAATATTGTTAAAAATCTAAATTTAGAAAGTAAATTCAATCAATTTAAAATTGATATAAAAAAAATAGATGATTTTAGAAATAAAATAGATAATTTTTCGATATCTATTGATGAAGTGTTTGAAGGTTATAACGCAATAAATAGAGTTTTATTAAACTCTTTATCTCTAATGAAACCGATTAAATTTGCAATAGAGTTTAATACAGATTTATCAAATGTTGTAGATTTTCTAAATTTTAAAGAAGCAAGTTATATTGAAAAAAGTATTATAAAAATTTATTTAGAAGAAAAAAAACTAGATGATAAACTATATGATATTTTTTTAAGAAATTACTCAATTCAGGAGATAAATAAAGATTCTTTTTATAATGTTCATAGTTTAAGTTCTTTACAAAACTTTAATATAAAGTTTAATGAAGATTATTTAAACAAAATTTTTATTTTGAGAAATAATATTAAAAATAAAATTGAAAAAAATAGTGACTTCAAATTTGAAGATTGGGAATATATCTCAAATGAAAATATAAATTATTTATCAAATATTTATAACAATTTAATCTATTCAATAGAAAAAACAGCAATGAAATATGAAGATGATATTATAGTCGAAAGAAATAAGAGTTTAATCTTTTTATTTGTTTGTTTTTCTACATTGATTTCATTACTTTTTGTTTTAAGAAATATAATTTTTAATGAACAAAAAAGTTTTTATAAAGTTCAAAAACATAAAGAAATTTATGAATTATTAAATCAAGCCAATAAATTTTTATTAAAAACTTTTGATAAAAAAAGGCTATATTCAAATATTTGTGAATTATTATTGGAAAATGAAAATCTGCAGTTTTGTTTTATATACGATTTAAGTGATAAAGAAATAATTGCAAATGAAGGAAAGTTAAAAGATAAAATTATTACTCAAATGGATAAATATCACGATAAAACTAAAGATAATATAATTTCAAAGACTATAAAATGGGAAACAAATATCATAATAAATAATTTTAAAGAAAAAAATATTTCTGTTTTTTATGAAAATGCTGATGAATTAAATATCAATTCAATGGCAACATTCCCTATAAAAAAATTTAATCAAATAGTTGGAACATTAGTTATTTATTCAAATGAATTAAACTTTTTTGATCAAGAAGTTGAAATTTTATTTGACAAATTAGTAAATGATGTAACACATTGTTTAGAAAAAATTGAATATGAAGAAATAAGAGTAAAACAAGAAGATGAGTTAAGATTATCTTCATATGCTTTTGAATCAAGTGAACCAATGATTATTACAAATAATGCTGGAGAAATTATAAAAGTAAATCAAGCATTTTGTACAACAATGGGTTATGCAAGAGAAGAAATTTTAGGTAAAAATCCAAGAATATTTAAATCAGGTCATCAAAATAGTAAATTTGGTGATGAATTATGGAATAGTTTGCGTATTCAAGGTTTTTGGAGTGGTGAAGTTTATAATAGAAAAGCAAATGATGAAATTATCCCTTTACGAAGTACAATTACAGCTATTAAAGATAAAGATGGGAAAATAACTCATTTTCTAGGACAATATATAGATATTGGTGAGCAAAAAGATAAAGAAAAAGTTCTTGAGTACCAAGCAACACATGATAATTTAACAGGTTTACCAAATAGATTATTGTTACTTGATAGAATAGAACACGCAATTACAAAAGTTGTAAGACACAAAATAGTAGGTGGTTTGATTTTTATTGATTTAGATAATTTCAAAGAAGTAAATGATACTTTAGGTCATGATATTGGAGATGCATTACTTATCATGGTTGCAAAAAAAATAGCAGAAGTTATCAGAGATGAAGATACAATAGCAAGAATTGGTGGAGATGAATTTATTGTTCTTATTGATAATATTGGTAATAATAAAATTGATGCAAAAACAAATATAACGAATCTTGCAGAAAAAATAAAAAATGTTTTAAATGGAATTACTCATATTGAAGGTCATATCAATGTTTCAACTCCAAGTATTGGAATTACACTATTTAGTGATTCAAGTGTTAGTGTAAAAGATATTATTAAACAAGCAGATACAGCTATGTATGTAGCAAAAAAACAAGGTAAAAATGCAATAGAATTTTTTGATTAATAATTAGTCAAAAGAAAGCTTATGTTAAAATCTTTTTTTATTTAAAATTACAAAAGGAAATATTATGAAAAGTGCAACGGCTAGACATTTGTTAGTTGATAGTGAAGAGTTATGTTTACAATTAAAAGAAAGAATTGCAAAAGGTGAAAAATTTGAAGATTTAGCAAAAGAGTATTCATCTTGTCCATCAGGTTCAAGAGGTGGAGATTTAGGTAACTTTTTTGAAGGACAAATGGTTCCTGAATTTGATAAAGTTGTATTTAATGAAGCAATAAATGTAGTTCATGGACCAGTTAAAACTGACTTTGGTTTCCACTTATTAGAAACAACTTCAAGAAGAGATTAAAAACTCTTCTTCCTCTTTTTTTGAAACTTCTTCATCCCATAAAATAGAAATTCCATACTCTTTATCTGTTATTACATATTTGAAATATTCACTTGTTCCTCGTCTTCCATGAAGTCTTACAATAACTTGATCTTCTTCTAATAATTTTTTCATTTCATATTTAGAAAAACTTCTTTTATTCCATTTTAAAAAAACATTTGAATAAACTCTAAAAGTACAAGTAGAATCTGCTGTGAAAACAAAAGATTCACTTTCATCATACTCTTTTTTCGCATTTTCACAAGTGTAAAGATTTACTTTTTTGCCATGAGCAGTAGTTTTTATAGCTATTACTTTTCCATTGCAATATGGGCATTTTCCAAGAATCATTTTAAAGCTCCTAAATTTTCTAAAAGAATTTTACAAAATTTTTGAAAAGAGCTTTAAAAATATGACAATTTGAAAGATTAAGGAGCGAGTCTTGAAATAGTCCAAGTATTATCATCTTTTAACTCATATAAAAATCTATCATGAAGTCTGTCTTGTCCACCTTGCCAAAACTCTATTTTTGTGGGTTTTATTATATATCCTCCCCAAAAATCAGGAAAAGGAACTTCACCTTTTACAAATTTTCTTTTTATTTCATCAAATTTTTGTTCAAGAAGACTTCTTGAACTTATAACTTGACTTTGATGTGAAACCCAAGCTCCTATTTGACTACCTTTTGGGCGTGAGAGAAAATATTTTAAAGATTCAGTTGTTGATATTTTTTCAATATTTCCTTCAATTTTTACTTGACGTTCTAAATCAAGCCAAGGGAAAAGTGCAGCTGCTTTGGGATTTTGTTCTATTTGTTTCGCTTTTGTACTTGTGTAATTTGTAAAAAAAACGAAACCTTTTTCATCAAATATTTTTAATAAAACTGTTCTAATACTTGGCATCATATCAGCTCCAACAGTTGCAAGTGAAAAAGCATTTGGTTCAGTAAGTTCTGCTTGCATCGCTTGATTGAACCAAATCTCAAATTGAAAAAAAGGATTTGGGTTTAAATCTTTTATATCTAAACCTCTTGTTGTGTATTTTGCTCTAAGGCTTGTTAAATCCAAAATTTATCCTTCGAATTAGTATTTGTAATTTTAGCAAAATATTTATCTATTTCATTCCTCAAAAATGTTGAATAATATAGATTTTAGCTCTGTTTTCATCTCTGTTGTTAAAGTTTTTTTATTTGAGTAAAGATAAAAAGGAACAGTATTTCTCATAGAATATTTTAATCTTTTTCTTAAAGTTGAAATTTCATCAATATTTATAAGTTCATCACCATCATATAAATAAAAATCTTTTGCAATTCCAAGTTTAAAAGATACTATTTGGTATGCAAAATATAGTTCTTCATTTTCATATTTTTTAACAAAATCATCTAATGCTATTTGTAATTTATTTAATCTATTTATTGTTATAAATCCAAAGCTTTCTCTAAATTTATATCTTTCCACAGTTGTAAAATCTAAAACTTTATAAAATTCATTTAGGTTTTTCCAAGGACTTCTAAATCTTCGTTTTCCAAATAAAACTTCTTCAAAACAGTATAGATATTTTTTATCTTCTTTTGTTTGAATTTCTTTATCTTTTATATCAAAATATCTATTTTTAAATAATGAAATTAGCCAATTTTCATCAAGCATAGAGATAGTATCAAGTTCTTTTTGTCTATTTTGATTTTTAAAATTCCACAACATTGAAATCGAGTTTGAAAGTTTTTCTTCTTTTTCATCTTCAAAATATTTGCTAGCTAAATATTGAACTACACTTTCAAGTAGTGTATCTGTTTTTGCGATACCATGATTGAAAATAACTTTTTTATAGAGATTAAATCTCATTTCAAGCATGTGTTCAATATCAATCAAACTCATATCATAAAAACTTAGATAAAATTTTTCATCTTTTTCCACAAGAACTGCTTGTTTCGTGATTCTTATATGGTCATTTGGACCTGTTATATAACCACTTGCTAACATATCACGATTTATATAATCAAGCCTATCTGCATCAACTGTGCTATCTATAAAATTATGTAAAACTTTAAAATCAAAACCTTCATAAAACTCTTCTTCAAGGATTAAAATAGCAAGTCTTTTGATAAGTTTTAAATACTCTTTTTCATAAGATTTTGAGATTAATTCTTCTAATTCATAATCAAAAAGTAGTTTTAAAAGATTTTCACCTATTGCTTCGTGTAAAACTTCTTTTGAATTTTTTGTAATCTCTTCATAATTTTCTTTAAAAACTACCTCTTTTTCTAGTAAAGCTTCTTGATTTTGCTCTTTTAGTTTGATTTTGTCATAAACTTTTTTTAAAGCATATTCAACTTGATGTGAAAAAGGAAGATGTCCTACATCGTGAAGTAGGGCAACTATTCTTAGTGTTTGTAAAAATATTGTATAAGTTGCTCTTTGAGATTTTGATTTTGTTGGAATTGTAAATTGGTATAAAGCTTTGTTATCAAAATAATCCATATCATCAAAACTAAGTTTTAGATTTTCTTCAATTATTATAGAAACAATTGTATTTTTTAGGCTTGATAAAAAATCATTTTTTGTTTTTTTATCCGCATTAAGTAACGCATTTTTGAACATAAAAGAAGCTAAATGCATAGTTCCTAAACTATGAATAAATCTTTTTGTAGTAATTGATGGATATGAAAAATACGCCAAAGCATTTTGTGTGATGAATTGTAATCTATTCACTATTTTTGTTTGAAGAATTTTATCTTCAAGTTTTGTATATTCTATATGATTGTAAATAGTATCATTTATTAATCTATTTTGTATGTTGTATCCTTTTATTTTTGTGGTTATATTTTATTGTTTTAAACCTAAAAATTATGCAAAAATATTAAATAATGATATAATAATCATTATCAAAATAAGGTTTAAAATGGAAGACATTATCATCTATATCATAGTTGGAATTGCTGCAATTTATTTTATAAATAAATTATTTGGAAAAAATGGCAATTGTGGTTGTGGAAACAAAGGTAATTGTTCTAAAAAATAGAGAAGTTTAATTCTCTACTTTTTTCTCAAAAATTCTTTCTGTAAATTGTGCAAATTTACCACGAACTGCTTTTTCTAACTCTATTGCAAACATTTTAAGTTCAGGATGTGCTTGATTTGTTTGTTTTAAAAGAGTTGTTAAACCATTGTTGTATTTGTTTAAATACAAATTATCAATTTGTCTATTTGAACCAATAACTATTGCCATACAACTTTCATCAAGTCTTGAAAGTATTAATTGAGTTGTTTTTTCACTACTATTTTGCCATTCATCCATGATAACAATTGCACCACTTAAAGTTCTTCCTCTTGCTTCTCCTGGCCAAAGAGTTTCTATACAATATCTTGATTTTAATTCATCAATTTTAGAGTCAATTGATTCTTGATTTTCTCTATTTTCACTCTTTTTAAGATGTTTTTTTGCAATAAATTCTAAAGTATCACTTAATGCCATATTATAGATTCTAAATTTTTCATCATTTCCTGCTAAATATCCAACATCAGCACCTTTATCCAAAGATTCTATGGAGTTTCTAACATATACAATTTTATCGTATAAACCTAAATCAATTAATCTCATAGAACTAACTATTGACATCAAAGTTTTACCACTTCCTGCTTTTGCATCAATTACAAGTAAATCATACATATTTGTTAAAATTGCTTTTGTAAAAAGTTTTTGTTTTATATTTACTGGTTTTACATTTAAAGATTTAAAATCATTTTCTTTTAAAACATCAATTTTTCCATTTGTAATAATTGCATATTCGATATTCCCATCATTGCTTTCAAAACTATAAGCAAAATTTTCCATTTCATAATCTTTATCAACAGAAGTAATATCTTTATTCTCTAAACTATTAAATAAAGAAGAATCAAGTTCTATTGATTTTACAAAATTAAAATTTGGAACGGTTGATTTATCATCATGTAGAGTTTCTGTTTTTATACCTTTAAATAGTGCAAAAGTTCTAGCATATACATCTAAAGATAGAAAAATCGTCTGGCAACCTTTATAATATTCTTGGGCAATTGAAGCTACTTCAATAATTCTTTTATCATTGGATTCTGAAATATGAATTTGTTCAATTTGTGTATCATATTTATCTTTTGAGATTATATCAATATTTATTTCTTCATTAAAAAGTTTTACAACTTTAAAGCCAGTTCTATAATCAACCTCTTTGATTTTCATCTTTGCAAGTAATCTAGCAAATTCTCTTGAGTAATACCCCAATTCATTTGTCAGTTTCTTTTTGTCCTCTAATTCAAGAAGTACTGTTTCAGGTATTACCATATGGTTAGTTTTATTGTCTGATATTTTATAGAGATTTTGAAGATTTTGTAAGATGATATTTGTATCTAATACATATACTTTTTCTTTCATAAGAAATTGTAACATAGATTGATAACAAAAAAGTTACATTGCTGATAATTTTGTATAAAAATATAAAATAACTAATTTTGAAAATTGAAAAAAATCTTGTATAATGATTTACAAACAATCTAAATAAGGATTATAATTGAACCTTTCATATGAAGAATATTTATTAATCTTAACTTTTTTTATAATCATTTATCTTTTATCAAAACAGAAAAAAATTCGAGATTTAAAAAAAGAAAATCATATATTAAAACAATATAAAGAGGCAGTTGAAGAGAGTAATATTATTTCAAAAGCTGATTTGAAAGGGAATATAACTTATGTTAATGATAAATTTTGTGAGGTTACTTTATATTCAAGAGAAGAGATACTTGATAAACCACATAGTCTTTTAAAAGGTGAAAGTTCAAAAGAAATTTTTAAAAATTTATGGGAAACTATATCTAGTAAAAATACTTGGCATGGTGTTTTAAAAAATAGAAGAAAAGATGGTGAATTTTATTATGTAAACATTATTATTAAACCTATTTTAGATGAAAATAATGAAATTATAGAGTATATTGCTATAAGACATGAAATAACAGATTTGATTCATAAATCAGAAGAATTAGAAAAAAGTTTAAGAGAAGATTTTTTAACAAAAGAGGGAAATAGATTTAAATTATTAGAAGATATAAAAAAATCAAAAAAACCTTCTTTAGCACTTTTAGATATAAATAGATTTGGCGAAATAAATGATTTTTATGGATATGATATTGGAGATGAAGTTTTAAGAATAGTTGCAAAAACTTTTAGAAAATTTATAGGAAATAAATATTCATTATATCGAATATATTCAGATGAATTTGCGATTTTAGCTGATAATGAAGATAAAGAACATTTTATTAGATTTATAAAACAAATTTCTGATTCATTGAGTTTAAATCCTTTAAGAATAAAAGGTAAAGAAATCTATATTCAGATAAGCTATAGTATATCTTTTGAAGAAAAAAATACTTTGAAAAAAACTGCAAATATGATTAAAAAATATGCAAAAACAAATAAAGATGTAGTTATCTATGATAAAAATTTAGAGATTGAAAAAATCTATGAAAAAAATATTATGTGGACAACTAAACTAAAAAAAGCATTTGAAAATGATAATATAGTTCCCTATTATCAAGCAATATTCAATATAAAAACAAACAAAATTGAAAAATATGAGGCATTAGTAAGATTGATTGATGAAGATGGAATAGCAATTTCTCCTTATTATTTTTTAGATATAGCAAAAAAATCAAAACAGTATTTAAAACTTACAAAACGGGTAATTAAAAAATCGTTTGAATATTTTAAAGATAAAAATTTTGAGTTTTCTATAAATTTAACTTTAGAAGATATAAAAAGTAAATCAATATCTACTTATATTTTAGATATGTTGGTGGAATATAATATTGCATCTAAAGTTGTATTCGAAATAGTTGAATCAGAGGGGATCGAAGATTTTGTTGAGGTAAATAGTTTTATTGATAAAGTACGAGAGCTTGGTTGTCAAATTGCAATTGATGATTTTGGTTCAGGATATTCAAATTTTGAATATCTAATAAAACTAAATGCAGATTATATAAAAATTGATGGTTCTTTAATAAAAGATATTTTAATAAATAAAAATAGTGAAGAAATAGTAATCACTTTAGTAGATTTTGCAAGAAGACAAGGTCTAAAAACTATAGCTGAGTTTGTATCAAATAAAGATATTTTTGAAAAAGTAAAAGATTTAGGTATTGATTATGCTCAAGGTTATTATATAAGTGAACCAAAGATTAAAATAGATTAAAAAGCTTAAGAAATAATCTTAAGCTTTTGATAGTTTGATTAAAGAATTAATCATTGAAATTGCGCTTTCTTCATTTAGAGGTTTTTCATAAGTAGTTAAAATTTCTCTTGCTATTATTGTTGATCCTAAGTGTTGGAACATTATTCTCATAGCTTGAAGTCCTTTTGCTCCACCTCCACCACTGTGAGTTGCTAGTCCTACTATTTTTTCATTAAAAGCATCTCTCCAGTTTTTTGTAGCACGTGAAGTCCATGCCATTGCATTATTTAATACAGGAGGCATTACTCCATTATATTCTGGGGCAACAATAATAAAAGCTTTTAAATCTAAGATTTTTGAAGCTAAATCTAAAGCAGATTCAGGAACACCATTTTCTTCCTCTTCAACTGTACTATAAAGAGGTAATCTTAAGTCTACTAAATTTATTAATTCAACTTCACAATTTTGACTTAGAGCTAACTCTTTTAATTTTAATCCTAATTTTTGGTTATTATTAGAACTTGCTACTAATATTCCTATTTTTGGCATAATAATCCTTATATAAATTTTTAAAAGATTGATTATATCAAAGGATTACTTTTATCCCATATAATAAAAAAGTAATTTAAAAATAGGCAATTAAAATAAAAATTGTTATAATGACTGATTAAATAATCTTATAAAAAAGTAATAAAAAATGGAAATTTCAAGAGAAAAACAATTTTTAAAAATAATAAAATTTATGCCTTCTATTTTTGTGACTATATTTTCTATTTTTGTAATTTTATTTTTATATTTTGAGAATAAAAAAACGTTTGATGAAGAAAAAAAAGATATAGAAGAAAAATATATTTCAAAAAATAAAGATATTATAAAAGAAGAGGTAAATAGAGTTTATTTATTTATTAAACATCTTCAAACAAATACTGAAGAAGAATTGAAAAATAGCGTAAAAAGTAGGGTTTATGAAGCTCATGCAATTGCTTCTAGTATTTATGAAAATTATAAAGATACAAAAAGTAAAAAAGAGATTTTTGAACTTATAAAAGTTGCTTTAGATAAGATTAGATTCAATGATGGAAGAGGTTACTTTTTTATGGATGATATTAATGGAAATAAGTTATCTCATCCTGTTGATAAAAGTATCGAAGGTAAAAATTTTATAAACTATACCGATGCGAGAGGTTATAAACTTTTTCAAACAATTGTAAATACAATAAAAGATAAAACAGAAAGATTTGATGAATATTATTGGTATAAGCCTAATACAAAGGGAGAAGTAGGACGAAAGATATCTTTTTACAAATATTTTGAACCTTTAAATATAGCTATTGGTACAGGTGAATATTTTGATGATTTTGAACGAATGATTCAAAAAAAGGCTTTAGAATATATAAGTATGATTAAATTTGGTAAAGTAGGATATATTTTTGTTATTAATTATGATGGAGTATATTTAAGTCATATTAGAAAAGAGTATATTGGTAAAAACTACAATGAAACATTGAGTTTAAAAGATAATAAAGAAATTGTATTAGAGATGATGAATATAGCTCAAGAAGGTGGAGGATTTTGTACATATATTCAAAATCAAAAACCTGGAACAAATCTAGCAACAAAAAAAATAAGTTATGTTCAAGGATTAAATGATTGGAAATGGTTAATTGGGACTGGATTTTATGAAGATGATGTAAATTCAGAAATTGTAGAAGTAAAAAGAAAACTAGATGAAAAATATGAAACTTATGTAAAAAATATTTTATTAGTAGGTTTTATATTGATTATTGTATTGTTGATTATTTCAAGATATGTTTCAATATTTTTAGAGAATAAATTTAATCAATATAAAAAAGAATTGGATAAAAAACAAACGATATTACATCAACAATCAAAAATGGCCGCTATGGGTGAAATGATAGGGAATATTGCCCATCAATGGCGACAACCTTTATCTACAATTACAACAGCTTCTAGTGGAATGGTTTTGCAAAAAGAGATGGGAATATTAACTGATGAGTTCTTTTTTGAAGCTTCAAAAAAAATAAACACATCTGCTCAACATTTATCTAAAACGATTGATGATTTTAGGAACTTTTTTAGTCCAAATAGATTAAAATCTAAATTCTTTTTAAAAAATACATTCTCTACAACACTTGATTTAATCTCTGCACAATTTAATGCAAAAGAAATTACTATAATTAAAAATATAGAAGATGTGGAACTTTATAGTTATGAAAATGAATTAATCCAAGCATTGATAAATATATTTAATAATTCAAGAGATGAATTATTAAAAAAAGAAGATGAAAGATATATTTTTATTGATGTATATAAAAATAATAAAAATGAAGTAAATATTATTTTAAAAGATAATGCAGGTGGAATAAAAGAAGAGTTTTTAGATAAGATTTTCGAACCATATTTTACAACAAAACATCAATCACAAGGTACTGGAATAGGACTTTATATGACTGAAGAGATTATAACAAAACATCTAAATGGAACAATTGTTGTACGAAATAAAGAATTTATTTATAATGATAAAAAATATATTGGAGCACAATTTAAAATAAAATTAAAATTATTTGACGAAGAAGCAAATTAATAAATAAAGTCAAAATATATGGCACACTTTTTGTATATTAGAAAATAAACACAAAGGAATCATATGGTTTGTAAATTTGAGGAGATAAACGATTTCTTTCATAAGTATTCACAACTTTTAGAAACTATGGAAGAACAAGAATTCAAAGAGTTATTTGAAACATTTCCACATGCATGTAAATTTGTAAAAACTCTTGATGAGGATATTGTTAATTGTGATGATTTAGAGTTAGTATCACAAAAGACTTTAGAGTTACTTAATAATGCATACGATCATGAATATACAAAAGATGATATTTTAAAGTTTGCGGGTATAACATGTAAAATATTTGATATTGTTGGTGCTCCTAAATATCATGTTCCATTTATTTTAGTTATGTTGTCAAAACTTTGATACTTTTGTTTTGTTATATATAGCTCAAAATAGTATTTGGAAAGTTTTAAGATTTTTTGATTGAAAATAGTATAAAATAAGATTGTTTTACAGTGGTGCGAATGGTGAGAGTTGAATGTTACCTTTTTATACCAAAGCTTAAACCTAATAATATTTAGTGATAAATAGTGATAAATAGCCTTAAAATCGTGCTATAATTATATTAATACTTTTTTGCTTTTAGTATCAATTAGTTATAACGATTATATGAAATGCAAAATTTAGGTTACACATAGGTTACACTTTAAAAGGCAAGATATGACAAAAGACATTAAATCCAAAAAATACACGGGTGTTTATTATAGAGTTTTGGAAGATGAGAGCAAAACTTACTATATAACTTATAAAGACCCTATAACAAAAAAAACACAAAGATTAAAAATAGGTAACTCAAAAGATGGATTTAATGAAGTTTACAGCCATAATAAAAGAGCCGAATTAATAGCCAAGTTAAGACTAGGGGAAGATTCTCAAATCCCTATATTAAAAGCCAAAAGCCAAAAATTAACGCTTAATGATATAGCCAAATTATATTTTGAACATAAGGGGCTTAATGGTGTAACAAGAAGTCTAAAAAGTAGGGAAAACAAATTTATTAAACATTTTGGAGATAAAATCGGACTTTTACCACTTCAAATGATAACAAAGAATGATATTTTAAACCTACAAAAAAGCCTTATAAATTCGGGCTTAGCTAATGCAACAGTAAACACCACTTTACAATTAGGCTCAACAGTTTTTAAATACTCTATTGATGAGGATTTATATAAGGGTGTTAATCCATTTTCAAAGGTTAAAAGCATAAGTAACCAAAACGAAAGGGTGAGATATTTAACACATAAAGAGATAAAACAGCTTAAAAATGAGGTTTCAAATGATGAGGTTTTATCTTTGTTTGTTGCAATATCTTTAACAACCGGTGGAAGATTAGAAACGATTTTAAATATCAAAAAAAGTGATATAAACATAAATACAAGGCTTATAAGTCTATATGATTTTAAAAATAAATCTTATTACACGGGTGTTTTAACTGATGAAGTAAAAAACATACTTCAAAACTCATTTAAACAGCTTAAAAATGAAGATTATATTATCAGTTATCATAACGGCTTAAAAGCAGAAAAAAAGCAAATTCAAAGAAGATTAAGCCCAGTATTAAATAAGCTTTTTAACAAACATTTAGATTTAAAAGATACTGTTAATCGTGTGGTTATTCATAGTTTACGGCATACTTTTGCAAGTTTAATGGCGATTGATGGAACGCCAATTTATACTATTAAAAAATTAATGAATCACAAAGACATAAATCAGACTTTGAGATATGCAAAGTTAAGCCCTGATACTGGAATAAATGAGGTTTTAAAGGTTTTTGATAAGTGATTTTTTCTTAAAAAATTTCTTTATCTAAAAGCCTATTTTATCGATATTTGAAAACACTTTTAATGATTGAAATTTCTTACTTTTTTTCTAAAGTCGGGAAAATAGAGAAATTACGGGAAAATATTATAAATCCAATACAGCTACTATTTTAAAATTACTTTAATAAAGGCTTATTTAATGGGCGTTTAAAGTTGATTTATTTAAAAAACTGGATTATTAAGCCCCTTTTAATTAAATTTCTTATGATAAAATATTTCATTTAGAAATATATTAAAAGGTTTTTATATGGAAAATATTACAAATTATGATATTTTTGAAAGCTTATTTCATTTTATTAAAAATTCAAATGATATAAACGAAGTCATAAAAGAGTATGGGGGCGGGGTTATTTATATTCCAAGCTATAAAACAACTTTGAGAAATGAAGATATTTTAAGAGAGTATCAAGAAAACATAAAACATACTGGAATAGTTAAAAAATTATCAAGGAAATACGGCATAACTGAAAGACAAATTTATACACTAACAAAAGATTTAAGAGGAAATAAGAAAAATTAACTTTATTTGTGCTACAATCCTTTATTAGTAAAAAGATGAGTTGTGATAATATGGTGATGTAAGCTCCGCCCTGCGAAAACACAGCCCTAATCTTACCTTTGAACTTTTTACTAATTTCTTTTTTAAAAATATTCAAAAAAAATCTAAGTTTTGTTTAGTAATTTGTTTAATTTTGTACAATATTTCTAAACACCTTTTTAACGCTTCAAAAACACACCTCAAAGCGATTTTATAGTATTTCCAATAGTTTAATATATTTTTCCTTTTTAGACAATATTAAACACATTTAAACACTTTTTTAAAATTGAACAAAAAAAGAGCAAATGTATAAAAAAACTATACACATTAAAACTTTTTAAAATGCTTTCAAATACCATTTAAAGGATATTTGATAGTTAATCAATATTTCAATTTTTATACATATACATATATTTAAATTTATAAAAAAATGATTTTTAAATATAGTTAATTATCTAATTTTCAAGGATTTTATTTTGTGGTGTCCAAAATGTGCAAATTCTAAAACAACAGTAAGCGGAACAGTAATCAAAAAATCAAATGAGATTTTGAGATTTAGAATTTGTCCAGTTTGTGAATTTTCATTTTTAACTATTGAATTTATAAAGAGAAATGAAAATTTACAAAAGTATAAAAAAGCTTTAGATTTATCATAAATCAAAATATATTTTCATAGAGTAAATAGGCTTTAAAATCTGCTACTAAGAGAAACTATTTTTTTAATCAGAATAACAACCTAATCAAATTATATCAAAGCTATTTTATAGGCGTTTTAGGGTTGTTTTTTGACTATTTTAAAAAGTGTCGGAATTGAGTTAATAAATGATTTTAAAAAATGTCGGAATTGATTAGGGGTGAAAATGTCGGGTTTTATTTTGATATATTTATATAAGTATCAAGTAGTATCAAATAGTATCACTAAGTTTCATTAAAGAATTATGCTATTATAATTATACTAAGTGTTGCCCACTTAGTCATATTGCCGTATGACTTAAAAAAGTGATATTATGTTAAAGCAAAATTTATGTATGTATGTTAAAAAATGTTGGGCATTTTTTAAACTTGTTACAGTAAAAGAGGTTTTAGGAGTTTACTCCTAGAGCCTTTTTTTTTGGTTAATTGGTTGGGTTATGGGGTTAGATTGGTACAAGGAAATTCTATGCCCAACATAGATTTACATTCAGTAGGTTATATAATCATAGCTATTATATATCTAGTTTTTGCTTTTCACAAAGCATAATATCAGGGGAATAACGGCAATTATTCCCCTACATTTTTATTATAAATCCTCTATTTGTTGGGCTTTTTTTAGTTCTAAAAGTTTCTTTTCCAAGTTATGCAAGAAGTTATCAGAGGCATAAGGTAAAAGTTCTAAAATCTCTTTATATTTATCAGGTATTGACTCTTTTTGTGTATCAGGGGTGATTTCTAAAGGTGTATTTCTTAATTTTATATATTCCGCATATAATCTAGGGTGTATTTCAATACCGTTTATATCGTTTGTTTCTATAAATTCGATTAACATTTCAGCCCCTATTTTCTGATAATAAAAGCTTTTTTTTACTGTATTTTCAAAGTTAATATCCTTTGTAAGGGTTTTGTTTGATTCTTCAAGAATATCTTTTTTTAATAATTCAGGGAAAAATGAGATAAGTTTAATATTACATTTAAAAGCAAAATCAAAAATAAAATCAAATCTTTTAAAATCTTCTATCTTTTCAAAATCGAACTCATAAAAATCTTTGTATTTATTTTCTTCAATTATCAGCTTTTCACACATTTTTTTATCATCATAATTAAATATTTTTTGATACATTAATAAAACTCTTATTACATAATCTAAAAACTTATTCTCACTTTTACCCTCAATATATTCTTTTTTATATCCAAAATAAAGGCTAATAAATTCCAAGTATTCTTTAGATGGTGGATTTTGTCCACGCTCATAACTTTCTATTGTACGAGCCTTAAATCCGCTTATTTCTTCTAATGCTTTACGGCTTAATTTATGTTCTTTTCTTATTTCTTCTAATCTAGTATTAATTAAATTTTTCATTTTTTAAACCTTTTACTATTGACTTTTCACATTATGGGTGTTATACTTTCTCATAATGATAGATAAAAATTCTCATTATGTTTATTTTACCATAAATAAACAAAACAACACTACATAAACAAAAAGGAATAAAAATGCTACAAGACACTTACAACGAGATTTTAAAAGAATTGAAATCTAAATACAAAAAACAAACTCTTACTATTCAAGAGGTGGCTAAAGAAATGAGTATAAGCACTGGTTCATTAAGAAACGGAATGAAAAAAGGTATTAATGTACCAAATTATAAAGAAGTTGGACACGGGGAACAAAGAAAAAAAGTAATTTTTCCTATTCACGAAGTGGCTAAGTATTTAGCAAATTTAGTACAAGTATTTTAAGTAAAAGGGGCGAAAATGCAAACGGATATTATAGATGATATTTTTCTTTGGAGTGAGGAAAAGGGGCTTTTAGCCTCAAAGTATCAAGAGCATAATATAGACATAAATAAATTAGCTAACGATTTACCAAATGATAAAGTTACTGAACATTTAGACAACTGTATCGAGGGAATTATAACTTTAGTTTTAAGCTTAAAAGATGAGGTTAAAACAGTCGAAAAAGCAAAAGAGTATATAAGAGCCGTATTGATTGAAACAGAGGTTAAAAATGCCTAATAATGACATTCCAAGGATAAGGCGAGAGTTTCAACGGACTAATGAAAAAACTCACTGGGAAATTATAACAAAAATTTTAAATAATTCAAAATTTATCTATTGTTTAAGTGGTTTTGAACACGGCGAGATTATGGAAAAATTAGGTGTAAATCACTTGATTTTCTATGATAAAAACTCATTTACCCACATTTCAAGTGCAAAAAACAAAGAGATTTTAAACAGTCTAAAAGACAAAATTATCATTTTTTTAACTTCAAATGATATGGAATATCTTAGTTTTATCAAGGCTTTTTTAGGTTTTAAAAAAGTTTATAAAAAGATTTATGGTTTTGATATTGAGGTATTAAAAGCGGTTTGTATTATTCCAGTTGAGGAATTAAAACAAAATGATTATCAAATAGGCTTAACAGTTGGCGGAAATGGTAGCCTAAAGGCTTTATTTGATGAAGTTAAGAGGGAATTAGGTTTTAATGATATTGAGGCTTACAACCTCATCAATGAAGCTTTAAAGATTGAAGAAAAAAGAATAATTAAAGGGAAAATGGGAAAATGAGTAAATTAGAGAATGTAAAAACAGAGTTATTTAATATTTTAGATGAGGCAGAAAGTATAAAGAATTTAGTAACTTTTCACGCTTTATCAAATGAAACTATTATGAGAGGTATGTCAGATAATGGCTATGTTATGACTAAACACGAATTAAGCGGGTTATATGTGGTTAATGAAATGATTAACACTAAATTGGAGGCTTTTAATAATAAATTAACTGAATTATATCAAAGCTTAAAAGCGGAATAATACAAGGCTTTTTTAGTGGGTGAGGGCTTAGGTGTTGAGGATATTATTTTTAATAATAAAGGTATTGATACCATTTCACAAATTGCAAGTTATAAAACAATAACTAATATTTTATCACGGAATAATTTTGCAATTTGTGAGGATTTAAGTCATACCCCCGTATATCCTTATATCTCTCAAATATACGATAAAATCATCTATGATACTAAACTAAGATATAAACAAAATAGTTTTAAGCCAGTTATAAAATATACAAAAATATCAAAGGGGGCGGGGTTATCAAACTATTTAATCATTATTCAAAATATACCCGCTTTATTTGACTACGCTACACTTAATAAAAAATCAAAAGACTTTTACTGTATGATAGTTTATACTGGATTACATCAACCCACTAAAAAAATATCAAATGAAAGTATTAAATTTATTTCTCAAACGCTAAAACGAAAGAGTTTTAAAATACATAGTATAGATTTATCAAGCGATTTTATAGCAAAAAAAACAATTAACTCAAAGTATAAAGATGAGGTAAAAGAGAGCCTTAAAAGGCGTACAGATGATAAAAGCTTTTTAATAGTTGGTAATAGTTTATATTGCAACAGTATCAAAAGCCAAACAGTAAAAAAGCTAATTATTTACGATAAATACATCAAACAAAAGATTTATCAAAAACAAGTTTTAAAAGAAAATTTATGCGGTTGGAAGCGTTTAGAAATTGAGTTACAACCGCAACAACACATTAAAAAAATGAACTTTGCAAGCTATATCAAAAGCAATGAATTTAAAAGGGCTTTAAGTATTTACGACCTCATCAAAGATAAATTAAATATAAATGATATAAGCAACGATTTTTTAAACTATCAAATATCCTCTTTTTTAGATAATAGAATAATCAATAATAAAAAAAGTAAAAAACAATATAACTCAAAAGAAAGTTTGACACGCTTTAAAATGTCGGATTTCAAACCTTATACAGTTTAAAAAATGTCGGGATTGATTCGGGTTTTTTATGTAATAGTGCTATTTTTGATAATTAAATAGCCTTTAAATAGGCGTTTTAAACGCTTATTTAGGCAGAAAAAATCAGGAACAAATATCACGGCAGAAAAAATCATATATTGAATTATAATTAATATTCTAGTATAATTCGAATACTTAACTAAGTAACTACTAAAAAATACTTTTAAATACCTCATCAAAAAACTTTTAATTATCTTGAAAAATAGCAAAAAATCCATATTTGGTTACACATAGGTTACACTTGATACATTTTTACAAACCTTAAAAAGTGTCTTGAAGTACTATTAAATCGAAGTTGTTAAGTGATTATTGTTTAAAAGTGGTGCGAATGGTGAGAATCGAACTCACACTCCGAAACCGGAACGGGATTTTAAGTCCCGCGCGTCTACCTATTCCGCCACACTCGCACATGTGTATATAAAATTCAAAAGTGGTGGTTCGAGACAGAATCGAACTGTCGACACAAGGATTTTCAATCCTTTGCTCTACCGACTGAGCTATCGAACCATGGTAACTTTTGAATATAAAAAAGTGGTGGTGAGAGAAGGATTCGAACCTTCGAAGCCGTAGGCGGCGGATTTACAGTCCGCAGGATTTGACCACTCTCCAACCTCACCATCAATAAAACTCAAACTAATTTGGATGGGGTAGAAGGATTCGAACCTTCGAGTGACGGTACCAAAAACCGTTGCCTTACCGCTTGGCGATACCCCATTAATTTAAGTGGACGGAATTATATAATTTAAATAATTAAAGTTAGCTAAAATATAACTACATTTTTTTAGATTTATTTTTTAATTATCTTTTAAATGAACTTTACTAAAAGAGAGTTTTATGGTATTATTTTTTTTGGTTAAATATTATTTTAATCAAAAAAGGTGTGGATATGTTTATGGAGCACTTAGCTTTGACTTACAAATGTCATAGCTCTATAGGTAACAGTTTAGATTTGAATAATATGATAAAAGAAGTTCTTACAACATTTGTTGAAGAAACAAATGCAATAAATGGATTTTTTTATTTAATAGATGAAAATAATAATTTGTATAAATATATGTCTTATAATAACTCTTTTGAATATGACAAAGAGTTATTAAAAGAGCATATTAATGATTTTAAATATGTAAAAGATTTTGATTTTGATGATAAAAGATTTTTAGTTTTACCTTTAGATAAGGGATTTATTTTTATTGTTTATGAAAATAATGAAATAAATTTTGAATATATTACTTCTATGTTTCAAGATTTAATTGTGAAATTAAATATAAGTATTGATGCTTGTTTAAATGTTCAAAGAATGAAAAATAAAAATAAAATATTGAAGCATTTAACAAATGAATTAAAAGAACAACAAAAACAGCTAATTGAATCAGATAAATACAAAAGTGATTTTTTAGCAAATATGTCTCATGAATTAAAAACTCCACTAAATTCTATCATTGTTATTTCATCAATTATGTCAAAAAACAAAAATAAAAAACTTGATGATGAACAAGTTAAAAATATGAAAATTATCAATAACTGTGGAAATGATTTATTAGTTCTCATAAACGATATTTTGGATATCTCTAAAATTGAAGCAGGGGAAATTACAATTAATTTGACAAAAACAAATATCAATCAATTAATTGAAGATTTAATTACAGAAATGCAACCTTTAGCTGTTGAAAAAGAGTTGTTATTGATTTCAAGTTGTTTATTAAATCAGATATTTTTATTAACTGATTCAAGCAGAATAAAACAAATTTTAAAAAATCTTATAAGTAATGCAATAAAATTTACAAAAGATGGAAAAATAGAAGTAATTTTAGAAGAAAATGCTAATGATTTAACCATAAAAGTTATTGATGAAGGCATAGGAATACCAAAAGAAAAGTTACAACATATTTTTGAAAGATTCAAACAAGCTGATGGAAGTACAACAAGAAAATATGGCGGAACAGGTTTGGGACTTGCTATATCAAAAGAACTAGCACTTTTATTAGGAGCAGATATAAAAGCTTTTAGTGAAATAGATAAAGGTAGTACTTTTGAACTCATTTTGCCTAAAAAAACAACTATTAAAAATATTTCGGATGATAAAGTAACTATATTTTCAAAAGATAAGGATGAGGTTATAGAAGATATAGTTTTTTTTGATATGGATGAAAATATTTTGGAAGAAACGAAATTAAAACAAGAAGATAGAATTTTAGTAATAAATAGTGATCATAGTAGCTTTTTTCAAGTTGCTGTTGCTTTGAAAAAGCAAGGTGTATTTATTGATTATTTTAATTCATTTGAAGAAAGTTTGAACTCTTTAGATAAAAATTATAAACTTATTTTAATTTATGAAGAAAATCTATCTTCAAATTTAGATGAGATTTTAGAGTATTTAAAAAATGAAAAATTGAATTATTTAGTAATTGCGACAAATGATGATTCTAAAGAAAACTTTTTTAATAAAGAGTTGGTAAAAACAGAATTATTTAACAAAATTTTAACTTATTTGGAAAAATAACATGGATAAATTTAATATTTTAATTGTAGATGATGTTCCTGAAAACATATATTCTTTAAAAATGATGATAGAGGATAGTTTTGATGTAAGAATTTATTCTGCATTAAATGCTCAAGAAGGAATTGAGATTCTTATGAAAGAGAATATAGATTTAATTTTAACTGATGTTCAAATGCCTGATATTGATGGATTTGAATTTGTTGATTATATTAAAAATATAGAAAGAACAAAAGATATTCCAGTTATTTTTATAACAGGAATTTATGATAAAGATGAGTATAAAACAAAAGGTTACAATCTAGGAGCTGTTGAATATATCACAAAACCAATTCATGATGTTTTATTAAATTCTAAATTAAAAGTTTATATTGATATTTTTGAAAGAAGAAAAGAAGATGAAAAACAAATAGCTGAAAAAGAAAAAGTTTTAATTCATCAATCAAAAATGGCAACAATGGGAGAGATGATAGGAGTAATTGCTCATCAACTAAAACAACCTTTAAATATTTTGTCTTTGTATTGTAATGATGTAAAAACTTCTTATGAATATAATGAAATAGATGATAAATTTATTGATGATTTTTCAAAAAATACAAAAGAGCAAATAAAATTTTTAAGTGAAACTATTGATGATTTTAGAAATTTTTTCAATCCTGAAAAAAATAAAGTTCAATTTGAGATAAAAGATGCAATAAATACTTCTATAAAATTACTTGGAAATCAGTTTGAAGTTAACGAAATCAAGTTAAATATTGAAGTATCAGATGAAAAAGTTTATGGTAGTGAAACAGAATTAGAGCAAGTTATTTTAAATATTATTAATAATTCAATTGATGCTTTCAAAGAAAAGGGTATAAAAAATAGAGAAATAAATATTAAAGTATTATCTAAACAATCTTATACTATTTTAATTATGGAAGATAATGCAGGTGGGGTAAAAATAGAGACTTTAGAAAAACTTTTTGATCCTTACTATACAACAAAAGCAAATGGGACAGGAACAGGGCTTTATATGGTAAAACTTGTAATAAAAAATAGTTTTCAAGGAGATTTAAAATTAAGTAATAGCGAACTAGGACTAAGGTATATAATTGCACTTCCTCAAAATAAATTTTAAGTTATTTATTGAGGTTGTGATATTTCTTTGATTTTATCTTCTAAAGATTTAATAACATCTGTTAAATTTGTAATTCTTCTGTTTTTTTGTTCATTAGTTTCAGTTAATAGTGCTAATTCTTTTTTTATAGCTATAATCTCTTCTTGAGAAGATTTAACTTTTTCTTGTAAAACAGCTTTTTCTTGTTTTAATAAAGAGACATTTTTTGCATACTCTTCTGCTTCTTTACTTTTTACAGTCATATGTCCATAATATTTTTCATCAACATTATGCATTTGTAATTCATAATGATCAAGTTGTCTTTGTCTAGCAGCAGTTTTTAACCTTTGTTCTTCTAATTCTTCTTGTAATTTTGGGATAAAAGATTCTAATTGTTTGATTCTTTCTGATGATTCTTCTAAGAGTTTTTTATATGAAAACTCTTTTTTATTAAATTCTTGAAGAGTTTTTATAACTTTTTTTTGAAATTCTCTTTTTTCTATATTTTCTTTTGTCGTTGAAAATCCAATAGTTATATATTCTATTTTATGTTCAATATCAAGTTTAAATATAGTATTTTTTAAATAAAAAGGTTCATGCTCTTTTGACAAAAATTTTGTATTTCCTGTCCAATTTTCACCTTTTTTTAAACTTATCCATGTATTTTCAATATATTCTTTTGGAATATCTGGATGGATTAAACCATTAAATCCTATCTCTTTTAACTCTTCAATTGTATATTTTGAAGTTTCTAGTAAACTTTTATTTGCAAAAGAGATATTTCCATCTCCATCCATTTTATAAATTAAAGCTACATTATCAACTGCTTCAAGATATTTTTTTAGTTCATTTTGTTTTTCATCTAATTTAGATTGAATATATTTTTTTTCACAAGCTTCAGATATTCTTTTTACTAAAAGAGTTGTGTCAATTGGTTTTATTATATAACTACTAACATTTAAATCAATAGCTTTTATAATATTATTAGTTTCATTTCTAGCAGTTGTATAAATAATAGGAATATCTAAATCTATTTCTCTTATTTTTTCAAGCATTTCAAGACCATTCATAATAGGCATGTTTATATCTGAAATAATTAAATCAATCTTTTCATTTGAATTATATGCTTCTTTGAATTTTTTTAAACCATCATCTCCATTTATTGCAAGAATTACAGTTTTAAATAATTTACTTAAAAGCTTAGCAAGTTTTTCTCTTGCTAACTCTTCATCTTCAACAAAAAGTACAGTTTGGTTTTTTAAAAATTCTGAATCAAGCATAAAATTTTCCTTTCAAATTTTATTCATAAGGAGTTGGTTTTGGTGGAAACTCTTCAAATGCTTTTTTTATTGCACTTGAAATAGAGTTTCTATATTTATAATTTTGTAAAGGATTAGAAAATTGTAAAAATTCTATTGAACCTTGTTCTGTTTTCTCTTTTTTATAAACATAAGCTACTTTTTTCCCAAGTTTTAAAGTATTTTCATAAATTAATTTTGCATAATCATTTATATATGGAAACTCTTTTTCTTTGATTTTATCTCCCCAACAAAAGAATACAAATTTTCCTGAAGGAATAAAATTGGCTGCATCAATATACATAATATCTCTATCAAATTCTGTATTTTGAGCCGAGTTATATTTTTCTAAATCTTCATTAAATTTAGTCAATAAAGAAGGAACATCAATATGAGATTCTATTAGATTAAATAGATTTTTAATCTCTACTATTTTTCCTTTACAGCTTTCTCTCATTGCTTGTTTGAAAACAGTTATATATGTTTCAGCTTTTAATTCAATCATTTTATCAAAGTCATCAAACTCTTGTTCTAATAAATATTTATTTGAATCAAATCCAATAGGAGTTACAAGTGGATTGTATAAAAATACAGTTCCTATTATATTTTTTTTTCTATCTTTTGCTGTTTTAATTTTATCTTTTAAATCTTTAGGTGTTATTTCTTCACCTTCTTCATTAAAGTACATATAACTTTGTGTTAAAAAAATCTCTTCATATTTAGTTTCAATCACTCCAAAATATTGCATTAAACTCCCTTAATTATTTCTTTTAAAATATTATCAAACATTAATGAATAGCTGGCTTAGGTTTTTCTTTCATTCTTTTTTGATAAACTCTTAAATTTGCACATTCACGAATTAATTCATTGTAATAATTTGTATCGCTATATTCATTTTTTAGTTTATCAAAATATTTCCCATAATTATTTTTGATATATTCATCATAAACTTTTTCATTTCCATAGTACCAAAATCTCTCCAAATCATATCTATCTAAATCTTTATTGAAATAATCTTTAGTTTTATTTGAATAGTTTATATCATATGAAGAAAGTTCAGATTTTGCTAACATATAAGTGATTTTTGCTTTAAACTCTTTTTCTTTTGCTTCTTCAAGAGCAATAGTAAAGTGTTTAATAGATAAATCAATTTTTTCTTTTTGTAAATTATAATCATTAAAAGAGTAAACACTTCTATAAACTGTTGTCAAAATATTTGAGTTTCCAAAGTAACTAAGATTATATAAGGCATTTGCATAAAGGTAATTATCCATTACACTTTTTGGATTTTTTACTAATTCATTTTGAATTACAATAATTTTTTCAAGAAACTCTTTGATACTCATAGTATCTTGTTTTCCACTTCGATTATTTCCTCTAATTAGCCCATTAAACGGATTGAATTGCACTTTTTCATTTAAAATTGAAGCATTTAACTCAAGTGCTTCTTTAAATTTTAAATTGTTGATTAAAAGTTTTGTTTTTGTATTTAATAGATTTTTACTTAATACAAATTTATCATTTTCTTTAGTTAATAGTTTTTGTGCTTCATATTTAGAAGCAAAATGTTCTTTGATTTTAGAATCTTTTGGATTTTCCATAAATATTCTAAATTTTTCCAATAAAGCTAAATCAAAAACGCTATCATCTAAATAGTTGATATGATTTGCTAAAAAAGCGTTAAATTTGTCATTTTGTTTTAAATATAGTTTTTCTAAAACTACAAAAGTATAGTCATGAATTGAAGTAGAATTTGTCTCGTTTTTTGTTAATTTTGACATTTTTTCATAGATATCATTTTCTGTTTTTATATCTATAGAGTTTAACTTTTCAAGATATAAAATATATGATAAAGTTTGAACTTCATGTGAGTTTGGATAGTTTTTCAGTAATTCTTCTGTAATTTTTGTACTTTCATCAAAGTTTTTTTCATAAAGATTAAAATATGCAAGACTTAAATTTACTAAATACATATCATCTTTTTTTACAGTTTTTAAAAACTCTATATATTTTTTATAAGGGAAATTTCTTTCATATTCGCTGTGTTGGTCAAAAAAGTGTTGAGTATTTAAAAGTTCTCTATAAAGTGTAAAATCAAACCATTTTGAGTTTTTATCTAAAGTGTAAATATTTTGTAACTCTTCGATTACATTGCTATTTTCATTTAAAGCTCTTAGTGCATAAAACTTTGTTTTTTCTTCGTTTGATTTTGCTAAATTTAATAACTCATTCCATTGTTCATTTGTTTTGATATGGAAAAAATTATAGTAACTTAAATGTGAGTTGATTTTATCTTCACTAAAAAGTTTTGAAAATTCATAAACACCTTCGACTACTTTTCCACTTTTTACTAAAGCTCCAGCATAAAGTCCTTGAATCCAATCTTTTACAATTGTTTTATCATTTGAATCTAATAAATATTTATATTTTTCATAGATTTTTAAAGGTTCTTGTTTTTTATAGTGAGCTAATCTTAGTGCTAAATAAAAATATCTAAGTTTTAACCACGAAGAGTTTACTGTATCTATTTTATTTAAAGCTTCATCTAAAAGTTTGTTATAACTAATCAAAGCTCTTTTTTCTACATCACTCATATAATAGTTGTAAGTTACATGTTTTTCTTGTTTTCTTACAAGATTTATATAATCAAGAATTTCTTTATCTTTTAACTTATCAAGATTTTCTCTTTTATAAACAAAATCTTCTATCTCTTTTAACGAATAAGCATTTTTTAGCTCTTTTTTCCACTCTTTTAGATTTTCTTCTTTATTTTTTTCTTCATAAGCCCAAATGATAGTATTGTAAACATTTGCAGAATTTACCTCTTCTGAAACATTTGAAAAAGGCATATTTCTATTTTCTAAAAAGATAAACTCTTTTTGATTGTAATCCCAGCCATCAGCACAAGCTAGAAGATAAAGCTTTACAAAAAGCGTTAAAATCAAAATCCTAAAAATCATATTTTTCCTTTTATTAAATTGTCTAAATCAAATTTGTTTTTGTATTTTAGTGTATAAAAAATTATTTCATCAAATCTATTTTTTGTTAAATTTATAAAGTCATCTAAAGCTATTTTTAAATCCTCTTTTTTTACATCTTCAAATCTAAAAATATCATCTTTGTAAACATATCTTCCTTTGAAATAGGTGCTATTTAAGACTTTATATAGATTTGGTGAAATCTCTATAAAGTTTGAGTCAAAATCACTTCTTTCAACTCCTTCAAAAATACTCAAAGCTTTATTTTCACGAAATTGAATTGCTTGAGAATAAAGAGGAAGTGCAAGTTTTAATTTTAGTTTATAATTATCAAAGTTATAGTGATATTTTTTTGCAATGTCATTATCTAAAATAGAATTTTTTGTATTTATATTTGTAATATCAGACATATTGTAGTACATCAAAACTCCATAATCCACAGGTGGAATTCCTGTTTTTACGTAATATTTTATTTGATGAAGTCTAATAGTTGCACTTAGAGGTTTGTTTAGTTTTGTTTTTAAATCTTCAAGCAGTTTAAAGTAGTTTGATTGACTTGAATCTGACCAATCACAATCTATTTGTACTTCATTAAAATTTAGATTTTTTAGAGTTTTTAAAATAGCATTTGAAACTAAAGAATAATCTACATTTTTCATAGTTTCATTTGTGATATAAATAACTGGAACGAAATCTTTTGGAGTAGTTTTTAGATTTGTTGTAACAATTTCTAACTTTGTAGAATAAGCAATATCTAAAACTTTTATATAAAGTTTTTCATTTATATCTTTTTTATCAAAACTATTTTCCCAAGAGTAAAAAGAGATAAACAGCGGTTCTGGTTTTTTTGTAGAAATTAGGAAAAAAGAGATTATTAAAAATATTGCACTTAAAATTATTAGAATTTTTTTCATAAAATTATCCTAGAAAGCTTTTACTTTTGTAGCTCTATTTTTTTTCAGCCACTCTTCTTGTAACTCTTTACTTTTTTTATTATCTGCACGTTTACTAATAAATCGTGATTTTACATAAGATGTAGTTTCATCATTCTCATTGTATGTATAAGTTAGGTTTAAATCTGCAAGTTGAATTACATTTTTTGCCCTTGTTGCTGCAACATAATAGATATTTAACTCTTCATTTGCCTTTTGATATGAAAGTCTATTTTTTGTATTTACAATCTCTTTTTTTGAGATAAAATCATCTGCCATCACAACTTGTTCATACTCTAAACCTTTTGATTTATGAGTTGTTGTAAAAATAATATCTGCATCTTTTTTATCACTAACAAGAAACTCTTTTATTTTTTTATTTATCTCAAAAATATTATCTCCATAAGTATTTATAAATTTGATAATATTTAGATAATCTTGATTTTTTGTATCTTTTGCAAATTGTTCAAGCTCATTTATTGTTTCAAAATCTTTGATTTCATCTATTGTGATTTTGTCATTTTTTTTCTGTTTTAGATAAAAAATAGAATAAACAGTTTGGTTCATGAATGAATATGAGTTATATCCACCTTCAAAATAGATTTTTTTCTTGTCATGTATAAAGTAGACTAATTGTTGTATTAATCCAAAAGTACTTCTTGCAATCACGCAAAAAGGTTTAGAAAAATCTATATGATTTTTTCCAATCAAAGTAGTCTTTTCTAAGCCTGAAATTTTAAGAAGTTTTGAGGAGTTTATTTCATATAAACTATTTAGATTATTTTGTAAAACCTTTGCGAAGTTATCTCCAAATCTGAAACTTTTTGTTAAATCATAAGAAGGCAAATTTATTTTATTTAAGGCATTAGTTGCAAATCTAAAAGTATAAATTTGTTGAAATGAATCTCCCACATAAATTCTTCTACAACTTTGATTTTCAACTATTCCAATCATCACATCACTAATATCCTGAGCTTCATCTACTAAAATCAAATCATAAGGAAGATTTGTCGATATTTTTTTATTTAGATAAAACATTTTTAGATAAAAATCATGGGTTGCATCAATAATTTTATTTTTCATAGCACTTAAAATAGTTTTTAGGTGTTCTATTACTCTTTTTTCATTTTTATTCAAAAGTTCTAGGATTTTTGCACCTAAATCAGATTGTTTTTTATAAGATTCAAGAAGTTTAGAATCTAAAGGAATCAAAGATGAATTACAATAAAAGTTTACAAGATCTTTCATCAACGCGATATATTCAGGAATTGGATAATAGGTTTTTTGATTTACTGTGAGTTCATGTTTGATTAAAAGATTTTCAATAATTTGATTTTTCAAATCATGAGCAAGATTATAGTTATAAGCTTCAATTCTGTTATAAGCCAAAGAGTGAATCGTGCTTATGTGCATATAAGGAAGATTATAATCTTTTAGTTTTTCTTGTAGTGAAATTTGTAAAGATTTATTATATGCAAGATATAAAATTTTTAAATTTGAATTTCTTTTTGCATATTCAAGAAGAGTTGTAGTTTTCCCACTTCCTGCTACAGCATTTATTTTAAATGATAGTTCTTTACTATTTATTATCTCTTCTTGTTCTTTTGTTAATTTCATCTTGGAATTGTATCATTACAGACTAAATAATCAATAAAAAATTATTTAAATAGAATTTTTTATTAAGCTTTTTGCAAAATAAGCTATGAGTTATATGTTTTAATAAATTCTCGATATAATTTACAAAAAATTTGAAAATGAATATTCATACACTTTCAGGAAGAATAAATGTCTAGTATTGATGATAACGTCGTTGTAGAACTTGATAATATCCAAAAAGAGTTATTACTTACAAATTTGGATGAAGATGGAAAGTTATCTTGTTTAAAAGCTTTTAAAGTAGCAAGATTAATAGGTAGAAAGCCAATAGAAATGAGTGCTATTACAAAAAGTTTAGGAATTCAAATCACAAATTGTGAACTTGGTGTTTTTGGAAAATTAAAATTTAAAAATCCAAATGAAGATATTTATAATAGATTAAAACAAAATTATATGGGACATGAAACTTTAGAGTGTAAAGTTTTGTGGGATGAAGCAAAACGATCGAATCTTAAAACAGTTGGTTCAACAGTAAAAAATAGTGATATTCAAGTAAGCCATTGTCAATTAGGATGTTTTAGAACAAGAAATGGAAAAAAAGAACTGATTTAAATCAGTTCTTTTTTTATTAATTTAGATTTTTTACATAAATATATCAGACATTTGATTTTTATACCAACCAACAGCATATTCAGCTTCTTGGGCTCTAAAATTATCATCTGCGTGTTCTGGGCTTAAACCTCCTGCACCTTTTACAGCTTCTATATTATTTGTATGAGCCTCATATACTGCTGCAATAGAAATTCCATAAGTTGGAGATACTAAACTATAACAAGTATTTGCAAGTTTTGGAGGATTAACAACAGCTTTATTTTCTAATATTTTAGATATTTGTAAAGCTACAATTTTAGCTTGTGAGTTTGCAGAAAATCCTGATTTTGGCATTGGGCTTGCCATACAAGCATCACCAATTACATGGATATTTTTTACAAGTTTTGATTCAAAAGTTTTAGTATTAACAGGACACCAATCTCCTAGTGCAAGTCTTGAATCAAATGCAAGTTTTCCAGCTTTTTGTTCAGGAATATAATTTAAAACATCTGCTTTTACTTTTTCATCTTCAGTTGTTACAATTTTATTTATTGGGTCAACAGAAATTACTTTACCACCAAATTCAGCACTTCTCCATTCAATCATATCTGGATAAAGTTTTTCCCAACCTTCTTGAAATAAAGCTTGTTTTGAAAATTTATTTTTTTGGTCAAGAATTATAATCTTTGAATTTGGTTTATTGTTTTTTAAATAATGTGCAACAAGAGAAACTCTTTCATAAGGTCCAGGAGGACATCTAAAAGGATCTTTTGGTACAACCATTACAAATATTCCACCATCTTTCATCTCTTCTAATTGTTTTCTTAAAAGTTCAGTTTGTGTTCCTGCCTTATAAGCATGAGGTGCATATTCTTCTGAACCTTCAACATAACCTTTTTCATATTTAAAATCAATTCCAGGTGCAACTATTGCTTTTGTATAAGTTATAGTTTTTCCACTTTCTAAAATTACACTATTTTTAATTCCATCAAGTTTTTTTACTTTTTCATGAATTATTGTTATATTATATTTTTTTTCTAAAGTATTATAGTCATGTTTGATATATTCAATAGGATTTATTCCTGCAATTACAGTATTACTAAATGGACAAGTATAGTATTCTTTATTTTGTTCAATTAAAATAATTTCTGTATCAGGAGAAAATTTTCTTAAATATTTAGCTGCAGTTGCCCCACCAAATCCACCACCAATAACAACAACTCTTTTTTTATTTGTTGGTGTTGAAACGTTATCTATTTTACTACAAGCTGCAAAAGATAAAGCAGTTGTTCCTAAAAGTATTTTGTGAAAATTTCTTCTATTCATCATAATATTTTCCTTTTATCTTTCTATACTTGAAAAGTAGTAAGCAATTTGTTCAAGTTCTTCATCAGTGAAACCTTTTACATGTTTTTGCATCATAGTCTCTGTTCTTTTACCATTTTTATAATCTAATAGAGTTTGATATAGATTAGTTTTCCCCATACCTGCAATATATGGAGTTATTGCTTCAGATTTACCATCTGTTCCATGACAAGAAGCACAAGAAAGTGCTAACATTTCACCTCTGATTGGGTCATATTCTGCAGCTATTGAAAGACTATAGACACAGATAAATAAAAGTGCAATTTTTTTCATTTTCTCTCCTTAAGATATAACAAAATATAAATATAATTATAATAAGTTATTAATCTTAAAATGAAATAAATTATTAAGTTAAAAATATATCAAATTGTAATATTTTTATAATTAATTAAAAAAATATAATAAAATTAGTTTATGTTTTTACATTTAGATATAGATTGTTTTTTTGTTTCTGCTCATAGAACTATTGATGATAGTTTATTTCATATTCCAGTTGCGGTTGGAGGACGTAGTAATATAAATATTTTTTCTTCAAAAAAAGAGATTAGGGAAGTTTCATCAAATAGTGGAGCATTTGTAAGTTCAATTCTTACAAATGAAGGGCAGAAAAGTTTTAAAGAATATTTTGTAGATGAAAATGGAAAAATAAGAGGAATAATAACAACAGCATCATATGAAGCACGAGCTTTTGGTGTAAAAACAGCAATGAGTGTAAATGAAGCTTTGAGTTTATGTCCACAACTCAAAATGATTCCGCCAAATTATCCACTTTATCATGAATTATCTACAAAATTAAAAGATATTTTAACTAAAGAGATACCTTTAGTTGAACAGTTTTCAATAGATGAATTTTTTGGAGATGTAACAGGTTATATAAATGAAGATGAAATAATTGATTTTGCATATAGATTAAAAAAGAAAATTTATGATGAGTTGAAATTGCCTATTTCAATTGGAATTGCGAATACAAAATATCTTTCAAAATTAATAACTGAATATGCAAAACCAGATGGCATAAAATACGTAAGTGTTGATAATATAGCAAATTTTATAAGAAATATTCCTATTGGAGAATTTCCAGGCATTGGAAAAAGTTTTCAAGAAAGACTCAAAGGTTATGGAATAAAAACTTTAGGAGATATCAGAAAAAATCAAAAGCTTTTTTATTCTTGGAAAAAACCAGGAATTGATTTGTATAACAGAGTTTGTGGAATTAGAGATAATAAATTAACAATTGAAAGAGAAAAAAAATCAATTGGAATAGGGCGAACTTTTGATGTAATTTTTGATAGGGATGAACTAAAAAGAAGAGTAATGATACTTTGTCGTTATTTATGTTTTTTAGTAAAAAAAGAGGGTGTAAATCCATTAACGTATGCTATAAAAATAAGATATGAATATAGAATAAAATCTAAAAACTACATAAATGTAAATAGAATTTTTAATGAAATTGATTTTAAAACTGAAATGGTAAAGTTATTTGAACAAACAGATAATCATAAAACACATGGGGTAATTCAACTTTATATTACAGTTTTTAATTTTGCAAAACAAAATGATTATACATATAATCTTTTTGAATATGAAAAGGATTTGAAAAAACAATCATTGACAAATCAAATGCAAAAATTAAGAACTAAATATGGAATAGATATTGTAAAAACTGCATTTGAAATACGTGAATAGTAGATTATTAAAATTATCCAAAGATAAAATATCTTATTTATTGATAATCATTATTAATATTGTTTAAAGAATAAATGTTTTAAACTTCTTTTTTATAAAAAGGGGAAATAGAATGAAAAACACTATTAAGTTAATGAGAATATCTCTAGGAATTATTTTTTTATGGTATGGAATATTGAAATTTTTTCCATCATTAAGTCCAGCAGAAGAATTGGCTATAAAAACAATTGATATTATGTTTTTTGGTTTAATAAATGAAACAATCTCAATTAAGCTTTTAGCACTTTTAGAAGTAGGAATAGGTCTTGGATTTTTAAGTGGTTATTATACAAAAATTGTAACAATAATTTTTTTAGGTCATATGGTTTGTACTTTTGCACCGTTATTTATACTTCCAGAATTGTCTTTTACTCACGCACCTTATGCTTTTACACTTGTTGGTCAATATATAGTAAAAAATATTGTATTTATATTAGTAGGAATTATTATTTATCAAAATGAGTTGACTAAAGAAATAAGATAATTATTTTGTTTTGAGTATACTTTGAAAAAATATTTTTGGAGTTAAAAATGAATTATCTTTTACAAGTAGATTTTCCACATGATGGAATTTTTGGTGAAGAGTTTTCAAAAGCTTTTGTTGATTTAGCAAATGATATATCAAAAGAAGAAGGTTTACTTTGGAAAATCTGGACTGAAAATGAAAATACAAAAGAAGCAGGTGGAATTTATCTCTTTTCAAATGAAGCTGATGCAAAAAGATATTTAGAAAAACATACAAAAAGACTTGAATCTTTTGGATATAAAAATATAAGAGCAAAAATTTTTGAAGTAAATAAAGCTTTAAGTGAAATCACAAAAGCAAGTTTTTTATAAACAAAAAGGGCAAAAGCCCTTTTTTTAATCAACTAATAAATTTCTATAAAATTCTCTATAGTTTGTATCTTTTTCATCTCTAGCTTTCATAGCAGCTCTTGGATGTTCATTTAATTGACCAGTTAACATATATGGAATACTATATCCCCAGTCAAGTTGTTTTTCAAGTGGAACAATATACTCTTCAATAAATTTTAATACAGGCATTAGTTTGTATTTTGGATTTTTTAAAAAACCAATTAAAAGTTCAAGCGGACAGTTACCAGCTCCTCTTCCTAATCCTGATATTGTTACATCAAGGAAACTTGCACCATAAATCATAGATTCTAAAGTATTTGCATAAGCTAATTGAAGATTATTATGTGCATGAATTCCAATTTGTTTTCCTGATTCTTGAGCAACTTTTAAATATTTTTCTGTTAATTTCTTAATTTGTTCAGGATAAAAAGAACCAAAACTATCAGCTATATAAATAACATCAACAGGAGTTTTTGATAATTGTGATAAAACTTCATCAAGTTCATCATCAAATGATTTTGAAATAGCCATAATATTTACAGTTGTTTCATAACCTTTTGCATGGGCATCTTCGATTAGTTCAATTGCTGCTGGGATTTGGTGAATATATGTTGCGATTCTTATCATATCAACAACACTTTCTGATTTTGGTCTTAATTCTTCTTTTAAAGATCTTCCAATATCAGCCATTACAGCAATTTTCATATTTGTGTTATTTTCACCAACAATTCTTCTAATATCTTCTTCTTTACAGAAATTCCAAGGACCATATTCATCTTCACTCATAATAGTTGGAGATACATTTTTCCCAATTTCCATATAATCAACACCAGCAGCTAAACAAGTTTCGTAATGTGCTTTTACAAAAGCGTCACTAAAATGATAATTATTTACTAATCCACCATCTCTAATAGTACAATCAAAAACTTTTATATCTTCTCTAACTGTCAATATTGAACCTTTTTTTTCAATCATCATTGTTCCTTGAATTTAATAATTAAATATATAATATCTAAAAGCCACTCAAAATTATATTAATAAGATTTCAGTGATAAAACATCTTCAATTTTATCATAAGAGTAGAAGGCAAAGTTTTTATTTTTTGCTTTTATTGTATAAACAGCCATTCTATCAGCAAGTTCATTTCCTTCGATTCCTTTGTGTCCTCTTACGTGAATGATTTCTATTTTATTTTTTAGTTTTTCATATAAATGATGAGCCTCTTGGATAAGTTCAAGGTTTTTTATTTCTCCACCTTTTTTACTCCAGCCATTTTTTTTCCAACCATAAGCCCAAGTAGTAATACAATCTATACTATATTTTGAATCAGAATAAATAGAAATGATATTTTCACTATGAGTTTGTGAAGCTATTGTTAATGCTTGGAATAATGCATTTAATTCGGCTATATTGTTTGTACCTTCTTCTTCATAAGCACCATATAGTAAAACTGGATTTTTTTTATTTGAATAAATTGCAAGTCCACTTCCTGCATTTCCAGGATTTCCACTACAAGCTCCATCGCAATAGATTCTTATATGTTCTTCTTCATTTTCTTCTTTTATAGTTGTAGCTTCTACTTTTTCTTCGACTTTAGGAGTATAAACTTTGGCTTTTATGTTATTAAAATCCAAAACCATATGATAGTTTTTTATTATTTGTTCTTGAGATTTTAGAGATAAATCACCTTTTAAAAGCATAAGTAAATTCATATCATTTTTAGAAATATCTTTATTTAAAGCTGAATTTTTCCAATGTTCGTCACAGGGAAATGGTAAATCTAAAATTCTTAATTGTTCTTTATTTAAAGTGTTATTATGTGATATTAAATCTAAAAAATTTTCTTCTATTTTCATTTTATAATTTTTCTTTTTAAGTTTTTTGGAAGTATACAAAAAAAATATATAGTGCTTGCTTTTTAGAAAAATAAGAATTTAAAAATAAATTATTTAAGAGATAAAATTATAATCATTGACATTATAAAATGAATAAATAATCTTTTTTTTTGTTATAATGAATTTAAATATCAAAAGGAGTTCAAATGCTTTCAAGACTATCAATAAAACAGAAACTTATCTTAATAATGCTAATTCCTTTAGTTGTGGTTATATTATTAGCAGCAAAATTAGCAGTAGATTCTTTTAGTGCTTCAAGAAATTTAAGTTCATTGGATAATGTAGTAATTCTTTCTACAAAAATAGGTGCTTTGGTTCATGAAACACAAAAAGAAAGAGGTATGACATCAGGCTTTTTAGGAAGCAAAGCAGAAAAATTTAAAGATGAATTATCAGCACAAAGAGTAATGGTTGATAAAGAGTTGACAGATTTAAATGAATATTTAATCTCTTTTGATAAAAACTCATATAGTTCAGAATTTTTAGAAAACCTAAATAGCGCTTTAACAAAGCTTGAAAAATTGCCAGATATTAGAAAAGAAGTAAATGCTTTAAATATTGATACTTCCACTGCAATTGCATTTTATACAGATATAAATAGATTATTGTTAAATATGATTGGAACAATCATAAATGTATCACATAATGCTAATGTATCACATGAACTTGTATCTTATATGAACTTTTTATTATCAAAAGAAAGAGCTGGTATTGAACGAGCAGTTGGTACAAATGTATTTGCAAAAAATGCATTTGATAAAGGAATGAAGGCAAAATTTTATATTTTGATTGCTGAACAAAATGCTTATATGGATGTATTTTTAAAAGTTAGTGATAAAAAGATAATAGAATTTTATAAAACAACTATGCAGGATAAATCAATAGAAGAAGTTGAAAAAATGAGAAAAATAGCTTTATATGATGGCTTAGAAACAAATTTTAATATTGATGCAAATTATTGGTTTAAAACAATTACAGAAAAAATAAATCTATTAAAAAAAGTAGAAAATTATTTATCTGATACCTTACTTAAAACTATTAGAAGCGAAATAGATGAAGCAAATAAAAATATGATTATTTTTGGACTTTTAAGTGCTTTTGGTATAGCTTTAACTATGATTTTAGCAAGAACTATTGCTTTTACAATCCTAATTGATGTCGATTCTGTTAGAAAAGGAGTTGAAAACTTTTTTGCTTTTATAAATTTTGAAAAAGATGATATAGAGTTGATAAAAATTGATTCAGAAGATGAATTAGGAAAAATGTCAAGAATTATAAATAAAAATATAGAAGAAACTAAGATAAATATTCAAAAAGATAGAAAGTTAATATCAGATGCAATTAGAGTTACAAATGCAATTAATAAAGGACATTTAGATATAAAAATTGAAGTTGGTTCAAATAATCCGACGCTAAATGATTTAAAAAATATTATCAATGAAATGCTTTTTACTTTAAATAGTAATATATCAAATATTTTAAATATTTTAACTTCATATTCAAAATTAGATTTTAGACCAAAATTAGCTCAAAATAATTTGGAAGGAATAATAAAAGAATTAGAAGAAAATATAAATATTTTGGGAAAAGTTATTACAGACACTTTAGTAGAAAATAAAAAATCAGGAATTTTATTAGGTAAAAATGCACATAGTTTAAGTGAAAATATGAATAAAATTGCAAGTGCAGCAAATTCACAAGCAGCTTCTTTGGAAGAAACAGCAGCATCACTTGAAGAGATAACTTCTAATATTACAAATAATAATGAAACAACTATAAAAATGGCAAATTTTGGGAATAAAGTTAAAGAATCAATTTCATTAGGACAAAAATTAGCAGATAAAACAGTAATTTCTATGGAAGAGATAAATTCTCAAACATCTGCAATTACAGAAGCAATAACAGTTATCGATCAAATTGCTTTTCAAACAAATATTCTTTCACTTAATGCAGCAGTTGAAGCTGCAACTGCTGGAGAAGCTGGAAAAGGTTTTGCGGTTGTTGCAGGAGAAGTAAGAACACTTGCAAGTAGGAGTGCAGAAGCTGCAAAACAGATAAAAGATTTAGTAGAAAATGCTCAAAGAAAAACAGAAGAAGGTAAAAAAATAGCATCTGATATGATTGTTGGATATACTGAATTGAATAAAAATATTTCGACAACATTAGAGTTAATTGAAAATGTTACAACAGCAAGTAAAGAACAAGCAACAGGAATGGTTCAAATAAATGATGCAGTTAATAATTTAGATCAAATAACTCAATTAAATGCACAAAGTGCTTCAGAAGCAAATACAATAGCTCAGCAAACTCTTGATATATCAAATAGTATTATAACGCAAGCTGATTCTAAAGAATTTGATGGAAAAGATTCGATTAGAGTTTAATTAAACTCTAATCCTTGCTTTTATTTTTTTATTCAGTTATACTGTGTCCACATAAGATGAATTCGAGTTTCATCTGTTATTTGCCTTTTATTGATTCTCACACTGTTAATATTACTCATTTAGACAACAAGCTCATTTTTATCTTTTAATAACTTCATTAAATTGAAGAAAAAAAGGAAAAATAATATGTCAATTACACATATAAAAACAAACAAAAAAATCAAAGTTTTATTTAGACTTTTAGAAAATAATGAAAGTTTAGAAGATGCAAGTTCTAAAGCTGGATTAAATATAGAAAAAACAAAATTGATAATGCAAAAATCAAATTTCTAAAAGTTAATCAAGATGAAGTCTAAAGCTATAGACTTCTTTTATTATGGAATATAGCTTTGTTTATTTTTTATAAAAGAAGTTGTATAGAAAATTTCTCTCAAAAATAAAAACAAAGATATAATCAAACAAACCATAGCTGAAATGAAAAGAATTGCAATAAGCAAAGAGTCTTGAAATTCAAATATAGCACTTAAAAACATTGTTACAATGACTAAAGCAATTAATAAACCAGTACTTGTACAAAATAAAATAGCTAAATTTGTATTTTTCATTCTCATAGTTAAAAACTTTCTTCTTTGTTCTATTTTAGAATGAATTTCATTACTATTTTTTAATAATTCTAAATTTTCATTTTCATATTTATCTAATTTATCAACTTTATCTATAATTCTTGATAATCTTCCTGTAAAAACATTTAAAAGTCCTGCAACTCCCGCAAGTAAAAAAACAGGAGCAACTGAAAGTTGTATTAGTTGTGAAACACTATTTATTGTATTTATTTCTAAAGGATTAATCATTTTCTTTCTTTATTTTAAATTACATTTTCCAAATTTACATCTAAAAATTTTTATAATCATATATATGAAAAATAAAACAATGCCAACTTCAAATATTTTATAAATTATTTCCATTAATTCCTACTTATATTGATTCATCAATAATTTTTAAGAGTTGCTCTTGAGTTTTTTGTGCAATTCCAACTAAATCTGGATTTATATCATCAACTAATTGAACTAAAGAATTCATTGCAATCATAGTTTCACCATCTAAAGTATAAATAGATATTTTACAAGGCATGATACAAGAAAGAGAGATGTCTTCTTTTAAAAATCCTTCTGCAATAACTGGGTTACAAATATCAAGAACTTGGCATTCATTTTTGAAATCAATACCTTTTGATTTTAGTGTCTCTTTAATATTATGAATATGCATAACCCCAAATTTATATTTTGTTGCGGTCTCTTTGATACTATCAACTACTTCTTGTACACTTTTATTTGATACTTCTATGTATTGCATTTTTATTTTCCTTGACTTTGTATTTTAGGGGATTATATCAAATTAAATTTTATAAAAAGCTCTTTTTTTAACTTCAAGTTTATCAAACATACTTAACATATTTTTATAATCTTGATGTAAAGTTCTATTTATTAAATACTCTTTTCCTTCTAATATATTTACAGCTTTTTGAATTTTTTCTTCTCCATAAATATTAAAAAGTGATTCTTCATAATCATTCCATTCTAATTCATCATTTTGCATTCTAAGAAGTTGAGCTACTAAATGTCCTAGTTTATTATTTGAAAACTCCAAAATTTCTAAAGCATCATCATACTCTTCTAAAAGAAGTAACATTTGAGCTTTAAAATCTTGCATTGTAAAGTTTTCTTCAAAAATCACACCAATGTAAAGTTGCATATTTAGTGAATCATCAAGACTGTCAATTACATCTAAGATATCATTTGCATCATATTTTTCAAAGTTTAAAACCATGTCACGGATTAGTTTTCCATTATTTTTATTGTTGTAAACCATATCATCAAGTGGATAAACTTCTGAGAAATTTGGAACAATCATTTGACAAGAATAAAAGTCTAAATATGTATATTCTCTTACATACATTTCTCTGTTTTGTGATTTTAAAATATCAAGTAAAAATGCGTATTCATCATCACTTCCATTTCCCTCATATTTCCAAGGGGCATATTCAAAACTTTTTTTAGCACTTAAAAATGGAAAACCTAATTTTCCATTTGAATCAATAAAGTGAGCTTCCAAGTTAAAACTATCAGCTACTAAACTCATATCAAAAGTAGGAATTTCAAAGGCATCAAGATTTGTTAAATCTCTTCCTTGCATAAGTTCAGTCATTGTTCGCTCTAAACTTACTTCTAAAATAGGGTGTGCTCCAAAAGAAACAAATAGAGTGTTGTTTTTAGTGTTTATTAGTGAAATTGCAGTTACGGGGAAAATTCCACCAAGACTTGCATCCAAAACTTCGATGATATAACCTAACTCTCTTAAAGCTTCTACATCTTTATAAACTTTTGGAAATGATTTTACAACTTCATCTGGAAACTTTGGAAGTGCATAACCTTCTTTGATAATAGCGATTTTTGCATATCTTTCAAAGATTTCACTAAGAGCTTGAACTTTTGCTTCATTTGCAGTGTTACCAGTCGCAAGTCCGTTACTCACAAATAGATTACTTAAGATATTTATTGGAATATATGTTTTTTCTTTTGTTGATTCTTTGATAAATGGCAACGCTACGATTTTGTCCATATAGTCGCTGTTAAAATCAACTAAATCTTTTGGTTCTAATTCACCATCTGCATCATAGATTTTTTTTAATTCAGGGTTTAAATAATCTCCATCAAAATCAAAAGCAACTTCATCAGGATAATATTTTCTATTTGGTAAATGGAAATCTATAAAAAAGTTATTTGTTTGTAATCTTTCAATGTATTCTCCATAAGCACTTGCAATTGAAGCATCTGAAATTACTCCTTTTCCATTTGAATAGATGTGATTTGGTGCTTCATTTGAAGCTAAGTTTACTGAAAAACAGTTTTCTAAAGGGTGTTTTTCTTGTGAAAATGAGGCTTCACAACCAACATCTTTTAATACTGCTTTCATTTTTAAAATTGATTGTTCAACGGGAGAGTTTTTTGATAGTAAATTCATTTAATTTTTTCTTCTCGATTCGTATTAATTTTTTCTATATAAAGGTTTACAGTATAGCCAAAAAAAATATATTCCAAGAATAGGGCATAAATATTGGCTACAATACGAAATCAATATAAAAATATGTAAAGGTTTATAAATGGCAAAAGGTAAAAAAACAATAATTAAAGAGATTAAAAAAATAGATGATGAAATATTATTAATAAATGGAAAAGAGTATGTGATAGTTGAAGACACAGAAAATATCGAAATAGCAACTACAATGAAAATCTCATCAAACGGAAACAGAATTTTAAGATTTGAAGATGAAAAGAAAAAAGCAACAATAGATGTAAAAAGAGATATTGATATTGTTAAGTATACATTTCAAGACCCAAGTATTGCTAAAAAATTTGCAAAAGGTTATGACAAAACTGTAATCACACCAGCTGATAAAAGAGAAGAGATAGGAAATGCAAGTTCATTTAAAAAAGCTAGAAAAATCATAAATACATATATCTCAAAAGATGGTGTAAACTATGACCCTAAAAATGGTAAAACTACTTTTTATGTGACGGAAGAAGCGTAAAAATCTATCCAGATAAAAGTATTAATAGATAATATTTTAGCTATAATAACTAAAATATCTATTTTAGGACTAATATGTTAGCTATTAATATCTCAACACCAAAATCTATAATGCAAGATTTAAAAGATAAATTCAAACAAAAAAGATTATCTTTAAACCTAACACAAGAAGGACTTTCCAATAAAAGTGGAGTAAGTCTTGGAAGTATAAAAAGATTTGAAACAAGTGGAGAAATCTCTTTTGAATCTTTACTAAAAATTGCATTAGTCTTAAATTGTTTAGATGATTTTAAAAATATTGCAAATAAAAAAGATGAACAATACGATTCTATGGATGATTTATTAAAAGTAAAACCAATCAAAAAAAGAGGAGCTATAAAATGATAAAAACTGTAAATGTATTTTTAAATCATTTTGATAATAAAATCTTTGTTGGAAAGTTAGCACTTAAAAATAGAAAAATATATTTTGAATATGATGAGAATTTTATAAAAAAAGATATTCAAATTTCTCCTTATATTTTGCCATTAAAAAAAGAGTTACAAGTTTGTAATGACAATATTTTTGATGGTTTATTTGGAGTTTTTGCAGATAGTTTGCCTGATGGTTGGGGAAAATTACTTTTAGATAGACACTTAATGTCAAAAGGAATAAATTTTTATGACATTACGCCACTTGATAGATTATGTTATGTTGGTAAGTTTGGAATAGGGGCTTTAGGTTATGAACCAATATATGAAGAGATTGAAACTAAAAATCAAGAGATTATTTTAGATGATTTAGCAAACTCTTCAATAAATATTTTAAATGGCTCTAGTTATGAACTTCTTGATACATTATTGGCAATTGGTGGAAGTAGTGCGGGAGCTAGACCAAAAATTATGACTCAATTAAACAATAACAATGAAATACTTCATGGAAGCCAAAAATTAATAGAGGGTTTTGAACACTACATAATCAAATTTCCAAATTCAAATGATGGATTAAATATTGGAAAAATAGAATATATTTACTCTTTAATGGCAAAAAAAGCAAATATTGAGATACCCGAAACAAAGTTGCTAAAAGGCAAAAAAAATAGCTATTTTGCAATAAAAAGATTTGATAGAATAAAAGATAATAAATTGCATATTCATAGTGTAGCAGGACTTACACATAGTGATTTTAGAGTTCCATCACTTGATTATGATGATTTATTAACTTTATGTTTTCATCTAACTAAAGATATAAATGAAGTAAAAAAACTTTTTAGATTAGCAGTTTTTAATCTTTTTACACATAATCGTGACGACCATGCCAAAAACTTCTCTTTTATATTGGATGAAAAAAACTCATGGAAATTAACCCCTGCGTATGATTTGACTTTTTCTTATGGAGTAGAAACTGAACATAGCACTACATACTTAAATGAGGGAAAAAATCCAACTGTAAATCATCTTGAAAAACTAGCATTAAAACATGGAATCAAAGAGTATAAACAAATAATTGAAGAGGTAAAAAGTGCCATTTTAGAATTTCCAAATCTTGCAAAAGATGTGGAACTTCCAAAAAATGAAACAACAAATTTGGGCAAAATATTTGATGAGTTAATTGGGAAAAGATAGATTTAAAAAAACTATAAAATCCCTAACTCTTTACTCATATCAACTATTAGTTTTGAAAATGGTTGTTTTGATAAATCTTCATTTTCATCTATGAGATTAAAAATATCTTTTTTGATTTGCTGAAATGGAATACTAGTTAAATTTTCTAACTCTTTGAGCCTACTTTCTGGGTAAAGTTCTGCTTTTTGAATCATGTCAAAAACTATATCTTTGTGGGCTTTGTATCGTTCGTTTAGTTTAAAAATCTCGATATATTTGTCATACATATCTGAATAATTTTCTTTTAAAGTTATATCTATATCATCTTTTGATTTTATATGTAAGTTTTTGCAAGAATCGTCTAAAAGTAGTTTGAATTTTACTTTTTGATGGAAGTCAAATTTTCCATCATTTGGAGCGATGCAAGTTTCATTTTTAAATGTACCTACATTTGAATCATGCGCAAAAGTATTTTTACTTCCTTTTACTTTCGAAGAGTTGCAAGTTGGACAAGATGGAATAAGATTGTAAAAACTAAGTGCCAAATATGGATAAGTACCTTTGTCATAAAAGTGGTCGAGTTGAAAAGTAGAAACTAATTTATTTTTTTCTTTTTTAAAGTTTGTAATAAAATCTTTGTTGCAATAAAAACAAGTTCTAAAATTAAAATTGTCAGTGAAGAAATGTGTTAATACTTTTGATTGATATTTATCTGAATAGTTAAATAATTTTTTTATCTTTTCATAAATTTCTTTTTTCTGATTTCCTGTCAATGTTTGAATTCTACTCTCTACAGATTGAATTATAATTTTTATTTTCTTTGTATCAGAAAAGAGAATATCTTTTAAAGTAAAATCTTTAAATACTTTTTTGAATGATATATCATTTTTCTTATATCTATTAAATCTTTCTTCAATATTTTCATTTGGTTTTTCAAATTTTGTTATAGTTTTTAAATCATCAAAATATTGTTTTAGAAAATCAAATTCTTTATTTGTTAAAAAGCTATTGTAATTAAGTTTAATCATTAAATCTCTTTTCTTAATTCTTCTAATCTTTTAATTTCTTTGTCTAAAAACTCTTTTTTGCCATTAAATAAAATTTCAAGTTCATCAAGATAATTTTTGATTATTGTTTGCAAAAATGTTTCTCCAATGATTTTTTGGATGTTATTAAATCTTGTTTTTCTTCTTTCATAAGATTTCCCCCAAAGGTTTTTATTTTTTATTTTTCCTCTTTTTTGTAATTTTTGTATTAATTCATAAAACTTTTTAATCTCTTCAATTTTACTTTTCGCAAATTCACCCATAAGTCCATCACTCATAAAAAAGCCATGAGAAAGTAATGTATGAATATTTGCTCCGAAAGTTTCTATTTTTGGATGAACTTGCTTTCCTTTTTCTAAAAAAATTACATTTTCTTTTGGAATATCAGAAAGAATAAAAGGAGAATGAGAAGTTAAAATCAAATGATATTTTTTACCTAATAATTCTAATGTATTAATTAGTGTTTGAATAAATTTTGTTTGCCAAGCGGGATGTAGATATAATTCTACTTCATCTATAAATATCAAAAAATTATCTTTGTTTGATTGAGATATATAGTCAATTATTATATAAACTATTTTTTGATATTGTTTTTCACCTGTACTTAAATCACTATAATTACTTCCATTATCTAATAAAAAATCTATTAAAAAATATCTTGGCAAATTTCCAATAAGGTTTAATAGGCTAGCATCTAAACGATTGAAATTTATTCTAATGCCATATTGTTTTTTAATATTATCTGTTTGATTCATATCTAAACAATTGTTATCAGAATATGTATATACTTTGCTCAATTTCTCTAAAAAAGATTTAACATTGTCAGATTTCTTTTTTTCATCATCATTTGCATAGGAACTATTTTTATATATCTTATTTAAGTCTAAAATACTTTTTTCTAGATTGGTCTGGTTTTTGAAGTAATCTCCTTTATAATTATTTTTTTTTCCATTATTAAAAAAAACTCTTCTAGCATCTATTCTTAAAATTACTGTTGTAGGAATAAATACAAGTTTCTGAATATCTTTTATTTCTAAAAGTTTTTTTTGATGACCAATAATTCTTTTGCGATTTTTTTCGTTATCAATGTCTATATTTATATTTGCTTTATTTTGAGAAAACTTATTTGGTTCAAAAATATAATTCTTCTTATTTTCAAAAATATAATGTTTATCACTTCTAAAATTATCATTTCTTAATGAATCTATTCCATAATCAATTAAGATAGAAAAAAATTGAATTTTTTTTGTTGGTTTAAAATTATCATTTAAACAAGAGATAGTCTCTATATTTGTAAAATAATTATTATCAAATATAAGTATGTATTTTGTTTCAATATTTTTATTGAATGTTATTATTTCTAGTAAAAGTTCTATAATACCACTTTTCCCACTCCCATTTTCTCCAACAATAGCAGTTACATTTGTATTCTTACCAAAAAAATTTTCTAAATATTCATTATTTTTACACTCATTTTTCTTTTTATCACATACTTTTAAATTCTCACCATCATACTCACACTCAAACCTAGGAGAAAAATTAAATCCTTGATTCCTAATATTTTTATACTCTTCAACCCATAAATAAACTAATTCCATAAAAAACCTTGATTATTATTTGACTAAATTATATCAATAAAAGATAAGAAAATAATTATTCTTTTGTTTAAACTTTTCTTTAAAATTCTTTTAACACTTTTAATCCAATAATTATGTTATAATCCCACAATTTCAGCATACATCGGTCTATGCCTGACTTCGTTTTTGTATTCAATTTACAACTCAACTAAACTCAAATTATTCAACCTAGACCGTAACTTAAGTTTATAACTTTTGTAGGTTTATAAAAACAAGGTACTTATGTCATTTTCAAAATTAGGTTTATGTTCAGAAATTCTTCGTGCAATTAAAGAAGAAGGATATACAACTCCAACTCCTATACAAGCGCAATCAATTCCTGTAATTTTATCAAAAAAAGATGTTTTAGCAGGTGCTCAAACAGGTACGGGAAAAACAGCTGGTTTTACACTTCCATTGCTTCAAAGATTAACAAAATCAACTTCAAAAGATTCAAAATATCCAAAAGCTTTGATTTTAACTCCCACAAGAGAACTTGCAGCTCAAGTTGCACAAAGTGTAGAAACTTATGGAAAATATCTTCCTTTTAAATCAGCAGTTATTTTTGGAGGAGTTGGAATAAATCCTCAAAAAGCTCTTTTAAAAAAAGGTGTTGATATTATTATTGCAACTCCAGGAAGATTGATAGATTTAATCTCTCAAGATAGTTTAAATCTATCAAAAATTGAATTTTTGATTTTAGATGAAGCAGATAGAATGCTTGATATGGGATTTATAAATGATATTAAAAAGATTTTAGCAATTTTGCCTAAACAAAGACAAAATCTACTTTTTTCGGCAACTTTTTCAACTGAAATAAAAAAATTAGCCGATGGTTTACTTAAATCTCCTATTTTAATTGAAGTTGCAAAAGCAAATAGCACTTCACATAAAGTTCAACAAATAGTTCATCATGTAGATAGAGAAAGAAAAAAAGAGCTTTTAATTCATTTGATTAATAAAAATGATTGGAAACAAGTTTTAGTTTTCACAAGAACAAAACATGGAGCAAATAAGCTAAGTGAAGCTTTAATAAAAGAAAATATAACATCTGCTGCAATTCATGGAAATAAATCACAAGGTGCAAGAACAAAAGCCTTGGATGATTTTAAAGAGGGAAAAGTAAGAATATTAGTTGCAACTGATATTGCTGCAAGAGGAATAGATATAGATAATCTTCCTCATGTAATAAATTTTGAATTACCAAATGTTGCAGAAGATTATGTTCATAGAATTGGAAGAACAGGGCGAGCTGGAAATGAAGGTGTGGCTATTTCTTTAGTTTGTATAGATGAACATGAATATTTGTTTGGAATTGAAAGATTAATTAAACAAAAAATTAAAAAGATTGAAGTTGCAGGATTTAAAGTAAATCCAAATATTAAAGCTGAACCAATTGGAAATAAAGGGAATAGAGGTAAAGCTAATACAAATCAAAAAGAGAATCCAAAAAAACATTTTGGAAAGAAAAAAGATGAAAGTTCATCTATAAAATCAAAAAGTAAAAATAGATTTGATTCTAAAAAAAATGAACCTTCATCAAACAATTCAAAAAATAGAAGAACTAATTCTAGATTTAAAAATAATTAATTTAAGATTTTTAACTTTGTCAATATTAATAATAATCATCAATAAATTTTGTTAAAATCGAAAAAATTAAAAAAAGGTAAATTATGTTTAAAAAAATTAGTGTTTTATTTTTTTTAATAATCTCTGCAAATCTTTTTGCAGAAGATTTAGAACTAAAAAAAATATTTGATGAAAAAAAAGTTGAAGGTACGATTGTAATTGAATCTTTAAATAAAAAAAAGATTTATATTTATAATGATGAAAGAGCTGATAGCTTTTTTTCTCCTGCTTCAACGTTTAAAATTCCAAATACTTTAATCGCTTTAAAAGAAGGTGTTGTAAATAGAGATTCTATAATAGTTTGGGATAAAAAAGTAAGAGAATTTGATTCGTGGAATAAAAATCAAACTTTACTATCTGCTTTTAAAAACTCTTGTGTTTGGTGTTATCAAGAGTTTGCTTCAAAAATTGGAGTTGAAAAATATAAAAAATATTTAGAAGATATTGATTATGGAAATAAAACTTTAGGTGATGATGTAAAAAACTTTTGGTTAAATGAGAGTTTGAAAATCAGTGCTTTTGGTGAGATAAAATTTTTAAAAAGATTGTATTTAAATGATTTGCCTTTCAAAAAAGAAGATATGGAACTTTTAAAAGAAATTATGATTGATGAAAAAAATGACAATTATATCATAAGAGCAAAGACTGGATGGGAAGGTAAATATGGTTGGTATGTTGGTTATGTTGAAACAAAAGATGATGTTTGGTTTTTTGCTTTAAATATTGATACAAATACAAAAGAAGATTTAGCAAAAAGAAAAGCAATCACTTTGGAAGCTTTAAAGACAGAAGGAATCATAAATTGACTTTTGAGTTAAAAAATGATTTTTTAAAAGTAAAAATCAACTCATTTGGTGCTGAATTAAATAGCTTACAAAAAATAGATAATAGTTGTGAATATATTTGGCAAGCAAATAGTAAATATTGGGCTAGATATTCTCCTATACTTTTTCCAATAGTAGGAAGACTAAAAGAGGATAGTTATTTTTATAAAGATAAAAAATATAGTATGTCACAACATGGAATTGCCAGAGATAAAGAATTTGAAGTTGTAAATAAAAAAGAAAACTTTATAGAGTTTAGACTTTGTAGTGACGAAAAGAGTTTTGAAATTTATCCTTTTTCTTTTGAGTTGTATTTATCGTATAAACTTGAAAAAAGTAGTTTGATTATCTCTTATAAAGTTGTAAATAAAAGTGATGAAAAAATACTTTTTTCAATTGGCGCTCATCCTGCTTTTAATTGGACTTTAGACGAAAATGAAAAAAAAGAAGATTATTTTTTAGAATTTGAAGTTGATAAAATAAAAAGATATTTTTTAGATGATAAAGGACTTCTTTTTAAAAGTGATGATTTGAAGCTTGAAAATAATAAATTATTTTTAAATGAAGAACTTTTTAAAGATGATGCTTTGGTATTTGAAGATTCAAATATCAAACAAGTTGTTTTTAAAAGTGTTAAAAATGAAAAGTTTGTAAAAGTAAACTTCGATAATTTTCCATATTTAGGTATTTGGTCAAAACCAAGTGGTGCACCTTTTTTATGTATAGAACCTTGGTTTGGAGTTGCTGATGATAAAAATTCAAATCAAAAACTAGAAGAAAAAAAAGGAATTAATAGTTTAAAAAAAGATGAAGAATTTTTTTGTTTTTACAGTATCGAGATTTAGATGTTTTTTGAATTAACAAATGAAGAGATAGAACTTTTTAAAAAAATCGGAAAAATAAAGAGTTATGATGAAGGTGCTATTTTATTTTATGAAAATGAAAAAGCAAATAACTTTTATATCATTCTTTCTGGATTTGTAAAAGGTGGAATATTTGAAAATAAAAGGGAAAAAATATTTCATTATTTTTTCCCTAGAATGTTTATAGGAGAAATCTCTTTTTTAGAAGAAAAAAACTACGCTTTAAGTGCGAAGTTTGTGACAAATGGAAAAGCAGTAGTTATAAGTAGAACTTCGTTGAACAATTCAAATTTTTCAAAAGATGAATTAAATAAAATCTTTCAAAGAGCGATGATAAGTAAAGTAAGATTTTTACAAAGAACTATTAGTACAATCACTTCTGTAAACACAAAAGTAAAATGTGCAATGTTTTTATTAGAACATAAAACTTATTTACAATATATTTCTATAACTGAAATGTCTAGCCTTTTAAATACCACACGTGAATCTGTTTCAAGAGCTATTAGTTTTTTTATTGAATATAAAGCTATTAAAAAAAATAAAAATGAAATAATAATTTTAAATGAAGAATTTTTGGAAACTTTTATAAAATTCCAAGAAAATGATTTAGATTTCATTTAAATTATTAGACTTCTTTCCTAAATAATCCTTTCCCTAACAAAAATAAAAAAGTGTGATAAAAGTCACATATTGATTTTTTTTAACTGATACAATTATTAAAAAAATTGGAGCATTTTCATGAGTAAAAAAATTGCAAATGTTTTATATGTAAAAGTTGGAATTGTAACTACTACAAAACTGGAAAATAGTAAACGTCAAGAGTTGATTTCAGGTATAAAAAAATATCCAATAGAAAAATCATATCTTACAAAAACAGGTTTTAAAGATGATTTTCAAGCTGATTTACTTCATCATGGTGGAGAAAATAAAGCTTTGTTTTTGTTTTCAGAACTCACATATGAAAAAATAAACTCTTTTTTTAGTGATAGTTTTGATATGACAGATATGGCTTATTTTGGAGAAAATCTTATCTTATCTGATATTTGTGAAAAAGATATTTGTGTTGGAGATGTACTGCAAATTGGAGAAAGTTTAGTTCAAATAACACAACCAAGGCAACCTTGTTGGAAATTGAGTGCAAATACAAATAAAAAAATTATGACGAAGTTTATTTTTGATAGTGGTCTTACAGGCTGGTATGCAAAAGTTTTAGAAGAGGGATTTATTTGTAAAAATGATGAGGTTATTTTACAAACAAGGAAAAATCCAAATTTGACAATTGAAAAATTAAATCAATTGATGATAAATCCAATGTTAGATGAAAACTTAACTCAAGAAGCTTTAAATTGTGAAGATTTGGGAAAAGCATTTTTAACATCACTTGAAAAAAGATATAAATTAAAAGATAAAGATGAACAATTTTCTCATTATCACACATAAGGAATAAAAATGAAAGAAGATGAATATTTATTGCCTTTATACAAAAGATTAGATGTAAGTTTTGTAAAAGGGAAAAAATCTATTTTATATGATGAAGAAGGAAAAGATTATGTCGATTTTACATCAGGAATTGGTGTAAATAGTTTAGGATATGCAAATAAAGAAGTTGTAAAAACTATAAAAGAACAAGCAAAAAATATTTTACATACTTCAAATATTTATCGAATAAAATCACAAGAAAAATGTGCAAAAAAAATAGTTGAATTAAGCAATCTTGATATGCAATGTTTTTTTTGTAATAGTGGAGCAGAAGCAAATGAAAGTGCTATTAAACTAGCTAGAAAATATGGAAATACAGAATTTGCTAAACCAAAATATAAAATTATTACTATAAAAAACTCTTTTCATGGGCGAACAATAGCTACTTTAAAAGCAACAGCCCAAGAAGATAAACATAAATTTTTTGGACCATATCCCGAAGGATTTGTTTATGCAAAAGATATAAATGAAGCAATAACACTAATAGATGAAAGTACAGTTGCCGTGATGCTTGAATTAATTCAAGGTGAGGGCGGAATATTTATGCAAGATGTTCACAAAATAAAAGAGTTGGAAACTATCTTAAAAAGTAAAAAATTGCTTTTGATTATTGATGAGGTACAAACAGGAGTTTATAGAAGTGGTAACTTTTTAATTTCCCAATATTTTGGAATCAAACCAGATATTATAACTTTAGCAAAAGGCCTAGCAACGGGTATTCCAATAGGAGTTATGATGACAAGTTTAAAAAATATTTTTAAAGCTGGTGACCATGGTTCTACTTTTGGTGGAAATCATATGTCAACAACAGTTTGCACTAAAGTTTTAAATATTTTAGAAGAGTATTCAAATAGTGGAAAGTTAGAAGTAAATATAAAATATTTCAATAACTATTTACACTATTTTGTAGATAAATATCCATCTTTATTTTTACAAAAAAATGGTTGGGGATTTATGCAAGGACTTGTTTTAAATGATGAAAATAAACTTGATGAAATAGTAAAAAAATCACTAAAAAAAGGTGTTTTAGTTTTAAAATCAGGGAAAAATATAATCAGATTTTTGCCTGCTTTAAATATCTCAAAAAAAGAGATAAAACAAGGTTTTGAAAGATTTGAGAGTTCATTAATAGAAATTTTAAAAGAGGAAAAAAGAAAATGAATAGTTTAAAAAATTTTGATAACGAAATTTATAATTTAGCCACGCAAGAGCTAAATAGGCAAAATGAATATTTAGAGATGATTGCTAGTGAAAATTTTACAATACCAGCTGTTATGGAAACATTAGGTACGGTTTTTACAAATAAATATGCAGAAGGTTACCCAAATAAGAGATATTATAGTGGTTGTGAATATGTTGATAGAGTTGAAGAATTGGCTATAAGTCGAGTTTGTGAGTTATTTTCATGTAAATATGCAAATGTTCAGCCACATTCAGGAAGTCAAGCAAATGCAGCTGTTTATATGGCATTGTTAAATCATGGAGATACTATTTTAGGAATGGATTTATCTTGCGGTGGACATCTAACTCATGGTTCAAAAGTGAATTTTTCAGGAAAAAATTATCAAAGTTTTTTTTATGGTTTAGATGAAAATGGCTATATTGATTATGAAAAAGTTTTAGAAATTGCAAAAGTAATCAAACCAAAAATGATAGTTTGTGGAGCTTCTGCATATGCAAGAGAGATAGATTTTAAAAGATTTAGAGAAATTGCAGATATTGTTGGGGCTTATTTCTTAGCTGATGTTGCTCATATAGCTGGACTTATTGTGGCTGGTGAACATATGAATCCATTTCCTTATGCTCATGTGGTTACAACTACAACGCATAAAACTTTAGCAGGACCAAGAGGTGGAGTTATTTTAAGTAATGATGAAGAGTTAATGTCAAAAATCAATAGTGCAATTTTCCCTGGAACGCAAGGTGGTCCTTTGATGAATACTATTGCAGCAAAAGCAGTTGGATTTAAATATAACTTATCAAAAGAGTGGAAAGAGTATGCGAAACAAGTAAAAGCAAATGCAAAAATAATTGCTGATGTATTGATAAAAAGAGGATATGAGTTAATCTCAAATGGAACAGATAATCATCTAGTTTTAGTCTCTTTACTAAATAAAGATTTTAGTGGAAAAGATGCTCAGTTTGCTTTACATGATGCAGGAATTTCTATAAATAAAAATAGCGTTCCAAATGAAAAAAGAAGTCCTTTTATAACTTCAGGTATTAGAATAGGAAGTCCAGCTCTTACAACAAGAGGTATGAAAGAAAAAGAGTTTGAATTTATAGCAAATAAAATTTGTGATGTTTTAGATGATATAGAAAATAAAGAAAAACACCTACAAATAAAAAAAGATTTAGAATTTTTATCTAAACAATTTCCTATTTATATTTAAAGGAAGATTATTATGAGACATAGAACAAAAACACATCTTTTGACAAAAGAACAAATAGATGATTTATTTAAAAGAGCAGAAGTTGGAAGATTAGGTACTTTTTCTTCAAATGGTTTTCCATATGTTTTGCCTATGCATTTTGTTTATGTTGATAATAAAATATATATGCATGGATTACCAAAAGGAAAAAAAATAGATAATATTAAATTTAATTCAAATGTATGTTTTGAGGTAGATGAAATGCTTTCTCTTCTTTATGAAGGAGTTGAAAATCCTTGCGATGTAAATACAGAATTTAATAGTATTATTGTAGAAGGAAAAGCCTCTTTAGTCAGTGATTTTGATGAAAAAAAGATGGCTTTATCTTCTATTGTTGCAAAATTCACACCTCACTTAGTAGATAAAGAGTTACCTTCTAAAATGATAAATGGAACAGCTGTTATAAAAATAGATATTTTAGAGTGCGTAGGGAGATATTATAAGTAGTAAGTATTTATAAAATAGTATTCAAAAAACAGCCATTTCCAAATGGTTGTTTTGAATAAAAAAGTTTTGAATGATTTACTATTAAGGCATGATATTCTTGATATACAATTACTAATTCTTTTTCATCAAAAATCACTTTTTTTAGTTCACTTTCCATAAAATATTTTATATCATTGTATTTTACATTTTCAGGAAGCAGTTTATTATGAACCAATAGACGTTTAGTATAAGCATCTACTTTAAATTGAGCTTGATTATAAGCATATAAAAGCATAGAATCAGCAGTTTCAGGACCAATTCCTTTTATATTTAAAAGTTCTTCTCGTGTTGGGATTTTACCTTTTAAAGTTTCAAAAAAATTGATAAATTCTAAAATATAATTTGATTTTTGGTTATGATAACCAGATGGTTTGATAAGTAATCTTAACTCTTCAAGAGGTAACTCTTTGATTTTTTTATAGTTTAAAGAGTTGATATTATTTAGATTATTTAGTGATTTTACAACAGAAGTAAATGTTGTATTTTGAGTTAAAATTGAGCCTAAACAAACTTCAAATATCTCATCTTCATCTCTTGGAAAACTATAATCTAAAATATGATAACCATTGTTGTTTCCCTCTTTTAAGTTATTTTTTCCTTTATAATTTATAAAAGGCCACCAACCTTGAGGACCATAAGTATCATAAAGTTTTTGATAAATACTAAAAACTTTATTCATATTTTAACTATTTTCTTTTACAGATTCGTAAGCGATTAGGATTTTTTTTCGTTCAATTCCCCATCTATATCCACTCATAGCTCCACTTTTAGCAATGACTCTATGGCAAGGAATCAAATAACCAATATGATTTCTTCCAATAGCACTTGCAATTGCTCTTACAGCTTTTGGTTTATCTAGATAGTTTGCAATATCTTGATATGTTGCAACTATTCCATTTGGTAAATTTAGTAGGGCTTTCCAAACATTTATTTGAAGATTTGTTCCTTTTACAAAAAGGTTATATTTTTTATTTTTTATGAAGATATTTTCTAAGTATTCATTTGCAGCAGTTTCATCGTGAACTAAATTTGCATTTTCCCAAAGTTCATTGAAACGATTAAAAATTTCAGTTTTATTTTCATCAATAAAACCTAAATAGCAGATTCCTTTATCAGTAAATCCTATTAAAGCTTCACCAAAAGGAGTTTGTCCAAAACCATAAGTGATTTGTACATCTTTGCCTTTTTCTTTCCATTCTTTGGGAGTAACTCCAATCAAGTTTACAAAAAGTTCATGAAGTCTGCTTGTACTAGATAGTCCAATATCCAAACTACTATCTAGTATGGATTTGGACTCTTTTATATGTTCTTTTGCATAATTTAGCGTTACGCAATGTAAAAATTGTTTTGGAGTAACACCCACATACTCTTTGAAAACTCTTATAAAATGAAATTTACTCATACCTATATTTTTGGCAACTTCCTCAACACTTGGATGTTCCTTGAAGTTTTCATCAATATATTTTATTGCCTTTTCAATTTGTTTATAAGTAGTATCTAAAGTAGGCATTAATACTCCAATTTATAAAATCCTAGAAAGTCGATTGATTGTAAATCACAAAGTTTGAAGCAAGTTCTTCTAACTCTTTGCTGATTTTAGCATGTAATGCTGAATCTTCAATGTTATCTAATACATCACAAATTTTGTTTGCAA